>ERZ772812.61-NODE-61-length-119887-cov-157.446492_pt1 | contig 119887 bp, 100 predicted proteins | sample MGYA00511343_ERZ772812 | MGnify/ENA primary metagenome ERZ772812 (study PRJEB29015, sample SAMEA2737706) | human gut metagenome | biome: human gut; feature: human-associated habitat; material: faeces | place: China | collected 2012 ...
ATACTCCACTGCTTGTGCGGGCCCCCGTCAATTCCTTTGAGTTTCAACCTTGCGGCCGTACTCCCCAGGTGGATTACTTATTGTGTTAACTCCGGCACGGAAGGGGTCAGACCCCCCACACCTAGTAATCATCGTTTACAGCGTGGACTACCAGGGTATCTAATCCTGTTTGCTACCCACGCTTTCGTGCCTCAGCGTCAGTTAAAGCCCAGCAGGCCGCCTTCGCCACTGGTGTTCCTCCCCATCTCTACGCATTTCACCGCTACACGGGGAATTCCGCCTGCCTCTACTTCACTCAAGCTCTACAGTTTCAAATGCAGGCTATGGGTTGAGCCCATAGATTTCACATCTGACTTGCAAAGCCGCCTACGCACCCTTTACACCCAGTAAATCCGGACAACGCTTGCTCCCTACGTATTACCGCGGCTGCTGGCACGTAGTTAGCCGGAGCTTATTCATTAAGTACCGTCACTTTATTCGTCCTTAATAAAAGAAGTTTACAATCCGAAGACCTTCATCCTTCACGCGGCGTTGCTGCGTCAGGGTTGCCCCCATTGCGCAATATCCCCCACTGCTGCCTCCCGTAGGAGTCTGGGCCGTGTCTCAGTCCCAATGTGGCCGTTCAACCTCTCAGTCCGGCTACCGATCGCGGTCTTGGTGAGCCGTTACCTCACCAACTAACTAATCGGACGCGAGTCCATCTCTGAGCGATAAATCTTTGATATATCTACCATGCGATAAATATATGTTATGCGGTATTAGCATTCTTTTCAGAATGTTATTCCCCTCTCAGAGGCAGGTTACTCACGCGTTACTCACCCGTCCGCCACTAAACTTAATCAAAATCATTCCGAAGAAATCAATTAAAAAAGTTCCGTTCGACTTGCATGTGTTAGGCACGCCGCCAGCGTTCGTCCTGAGCCAGGATCAAACTCTCTAAAATTTGTATATTAAGCTTTCGCTTACTATCAATTTCAGAGCTTTAATCGCTCATTCCGAATACTAACGTATCCGTAATCTGTGATGCTTTGTTGTGTGCATCTCACTGTAATTTCTTTGAGTATCCTCAAAGTATTACGGGTTCCTTTATCTTTTCGTTGTTTAATTTTCAAGGTCCTACGCACTTTTTGGAAAGTTTTTTTTGTCGGTTCTTACCGAACCTCTCTCAACAGTGCGTGAATTATTATATCACACTTATTTTTGTTTGTCAACACTTTTTTCAAACTTTTTTAAAAAGTTTTTTGAAATCTCTTTCAAAACTTTTTAAAAGCTTTACTCTGTGCTCTCAAACTTTTCTGTTGTTTTTGTGCTTTCCTCAAGCGACGAGTGTTATTATATCACGCCTTTTTACAAATTGCAACCCCTTTTTTCAATTTTTTTCAAATTTTTTAAAAAAATTTTTACTTCATCTTTATAAATACAATATGTGGTGTTTACATAATGCGTATATACTATTATTAGTCTGTGAAAATACAGTATAAGTTATATATCTATATTAAAGTATCACGATTTTGCAAAAATAAGTGCTGTTTCTGGATTTTATTCTTAAATTGCTTTTGTCTTAATATAGATATAATGATATTAATAATCCGTCTTAATCCTATAAGGTTGAGATCAATAGGTCAGTAGTTTTAAAATCTACATTTATTTACTATATAATAGTATTAACAACCATCTTCGTACAAACTCAATATATTTCTTATACGCTATACAGTAATAGTGCACAAAGCAACTCAAATCAATTTAGATTGATTACACAAATTTTGTAAAAGTTGTATAATTCATTTGATTTTTTTAAAAAATATGATATTATATATATGTATAGAGTGAGTATTTGAACTTACTTTACTATACATTTCTTTGCACCGGAGGTTATGATATGAGCTGCAAAAACATTATTACAATTACAAGACAGTACGGTTCAGGTGGTCACGACATCGGAAAGGCACTTTCTGAGCGTCTTGGCATTCCATTCTATGATAAAGAGCTTATATCTTTAGCAGCCAAAGAAAGCGGAATCAGTCCTGAGGTATTTGAAAATGTTGATGAGAAGGCAACAAACAGCCTTTTGTACTCTCTTTCTTTAGGACTTTATAATTATGGTAACGGTTTTTCATCTATGGGTGATTTACCTGTTAATGATAAGCTCTACATTTTACAGCATAAGATTATTAAAAGTCTTGCCGATGAAGGTCCGTGTGTATTTGTTGGCAGATGCGCAGACTATGTTCTTAAGGAACACCCTAACCTTGCGAAGGTATACATTTATGCTGATATAGATGTAAGAACTAAGAGAGCAGTTGAAAGACAGAGTATTGATCCCGCTCGTGCAAAGCAGGCGGTATTGAAAGCAGACAAAAACAGAGCGAACTATTACAGCTTTTATTCAGGAAAAAAGTGGGGCTTGGCAGATAACTACGATTTATGCATTAACAGCACTCGTCTATCTATCGAGCAGGCAGTTGATATTATTTGCGGATACTTAGATGTTATCAATAAATAAGACTGCATAAAGACTACACTTCCTGAATATAATGGTATCGTTTACTATACTATAATTTAAGGAGGTGTTTTTATGAGAATTATCGTAATGGATATTGATGATTTTATCTTTGGTAATGAAGAATGGCATCAGAGCGAAAGATAACCGTACTAATGAATTGTAAATCGTGAATACGAATAAGATAAAAGTGATGGCTGAAATCAACCATCACTTTTTTGTTTGCCCCTGAAACGATACGAGGGCGTGATTAATATATATCTATGATAAAAACGAAGATATTATTCTCCGTTGCTGATAAATGAAAGCGGATCTGCATACTGTCCGTCTATTTTTACTGCGATGTGAATGTGATTTTTATCGTGCACCTCGCAGGGCACAGCTCCCATAACGCCGATTTTACTGCCATTCTCCACAGAATCGCCCTCTTTTACGGTAATTCCGTTAAGACCGCTGTAAATTACTACCGCATTGTCTGTTGCAATTTCAACCGTTTTGCCATACATTTTGTCATCAGCTACTCTGATTACCGCTCCGCCTGTCATTGCGGTTACCTCATCACCAAGCTCGCCTGCAAAATCCACACCTAAGTGCGATTTCCATACATTCAGACTTTTGTAGTAAACAGTTTTTTCGCTGTATTCCCTTATAATATTTTTCTGATTTAGCGGATAACCAAGTGTTAAGTCGGTAGAAAGCATAGTCTGCAAAGCGCTTTTTGTGGTATCCTGTTCGTCTGGCTCGGTATACTGCGGAATTGTAGCCGATAAAGTCGGAATTGTCATTTCCTCTGTCAGTTTTGGCACTGTTGTCGGTGCGACAGTTTCAGTAACGCCTGTCATACGGTTATTTACCTCTGCCGCTGCGGTTGTTGACTGCTCGGTCGGCTCTTTTCCCGATATAGTATTGTATGTTGAATACACTGCCATTGTTACGGCTATAAGACAAATTGAAAGTGCAGTATAAAAACCTGCCTTTTCATATCTGCTCTTTTTCTTTCTGCTGTTATTTTCGCTCATAAATAGCACCTCCGTTGTTATTATTGGCTCTGCTGTAATAAATATACAATTATATAAAAATATTTTATTGTATTAATCTGCTACAACATTGAATTTACTTGATTTTTTTGCTGAAATTTGGTACTATTAAAGAGTATTTGTGTTTAATAACAAAATAGAGGAGGAAAATATGAGTACAGCAAATATAATAGTTTTATGCTCCTTTGCGGCATATATGGTCATTATGATAATTATTGGCTTTGTATCGTCTAAGGGCACAAAGAACAACGAGGACTATTTCCTCGGCGGACGAAATCTTGGCGGCTGGACCGCCGCACTCTCGGCACAGGCATCAGATATGAGCGGTTGGCTGCTTATGGGACTTCCGGGTTCGGTGTATCTTGCAGGAACCGGCGAGGTATGGATAGCAGTCGGACTTTTGATTGGTACTATACTAAACTGGTATATTGTTTCGGCAAGACTTAGAAAATACACAATTGTAGCAGGAAACTCGCTTACAATACCGAGCTTTTTCCAGAATCGTTATCGTGACGATAAAGGCGTAATAAAAATGGTATCTGCCATTATTATTGCAATCTTCTTTACAGTATATACAGCCTCGGCATTCAGCTCGGGAGCTAAGCTCTTTGCAACACTTTTCGGCAACGGAGAAAATTATGACACTGTATATACCATCGGTCTTATAGTTGCTGTAATTGTAATTCTTGTTTATACATTCCTGGGCGGATTCAAGGCTGTTTGCTACACAGACTTTATACAGGGACTGTTAATGCTTGTTGCGATTATGGCGGTTCCGATAATCGCTTATGTATCGCTTACATACAGCAACAGCTTTTCACAATCACTTATAGACAGCGGTGTAACAACCCCCGATAACTACCTCAACTTCTTTAAAAATGATGACGGTTCTAATGTTTCAGCCGTTTCTATCATTTCTAACCTTGCATGGGGTCTTGGATACTTTGGTATGCCACATATTCTTATCAGATTTATGGCTGTAAAGAGTGACTCCGAAATTAAGAAATCAAGAAAAATCGCTATTGTATGGGTTATCATTTCACTTGCCGCATCTTGCCTTATCGGACTTGTTGCAAGAGGATACCTTACAACAAACCTTGATTCAACAGCAAGCGAAACAGTATTCATCAGACTTATTCAGCAGATTTTCTCAGGCAATGGTATTTTAATATTCATCGGCGGCATATTCCTTTGCGGTATTCTTGCGGCTATTATGTCAACAGCCGACAGCCAGCTCCTTGTTACCGCATCTGCCGTATCTGAAGATATTTACAAGGGCGTAAAGAAAAACGCTACCGAAAAAAGCGCCCTTAACATTGGTAAGATTGCCGTAATCGTTGTAGCAATCATCGGTTTTGTAATCGCAATCAACCCTAACTCAAGCATTATGGGACTTGTTTCCGATGCATGGGCAGGCTTTGGCTCAGCATTCGGCCCTGTTGTTCTTCTTGCATTATTCTGGAAACGCTCAACTCTCGCAGGCGCTATCAGCGGTATGGCAACAGGAGCACTAACAGTTATTGTTTGGGACTACTTACCGCTCGTAAACGGTGTAACTCTTTACAAAGCAACAAATCTTTATTCTCTTGTTTTAGGTTTTGCGCTTGCGCTTATCGTAAATATTATAGTTTCTCTTATAACAAAGAAACCGTCTAAAGAAATTCAAGATGAATTTGATTCAATTAAAAGTATTGAAATTTAAGATATAAAATTATGGGTTGTCACTCAGTTGTGGCAACCCATTTTTGTTTTATATTTAATTATTAAAAAACTTAATTACAAACTCACTGCCTGCACCAAGCTCAGATGACACGCCGATATATCCGCTCTGCTTTTCAATAATCGACTTTGCAAGGGCAAGTCCTATGCCCACACTGTCATCACTTGAATTTTTGCCCTTATAAAATCTCTCAAATATGTGCGGCAAATCTTCTTTGTCTATACCGCTGCCGTTATCCTTTATACTGATTTTCGTATAAAGTTTATTTTGCTCAGCGGTTATTTTTATGTTTCCGTTGTGCGAGTGCTCAATACAGTTTTTAATTATGTTCGTAATAGCCTCACAAAGCCATTTTCTGTCGCAATTAAGAATTATGTCATTGCAGTCGGTTTCAAGTCTTACACCCAAAATTTCAGCCATTACAGCGGTATTTTTAATACACTCATCAACAATGCTTTTCACCTCAACCTGCTCATATCTGAATTTAACCGCCTCTGCGTCAAGTTTTGATAACTTAAGAAGACTTTGCACCAAAAAAGAAATAGTATTCGTGTTGTGCTTAATATCATTTAAAAATTCACGCCTGATTTCAAGCGGCATATCGTCATCGTCTAAAATATTCTCCACCATAACAATTATTGAAGTGAGCGGAGTTTTGAGCTGATGTGATATATCCGACAATGATTTTTGCAGGTTTTCCTTGTCTTTCCTTGAATTTTCCGCCTGCTCTCTGAATTTTACGGTTGTACGGTAAATCTGATTATCAAGCAGAGAAAGCTCGTCCTCGCTGTTCTCGTCAATCTGCAATGAATAATCGCCAAGGTTAATGCGTTCAATCCGCTTTGCTATTTCCATAGTCTGTTGCTTTTGCATTTTTAAATATAATAAAAATACCACTATAAAAGCAATGCCAAAGGCTAAGCAAATAATTGCCGAAATAACTACATATTTATACGAGCCTTGATTGCCGTAAGAAATCCAGTCGCTTTTTAAGTCAATTCCGTATTTTTCTAAAATCTCAATATCATCTTCGACAGCTGTTTTGTCATTGAGTATTTCAGCAATTTCCTTTTCGCTTATGTCCGGATACTTTTCAAGCATTACGGCCACAAGCCGATTAACGGTACTGTTGGTTGTTTTCCTTACATTTTCAAGGCAGACTGCCGTACAAACAGCCGAGATAATACAGAAAAAAGCTGTTAGCGCAAGGCACAGCGCAACAAATCTATATGACTTCTTCATTTGCTGACCTCCGCAACCTGATACCCCATTCCCTTTACTGTTTTTATTATATCCGCATCAAGCTTTTTGCGTATTCTCTTGATATATACAGTAAGCGTATTGTCATTTACAAAGTTGCCCGATACATCCCATATTTTTTCAAATATAAGTTCTCTCGTTACAACCTTGCCGACATTCTGCATCAGCAACGACAGTAATTTGTATTCAAGTGCGGTAAGCTCAAGCTGTTTTCCGTTTTCAAACACCGCCGATTTATCCAAATCAAGCGTAACGCCCGATACTGTAATTATGTTCTTTTTACTGTTTTTATTCGCCACTCGCTTTATGCGTGCAATAAGTTCTCTTGTAGAAAAAGGCTTTGTTATGTAATCGTCCGCACCAAGTTCAAGTCCGTTTACTACACTGTCTTCATCATCAACAGCGGTAAGAAAAATTACAGGCAAATCGGAATATCTGCGAATTTTTTTAAACAAATCAAAGCCGTTTCCGTCGGGAAGCATTATATCAAGCACTGCTGCATCATAATTAAAAGGTGCTTTTCGTACAGCCTCGTCTAAACTAAGACAGTATTCACAACTGTAGCCGTTCTGTGCAAATGCATACTCAAGTCCTTTTATTATGCTTTTGTTATCCTCAACAAGCAGTATCTTCATACTAACACTTCCCTTCTTTTGTGATTATATCACCCTGTAAGCCGATATGTCAAATATTATCGTTGCGTATGGTTTCAATTATATTCTGCTTATTCACCTTGCTTATTGACAGTTTCATAATAAGCCATACAACAAAGAATACGAACACTATGCTTATGAGTACAGCCATAGTCGGGAATGAATACTCAAGCATAATGGTATTTCCCGTAGCCTTAAATATAGCATAACCTCCGAGCAATCCGAGCGGAACACCGATAAGCAAGGATTTTAAACCGTAGAACAGACTTTCAAGTCTTATCATTCTGTTAAATTCTTTCTTTGTCATACCGATAGACTTGAGCATCGCAAATTCCTTACTGCGCAAACGCATATTGGTATTGATTGTGTTAAACACATTTGTTATACCGATAAGTGAAATTACAATAATAAAACCGTAAGCAAAGATTGCAATTATAAGCACAATGGCATTCATCTGTTCTTTTTGCTCGTTAACATTAAAAACATCAAGATTTTCTATACCAAGATTATGTATATATTCTACCGTATTTGCAGGGTCAGCCGAATCAATAACAACGACTCTTGTTGTATAGTCATTATCCTCGCCAAACAGCTTTTTAAAATAATCCTCACTTACAAGCACACTTCCCTCATTTAAGGTACTCATAATACTTGAAACTATAGACCCCGGCACTTCCTTATTAATTGTATCATATATAACAAGGTCAACAGACTTATAATCATCCGGATTATATACAAAATCAGGATCTGTTTTCTGAATTTCTTTAATATCATCCTCAGTATATGACGGATTTCCGTTAGGATACAACTTTACAACAGTGTTCATAGGCAAGTCAAACTCCTTACCCTTGATAAGAATATTATCCGAATTATAGTATTTAAAATCATTCGTAATAAGTGCTTTATCCTTGACATCATCATAATTATATCCAAGTGCGGTTACATACTCCTTAAAGCTTTTATTATCCACACCAAACACATACGCTAAATCGCCGCCCTGTAACTCTGCCGCTTTGGCATCCTCCGTATAATAATCGGTAAGCCCCACTATATTGCCATAATAATTTTCACAGGCTTTTATACTTGAATTTATATCCGTATCAGCAATGATTCTTTTGTAAATATTTTCGTATTCATCATATGACATCTTATCGTTTGCATGTACAGTAATATTGTAAAGAATATCCTTAAAGTGATCGCCTGTAATTTTCATTCCGTATTCAATAAAGGTTGAAATTGAAATAAACATTGCAACTGTTACAATAATAGAAATCACAGTAGTGCGGTACTTCTTTTTACTGCGTTTAAGGTTTTTATAGGCAATTTCTCCGCCCACACCAAACAGTTTTTTAATAAATTTCGGTGATTTATAGCTTTTCTTTTTATTAATCTTAATGTCATTATTACTTCTGATTGCTGTAATCGGTGCAATTCTTGAGGCTCTGAAAGCCGATGAAAGCGTAGAAAACAGAATAATAACCGCTGACATTACAGCAGAAATAACCGCTACCCACCATGGAACGGCATAAACAAATGAGATTCCGTTCAGCATATTTTCAAGCAATGCGTTCAAAATTACCACAAGCAGCGCAATTACACCTACGCCAAGCAAAATGCCTGCCGGAATACCGATTATGCCAAGCATAAAGCCCTCAAAAAGCACATTATGCCTTATCTGCTTTGATGTAGCACCGATTGAAGCAAGCATACCGTACAACTTTGTTTTTTCGGTAATTGAAATTGCAAAGCTGTTGCGGATAACAAAAATACTTGAAATTGCAATAATTACAATAATTATTACAGCTAATGATAAAAGCATTCTCATATACTCGTCACTTAGCGCAAAGCCTTTGTATCTCAGCAAATCTTTGTTTATACTCGCCTCATCAAAATCGCCGTTTTCAAGATAAACTTCAAAATCATTTTTTAAACTCTCAAAATCGTCACCCGTTAAATTTAAAATCTCACCGCTCGTTGTAATATAATCTTTTTCACCGTCAGATGTAAAGCTTATAAACAAATCATTTATATCGGCATTTTCTTCAGCTAAAGTGAAAGCGGAACTGCTTGCGGAAAAGTTGTCTGCCGCAAAATATGATGAAGAAACCTTATTAAACACACCTACAACAGTGTAAGTCTTTTTATGAGTATCGACCAGCTTTTCTGTACCATTGGTGTCATTAAAATAATCCGTATCATCTAAAGGTATTTCAGCACCCGAATCATAGACTCTCTTCCCCAAATCAAGAGCAACTGTATCTCCGATTTTATAGTCTGCCTTGCTGTTTTCAATTACACTCTGCGAAAGCACAAGTTCGTTTCCGTTTTGCGGAAGTCTGCCCTCTTTAAGTGTAACATTAAAGCAGTCTGTAAATGATTTTTCGTTAAATGCGACCACATTTATGTACGGTTTTGTGTCAAATTTCGCCTGCGGCAGATATGCGCAACCGAGATTTTGTTTTATATAAATGTCCTTTACATTTCTGTTTGCCTGCGCATTGTCAATAATTTTTTTGTTTGCTCCTTTTACAAATAAATCATAATTACCCGTAACATTAATTTGTAAGTTTACCATTGTCTGTTGTGCGCTTGCCGCCATACCGGCAACAACCATAATCAAAGCGCACGAAAGCATAATGCCTATAATCGTAACAATCGTACGGCTTTTGTTGAGTTTAAGATTTTTAATCGTAAATTTGTTGAGAACTTTCAAATCTTACGCCTCCTTTACAATTTTACCGTCCTGAATTGTAATAATTCTGTCGGCTTCCTTTGCAATTTCAAGATTGTGCGTAATCATAATTATTGTCTGATTAAAATCACGGTTAGACATTTTCAAAATACTCATAATGTCTTCGGTAGACTTTGAATCGAGGTTGCCTGTCGGCTCGTCAGCAAGCAAAATAGCCGGATTATTTATTAAAGCTCTTGCAATTGAGGTTCTCTGTTGCTGACCGCCCGAAAGCTCGTTTGGCAGATGATTTCTTCTTTCAAAAAGTCCGAAAGACTTTAAAATCAAATCCATTCTCTCTTTGTCGGGTCTGTTACCGTCAAGGTCACACGGAAGAGAGATATTTTCTTCCACCGTAAGAATCGGAATAAGATTATAGAACTGATAAACAATGCCAATCTGTCTGCGTCTGAAAATAGCAAGTTTATCATTATTCATATTATTTATTTCGTTTCCGTCTATATAAATTTTGCCGCTTGTCGGTCTGTCAACACCGCCGAGCAAATGCAAAAGCGTTGATTTTCCGCTGCCGCTTGCGCCTACTATAGCAACAAATTCGCCCTTATTTACAGACAAAGAAATATTGTCAACCGCATTTACAATATTATCTCCTTGTCCGTAAGTTTTTACAAGATTTTCAACTTTGAGTATTTCCATAATAATTCCTCCAAATTTATTTTACAGGTTTATTATAAATACTCATAATGACGCTAAAGTGACTGCTAAATAATTTTTTTGTTTTTACAAAGCAGTTTGCATATGCAGCTTATAGGTATGCACAAAAGCGTCCACAACATACTGTAAAACGGGCAGATCTGTCCTTTAAAATTCAAGGTGCAGTTACTGTAATCCCAAACATTGAGCTTACATTTTACATTTACAATAAAACCGCATATGCCCTCCATAAATGTAATAATCGCTCCGCCGATAAGGCACTTACTGCGCAGGCAAAGTTTCGGGAACTTTTTATATACTCTGAAAATAGCAAGGAAACAGCTCCCACCCGTAACCGCCATAGTCCAGTGCGTTTTTCTCCGCCACAATATTTCAAGCAAAGCATAGGCTACACCGCCTATTGAAAAAAGCATACAGTCACATTTTAATCTCTTTAACAAAAAAATCACCGTTTTTATTATGTCCAAAAACGATGATTTCAATTCTGTTTATTAAATTTCCAAATTTTCTACTATGCTTTTTAATTCTTCTAACGAATATAAACAATTAATTGCCGACAGCATAGCGTTTGTAGTGAGATATGACGGCATTCCTAAATTTTTTAAAAGTGCTTTCCTCAGCTTTTCCGAATTTTCTCTGCCCGTAAGTCCGAGTCTATATAAATCGGATTTTGTAATCTCTCCGCTTTGCGCCTGACTTTCTTCTCCTATGATTGTTGCACCGCTTTTGCGGATAGCGTCAATAATCACTTCGTCGCTCACACCCTCAACGCCGAGGAAACCCTCTTTTGAGCTATGCGCCTTTCGCTTTTCCTTTCCGTTTATCTGCGGTATGTAGCAATGCTTTATCTTGCTTTTATCAACCGCACCACGCAAAAAATTCCTTATAACAAAGCCTGCGGAGTCGCTGTCTGTAAATACAAGTATTCCCTTGGTTTCTGCAATTTTGCGAATAAGCGACTGCTTTTCTTTGTCTGAAAACACTCTAAAGCCGTTGGTTTCAATAATTGTGGCATCAACAATATTTTTTAATTTTATTTTATCGTATCTGCCCTCTACTATTATTGCCTCTTTTATTTTAAGCAATTAAATTCTACCCCTCTCAGCTGTCAGCAAAAGGTTTGCGATTAATTTTTCAAAAAACATTCTGTCATTTATCGCTACGCTCTTAAACTCTGTATCAGCCTGTAAAAGTATATCAAGCGACTTTCTCAGTGCCTGCGTTGATACTCGCTTTGTCGCTTTTTTTGCATTATCAAGTACAAACGCTCTGTTTTTATAATTAAACTTATTTGCAACTTCGGTTTTCGTTATTCCGCTTTCGTCTGCCACTCGTATTCTGTATGCGTCAATATACGCCTTTGTTAAAATATACAGCATATCGGCTGTTTTTTCCTGCTGATAAAACAATACATCAAGCGTATTAAACGCTTTTTGTGCATTGCCATTAAGCACTGCGTCCGAGAGTGCAAAAACCTTTGCCTCAAGCGTAACTGTCGCCAACTTATCAATATCATCACAAGATATTTCTTCCCCCTTTGCGTATGCCGAAATCTTATCAATCTCATTTTTCAGCATATTAAGGTCACGACCACAAAGCGATATAAGGTGAGTTGCGTTTACCTGAGAAATAATCTTGCCGTTTGCGTTCGCCCATTTGGCAATAAATTTAACAAGCTCGTTCTGAGTAAGTGTGTTAAATTCGCAAACTATACCGTTTTTGTCCGCATATTTTTTAAGCGCAGGCAAAACCGTTGTATTTTTTTTAGGCTTAACAGACGGCAAAGATACAATAAAAACAGTACCGTCAGGCACTGCCTTGTAAATATCGGCAAACCTTGCGTTGTCATTTGCATTAAACTCATCAAAGGCGGCATCACTCACCAACACGCAGTTATATTCACTCATAAACGGCACAATCTGAACAGATGCGGCAAGCTCGTCAAAATTAATACTGTCACCAAACGAATGAAAATTAAAATCTGACGGAGTTTTGCCTGCCACCGCAGTAACAAGTTTATCGGTATATTTTCTAACATACATTTGTTCATCGCCGTAAATCAAATATATCTTAGCAAAATTTTTTTCTTTTATATGCTTGTCCATTTGTTTGTCTGTAAGTACAGCCATATTTCCTCCGTTAATTAAGTGCAAATGCCATATTATCGTCTTGTATCCAAATTATATCTGAATTTTCCTCAATATCCTCCCCGTTGCCTGTAACGATTACTTTTCCGCTAAAAAGGCTTTTAATATCTTTACTGAATTTATCCGTAATAACATAATCGGCTTTTCGATATTTTTCGGGAATTTTATTAAAATCAAGTTCACCGTCAAAGAGCAAAACAGCTGTATTGTCAGTGCTTATATACTGATAAACACCGCCCTCTGCACACACTATTTCGTCTTTGGTGTTTTCATTAAGATATACTGTAAAGCTCCTGTTAAAATACTTTACATTTTCTCTGTCGCTAAACTCACCTTTACTATCATATATCAAAACATCCGATTCGTCAAATTTTCTTTGAATAATATCGGCATAAGCGGCACTGCTCTCCCTGTCGGTTGGCACAATAAGAAAGTCGAGCTTGTCGGTATCTTCCTTCACATCCGATACAGTGCTGTAAATTTTTGCAAAATCTCCGTCACAGCTTATGACCGAGCAGTTTTTGCCACGCCTTATCATAACCGTATTGCCGCCTGTTGCGTAAATGTTTAACTCGGTATTTCTCACATCAATTACTGAATATATACCAAAACCCAAAGTAAGCACACACAGCGATACAACAGCACTTTTAACGGCATAGCCTGCCCTGTTCTTTACAAAACAGCCTGCAATAACCATAATCGCAGCCAAACCGAGCCATATGTAAAAATACGGCTTACGGGCATTTACATATGAAAACGGAATACCGGAAATCGTGCCCACCACAGCTAAAACAAAACGGCTCAGCCACTCGCATACAAATGCAAACGGATAAGCAATAAAGCCGATAGCTCCTATGCCATTAAAAATCACAGTCAGCAAAGCGCAGGCTACGAGTACGCTTACAACGGGCGAAAGCACAACTGAAAGTAAAATTGAGAAAAGCGACACCTTGCCAAACAGCAATACCGAAAACGGCATTGTCCATACAGCCGCCGATACCGATACGGAAAACAGATTTACAATAAATTTGACAGGTCTTTTAAGCCTATTTAATTTTGTAAATTTGCTCATTATAAATGCGGTCATACCTTGTGCCCACAAAATTATGCCGAGAGTTGCCGTAAATGATAACAGCATACCCACATCGGCTACCGCAACGGGATTTGGCACTGTAAGAATTAAAGCCGCTATTCCCAGCGAATTAAGCGAATCGCCGTTGCGCATAAACATTTTTCCCGAATACACCACAGCAAGCATAATTCCTGCCCTTACCACAGAGGGTGAAAATCCGCTTACCGCCATAAATGCAAATGCACATAAAATCATTATCAACGAGCGTAATGCCCTGCTCCTGATAATTCCTTTTATACAGAAAAATACAAAACTGCATATAATTGCAAGGTGCATACCCGACACTACTATTAGAAAGCTGACGCCACAGCGTGTAAAATCGTTTTGCACATCCTGCGAGAGCGCCGACTTTTCGCCTAACAAAACAGCTCTGCACAGTGATGCGCTGTCATTTGACATATTATTATTCAAGCTGTTTGCAAAGCTTTCCCGCAGTTTAATTGCATTGTAATACAGCGGCTTATTATCCGAGGCTTTTACAATATAAGCAAAATTCTTATCGGCAGACGCCTGCAAAAACGCACCGTCTGCTATCATTGAATTTTGCTCACACTCTTTTACAGATAAAACACAGCTTATTCTGTCAAATTCTTCAACATTTATTTCACTGATTGTTGAAAGATTTATCCTCAGCCTTTCACTTTTTTTATTTATCTGCTCGGTTTCAATCAGATATTTGTAATAATCATATTTCCTTGTCGGCTGTTCAATTACAGTTGCCGTAACATATATATCTTTGCCAGAATATTTCTCTGTAATCGGCTGTCTTACAAGCGCACTGTATCCGCCGAATATAACACTTGCAAACGCAGCGGTAATGCAAAATCCGAGTGCGGTATGCCGAATACTTTTATTTTTCAAGGTAAAAAGCGAAACAACAGTGCCGACAAAACACACAACGGCAACTACTGCCGCAATGTAAATTTGCTGAAAATAAAAAAGCGCCGCTTGCACAGAAAGATATGTAATACCAATCAATGCAAACGGTCGTTTCATAAAATTCAATCCTTAATATATTATTTAAAGAACAAAGGCAACTCCTCAAGATAAATAATATCTTTTCTGCCTCTTGCGTCACCCTCGGCAAGCACAGCCGCCTTGCCTACTATGTTTCCGCCTGCTTTTGTAACAAGCTCCTCAATAGCCTCAAGGCTTTGACCTGTTGAAATAACATCATCAACAATCAATACTCTTTTGCCCTTAATAAAGTCAGCGTCACCCTCGCCAAGATAGAGCTCCTGCTCGTTCTCGGTAGTAATTGACTTAACATTTACTTCAATAGGGTTTCTCATATAAACCTTAACACCCTTACGGGCAACAACATAATTTTTGCAGCCCTGTCTTGCCATTTCATAGCAAAGAGGAATACCCTTTGCCTCGGCTGTAACAACAACATCGTGCTCAGGGCAAATTTTTAAAAGCTCTTTAGCAGACGCCTCGGTAATTTCAACATCACCAAACATAATAAATGCCGCAATGTCAAGCTTATCACTTACAGGAAAAAGCTCAAGCTCACGCTCAAGTCCTGCAATGGTAATTTTATATGTACCCATCGTACTCACCTCTTAAGCCATATTTTCAGCAAGCTTTTTGCCACCAAGCAAATGGAAATGCAAGTGCTTTACCGACTGACAACCGTCTTCACCGCAGTTATTAACAATACGGTAGCCGTTCTCAAGACCGAGTGACTTTGCAATCTCAGGAATTTTTGAGAATATGTAACCGACTATCTCACAGTTATCGGCAGTAATTTTATCTGCACAACAAATATGCTGTTTAGGAACAATAAGAGTATGAACAGGTGCTTGAGGGTTCAAATCCTTGAATGCAAGTATTTTATCGTCCTCGTAAACCTTTGTTGATGGAATAGAGCCGTCAACTATTTTACAAAAAATACAGTCAGACATAATATTCGACCTTTCAATAATATTTCTGTCACTATTTTACAACTTTTATAAAAATTCGTCAAGCATTTGTCTTTTTCTTTGCAGTAATTTTCTTTTCCTCGCCACGCATAAGTCTTTTAATGTTATCCTTATGCTTAACGATTACAAAAATACCGATAATCAGCGCCGCAACCGTTGACAAAATTACATAGCCTAAAGAATATCCGTTCGGATAATCAAACAAGAATGTTGCAAAAAATGTAAATGGCCCGTAAAGTACAGCCGCTGTTATGCTCGAAAGCGAAATAATTTTTGAACAAGCAAAAACAATAAGGAAAGTGGCAATAATCGCAATAAACACTCTCCAATCCTCACTTGCTATAAGTGCCGCAGCGGTAACAACACCCTTGCCGCCCTTAAAGTGGAAATAAACGGGATACGAATGTCCGAGTATAGCAAAAATACCTGCAATGTACTTGCCGCAGTTGCCAAACTCATTTGAAAGAATTTGGCTGTCTGCCTGAATAGTCGAGAAAATCAGCCAGCCGATTATTACCGCAACAACGCATTTAAGCGCATCGCACACGATTGTAAATATAGCGGGAACTTTTCCGACCGAACGCAAAACATTGGTAAAGCCTGCGTTGCCACTGCCCATTTCACGAATGTCTTTTTTGCCGCCTGTAACAATTTTTGTAACTATAACAGCCGTATTCACACTGCCCAAAAGGTAAGCGACAACGGCGGTAATTAAAATTCTCCACCAGTTATCCGCTAAAAATGTCAAATAAAAATCCATTACTTTTCGCCACGCTCTCTAATAATAATTCTGATTGGTGTTCCCTCAAGACCGAACGCCTCTCTGATTCTGTTTTCAAGATAGCGCTGATAAGAAAAGTGGAACAGCTGGGCATTGTTGCAGAAGAAAATAAATGTAGGCGGCTTTACAGATGCCTGAGTAACATAAAAAATCTTCAATCTCTTGCCCTTATCAGACGGTGGCTGAACTCTTGTTGTTGCCTGAGCAAGCAATTCGTTGAGCATACCTGTTGTAATTCTTCGTGCCGACTGCTCCGCACAACTAACAATAAACTCAAACAGTCTGTCAATTCTCTGACCTGTTTTTGCTGAAATAAATACCTGCGGAGCATATGACATAAACGCAAAATCAGTGTCGAGCTTTTTCCTGAACTCCTGCATTGTTTTGTCGTTTTTCTCGATTGCGTCCCATTTGTTTACTGCAAGAATACAAGCCTTGCCTGCCTCGTGCGCAAGTCCGGCTACCTTTGTGTCTTGCTCTGTAACGCCTGCCTCGGCGTCAATCATAATCACACATACATCACTGCGCTCAATCGCCATCTTAGCTCTGATGATGCTGTACTTTTCAATATCGTCATAAATCTTTTTCTGACGGCGAAGTCCTGCTGTATCGGTAAAATTAAATTTACCGTACTTATTTTCTATCATTGTATCAATGGTATCTCTTGTAGTACCTGCAATGTCAGAAACTATACAGCGCTCCTCGTTTGTAATCTTATTGATAAGCGATGACTTGCCTGCATTTGGCTTACCGATAACCGCAACATTAATTATAGTGCCATCATCCTCGCTGTCCTCTGTAAAATCAAGGTGTTCAAAAACACTGTCGAGCAAATCTCCTGTACCATGACCGTGAACAGATGAAACCTGAATAGGATCTCCGAGTCCGAGGTTGTAAAACTCATAAAATTCGGGAGTAGGTTCGCCAATACCGTCACATTTATTTACACAAAGCACAATCGGCTTGTTTGATTTCATAAGCATCTGCGCAATATCCATATCGGTTGCAACCATACCTGTTTTACCGTCTGTAACAAGGATAATTACATTTGCGGTATCAATGGCAAGCTGAGCCTGTCTGCGCATCTGCGACAAAATAATATCGTCGGATTTCGGCTCAATACCGCCTGTATCAATTATAAAAGCCTTTTTGCCGAGCCACTCAACCTCGCCGTAAATACGGTCACGAGTAACGCCCGGTGTGTCATCAACTATTGAAAGTCGCTGTCCGATAAGTTTATTAAATAGTGTGGATTTACCAACATTTGGTCTGCCCACAATAGCAATTACGGGTTTATTCATTCTAACATCTCCTTTACGGTAGTGACCGCCCTTACAAGCTCGTCACCATTGTTATTTACAATTCCCAAAGAAATATTTAGCTCTCGCTCAACATCTTCAACTGAAACATCATCAAGGAAAATATCGTTTTCAAATCTCAGCATTGATGACGGAATAAAGAGCTTTTCACCAAGCTCCTTGCCCTTGAGCTGAGCAATAAGATCGCCGCCTGTAACCAAGCCCGACACATTAACTCCGCCACCGAAAAAGTTATTTTTAATTGCAACAACATTTATTTTTACATTTGGAAATTTAGTTGCAATAATCTTCATCATATCTCGTAAATACGGCGCAACAGCCTCGCCGCAAGCCATTGTCACCATATAATTAAGCGACTCATTATATTCGCTGTCCTCAACGGCAAACTCAATTTCTTCCTTTAAGCAGGCTATCATACCAATGCCGTCCTCAACAGCAGGAAATCCCTCGTAAAAATCAGGCTCCGGTATCGGTCTGCCCGCCTTAATATAAAATTCATCACCTGCATAAAAAATTCTTCTGCCATATTTTTTTACACATTCGTCGCCGAATTTTTCTATCAAATCTACCGTTTGTTCGGCGGTTTCCTGCGTGTACTCGGTAAGCGGATACAGACCCTCTCTGTACCTTGTAAGTCCTACGGGTACAACAGCGGTCATATTAACATCGAGCTTTTCAAGGTCTTTAAATGTTCGCAAAAGCTCCTCACCGTCATTTATTCCGGGGCAGGCTACAATCTGACAATTCAGGCTGATGCCTGCCTTTGCAAAGCTCTCAAGATGCCTTAAAGCATCGCCTGCAAAACGGTTATGCATCATTTTACAACGCAACTGAGGATTTGTTGTGTGCACCGATACATTAATAGGACTAATGTGCATCTTGATTATACGGTCGATTTCGTGCTGGCTAAGGTTGGTAAGCGTGATATAGTTGCCAAACAAAAAAGAAAGTCGGCTGTCATCATCTTTAAAATAAAGCGATTCACGCATACCCTTAGGCAACTGGTCAATAAAGCAGAAAATACATTTGTTACGGCAGCTTTTCTGCTCATCCATAAGGTATGTTTCAAATTCAAGACCGATTTCTTCGTATTCACTCTTGTAAATCTTAACTGTTCTTACATCGCCGTTCCCATCTTGGATTTCAAGAGTAAGATCTCTGTTTACCTGATGAAAGCGATAATCAAGCACATCTTCAATTATATTTCCGTTAATAGTAAGCAGAGATTCTCCGCTTTTAATTTTTGCTCTGTCTGCGTGACTGTTAGCAGTCACACCAAATATTTTTACAGCCACGAGCTCACCTCACACTTATTTTACACAAATTTCATTAAAAAATCAATGTATCAGAGCAAAACAAAAGGGCGAACAGAATTCTGCCGCCCATAATGTTTGTACCGTAATTAGTTCTCGTTAGCTTTTACGATTACCTGTCTGCCGTTATACATACCGCAGTTGCCGCAAGCTCTGTGAGCTGCCTTGTACTCACCGCAGTTAGGGCAAGTTACAAGTGTTGGAGCGTTAAGCTTCCAAACTGTTGAACGTCTTGAACTCTTTCTTGCGTGTGAAGTTTTTCTCTTTGGTACTGCCATTACAAAGACCTCCTTACAATAACATATATCAATCCATAAGTTGTTTAAGAATCTCGAGCCTTGGGTCAACCTGCTTTTTATCGCAATCACATTCACCCTCGTTAAGATTATGACCGCACTGACTGCATAGTCCCTTGCAATCCTCTTTACAAAGGTTTTTCTGCGGCAGCGACAACAGCACATCAGAAATAACCGTTTCATCAAGGTCGAGTACAAAATCAGGTGTTTCAATATAGTCGTCGTTGCCGTCAGTTTCAAGAGAACGGGCAAGCTTATGAGTAAACTTGTACTTCATCTTCCTTGTAAATTCTTCTCCACATCTGTCGCAGCTGCGCACATAGTCAAAGCTGACAACCAAAGTAAGGTCAACAAGTGATGCCCTGTTTCCTGCTGTTGCGGTAATATCAAGCGGTGTTTTGAATGGAAAAACGCCGTCAATGTCAATATTGCTTATATCCAGCTGATAGCTGATTGTTTTTTCTTCGCCTTCATTTTGAAAGACACTTTTAAGTTCAAAAAGCATAATTGCACCTCTTGACCGCATAAACGCATATTAAAACGCTATTGATTATTATACAAAAGTATTTGCGCTTTGTCAACCGATATTTACGATAAATTTCTTCATAATTACGCTATTTTTTCAATTTTTTTGATAATTATTATTTATAGGAATTATAACCTGAAAACACCGACAAAACACAATATACATGCCATATTTTCAAACTATACGGAGTATATTGAAAACAATTTAAAATGAGTTTATAGGGTTATTATTTATAGTATTATTTGCATTATCAGCAAAATAAATATACTGCAATTAAGTAATGTATTTTCTTAATCAAAATGGGCTGACCAAAAGGCCAGCCCAAAGAAATCTAATTATTGCTAATCAAGATTAAAGGATCTCTCTCTTGCGAATAACGAACATAACGCCGGTAGCAGAAACAAGGAGAGTAAGGATTACAACTGCGAGTGTAGCGTCACCAGTCTTAACTGTGCCGTTATTGTTGTTAGTTGTGTTACCCTTATTAGCTGTATCAGCTGTGCCAGGCTTAACTGTTGAACCTGTTGCTGATGTAGCGCCTGTTGCAGGAGCAACTGTTGTACCAGGTGTTGTTACAGGAGCAGCTGTTGTACCAGGTGTTGTTACAGGAGCAGCTGTTGTTAGAGGAACTGTTGTTACAGGAGCAGCTGTTGTTTCTGGAGCTGTTGTTACAGGAGCAGCTGTTGTTTCCGGAGCTGTTGGCTCAACATATGTTGACTCTGTAAGAGTTGTGTTTGTGAATGTAAGTGGAGCTGGATCCTTAATTGTGAAGTCAACTACAAATGAGTTCATAGAATTAGGATCAAGGCTCATTTTGTCAGGATCAAGTGCGCCTGTTGTAAGAACTCTTACATTGAGGTTGATTGTTGTTTCAACATTCTCAGGCTCGCCGATTACATCGAATGTAACCTGTACGAAAGGCTTTGTTGAATCAATCGGATAAAGTGAAAGGCTAGAAGCGTTAGCATTTACCTTACCTGGGAGCTGTGTATTGATTACATCGCCGCCTGCTGGTGTGATCTGAGGCATAATGTTGAGCTTTCTGCCTGATGAATCAAGGTTGTTAGCGTTCTTGTACTCAAGAACAGTGTTATCAAATGTTAAGTACCACTCAAGGTTTACAAGATCTCTGTCTGTACCGAGGTAGTAAGTAACTGTAACCTGCTTTGTTGAGTTATCATACACAGCCTTAGCCTCTGGGAATACGTTTGATGTAGCGTAAACTGTAAGAGCAGGCTTTGAAACAGGAGCAGGAGCTGTTGTAGCCTCTGTTGTTGTTTCAGGAGCAACTGTTGTCTCAGGAGCAACTGTTGTTTCAGGAACTGTTGGCTTAACGCCAGCTTCCTTATCAGCAAGTGCCTGCTCAAATGACATATACTCTGTGTTGTAAACAGCGCCGTCACCCTTTACAGGTGTGTAACCATATTCGCCGTTACCATAGTAGTAGTACCACTGACCGCGGCATGTAAGCTTCTGGTTGAGTGGGTTCTCTTCGATTCTGTTTTCATCGATAACATAAATCATGTTATCAAAATTTCTGATACCTTCCGGATAAAGCTTGTTACTAGGATCGTCTTCTTCAGTTTTAGGCCAGTAACCCCAAGCATCTTCACCATCATCGTCTACACATGTAACATCTGATGTCTGAGCAGCCTTTGTGTACTGAGGAGCCTCTGGGTCTGCACCGCCGTCAACATAGTTGTTGAAGATTAGCTTAGGAACATCCTTTGGAACATCAATACAGAAAATGTTTTCGTTCTCAGTTTCTTTAACCTTATACATATCCTGCCATGTTTCGCAATAATCTGTACCTTCCCACCAGTATGCACCAGTTGTTGTTGTGAACTCATTTTCCCATCTCTGTGGCATATAGAAATAATATCTATATGTTTCAGTTCCCTCTGAAGGAACATAGTTACCATCGCTGTCTGTGTCAGCTGAAACGCTAACTGCTGCAACTGCTACCATTGAAGCAGAAAGAGCCATAGCCAACATAAGACTAATGATCTTCTTGGACATTAGAAATTTCCTCCTATAAAAATATGTTTCCGATATACTCGGTATGACAATTATATAATAATTTGCTCAAAAAATCAAGGCTTTTTAGAAAAAAGAGGTCGATTAAGGGGTGTAATAATTAACAAAATTTGGTTACATTTTTTAAACATTTTTTAAACTAAGGATAATTATATAAACCAAGTCGTAACATTACGGCATATCATTGTCAATATTATCACTATCAGTATTTACCTCATTTATCTTGTTTTCTTTATTTCTGAAATACATTACTCCTGCAATAGCCGCCGCAAGCAGAACGCAGCCGCAAACGATTACAATTGTTGTAACCGATGAGCCCGAACCGTTTTGAGTAACATCTGTGTACTGATTTTCATTTTGATTATTTTGCGGAACCATAGTAGTTTTTTCTCCTATTACCGCCTTGTGGTCGTTCTTCTCATTTGTATTATCATCGCCCTTGCCGTCAAGGTAATTTATGAAATTACCTTGGTAGTGATTGATATATTTCTCTGAATCCTCAACAACAGGAATTTGGTCGGACACAATAGTTTTTTCATTATAAACTATATCATAGGTTATAGTATAGGCAGAAAGAGTTACCATATTGCTGTCATACATTTCCTTGATAAAATATCTTACATTAGTATTGCCGGCTTTTTTTACTTTAAAATTCATTGATACGAGTTGAGATCTTGATGAAAAGTCAGCATAATTATTTATATCAGAAAAATTAAAAGTCATATATCCGTCAAGGTTTCCGTTGTAAATTACGCCGTTGAGAGTTTCAAAGCTAATTGATGATGTATCAATTTCAAGGTAATCTGTATCATAAAAAACATATGCCTGCATACCCATTATTCCGCTCTGTGCATCTGAAATGAACATAGAGTATGTAAAAGTATCGCCGACCGCAACATTAGCCGAATCATTAATTGTGACTTCATTGGCAGCATTTGCGCTCATAGTTGCGGCAACAATCATGAGCATGGCAGAGCAGTAAGCAATAGCAGTTTTAATTTTTTTCAACATAAAATCAAATCCTTAATCATAGTATTTCTATTATATAATATTATTAACAAAATTTCAATGAACTAATACATTTTTTAATCTGAATTTTATGTGATTTTTTCATATTGATTTGCAAAAATTTTAATTTTAGACTTTATTTTTAAATAGTACATTCTCAATTTCAATTTTTAATTATTTTTAGGAATTATGTTTTATCAGATTATTTTTGGTCGGGCAACAAAGTACGGCAAAAGCCAAACTTTTCGTCCCAAAGTTAAAAGTTTGCTCAACCTTTTCAAAGGTTGTAGGCAATGCCCACAAATGCTTTATGCTATTTCAAATTCTGATAGCCAAACGACTTGCCGTACGGGGCTGAACATAATGGTGATAGCCTAAAATGCGACTGCAACATAGGAAAAAGCTACGCTACTAAAACGACTAATTTGCCTCTTTCCAAGGGGAAATTACCCACACACGCAAACTTTTGTATCCTTTAGAGTACCTTTTCTCTAAGATTGCTCAAGTGCAACTTTCTTACTTTCTGCCACTCATTAGTCTTTACTTTTGTTTTCCACTAAAGTCTTGTTTAATCTAAAGTTTAGTTATTCTATAATATAAATTCAACCGTTTATTTTTTATTGAAAATAAGTTCATTTTTACTGTTTAATGGGCTCTGCCCAAACCCGCAACCCTTTAAAAAGGGTTGAACTAAATTTTATATTTATTTAACTAAACTTTGTTCGCTAAACACTATTTAACGCAACTTTTGATAAAGAACCTTAATTTTCAAAATTTTAATTTAAATAAACGCAAAAACGCCCTCCGAATTAACGGAGGGCGAAAAACTATGTTTTATTTCTTGCTTATAAAAGATTATTTAATCTTCTTGCGGGTAAAGTAAATTACACCAGTAGCAGATACAAGTACAAGGAGGATAGCTACTGCCATAGATGCATTACCTGTCTTAACTGTACCGTTGTTATTAGTTGTATTATTACCCTTGTTAGCTGTATCAGCTGTACCAGGCTTAACTGTTGAACCTGTTGCTGATGTTGCGCCTGTTGCAGGAGCTACTGTTGTGTCCTGCTCAACTGTTGTGCCTGGAACTGTTGTTTCAGGTACAGTTGTCTCTGGAGCTGTTGTGCCTGGAACTGTTGTCTCAGGTACTGTTGTTTCTGGAACTGTTGTCTCAGGTACTGTTGTTTCAGGAGCTGTTGTTGGTACTTGAGAAGCTTCTGTTACAGTTACTGTAGCAACTGCGCCGAGCTTTGTAGCATAGTTGAAGTTTGAAAGGTCAATTCTGAGTGTTACATCAGCAAGCTCATATGGTACATTTACAGTGAGGTTCTGACCATTGTATGTAGCGTCAAATGCAACGCCTGATACAGGTGAGAAGTTCTCTTCTGCACCGCCCCAGCTGTCAGCCCATTTGCCGTTAGCTGCGAACTTAACCTGGTAGTTGTCAAACTTAGGTACATTGTGATATGTAATCTCATAAACCTTATCTGCAACCTGCTCCATCTCATTAGCTGTTGGATCCCAAGCTGCACCGTTTAACCATGATTCATCATCAGGGTCACCGTTACCAACAGCATGCATGCTTTTGATTTCAATATCAGAAACGATCTGAACACCGTCACCTGAAACAGTGATTTTGCCTGTATTGCTGTCATATGTAACTGTTACATCACAAGCGGCAACAACATTAAAGGTTATATTGTTGTCTCCGTTATCACCGATCCAATTCTGACCGCCATCAGCTGTATTTTCTACAACCTTAAGCTGAAGTGAATCAGCAATCTGAACATCGGTAAATACCTTTGTGTATGTACCGTCGCCGTTAGCTGTCATAACATTTTCAGGAGCTTCTTCCGGGCTGCCCTTCCATAAAACACCGCAAAGTTCTTCTGAACCTGCTACTACATATGTTGAACCTGCAGGAGCAGGAGCTGTTGTTGGTTCAGCTGTTGTTGGAACAACAGGTGTAACTTTACCTGCCTGAATTTCAGTTTCAACTGAATATTTTGTTGATGTTTCAGCAAGAACGCCATCTCTTACAAGGCCCTCTTCCTGGGCTTCATCTGTTACACCTTCAGCGTTTGCAAGTGAGAGTGTAAGGTTATCAACTGTGAGGTTTACATCTGTTTCGCCAAGACCAAGTCTCTTGAATACAACTGAAACAAATGGTGTCTTCTGGTTGAAGTTGTAAAGATTAAGGCTTGACATATTGCCATAAACCTTGCCTGCTGTTGCAGAGTTTACTACTACACCGTTTGTGTAAGGAGTCATAACACTGTCAAGAGCGAGCATTGTTGGGTCATAAGTAAGGTTGAAGTCTGCGTTAAGAACATTCTTCTCTGACTCAAAGTAATAAGTTACTGTTACATACTCTTCGTCACCTGCAACAACCTTAGATGATGCAGGGAATAAGTTAGAAGTAGCATTTACATTAAGAGCACCAGCAGGAACTTCTTCTGTAGTTGCAGCTACTGTTGTTTCTGGAGCCTCAGTTGTCTCTGGAACTGTTGTTTCTGGAGCTGCAGTTGTTTCAGGAACTGTTGTCTCAGGTGCAGCTGTTGTTTCAGGAACTGTTGTCTCAGGAGCTACTGTTGTTTCAGGAGCTTCTGTTGACTCTGTTGATGGAACAAATGTTGACTCTGTGAGCTTTGTTGTAGCTGCTTTGATGTAAGATGCATCATGAATGATGTAATCGCAAACATATGATACCATTGAATCAGGATCAACTCTCATTGTATCAAAGTCAATTTCACCCTTTGTAAGAACTCTTACATTCATGTTTACTGTTGTTTCAACATTCTCAGGAGTACCCTTTACATCCAATACGATCTTTGCGAAAGGAATGTCCTTATTAATTGTGTAAAGACCAAGGTCAGATGCGTTAGCGTTTACCTTGCCAGGTATACTTGTGTTGATTACATAACCGCTTGTAATCTGTGGCATAATGCCGAGTTTCTTACCTGTTGAATCAAGATTATTCTTGTTGTTTACAGTAAATACTTCGCTGTCATATGTGAAGTACCATTCAAGGTTTACAAGGTCATAATCTGTGTCGAGGTAGTAGCTTACAGTAACCTGATTTGTTTCGCTGTTATACTCAGCCTTTGCAGTTGAGAAAACATTTGAAGTAGCATTTACTGTAAGAGGTGCTTTCTGAGCAGCAGCTGTTGCCTGTGTAGCAGGAGCAGCAGTAGTTGGCTCAACTGTTGTATCAGCCTCTGTTGTTTCAACCGGAGTTGATGTGTCTGTTACTGTTACAGTAGCCTTAGCACCTAACTTTGTAGCATAATCAAAGTTTGTGAGGTCGAGCTTGAGTGTTACATCAGCAAATTCATAAGGAACATTAACGGTAAGGTTCTCTCCGTTATATGCTGCGTCAAACTCTACGCCTGATTCAGGTGTGAAGTTTTCCACTGCACCGCCCCAACTGTCAGTCCACTTGCCGTTAGCTGCGAACTTAACCTGATAGTTGTCGAACTTAGATACATTCTTGAATGTAATCTCATAAACTTTGTCTGAAACTTCTGTCATAGAGTTAGCTGTAGGATCCCAAGCTGCACCGTTTAACCAAGCTTCATCATCAGGGTCGCCGTTACCAACAGCATTGATGCTGTCGATATCGAGATTTGTTACAAACTGAACGCCGTCGCCTGTAACAGTGATTTCTTTAGTAGAAGAATCAAATTTTACTGTTACATCACTTGCAGCAGTTACATTAAATGTAATGTTATTGCCTGTTGCGTCGCCAATCCAGTTCTGTGAACCGTCAGCACCATTTTCTACAACCTTAAGTGTAAGACCTGATGCCGGCTGAACATTGGTAAATACTTTTGTGTAAGTACCGTCGCCATTGTCTGTCATAACATTTGCAGGAGCTTCTTCTGGGCTACCCTTCCATAAAACGCCGCAAAGTTCTTCTGCGCCGGCAACTACATATGTTGTATCTGCAGCAGAAACTGAAATTGCTGCAAATGACAATGAAGTTACCATAAGCATAAGAGAAACGACAAGGCTTAATGCTTTTTTGAACATTTCTTTTTTCCTCCTTTAATAGTAATGCTTCTATAAGCTATTATATTATATAATACAAACTCCCCAAAAGTCAATTGATTTTGACATTTTGGAGAGTGATTTTTATAAATTCGTGTTATTTTGTTTGATTGCACAAAAACAAGATTGTTTTTTCGGTCATTCGTACCCATTTATATTATGAGATTGCCAGTTCCAGGAGTCACGGCACATATCTTCAAGGGTCTTTTCGGCTTTCCAACCGAGAATTTCATATGCTTTTGTCGGATCGGCATAACATTCTGCTATATCGCCCGCTCTTCTCGGCTTTATATCATAAGGAATTTCAATATTATTTACCTTGCTGAAAGCCTTTACAATATCAAGAACACTGTAACCTGTGCCTGTGCCGAGGTTAAAGATTTCTGTGCCCTTATGCTTTTTGGCATAATCAATAGCCTTTACATGACCCTTTGCAAGATCTACCACATGGATATAATCTCTTACACCTGTGCCGTCATGAGTAGGATAATCATTGCCAAACACGCCGAGTCTTTTAAGTCTGCCTGCCGCAACCTGAGTAATATATGGCATAAGGTTGTTTGGAATACCGTTAGGGTTCTCACCTATTCTGCCACTTTCGTGAGCGCCGATAGGATTGAAATATCTTAAAAGTACAACCGAAAGATTGCTGTCAGCCTTAGCTGCATCGGTAAGAATCTGCTCATTCATAAGTTTTGTCCAACCGTATGGGTTAGTGCAGCCAGTCGGCATTGTTTCCACGAGCGGAACTCTCTCGGGAATACCGTATACAGTAGCAGATGAGCTGAAAACAAAGTTTGCTACCGAATATTTCTTCATAACCTCGAGCAAAGCAAGTGTAGAATCAAGGTTATTTCTGTAATAAGCAACAGGAATCTCGCAGCTCTCGCCTACTGCCTTTAATCCTGCAAAATGAATTACAGCGTCAATTTTATTTTCGGCAAAGAGCTTGTCGAGTGCCTCGACATCACAAACATCAATATTATAAAGCGGAATTTTTTTACCTGTAATCTCTTCAACTCTTTCAATAGCCTTTGGAGAGCTGTTTGAAAAATTATCGGCAACAACTACTGTATGACCTGCGTTTATAAGTTCAATGCAGGTATGTGTACCAATGTAGCCTGCGCCGCCTGTAAGCAAAACATTCATAATAATTACCTTTCTATATTATATAACTTTAATTAACACTTTTCAGGTTCGGGATACTCAACGCCAAAGGTATCGGCTGTAACCTTTTTCATAATCTGAGCGTCAAGCGGCTTGTCTGCAAAGTCTGTGTCGCACTCAGCAATCTTGTTTACAACATCCATACCATCAATTACCTTACCGAAAGCGGCATACTGACCGTCAAGGTGAGGCGCATTCTTGTGCATGATAAAGAACTGTGAGCCTGCTGAGTTCGGCATCATTGAGCGAGCCATAGAGAGAACACCCTCTGTGTGCTTGAGGTTATTTTCAAAACCATTGATAGCAAATTCGCCCTTAATGCTGTAACCCGGGCCGCCCATACCTGTTCCGTCAGGACAACCGCCCTGAATCATAAAGCCGTAAATTACTCTGTGAAAAGTAAGTCCGTCATAAAAACCTTTATTTACAAGGCTTAAAAAGTTATTTACTGTGTTTGGTGCAATTTCAGGATAAAGCTCGGCTTTAATTACAGAGCCGTTCTCCATTTCAATAGTAATTACAGGATTCTGTGACATAATAAATCGTCCTTTCATCTATATATCATATCAAGCTGATTTTAATAGCTATCCTTTGTCTATAATTTTACGATATATTCCATAAAATAGCAAGTAAAATTTTGTACTAAAAAATATTTGGCAAATATAAAGATATTAATAATTATTAACTTTACAATCCCTCTAAAATATGTTACAATAAATATATATAAGCATTTAATGTTTTTGTAATATTTAATCAACATAATGTATTTTGGGATTGAACATTATTTTTCATCATTGTTCAAGGAGTGTTTTTATTGTCATTATCAGTTCACAAATCGTCAGAAGATTATCTTGAGGCTATACTTTTAATTCAGCAAAAACGAGGCTGCGTTCGTTCAATAGATATAGTGAACCTGCTCGGATTTTCTAAGCCAAGCGTAAGCGTTGCTATGAAAAAATTAAGAGAGAACAATTACATTATTATGGACGGCGAGGGTTACATCACCTTAACCGACAGCGGAATGGAGATTGCGCAAAAAATTCTTGAAAAGCACAATTTCATTGCGGAGCTCTTGATCTCGCTCGGCGTAAACGAAAGCACCGCCTATGAAGATTCCTGCAAAATTGAGCACGATATAAGCGAAGAGAGCTTTATTGCATTAAAAAAGCTTACAGGAATTTTAGCCGATAAAGCTGCCGACAAAACCAACGAATAATTAACCAAAAGCAAAAGCAGTCAGTATTGTTGTTTTAATACTGACTGCTTTTTATTGTGTTTTACACACAAAGTTGAGGTTTTTAATCTTTTATATTTTGCAAACTAAAAGTTAAATTTTACACATTAGCTCACAAAAACAAGTCAAACCACAATTCACTCAAATTAATAATTCTCTGCGTGAATTTCAAAATATGACTGTGGATGTGCGCATACAGGGCATACCTTAGGTGCTTTTTCACCTACTACAATGTGACCGCAGTTACGGCACTCCCATACCTTAACTTCGCTCTTTGCAAAAACTTCCTGCATCTCCACATTGTGGAGCAATGCACGATAGCGCTCCTCATGAGCTTTTTCGATTGCACCAACCATACGGAATTTCTTTGCAAGTTCAGGGAATCCCTCTTCCTCTGCTGTCTTTGCAAATCCCTCGTACATATCTGTCCACTCGTAGTTTTCACCCTCAGCGGCTGCGGCAAGGTTTTCGGCTGTGCTGCCGATTCCGTTTAATTCCTTGAACCACATTTTTGCGTGTTCCTTTTCATTATCGGCTGTTTTAAGGAATAAAGATGAAATCTGCTCAAAGCCGTCTTTCTTTGCCTTAGACGCAAAGTATGTATATTTATTTCTTGCCTGTGACTCGCCTGCGAAAGCCTCAAGTAAGTTTTTCTCTGTCTGTGTGCCTGCATATTTGTTTGCCATAATAATTCAATCCTTTCAAAATCTCATATTTTCTATTTAAAATATTAATTTTAGTAATGATTACTGTATTTATATAATATACCATAATTTTCCGTTTGTCAACACTTTTTTTAAATTTTTTCAAAAATAAAAAGGCAACTTTCATTGCCTTTTTAAGTGATTATTAAATTTTATACAAACTCAATAGGCGCAAGCACAGGAAATATATTTCTAAGCACTGCATATATCATTACTATAACGAATGCCGTCCACCAAAAGTATTTGCTGTGAATAAATGTACGGAGCTTTTTCCCGAATGCTCTGAAAACAAACTCTATATAAAGTATGCACAATACTATAAGTGAGGATATCACCAAGGGGTTTTGCCTTAATGATAACAAAACATCTCCATGAATGAGAGCGAAAACCGACCTCGTACAGCCGCAGCCGGGGCAATAAATTCCCGTGAGCTCATACAGGTAGCAGGATGGTAATGTTATGTATCTGAAAACGAAAAGCGAAAACAAATACGCAAATCCGACAGACGCAAACGGCAACAAAAACACCAATATTTTCTGATAGGTTTTATATGGAGTAATTATTTTTACCACCTCTGAAATGTGCTATTAATAATAGCTGTAACGATTTGCGCTGTTAAATATAGCAGCTCCTGTTGCCAATGAAGTAATAAACAAAATAAGAAAAATAACAACAACAACAGCAAGTACAATCAGCTGTGCTCTTGCAAAGTTTTTAAGTGACTTTTTATGTGTGCTGCCAAATGCCCATACAAACATCATTATGATATAAACAAGGCTGCCCACACAAGGAATAAGGTTGATACAGAATACACCAATCCACATAAGTACAGAAACATGCTCGTCATCATTGTTGATATTGTTATAGTTTGGCTGCTGATAAGACGGAGTTTGATTGTAACCTGTGCCGTAAGAATTCTGATAATTTTGATTGTTGTCAGTCCCATATGGTTGTTGGTAATCCTGTGCGGAATAGTTTTGCGAACCGTATGGCTGCTGATAGTCCTGTGCAGAATATGTATTCTGATTTTGCTGTGGATTTTGGTTATTATTCCAAGAATCGTTGTTGTAATTGTCCATAATTTTCCTCCAAATTTTAATAAGCATTAAAACAAATTATACATATAATTGCTTTAATGTCTATTATAAATTACAGGGCAAAAAATGTCAACAATAAAATACTAAACGGCACAAATTTATACACATTTCTTACAGCTCTATACTCATTGTTGCAAAAGCGTTAAGGTCTGTGCTTGCAATATTACCGCTCAAATATTCATAATATCCCTGCGAACCTACCATTGCGGCATTATCACCGCAAAGGGATTTTTCAGGCATATAAAAAGCAAGTCCGTGCTTATCACATTCTTCCTGTAAAGAAGAACGCAAAAGTCGGTTTGCAGACACACCGCCCGCAATAACCAGCTTGTCAACCTTTAAATCTTCTGCCGCTTTCAAAAAATTGGTTTTTAAACAGTCAACAACCGCATATCTGAAAGATGCGCAAACATCGGCTTTGTTAAGTTCTATGCCTTTTTGCGCAGAATTATGAATTAGATTTATCACAGCTGTTTTAAGTCCCGAAAAGCTGAAATCATACTGTGAACCGCTTACGGTAGGTCTTGGCAACTTAAATGCAAAAGGATCGCCGTCCTCTGCTACCTTATCAAGTGCAATTCCGCCCGGATATGGCATACCCATAGTTCTTGCCGCTTTATCAAATGCCTCGCCTGCCGCATCATCTCTTGTTTTGCCGATAATGCGCATTTTTGTGTAATCCTCAACCATTACAATATGACTGTGACCGCCCGAAACAACAAGGCAAAGAAACGGCGGTTTTAAATCGGGATTAGAAATATAATTAGAGGCAATGTGCGACCTTAAATGATGGGTCGGAACAAGCGGAAGTCCTGTTGAAAGAGAAAGTCCCTTTGCAAAATTAACTCCTACAAGCAAAGCCCCTATAAGACCCGGTGCATATGTAACCGCAATTGCATCTATTTCTTTTAAAGTAAGTTCTGCCTGCTCAAGCGAGTTTTTTACAACAGGCACTATTGCCTCGGCGTGTCTGCGGGATGCAATTTCGGGAACAACACCGCCATACAGTTTATGCTCCTCAACCTGAGAGGCAACAACAGAGGATATAACTTTTCTTCCGTCCTCAACAACCGCTGCTGCGGTTTCGTCACAAGAGGACTCTATTGCAAGTATCTTCATAAAAATAATCCTTTCGTTTTATCAAAAATACTTTGTCATCAGTATTGCGTTTTCGGCAGGTTCAGAATAATAATTCTTTCTCTCCCCCACCTTAACAAAGCCTGCATTTGAATACAATCTTATTGCATTTTCATTGGACTGTCTTACCTCAAGAGTCAAAAAAGCCAGGCTGTTTTTCTTGGCAAAGGTAACAAGAGTATTTATCAAAGCCGTACCTATGCCCTTTTTTCGTGCGTTTTCATCAACGGCAACATTAAAAATATATCCTTCGTCAACAACAACATTCATTCCTATGTAGCCGAGAACCTTATTGTCCTCAACGCTTACATAAAAATGTGAGCCGTTGTTTTTTAGTTCAGACTCAAGACTTTTTAATGACCACGGATGAGAAAAGCATTTATTTTCAATCTCTGCCACCTGTAAAAGGTGGCTTTCTTCCATTTCTTCAATTCTCATATTGTTTTAAAATTTCCTTAACGGCACTGCAAATTTCATCTCGGCACTGTCTGTAAACCTCAACACCGCACATATACGGGTCGGCAACATTTATAACTTCAATTTTATCGGCAGGGACAGCGCACTGTGTCATAAGAAAAAACTTGTGACTTACCGACATACAATAAAATTTATCGTATTCGTCAAGTTTTTTATCGGAATAAGCCGTTGAGTGCATAGTCGAAATATCAATACCGATTTCTTTGCAGACTTCAACCGAATTTTCAGAAACAGGCATACCTGTAACGGTTGTTGTACCCATACTCTCTGCCCTTACCTCAAGGTTTTTTTCCTCTGCAAAACGGTTAAAAACAGCCTCTGCCATAGGGCTGCGGCAAGTATTTCCCGTACATACAAACATAATTTTATTTTTTGGCATCATACCAAGTCCTTCCGACAGCAGCGTCGGCGGTAAGAGGAACAGACAGCTTTACAGCATTTTCCATTTCCTCTTGCAGCAGCTTTGCCACTGTTTCCTTTTCGTTTTCGGGAGCCTCGACAATCAACTCATCGTGCACCTGCAAAATAAGTCTTGCCTGCAAGCCCTCTTTTTCCATTCTTTCGTCAACTTTAATCATTGCGATTTTGATAATATCTGCGGCAGTGCCCTGAATCGGCATATTTCTTGCCACACGCTCACCGAAAGCTCTCATCATATGCTTGCCCGAGCTAAGTTCAGGCAAATATCTTCTTCTGCCGAACATTGTTTCAACATAACCGTCACGCTTTGCTTTTTCAACGACATTTTTCATATATTCGTCAACACCGCTGTAATGAGCGAGGTAGTCTTTAATATATTTAGATGCCTCTTTGTTGGTAACTTTAATATCTTTAGCAAGCGAATACGCTCCAATGCCATACACAATACCAAAATTTACCGCCTTGGCACGGCTGCGCATTGTGGAATTAACCATTTCAACAGGCATATTAAACACCTGTGACGCTGTAATAGTGTGAATATCGGCATTCGTATTAAATGCCTCTATCATATTCTTATCGCCCGAAATATGAGCAAGCACTCTTAATTCAATCTGAGAATAGTCGGCGTCAACAAGCACCCAGCCATCTCTTGCGGCAAAAAATCTTCTCAGCTCCCTGCCTATCTCTGTACGAACGGGGATATTCTGCAAATTCGGTTCGGTTGAGCTGATTCTTCCCGTACGGGTTTCGGTCTGATTAAAACTTGAATGAATCCTGCCGTCATCTGCAATAACCTTTAACAGCCCCTCGCAATAGGTTGAATAAAGTTTTGCAAGTGTGCGGTACGAAAGCACCATTTCAACCGCAGGATGTTCATAGCGCAGACTTTCAAGCACCTCTGCGTTTGTGCTGTAACCGCTTTTTGTTTTCTTCTTACATGGAAGTCCTAAATCTTCAAAAAGTGCCTTGCCAAGCTGTTTCGGAGAATTTATGTTAAATTCATAACCGATGCTTGTGTATATCTCATTTTCAAGATTTTTTATCTGTTCGTGCAATATCTTGCCGTAGTCCTCAATGCCCTGTCTGTCAACGGCAAATCCGAGGTTCTCCATTTTGGCAAGCACCTTTGCAAGAGGAATTTCAATATCTGTCAACAGCTTTTCCTGCTCGTTTGTATCTATATCTTTCTTAAGTTTTTCGCAAAGCACATCATACACTGCAAGTGCGGAAAGCTCAGGGAAATTTTCGTTTTTCGGAAGTACAATTCCGTAACCGCCGCATAAATTTTCGTCACTGTAATCTTTTGATGACGGCTCAATAAGATATGCCGCAAGTTCAATATCAAACGCAAGCGCCTTAACTTCAATATTATTTTTATCGGCATAGGCAAACACAGGCTTACTGCTATGAGTATATTTTAAAATATCTTCATCTGCAAGCAATTTGTCAAAAAAGGCTTTGTCCTTAATAATATAAACCTTGCCGTCAAAAAGAACATTGCAAACAGGGTTTTTGCTATCCTTTAAGTCGGCGATAAAATATGCCTTGCAAAAGTTTTTAATATTCTCAAAAAGAACATTAGTATCGGTATTTTCTACTGCATCAAAGTTTTGTGTAACTGTCGGCTTTTCCTCCGCTGTCGGCATTTCTTTTAATCCGAGTTTGTCGATAAGCGAGAATAGCTCAAGTTTTGCCATAAACCTCGCACATTCTTCGGGGTCTTTTAATTCTACTTTGTAATCCTCAACATTTGTATTAATCGGAACTTCGCAGAAAATCTCACCGAGCATACGGCTGAGTTTTGCGTTTTCCTCGGAATTTTTAAGTTTATTTCTGATGCCGTCCTTAACATCTATCTCTTCAATATGGCTGTAAATGTACTCCACACTGCCAAAGCGTGAAATCAAATCGCTCGCACCCTTTGGGCCAATGCCTGCAACGCCCGGAATGTTATCGGACGAATCACCTTGAATAGCCTTTATTTCTATAAGCTGTTTTGGAGTAACACCGTAATCCTCAAGGATTTTTTCGGGTGTATAGCTAATGTCCTGCTTGTTTGTACAAAGATGCACTGTTGTTGTATCGGAAACAAGCTGTAAGCTGTCACGGTCACCTGTCGCAATCACACATTCGTTGCCGTTTTTCTCGCAAGCCTTTGCAAATGTTCCCAAAATATCGTCAGCCTCATATCCCTCGCAGGTCACAAGAGTGTAGCCCAAAAGCTGTAAAAGCTCCTTGAGCGGTTTCATCTGTGAGGCAAGTTCTTCCGGCATACCTTTTCTTGTTGCCTTGTAACCTGCATATGCCTTGTGGCGGAATGTAGGAGCTTTAAGGTCAAAAGCAATAGCTACCGCATCGGGGTTTTCTTCATTTTTTATTTTTGTAAGCATTGTAAGAAAACCGTAAATTGCATTTGTAAACTGACCGTCTTTTGTAGTAAGCGGTCTTATACCGTAAAAAGCACGGTTTACTATACTGTTTCCGTCAATAACAAGCATTCTCATAGCTTATACATCACATCCATTACTTTTCCGTTTTTAATATAAATTCTCGGCACACGCTTGCCTACAAGGCAAACTACCTCGTAGTTAATAGTATCTGTATTTTTTGCAAGGTCATCGGCTGTCATTTCGCCGTTTTCGCCTGTTCCGAAAATCACTACCTCGTCACCGATTTTTACATCTTCAATATCGGTAACATCAATCATAGTCTGGTCCATACATATTCTGCCCACAATTTTTGCTTTTTTACCGTTGACAAGCATATATCCGTCCTTTGCGTTCTGACGAATAAAACCGTCGGCATATCCAATCGGAACAGTTGCAATCTTCATATCTTTAGGAGCGGTAAATGTTCTTCCGTAAGAAATATCCGCACCCTTTTTAAGATTTTTTACATATGCAACCGTTGATTTTAAAGTCATTGCGGGAATAAGATTTAAATTATTCTGAATTTTATACGACGGAGCAAGTCCGTAAAGTATAATACCCGCTCTTACCATATCACAATATGTATGCTCGTAATCTTCAATAGCACCGCTGTTTGAACAGTGGCAAATCTTAATGTTAATTCCCGATTCTTTAAGTTTACCCCTTACATAAGAAAAACAGCTGTACTGCTTTTCTGTAAAGTCTTTGCCGTCCTCGGCTTCATCCGATACACAGAAATGAGTAAACATTCCCTCAAGCTCAAGATTTTTGAGAGTGCAAGCTGTTCTAATTTCTTCGACAGAATAATCATCTCTCGGAAATTCCTGACACATAAAACCTATTCTGCTCATACCCGTATCAACTTTAATGTGAATTTTGCAAACCACATTCTGCTCACAACAAGCCTTAGAAAGCATTTTTGCATAATCAAGGCTGTAAACTGCCTGAGAAATATTGTATTCTGCAAGTCGCTTAGCCTCATTTGCAGGAGTAAATCCTAAAATTACGATAGGAAGTGTTGCGCCTGCCTCACGAATTTCTATACCCTCGTCAATATTTGAAACGGCAAAAAAGTCAGCGCCAAGCTGCTCATAGAGTTTAGACAGTTCAACGGCGCCGTGACCGTAACCGTCTGCTTTTATAACGCAACAAATCTTTGCTCTGCCGCCGACTTTGTTTTTTATTTCATTAAAATTATGCTTAATTGCATCAAGCGATACCTCTGCCCAGGTTCTCTTTAAGTAATCCATCAAACTACCTCTTTTATTTTTATTCGCATCTAATTTAATACCGTAAACATCTGTATTTTTTACAAATCAAATTGTACTGTCTTAGATACTAATTATAATACTTTTACACCGATAAATCAATCCATATTGACAAAGAAAAACTAAGTGCTAAAATATTAGTAGATTACGCACAAAAGGTTGATTTTATGGAAATAAATATTCGCAAAGCAGTCATAAGCGATTACCCTGCCATGGTTGAAATCTGGAACGAAGTTGTAGAGGACGGAACAGCTTTTCCGCAGCTTGATTTACTTGACAAAAACGGCGGTGTGGAATTTTTCGGTTCACAAACATATTGTGCGGTTGCGGAAAATACCGAAAGTCACGAAATTTTAGGCTTATACATTCTTCATCCAAACAATGTAGGCAGATGCGGTCACATTTGCAACGCAAGCTATGCTGTAAAAAGCAGTGCAAGAAATTTACATATCGGTGAAAAACTTGTTTCGGATTGCCTTGTTCAAGGCAAGGAAAACGGATTTAAAATTTTACAATTCAACGCAGTTGTAAAGTCAAATATTTCTGCCCGACATCTCTACAAAAAACTCGGCTTTGTCGAGCTTGGTACAATTCCAAACGGATTTTTGCTCAAAATAGGAGATTACGAAGACATAGTAATTTACTATCACACACTTTAATTTACACATAAATTATGCCCCTGTCGCAAGACAAGGGCATTTTTTAACTTAAAAGCATTTGATAATGCGGTATTTTATCCTCAAGATACGGACCTTTGGCAACAACAAATCCAAAACTTTTATAAAAATCAAGCAAATATGCCTGACCTGAAATTCTGATTTCACGAATTTTCATAATGTTATGAATAAAGTCAATGCATTTCTGCACAATCTCTCTGCCAAGTCCTGTTCCTCTGTAAGACTTATCAAGCGCAATTCTGCCGATTGACGGCTCATCATACGAAACCTTTGGCGGCAAAATTCTTGCACAACCTATAATTTTTCCGTCATCTTCAAGCATTAAATGCATAGAAACCTTATCTTTTCCGTCCGGGTCAATATCAAGGCATTCCTGCTCAATTACAAAAACCTCAAATCTCAATTTCAAAACAGCATATAATTCTTCATTTGTAAGTTCATCAAAACTTTTAAATATCCATTCCATACAAAAATTCACCTTAAACAAAGGGCAGTCACGAAGACTGCCCCTTAATTTTTATTTTAATGCGTCAATGGCAGCGGTAATGAGTGCAATCTGCTCTCTTTCCTTTGCAGCCTGACCCTTTACCTTTTCAATAACAGCCTCAGGTGCTTTCGCAACAAATCCTGCGTTGTTCAGCTTGCCCTCGCTCTGTGCAAGTCTTTTCTTAACCTGCTCAAGTTCTTTGTTAAGTCTTGCAAGCTCTGCATCCTTGTCAACAAGTTCGCTAAGCGGAATGTAAATCTTTGCGTCAGCTGTAACAACCGTTACTGCGCCCTCAATGTCAAAGTGCTCGGCAACCTCTACCTCATTTGCAGATGCAAGTTTCTGAATAAACGGTGTGCCGTTGGTAAATGTATCCGCAAACTTAGTTGCAACATAAACCTTAGCCTTTCTTGACGGCGGAACATTCATCTCACTGCGGCGGTTACGGATAGCACGGATAGCGTCCATAACTCTTTCCATTTCAGCAACAGCATCCGGGAAGTCAAGCTCTGCCTTGTACTCAGGGTACTTAGCGAGCATAACGGTTTCGCCCTCATGCGGAATTGTCTGCCAAATTTCTTCTGTTACATACGGCATAAATGGGTGAAGAAGTCTTAAAATCTGATCAAGTACATAAAGAAGTACCTGTCTTGCGTTCTGAGCGTCCTCGCCGTCACCCGAAAGTCTTGTCTTAGCAAGCTCAATATACCAGTCGCAGTAACAATCCCAAATGAACTCGTAAACTTTCTGAACAGCAATACCAAGCTCAAATTTCTCAAGGTTTTCGTTTACTTCCTTAGCCACTGTATTGAATTTAGAAACAATCCACTTATCCTCTGTTGTAAGAGTATCGGGGAGCTTGTTTTCTACATTGTAATCGTCAATATTCATATGAACATAACGGGCAGCATTCCAAAGCTTATTAGCAAAGTTAGCGCAAGCCTCAATACGCTTTTCTGAATATCTGATATCATTTCCCGGTGAGTTACCCGTTACAAGCAAGAATCTTAGCGCATCGGCACCGTATCTGTTGATAACATCAATCGGGTCAGGGCCGTTGCCGAGTGACTTAGACATCTTTCTGCCAAGCTCATCTCTTACAATACCGTGCATAAATACGGTCTTGAACGGTGCTTGACCTGTCTGCTCAATAGCAGAGAATATCATTCTTGCCACCCAGAAGAAAATAATATCATAACCGGTTACAAGTGTGTTTGTAGGATAGAAATACTCGAGCTCGGGTGTCTTGTCAGGCCAGCCGAGTGTTGAGAACGGCCACAATGCCGAGCTGAACCATGTATCAAGAGTATCCTCGTCCTGATGCAAATGGTTTTTACCGCACTTAGGGCAAGTTGTCGGAGTTTCCTTTGCTACGATAACCTCACCGCAGTCATCGCAATACCAAGCAGGAATTCTGTGTCCCCACCAAAGCTGACGGGAAATACACCAATCCTTGATATTCTCCATCCAGTGATAATATACTTTTTCAAATCTCTCAGGAATAATCTGAGTCTGCTTTTCTTTTACGCATTTGATTGCAGGCTTTGCAAGAGGTTCCATTTTTACGAACCACTGCTTTGACACTCTCGGCTCAACAGTTGTCTTACAACGGTAGCAAGTACCTACATTATGAGTATGCGGCTCAATCTTTACAAGGAATCCGCCCTCTTCAAGATCCTTTACGATAGCCTCTCGACACTCGTATCTGTCCATACCCTGATATTTGCCTGCGTTTTCATTCATATGGGCAGTATCGTCCATAACATTGATAACCTCAAGGTTGTGTCTTAAACCAACCTCAAAGTCATTAGGGTCGTGTGCAGGAGTAATTTTAACTACACCTGTACCAAAATCCTTTTCTACATATGCATCGGCAACAACAGGAATTTCTCTGCCTACAAGCGGAAGAATAAGTGTTTTGCCTACAATGTCTTTATATCTTTCATCATCGGGATTTACCGCAACCGCAGTATCGCCCAAGAGTGTTTCCGGTCTTGTTGTAGCAAGCTCAACATAGCCGCTGCCGTCTTTAAGCGGATAGCGGAGATGCCAGAAAAAGCCTTCCTGCTCTGCAAAGTCAACCTCAGCGTCTGAAATTGATGTGCAGCAATGCGGACACCAGTTGATGATACGCTCGCCACGATAAATAAGTCCTTTATTGTAGAGCTTTACAAAAACTTCCTTAACTGCCTTAGAACAGCCCTCGTCCATTGTAAAGCGCTCACGCTCCCAGTCGCAGCTTGAACCGAGCTTACGGAACTGACGGGTAATTCTTCCGCCGTACTCCTTTTTCCACTCCCAGGCACGCTTGAGGAAACCCTCTCTGCCTAAATCATCTTTGGTAACGCCCTCTTTGCGCATAGCCTCAACGATTTTAGCCTCTGTCGCAATAGACGCATGGTCTGTACCCGGAAGCCAAAGTGCAGCATAGCCCTGCATTCTTCTCCAACGAATGAGAGTATCCTGAAGTGTAAGGTCAAGTGCGTGACCTATATGCAGCTGACCTGTAATGTTTGGCGGCGGCATAACGATTGTGTATGGTTTTTTATCTTTGTCAACTTCTGCATGGAAGTAGTTGCCCTTCATCCAGAAATCATAAATTCTGTCCTCAAACTCAGACGGTTTGTAGGATTTAGCAAGCTCCTTTGCCATAATCATATCTCCTTACAATTTATTCGGGCAGATTACCCGACAAATATACCTTTATATTATCGCATTTTGCTTGCAATTTGTCAATTATACAGAGATAAAAAATCATACTAATTGCACTCTGCCGTAAATTTCATACGCAAAACTTTATTGACAGCAAAAATCTATGGTGATAAAATACTTATAGCTTACTTTAACTTAAGAGGTGCAAAACTATGCAATACACAATAGGTGAAATTTCAAAAAGGCTTGATATGCAGCCGTCAACTTTAAGATATTACGATAAAGAGGGTTTAATGCCGAATGTAAAGCGTACAAACGGCGGTATCCGCATTTTTGACGATTCCGATTATGAGTTATTAACTCTCATTGAATGTCTTAAAAGAACAGGTATGTCACTTAAAGACATCAAAGTTTTTATAGACTGGACTCTTGAGGGAGATGCATCAATCGACAAGCGACTTGAACTTATCAGAAAGCAAAGAGATGCCGTACTTGCTCAAATGGAAAAACTGAATGAAACTCTCGGAATTTTAGATTACAAATGCTGGTATTACGAAACTGCGCAAAAAGCAGGCACTTGCAAAATTCACGATACACTAAGTGCCGACGATATACCGCAGGAACTGAAAAAAGCGGAGTCAAAACTTAAAGGTCACCGGTAATTCATATAAATTCTTACAATTTGCACATTCATATCATTAATATGTTAGAAATACTCTACATTCCGCAAATTGACTAAAAACGCAAAAAATGATAAAATAATATATATTATATCAATATCGGGATGTGTTATAATGAAACGTATTATAAAGCGCACTTCACTTGTTTTCCTATCGCTTTTTGCTGTAATTTTTCTTTTAAGCGGCTGCGGAGATAAAAGCGAAAACGAAGTGCTCAAGGGTAAATGGGTACCGATTTCAGCCGTAATAAACGGTGAAACCGTACAGTACAGCGAGCTTGATCTTAAAAACGGATATTTTGAGTTCAATTTTAAAGGAAACGGCAGCTGCACAGCCACTCTTGCGGGAATTGAATACAAAGGCAGCTATGTTTTCAGCGGCACAAGCGTTGACGCTACACTAAACGGCAACAGCGAAAAGCTGAGCTACGAGTCGGCAAGGCAAACCCTAACCTATTCATACGATAACACAACCTCATTTACATTTATGAAAGAGCAATAATAAAACTTATCCCCTGCATAACGAAAATATGCAGGGGAATTTTTATGCCGTTAAACCGTTTATTTGTTTTTTATAAAGTTTTTTCATAAGTACAACAGAGATTACAGCCGATAATATTTCTGCGACAGGTACGGCGAGCCAAATTATCCATTCGCCGCAAATTGATTTATTGACAAGCACAGTAAATATCCACGCAAGAGGCAATACAAGCACAAGTTGTCTGCAAACTGAAACTATCAGCGACTGCATTCCGCCGTTAATAGCCTGAAACATTCCTTGAAAAGCTATATTAATACCTGCAAACACAAAACTTGCCGATACTATTCTCATTGCGCCTATACAAAGCGACTGAGTTTCTCCCGACAGTCCGAATCCGCTCGAAAGCGGATTTGCTATGATTTCTATTGCAATCAATCCGACAAACATTATTACGGTTGTGTAAACAGTGCCGTATTTTATGCTGTCATCAATTCTCTTTTTGCTTTGCATACCGAATGCGTAAGACATAATAGGCGTAATCGCATCCCTTAGTCCAAAGGCTGCAAAAAGTATGAACTGCTGAATTTTATAGTACAAGCCATAGGCGGTTACCATCGCCTCGCTGACTGTGCCTAAAATCAAATTTAGTCCGTAGGTCATAACTGACATAAGCGCCTGAGCGATTATCGCAGGCAAACCGATTTTGTAAATATTTAGTATAACACTTGCGGACGGCTTGATGTTTTTAACATTATTTGTTATATCTTTGTTAAACTTAATATGGAATACCAAAGCCACCACAAGAGAAATTACCTGACCTATAACCGTTGCATAAGCAGCACCCTTTACTCCGAACTGCGGACAGCCGAGCAAGCCGTAAATCATAATCGGGTCTAATATAATATTTGCAACCGCACCGCATATCTGCGCAATAGTAGAAAACACAGATTTGCCCGTTGCCTGCAACAGCTTTTCATAAAGTGAAAAGAACACAAGTCCGAAAGAATACACGCAGCATATTCTGAGATATTCACAAGCCATTTCCAAAACAATCGGATTTGCGGTTTGCGTACTTATGTACGGCTTTACTCCAAATAAACCGAACAGCAAAAACACCAAGTAAATTACAGCGGCAAGAAAAACTCCGTTGCCTGCGGCTTTATCTGCGTTGCCTCTGTTGCCCTCGCCAAAACTTTTGGCAACGAGAACATTTACACCGACACCCGTACCTATTCCGATTGCCACAATCAGCATTTGCAGCGGAAAAGCAAGGGTAAGCGCATTGAGTGCCAACTCTCCGTTGTCTTGCATATTTGACACAAAAGCACTGTCAACAATATTGTAAACCGCCTGCAACACCATTGAAAGTATCATAGGAATACCCATTCTGAGCATTAATTTTTTTACAGGCAAAATTTCCATTTTGTCCTGTTCTCTGATTTTTTCCATAAAAACACCTCTGTAAAACAAAAAAGTGCTGCACTACTGATTGGAATTACGCAGTAGTGCAACACATCTTTATATATTATACTATTTTGGTTTTGAAGATGTCAAAGGAAGTTTTCACTAAATAATATCAGCTATTCTTTGAAATTATTATCTGAAGATTAGTAATATCGTTGATATTTATTATTCCGTTGCCGTCAATATCGGCATTATCAAAGCTGACGGTATCATTTATATCAACAAAATCCGAACCGTCCTCTGCTTTTTTGCCTGCGACAAACAGCTGAATTACCGTGATGTCTGTAATATCAATATTGTCGTCTTTATTTACATCGCCCTTGCTTTTTGCAAATAACGATATGTCAGTATTACTGCCGATATTTTCTTCTTTAACAACAACTTCCGTTACCGCCGAATCGTAAAAATAACCGACAGCGGATTTTTTCTGCTTAATATAATAAACGCCGACTTGTAACGGCTTAGCAAATTCGGCTATACCGTTATTGTCCGTTATTGCCGTATCAATAAGATTTTGACATTCCTCATCTGAAAACAATTCAAATTCCGCACAGTTTATCGGGACTTTAAACTCATTTGTAAGATTTACTCTTACTGTCGAAGTATCCAACTTTATCGGTGTATTTTCAGCTTGAGCATAATAAACAGTAAGACCGCTCCATGTATATTGATAAACATTGTCAAGAATTATTCTGTCAGAGAATAATTCAAAGCCTTTCGGAGCAACAACCTGCTTTGCGTAATAATTACCGTACGGCATATAAAGAGCTGAATCGAACGCACTTTCATTCCATTTAATATTATTTACATCGTCGGTCTTTTCTTTTGAAGTTGCGCATACCCAGCCGTCTTCGCCTGTTTTCATATAACCGCAAAAAGTGTTATCTGAATTATAGACTTCATAAACCGCACCGCTAAGTGAATAATTTTCATTATTATCGGTCAATTCGGAATAAGATGACACATTCTGAATACGGAGTGCTATTTTAGGCGTCTTGTTTATTTTGCTTAATTTATGGTTATTTTCATTTACAGCTACACCTGCATAGTATCTTTCCGTACCGCCCCATGTCAATGTAGACTTTTCAAATTTATATACCGTGTTGTCTGCAACATACCCGTTCGGTGTTTTTGTTTCTTTGCACCAATAAGAAGTATTTGCAACAGGCACACCCCTCGCAACTGCACCTGATGATGAATATTGTTGACTGCTTGTCAGACCAAATGCACCGAATCCGTCAGACTGCGGTACAATTTTTCCGACAGGCTTTCTACAAGCCGAGTCAGCATAAACCGTGTATTCAAACTGTGAATAATCGTATGAAGTACCCTTTAATCCGCTTTGCGTGCCGTTAAGCTGAATATTAAGATCTATACCGTTTGAACAACCTGTTTTATATACATACAATCCGTAGCAAGTACCCCTCGGTTCAATATTTGTAATTGTATTTACATTTTTATATTGAGAATGCCAGAACTTGTTATTTTTTGAATTATTGCCGTAAAAAATACCGACATGAGCGTCAGCCGTACCGAGCATAAAAATAATATCGCCTTTTTCAAGCACTCCGCTGTTCAATGCATTATTAATGGCACTTGTACCGTCAAAATAATATGTCCTGATATTGTTATTGCTCGCCCAATTAATCCATGTATCCTGACCCGTATCATAAGCCGCATACGAATAACTCGGAATATGAGTGTTTGCGTATGCATAGCTTACCGACTGACCCTTTTGTGCCTTGGTATTTGCAAGCGACTTGTAAAGTATATGCCATACAAATCCTGTGCAGTTCATCTGCGGCTTGTACGATGAACCGTTAAGCTCGTCTTGTCTGCCGTAACCTACACAGTAATATCCGCTGTTTGGTGAATATAAATCTGTATTAAAGTACCCTTTGGTATCTCCTTTTGGTGTACGATGGTCGCCCGATGTATATTTTGTACCGAGATAATAATCACTACCTACAGATGAATCATAATTTTTAGAAACAGTGTAAGTCTGATAATCATTGCTTGAATCATTATCGTGATTTACAATCCATTTGTAGTATTCGGCAGTATCTATTCCCAATGCTTCGCATACGGTTTTACTGCCCCATTTGCTGTAAGAAACCGATTCTGTTACTTCTGCGCCAAATGCAGTAACTGTAGAAGAAAATGCAAGCACGGCAGTCAGCGTAATTGCAGATAATTTTTTTATTCCTCTCATTTTCATTCCTCAATTCAAAAAAATTCTTTATCAACAATTGTGGGAAAGTATGGTTTAGCACACGAGTTAAACAATTATAAAAGGTTGTGGGTGTGGGCAAAGCCCACAAATACTTTCCGCTTACGCAATCTAACGATAGCCAAACAGCAGACTGTTTGGCGACTTGAACACAAGGGCATTAGCCTTTAAATGCGACAGCAACAAGGAAAAATATTCATTATACAATTTAATAATTTATTATTTCTTTTATAAAGTGCTGTCGCCTGTTTTAACAAATTCGGTGCATACACGCAAACAGCTTCGCTGTTTGCGCCCGATAAATTGTAATATCGGAAGATATTATGGGCGCTGCCCATACCCGCAAGCCTTTAAAAAGGCTTGACCTAAATTTAAAAATTATTTCGCAACTTGTGTGTTAAACCATAATTTATTAATGTTACCCAAACATTAAAACAAAACTTTAAAAAGGCGACAGAATAGCTCTGCCGCCCTATAACTTCATTATATTATGCTTTTAGATAGCACGAACACGGATTACACCTTCAATAGCTGCAATAGCGGCAGCATTATCAGGATTACCGTCTGCAACATCAATAATTGCATAAGCGTAGTCGCCACGGCTCTTTGAAAGCATATTTTCTACATTGCCTTTTACCTCTGAAAGTACCTTCTTAAGAAGTTCAGGTACATTCTTGTGCATTACGCAGAAACGAACATTCTCTGTATTTGTTCTTGCAAGTGAAAGTGCAGGATAGTTTACAGAATTTACGATGTTACCGTTTTCGAGGTACTCTTTAAGCTCATCACAAGCCATAACAGCGCAGTTGTCTTCACTCTCAGGAGTAGATGCACCGAGGTGTGGAAGACAAATAATGTTTTCTTCGCCGATAATATCATCAGTTGCAAAGTCTGTTACATACTTAGCAACCTTACCGCTCTTAACAGCCTCAAGAACAGCTGTTGAATTTACAAGACCGTCACGGCTGAAGTTGAGAATACGAACGCCGTCTTTCATCTTAGCAATCATATCTGCATCAACCATATCCTTAGTGTCAGCTGTAAGAGGAACATGGATTGTAAGGTAATCACAGTTTACCATTACATCTTCGCCGCTCTTCATAAGCTTAACGGCAGGATTGAGCTTTAATGCGTTTGTTACAGACATAAACGGATCAAAACCGATTACATCCATACCGAGTGCAACGGCACAGTTGGCAACAAGAATACCTATAGCGCCAAGGCCGATAACACCGAGAGTTTTGCCCTTAATTTCAGGACCTACAAACTGGCTCTTGCCTTTTTCTACCATCTTACCTACTGCGTCACCGTTGCCCTTGAGTGTCTTTGCCCAGTCTGCGCCCTCCATTACTCTTCTTGAAGAGAGTAAAAGACCTGCAATAACAAGCTCCTTAACGGCATTTGCGTTAGCACCGGGAGTATTGAAAACTACAATACCCTTTTCAGAGCAAACATCCTTAGGAATGTTGTTTGTGCCTGCGCCTGCTCTTGCAATAGCAAGGAGGTTGTCGGCAAACTGCATATCGTGCATTGCGGCACTTCTTACGAGCACTGCATCAGGATTTTGAACATCGTCACCGTAAGCGTAATTGTCGCCAAGACGGCTTGTGCCAACGGCTGCGATTTTATTGAGAGTAAGTATATTAAACATTGTATTCATCCTCTTTTATTTTATTTAAAGCAGATTGTTTGAGCAAAAATTACTTGTTTTCTGCCTCAAACTTCTTCATAAAGTCAACAAGAGCAACTACACCATCATATGGCATAGCATTGTAGATAGATGCTCTCATACCGCCAACTGTACGGTGACCCTTAATATTAACAAGACCTGCCTCTGTTGCCTCTTTAACAAACTTAGCGTCAAGATCTGCATTGCCTGTTACGAACGGAACATTCATAAGTGAACGATCCTCAGGAACAACAGTACCCTTAAAGAGTTCTGAATTGTCAAGGAAGTCATAAAGAAGTTTAGCTTTCTTTTCGTTAAGCTCTTTCATCTTGTCAAGACCGCCGATTTCGTTCTTAATCCACTCAAGAACGAGCTTTGCAATATAAATTGTGTAGCAAGGTGGTGTGTTGAAAAGTGAATCGGCGTCAGCGTGAGTTTTGTAGTTGAGCATTGTAGGACAAATATCCATAGCATTGCCGATAAGGTCCTCACGAACAATAGCGATTGTAAGACCTGCCGGAGCCATATTCTTCTGTGCACCTGCAAAAAGTGCGCCGAACTTTGTTACATCAATAGGCTCTGAAAGAATACAAGATGAAATATCTGCAATAAGCGGAATATCGCCTGTATCCGGAAGCTCATGATAAACAGTACCGTAAATAGTATTGTTCATACAAATATATACATAGTCAGCGTCCTCTCTGAACATTGACTTATCTGTCTTAGGAATATAAGAGAAAGTTTTATCCTCTGAAGAAGCAACAGCCTTAGCGTCGCCATAACGAGCAGCCTCTTTGTAAGCTTTTTTAGCCCACTGACCTGTAATTATGTAGTCTGCCTTGTTGTTCTTGTTCATAAAGTTTAGTGCTACCATAGCAAACTGTGTAGAACCGCCGCCCTGAAGGAACATAACCTTGTAGTTATCAGGAATGTTCATAATCTCACGAAGTAAAGCCTCAGCGTCCTTAATGATCTTATCATAAGTTTTGCTACGGTGTGACATTTCCATTACGCTCTGTCCGCTGCCCTGATAATCAAGCATTTCATCTGCTGCTGTCTTTAATACTGCCTCCGGAAGCATTGAAGGACCGGCAGAAAAGTTATATACTCTTGCCATATTAAAAATCTCCCTTGAAATATTATTTATAGTTTTAACTAATACTGACTATTAAATTATACCGCCAACTTTTAGTAAAGTCAACAATATTTGGTATTTAATACATAGAAACAACAATTTATTGCATTATTTCTTAATTTCGCCTATGCAGCCGATAATTTCGTCACGCATACGAACAGCCTCGTTGTAAGCTGCCTTTGCAAAATCGTTTTCGGTAAGTCCCTGCTTTTTCCATGCGCACATAATGCCACGACTTGAATTGATGATTGCGCCAAGACCGTTTTCGTCAAAAGCATTCTTAACATCATTTGCTCCGCCACCCTGAGCACCGTAACCCGGTACGAGGAAGAATGTGTGCGGACATTTAGCTCTCATTTCAGCAAGCTGCTCAGGATATGTTGCGCCTACTACTGCGCCAACGCCCGAATAGCCATACTTGCCCTCAAGCTCTGTTCCCCACTCTTCACACATTTTGCCCATCTGCTCATAAACTGTTGTGCCGTCCTCAAGCTTTTTATCCTGTAATTCGCCTGAGCTTGGGTTTGATGTTTTTACAAGTACAAAAATTCCCTTGTCACCGCTTTTGCAAATATTAACAAGCGGCTTTATACCGTCTGTGCCGAGGTAGCCGTTTACTGTAAGTGCGTCTGCGCCGAAAGCCTCAAGTTCTTCGCCTGCAACAGCGGTTGAACCGAGGTGAGCGGCAGCATAAGCCTCCATAGTTGTGCCAATATCATTACGCTTGCCGTCTGTGATAACAAACATACCCTTTGACTTTGCATATGCAATAGTGTCGGCAAGTGCCTTTACACCCTGCCAGCCGTACATTTCATAGTAAGCTGCCTGCGGCTTAATTGCAGGAACTACCTCATAAAGGGCGTCAATAAGCGCCTTGTTAAACTCAAACAAAGCGGCAGCCGCACCCTCAAGAGTTTTGCCGTACTTAGCAAAGCACTCGTCTTTAATGTACTGTGGTACATAGTCGAGCTTTGGGTCAAGACCTGCAACTGTTGGGTTCTGCATTTCTACAATTTTATCAATAAGTCTGTCGAATGCCATTTTTTACTCTCCTTTATTTTGTAACGATATTACTCTTATTTCTATTCCCAATACGCCGTATTTCTTCTGCTGCTCCTCTGAATAATACTCTATCATATCCTCGGGTTTTGCATTTGAAATATCTTCCTTAGTATATCCGCATTTAAGTAAAGGAAGATCAGCGTATAATTCCTTAAAAGATTTATATTTATAAATATCAATAACCTCAGCCGTAATGGTTTTAAGGCTGTCTTCTGTATTTACAAAAGTAATCAAATCCTTGCGGTTTAGTTTTCTGCGTTTTTCATCATTAAGCCTTAACTCAATGGTTTTTTCTCCGCTTGCTATCATTTTGAACGGCAAGGGATTTAATCTCATTATATGCGTCATCAGCTGTTGATAATGTCAAAAAGTTCGTGAGCAAAGTTTGTGTAATCTTTTCTGTCATCCTTAACAAATGAGATAGCCGGACGGGGGTGAGTGTTGTACTGACCTGTAAGCATATAAGGAACATCGTATCCCCACTTAACGCCGTTTTCTCTGAACTGCTGTGTATACTCAAGCATCTTGAGAATCGGGTCAACCTTGTACTTAGGATTTTTGAGGAAACCTAAGAGTAGCTCAAGTGCGCAGTTGCCTGCACCTCTGCCCATACCGTCTACTGTTGCGTCAAGGTAGCTGACACCCTGTGTCATTGCCTCAATAGTATTTGCGAAAGCAAGCTGCTGGTTGTTGTGTGCATGAATACCGACTGACTTGCCGTACTTTTCACCGTATGAGCAATATAATTCAGCTAACTTTCTTGCCTCCTCAGGGTAAAGAGCGCCGTAGCTGTCTACAATATAAAATGCGTTTACAGGGCTTTTGCCGAGAATATCAAGAGCTGTAATAATATCCTCTGTTCTCGCCTTTGAAACAGCCATAATGTTGATTGTGGTTTCATAGCCTTTCTTTGCGCAGTCCTCAATCATTTCTACTGCCGCAGGAATTGTGTTGATATATGTTGCAATTCTTACAAGGTCAATCGGACTTTCGTTCTTTGGAAGAATGTCATTCTTAAAATCTGTTCTGCCAACATCAGCCATAACTGCAATCTTAAGGTCTGTATTGTTTTCGCCAACAACTTCTCTTATGTCGTCATCGTTGCAGAATTTCCACTTGCCAAATTCTTTTTCGTTAAAAAGCTCTTTAGATGCCTTGTAGCCGAACTCCATATAGTCAACGCCTGCTTTTACATTTGCGTTATATAAAGCCTTAACAAATTCGTTGGGAAACTCAAAATTATTGCAAAGTCCGCCGTCACGAATTGTTGCGTCAACAACTCGTATATCTTCTCTTACTGATAGTAAATCACCTTTTTGTGCCATTTTACTGATTCTCCTTTAATCCTTGGGCATTGCCGATTATTTATCTTCAAATACGGTTTTTCCACCCAAAATTGTATATTTCACCTTTCCGCAGAGCGTTTTGCCCTTGAAAGGAGTATTTTTGCTTTTGCCATGCAGTTTGTTTACATCAACAACCCACTCTTGGTTTAAATCAACAAGCGCAAGGTCGGCTGCTGCTCCTACTTTAATATGTCCTGCGTTTATTTTTAAAATTTCGGCAGGATTTGTACTCATCTTTTCTACAAGCTCAGAAAGTGTAAGCAATCCTGTTTTTACAAGATAAGTGTATGATACCGCAAACGAGGTTTCCATACCGATTGAGCCGTTCGGCGCTTTTACAAAATCAGCCTTTTCCTCGGGTGTGTGCGGTGCATGGTCGGTTGCGATTGCATCAAGCGTGCCGTCTTTAAGACCGCTTATAATCTCCACCACATCTTCGTGTGTGCGAAGTGGCGGATTCATTCTGAAATCTGCATCCTTTGCAAGCAATTCCTTTTCTGTCATTGAGAAATAATGTGGGGCGGTTTCGGCTGTAACCTTAACGCCTCTTTTCTTTGCATCTCGTACAAGCGCAACGCTTGTCTTTGTGCTGACATGACAAATGTGTATCGGAACATCAAGTGCTGCCGCAAGTGCAATTTCTCTTGCTGTACCGCAATCCTCAGCTGCGGCAGGAATACCCTTTACGCCAAGATTTTCGCTTACTTCGCCGCCGTTGATTTTGCCGCCGTCCGCAAGGAAAAGATCCTCACAATGGGCAACAACCGTCATACCGAGCTGTGGCGCTTTTTTCATTGCATCGCTTAAATATTTTGTGTTTTCAACAGGTCTGCCGTCATCCGAAAGCGCAATCGCACCTGCCGACTTTAATTCGTCAAGGTCGGTTGGCTCAAGGCTTTTGAGTCCTTTTGTAATGCTCGCCGCAACATAAACATTTGCGTCTGCATTCTTTGCCTTGTCAAGAATGTATTTAACTGTTTCGGCATTGTCGGTAGTAGGAATTGTGTTTGGCATTGCAAGCAGGCTTGTAACGCCGCCGGCAGCTGCCGCCTTGCAGCCTGTAATAATATCTTCCTTTTGAGTTTGACCCGGATCACGAAGATGCACATGCATATCTACAAGTCCCGGAATCAGAGTTAAGCCGTCAGCGTCAATTACATTGCCGTCAAATGAAATATTTTCCGCAATCTCCGCAATTTTTCCGTCCTTGACAAGTACATCGGCAACATTGTCAAGTCCGTCTGACGGTGACACTATGTGCGCATTTTTAATTAATAAAGTATCTATAATAATCACCCCTATTTACTTTCTTCTGCTGTTATTCTGCTGTGGTCTTCTGCTTGGTGCTTTGCGGTTTGGCTGAGAATTTCTGTACTGCGACTGTGGTCTTTTCTGTGTTGCGCTGTGAACCTTTACAAGTCCGTTGCTGTCACGCCTCTGAGCCGCCTGATGTCTTCTCATACGTTCTCTTTCTTTGCGCTCAAGCTCTGCTTTTTTACGCTTTTTGGCAGCATACTTACGCTTTACAAGTCTTGACACATTTGTGCAGAAATATCCGCAATGAACAAAGAAATTCTTAATTCCGTTGCCTGCCTTTGAGGCAATCTCAACGAAGTTTTCTGTCTTATCGTTATCTGTGGCAGTTTCAACCTCTACTGCTCGCTTTTCCTCTTCCGAAAGCACATCATAATCAACGGCATTTTTAAGGTCTGAGCTGTCCACATCAATGATACCAACGATTCTTCTCGGCTTTTCTTCAAAGAAATCATATCCCTCGTCAAAATCGTCAGCGGTGTTCTTCTCTGCCTCTCTTCTGAGTTCCTCCTCGTCTTCCTCGTCATTTTCAATATCTTCATCGGTTTCATCATCGTCTGCCGAGTCAACCTCTTCCGCACTTACTTCTGTAACTTCATCAGCCTGAGTTTCATCTTCCGAATTTTCAGTGCTTTCGGCAGCATCTTCCTCGCTGTCAGCCTCAGAAATTTTCGACTGTGCCGCATCTTCGTACTTTTCGTCATCAGAATAGTCATCAGATTCAAAGTCCTCTTCGCTTTCGTTTGAAGTTACTGTTTCTTCGGTATTCTCGGCTTTTTCAGGCTCGTCTTCCGCTACGGTATCTACAACCTCATCGGTCTGTAAATCCTCCTGAGCCTCTTCAATTTCATCTGCGATAACTTCTTCAGGCTCAAGTTTCTCTGCCTTTGTTTCGATTATCTCAACATCTGTGCCCTCGTTTTTAAATCTTGCCTTGCTCTCGTTTACGATAGCATCAATCTCCGCATCGGATACAGTCGGTTTCTCGTAAATTCTTACCTTTACTTCTTCCTCGTCAATATCCTTGTAATCGTCAAAATCGTCATCTTTTCTGCTACTGCTTATTTCTGTATCAGAATTTTTCATCTCGTCATAAGCCTTGTAGATACTCATAATATCTTCATTCTGCGGCTTTCTTGCAGGCTTATTGTCCGACTTATATTTATCGGTAAGCTCACGAAGTATCTTTTCGTTTCTGCTCTTTTTATTCTTTTTCTTAGCCTTTTTGCTTGCTATCATAACAATAATAAACAGAATAATTACCAACGCAATTATTCCTATGTAAACATAGGTTGTAAAATCGCCGTTCGGGTCAGCCTTTGAGTTAAAGGTTACAGTCGAAAGAATAGACTTTAATATTTGATAATCCGAAGAAGTAACATTGCCGCCGTTATGCTGAATTGTAACATTAATGCTCATTCCGTCATAAACCGTATTTGCCTGATAGGCTTTAATCTTATCGCTGCCGCTTGATACATTCAAATCGAACATAAGCCATACAAGGTCTGCTGCCTCGTCTGGGGTACAGCTTATATACTCACCCTGAGAGATAAAATTATCTCTCACCTCATAGAGCTTTTCTTCGGAAAGCAATTTATAATTTTTTATGCCCTCACTGTCGCCGTTTCTTGTCATAGTTACGGTAACCGTTGTGGTGGCTTTATTATCCATAGCCTGCATAAAAATATCGCTGCTTTTAAAATCAGACATTGTTTTGTCATAATCAAGTCCGAAAACAGAAAAATACTTGTCTGTACTTTTACTGTCCCTTGTTATGCCAAGCATATCGTCAGGCAGCTGAATAGTCATATTGTCGAGCTTTTCAATTTGAATTTTACTGCCTGCGGCATTGCAGACAAAAGCGGTACACGCAACAAGAGCTGCGCAAACGAATGTTGTAAAAATCCTTTTTATATTTTTAGCAATCATACTAAAATCCTCCAAAAACAGAATATTCTGTCAATAAATCCATATACATCATTTATTATACATAATACGAACAAAAAATACAAGTGAAATGCTGTGTTTTACAAAGTATTTTTTCGAATTTAAAGCGTTAAAGTATTAAATTTTTTAAAAAATAAATTTTTCTTTCCTGCCTATTGAGGGATAATTATGGTTCAGTGCACAAATTTTAGTTTAATAAACTTAAAATTTAGGTCAAATTTTTAACTTCGGGACAGAAACATTTTCTTTTATCGTACTTTCTTGCCCGAACAAAAAATCTTCTTAACCATAATTTTTAAATGTTCCCTCAACATATAGAATCCTTTTTATTAATCTCAACTATTAACAAAGAATCTAAAAACAAAAAAACAAGTGACGGCAACACCATCACTTGTTTTTATAATAAATAAAATTTCTAATGTTTCAATTTTAAATTATTCAACAGTAACCGACTTTGCAAGATTTCTTGGCTTATCAGGGTCATTGCCCTTATTTACCGCTGTGTAATAAGCAAGTATCTGAAGTGGTACAACCGCTGAGATAGGCATAAGAAGTTCATTTGTCTGAGGCACTTTGATTACATAATCTGCAATGCCGTCCTCAAGTGTTCTTGCGCAAGCCTCTGAGCAAACGAGAATATTCATCGCACCTCTTGACTTAACCTCAACAATATTGCTGATTGTCTTGGCAATAAGGTCGCTCTGTGTTGCAACAGCAATTACAGGCATACCGTCCTCAATAAGAGAAATTGTGCCGTGCTTTAACTCACCTGCCGCATAACTCTCAGAATGAATGTAAGAAACTTCCTTGAGCTTAAGTGAGCCTTCCATTGAAAGCGCATAGTCAAGACCTCTGCCAATGTAGAGCAGGCTGTCTGTGGTGATGAGCTTTGTTGCTACATACTTACACTGTTCCTCGGTTGTTTCAATAACATACTTAACGGCATCAGGCATTTTAAGAAGTGCCGAAACAAGTCTTTTGCACTCTGCCTCGCTTACAGTTTCCTTAGCAAGTGCAAGCTCAAACGCAAACAGATACATAACTGAAAGCTGTGTAATATAAGCCTTTGTAGATGCAACAGAGATTTCAGGGCCTGCAAGAGTATAAATAAGCATATCTGCCTCTCTTGCAATAGAGCTGCCCTTTGCGTTTACAATGGCAAGTGTTGTAGCACCTTTCTGCTTTGCAAGGCGCATTGCTGCAAGGCTGTCGGCTGTTTCGCCCGACTGTGAAATAATAATTACAAGGTCGCCCTCGCCTACTATCGGATTTCTGTATCTGAATTCAGATGCAATATCAACTGTAACAGGAACTCTTGCAATGCTTTCGATAATATATTTGCCAACCAAACCTGCGTGCATAGCAGTACCGCAGGCAACAACAGAAATAGACTTAAATTCTCTTAACTTTTCAAGTGTAATGCCGCATTCCTCAAGACACGGCAAACCATCTCTTACTCTCGGAGCAACGGTTGTTCTGATTGCCTCAGGCTGTTCGTTAATTTCTTTAATCATAAAGTGCGGATAACCGCCTTTTTCGGCAGCCTCCATATCCCAATCGGCAACTTTTAATTCCTTTTCAATAGGATCAAGGTGCTCATCAACAAATGAAACGCCGTCAGCTGTAAGTGTAGCAATCTCATCATGGTCGAGAAGATAGTAATTCTTTGTGTATTTAAGAATTGCAGGAACATCGGAAGCAATAAAGCTTTCGCCGTCAGCTACGCCAACAATAAGCGGACTCTCTCTTCTTACGGCAAAAATTCTGTCCGGAAAATCTTTGAACATAATACCGAGAGCAAAAGAACCCTTAAGTTCAGCCATTACGCTGTCGATAGTTTCAAGCGGATTTCCGTTATATTTATAATCAAGTAGCTGTGCAACAACCTCGGTGTCTGTATCACTGAGGAAAGTTCTGCCCTTTGAAGTAAGAAATTCTTTTAATTCAATGTAATTTTCAATAATTCCGTTATGAACAATGGTAACTCTTGCACCGCTGTGTGGGTGTGAGTTTACATCAGACGGCTCACCATGAGTAGCCCATCTTGTATGGCCTATACCTACATGACCCTCCGGTTTACCCTCAACTGCCATCTTATCAACAAGATTTTTAAGTTTACCTTTTGTTTTAACTGTTTCAATGCCGTTTTCACCGAAAACAGCTATACCTGCTGAATCATAACCTCTATATTCGAGCTTTGTAAGCGCACTTACAAGCACATCACTGCAATCTTTAGGGCCAACATATCCAACAATACCACACATTTTGTATTCTCTCCTTTACTGATGAGTAATATATCAGTTTGTCTTATGGTTAAAAGTAGGTACAAGATCCGCAAGAAGTTCTACTGTTTTTTCGCTGTCATTGTGATTTGCCACAATTTTCAGCTCCTCAAGTTTTTTAAGCAGTTCTTCAGAATTAATATTAATCTGATTACCGATAAAAATCTTTTCATTTGCAGTAGATTTAAGTCCTTCTTCGTCCATCAAAAGTTCCTCAAATAGTTTTTCACCGGGTCTTAAGCCTGTAAAAATAATCGGAACATCTTTGTACGGAATCTTGCCATACATACGAATGAGATTTTCGGCAAGAGTCGTGATTTTTACGGGAGCACCCATATCAAGCACAAAAATCTCGCCGCCATGAGCCATTGCACCTGCCTCAAGAACAAGAGAAACAGCCTCCGGAATTGTCATAAAATATCTGATTATGTCAGGATGAGTAACAGTTACAGGTGAACCGCTTTCAATCTGACGCTTAAACAAAGGTATAACCGAGCCGTTTGAGCCAAGTACATTGCCAAAACGGGTGGTTACAAATTCTGTATGAGTGCTGTGCTGAGCCTTGTGCTGAATTATCATTTCGCAGGCCCTCTTTGTTGCACCCATTACATTTGTAGGATTTACAGCCTTGTCGGTTGAAATCATAACAAATTTGTCGGCACCGTATTTTTCTGCAAGTGTTGCAACATTATATGTACCGAAGATATTATTTTTAACCGCCTCCTCAGGCACTGTTTCCATAAGAGGAACATGCTTGTGGGCAGCTGCGTGAAATACAAGCTGTGGACGATATGTTTTAAATATCAATTCCATTTTATCATAATCACGCACCGATGAAATCAATGTTACAAGGTTAAGCTCTGAGCCGTACTCAAGCACAAGCTCCTGCTGAATATCATAAGCATTGTTTTCATATATATCTACTATGATTATTTGCTTTGGCGAATACTTTGCAATCTGTCTTACAAGCTCGCTGCCGATAGATCCGCCGCCGCCTGTAACCATACAGATTTTGCCTGTAACCAATTCTTTAATCTCTTTTTTATCAAACTCAATCGGCTTTCTGCCGAGCAAATCCGCAATCTTAATTTCCTTTGCCTGAGAAATAAGTTCTGTGTGCTTATCATCAAACAAAAGCTCGCTTAAATAAGGAATAATCTTGATTTTACACTGAGTTTCGGAGCAGTAATTAAGAATTTTTCTCTTTTCCTCTTCCTCGCATGACGGAATGGCTACAATTATATTTGTAATTTTGTTATCATTACAAATTTTAGGAATCTCTCTGCATATGCCGAGAACAGGCACACCGTTAATTCTGTGGCTGAGCTTGGTTTCGTCGTCATCAACAAAGCCTACTGCCATAAGATTACGGGCCGGACTGTTTTCATCGTAAACGGCATTCTGAATTTCTGTAAGAACCATTCTGCCTGCATTGCCTGCGCCAACAATAAGAGTGCGTTCACAGTTGTCTGCTCTGCCAGATTCGGTTAAATCAAGAAAAGTGCGCTTAAAAATAAACCTGAATAAAAGCACGCCACCTGTTGCAAGCAAAGCATATAAAGCAATAAATAAGAAAGACTGCCTTATCTGCAAAACGAACATAATAATACCACTCAAGACAAAACCCGCCAGCATAGCCACACCGCAAACAAGGTAATCCTTTAAATTAAAATATCTCCATAGTCTTCTGTAAGCGCCTACTCCGAACAAAAGCAGCATACAAATTGCAAGAGATAAAATTATAGTGTAAAGCAAACCTCTGTTTGCCTCAGAAATTTTGGGAAAAACAAGCGATAATCCGTAATTTAGCACAATACCGCTTACCACAATAATAAAAACATCCGCTAACGCAAGAACGAGCTTGCGGTAATTTATTTTTTTCATTTTTAGATAGACCCCATCATTTTTAACCAATTATATAAATTTTCATACAAACACATAGTTCAAATTAAAAAAATTATACAAATTTATTACACAATATTATACATCAAAATTAGTATTTTGTCAAATCTATTATATTTTGCTTTATAAGTAAAACACAATATTTTAATACAACAATTCACTATATTTGAAAAATGTAATTTTTTGGTATAATATAATATTATAAAAAATATCACATTACTATAAGCAAAGGACATTTTTATGAAAAAATCTAAAAGAAAACTATCACTGATAATTTTTTCTGCACTCTCCGCTTTATTTGTTGCGGAGCTGGTGCATAGCAATTTATTTTTAAAAACAACGGAATATAACCTAAAGTCCGACAGAATCGAAAACAATATAAAAATCGTTTTGATTTCGGATCTGCACAACAAAGAATACGGTACGGATAACAGCGAACTTGTAAATAAAATCAAAGAGCAGCAGCCTGATTTCATAGCCGTTGCAGGAGATATGGTAACTCGCAATTATATAAATGACGACATTATGAAAAGTCTGTTGACAAAAATATCAAAAATCGCTCCCGTTTACTGCTGTCTTGGCAACCACGAACGAGATATTGCCGACAAAATTGATTTTAAATCAGACATAACAGCTTGCGGAGCAACCTTGCTTGACAACGAGTCCACAATATTTACGACTAAGGGCGGAGATAAAATATTGATTGGCGGAATGTCAGACTTCCCGTTTTATGAATATGATGCTCCCGATTACGATACACCCGAGGCGCACTTTTGGGAAAAATTCAAAACCGACTCAGAGAACTGCTACTCTGTACTTCTCCATCATCAGCCTGAGTATATAAAGGATATTGTAGGAACATCAAAAATAGATCTCGTATTGTGCGGTCATACTCATGGCGGTCTTGTGCAAATTCCATTTGTCGGCGGAGTTATCGTACCAAATCAAGGACTTTTTCCACAATACGATAAAGGCGAATTTCTTTTTGACAATACAACAATGATTATTTCCGCAGGACTTGGCGTATCAAATCCTGTTCCGAGATTTAACAATCAACCTGAAATATGTGTAATAAATATTACTAAGGGCAATTCCTGAGCGGAACTGCCCTTTTATGTTAGCCTAAAACCCTTTTAGCTGTATCTACACTTTCCTTTGCATCTCTGCAATAATAGTCAGCGCCGATTTTCATTGCATACTCTTCAGTAAGCACAGCACCGCCTACAAAAATTACACACTTGCTGCTGCCGTCAGGATTTTGCAGCTCCTTTGTTTCTCTTACAAGTTTAATGGTATCTTCCATACTCTTGAGAGTTGTGGTCATAAGAGCCGACAAACCAATCATCTTTATATTCTGCTCAATAGCCGTATCTACAACAAGCTGAGGGTCAACATCTTTGCCAAGGTCAACAACTGTATAGCCGTAATTATCAAGCAATACCTTTACAATGTTTTTGCCTATATCGTGAATATCGCCCTTTACAGTTGCAACAATAATTTTTCCCTTGCTCACTGTTTCTCCGCTTGTCTTTGAAATATGCTTTTTAATTACATCAAAGCAAGCCTGAGCGGCATTGGCACTCTGAATAAGCTGAGGCAAAAAGATTTTGTTCTTTTCAAAACCCTCGCCAACCTTATCAAGCGCAGGGATAAGCATTTCATTTACAATTTTCATTGCGTCGCCTGTTTCGGCAAGCATTTTTTCTGTAAGTAATGCGCCCTCACTTTTAAATCCGTTGAAAACAGCTGTCATAATATCCATATCAGTTGAAACATTGTTGTTGGCAGCGGGAGCCTGAACAGCGTCATTGTAAGCCGCAATAAAGTCCATTGAGTTTTTGTCAATGCCGTCAAGCACACGATATGCTCTTACAGCGCCTGTAATGGACTCAATGTTAGGGTTGATAATTGGCAGGTCAAGTCCCTCTTCAAGCGCCATTGTAAGGAATGTTCTTGTAACGAGGTCACGATTTGGAAGTCCGAATGAAATATTTGAAACACCGAGGCAAGTTTTACAGCCAAGCTCGGTTTTCACTCTGTGCAAAGCATTAAGAGTTTGTCGGCAGGCAGACTGCTCAGCCGAAACCGTCATTGTAAGGCAGTCTATGAAAATATCTCGTCTGTCAATGCCTATTTCCTCTGCCCTCTCAACAATTCGTTTTGCAATTTCAAATCTGCCCTCGGCAGTCTTTGGAATACCGTTTTCGTCAAGAGTAAGGCCTACCACGCAAGCGCCGTATTTTTTTACAAGCGGCAATACAGTGCTCAGGCTTTTTTCTTCGCCGTTTACCGAGTTTACAATCGGTCTGCCGTTGTATGCACGAAGTCCTGCCTCAAGCACATCGGGTTTAGTTGAGTCAATCTGCAAAGGTGCATCACATACGCTCTGAATTGCCTTCAGCACTCGCACCATCATTTGCTTTTCGTCAATTTCAGGGTGACCTACATTGACATCAAGAATTTCTGCGCCTGCGCCTGTCTGACTTAACGCCTGAGTGAGAATATAGTCAATATTATTATCAACAAGCGCCTGCTTAAAGAGCTTTTTGCCGGTAGGGTTAATTCTTTCACCGATAATTCTCGGGTGGTTTACTTCAACAACAGAGCTTGCACTGCACACTGTTGTGTCTACCTCTTTTTTGGACGGCTGATATTTTTTGTCTTTAAGAGCGTCTTTAAGCGCCTTGATATAATCAGGATTTGTACCACAGCAACCGCCGAGAACCTTTACACCGTACTTCAAAAGTGAGAGTGATGCCTTTGCAAAATCATCAGGCATAACATTGTATTCGTTGGTGTTAGGGTCAGGCAAGCCTGCATTTGGCTTGATTACAATGGGAAGATTTGTATATTTTGAAATTTCGCTTACAATCGGCTCAAGTTCATCAGGGCCAAGCGAACAGTTCACACCAATGGCGTCAACACCGAGGTTCTCCATTGTAACCGCAAAGGCTGATGGCAATGCACCTGTAAATGTACGCATATTGCGTTCAAATGTCATTGTTGTAAATATAGGTTTGTCGCTGTTTTCTTTTGCGGCAAGTACAGCGGCTTTCAGCTCGTAGAGGTCTGTCATGGTTTCAAAAGCAATAACATCTGCATCTTTGCCTGCAAGAATAAGCTGTTTGTAGTATTCGTATGCCTCTTCAAAAGTAAGCGAACCTGCCGGCTCAAGCAACTGACCGATAGAACCTATGTCAAGTGCTACCAGCGCTCTGTCGCCAACCGCATTTTTTGCAATGCTCACACCTGCGCCTACTATTTCCTCTACACTGTAACCGCAGCCCTCAAGTTTGTATGCATTTGCACCAAAGGTGTTGGCATACACAACATCAGCACCTGCGTCTACATAAGCCTTATGAAAAGACGCAATTAACTCGGGATGAGTGATATTCAGCGTTTCAGGTACTTCGTCATACTCAACGCCGCTTTTCTGAATCATAGTGCCAGTCGCACCGTCAAGTATAATAAATTCTTTTTCCTTTAATAATTCTCTAAACCCCACAATGAAGTCCCTTTCTCCTGAATTTACAGGTTTCTCTCATATTACAGATGGCACAGCCACGCTTTTTTCTTTCTATAGGATTTTTTGAAAGTCCCAGCACCGCCGTAACAGACTTTGTCGGTGTAAGCAAAAAGTTATCGTTTGTGCAAAGTCCTATTTTCTTTGGCGCATCAAGCATTTGCAAAATTATTTTTTGCAATTCAATAGGATAATCTCCGTAGCCCGGGCTGAATCGAAATGTCATATTATAATCGCTGTATTTTTCCGCAATTATCTTGTCAAAGGTATTGCAGACCTGCTCCACGGCAACACTTGCAAGGCTGTCCATTACCACAGCACGGGCCATATCGGAAATCTGCGAAATTCTGATGAGTTTGTCAACCTCAGTGCCGATAGTAGCGCACATTACAATAGCTTTTTCACATCCGCTTAGGTGCGACTCTATATCTTTGCCGCCCATAAGCTGAGGGCAAGGCAAGTCTTTTTCTGTATAAAGATATTTTGGCGAGGCTTTTTCAAGCACCGCCTTTTCACATTCGTTCATCAGTACATCCATTCGGTAGTTGAGCTGAATACCTGCCCCACCGAGATAGCGCACTGCCTCGTTTCTGTTAAGCTTTTCTAATTTTATCATAGTATAACCCCTATACATATCAATGCACTCCGTTTTAAGTTAAAGCATCTTAAAACCGACTGCATAGCTATACTTTATTATTGTAACACACAAAGCATAATAAAACAATACAAGTAATTATTTTTTCAAGCAAACTCAAAAACTCGAAAAATTGGCTAATTCACTTAAAAAGTTGCATTTTTTATTAAAATATGTTATGATAAAAATGTATAAATTTGTACCGAAAGGAATTCATACAATATGAAATACAACAAAATAAAAAAAACTTTGTGCCTTATAGTGGCACTTGCGCTTATTCCTGCCTTTGCGGCAGGCTGTTCCGATAATAAAGAAAAGCCTGAAAGCTCAAAAGCCGAAGAACCCACCACTACTGCCGTTGCTACAAGCGACGAGGCTAAGGTAGGCAAGCCTGCGGTATCTGCGCTTGAAGATATGGGCATAGTGCCGTCAACAGTGGGCATAAACCCTTCTATCAATTATGACAGCAACCCCGTCGGATTTCAGCTTGAAGCACCAAAAGACGGCGACACCATTGCAATTATGCACACATCAAAGGGCGACATAAAGCTCCGTCTTTTTGCCGACCAAGCACCAAAGACCGTTACAAACTTCATTAACCTTGCCAACGAGGGCAAATACAACAATACAATTTTTCATCGTGTAATCAATGACTTTATGATTCAGGGCGGTGACTACGAAAACGCAAACGGTACGGGCGGCACAAGCTCATACGGTGAAAACTTCGAGGACGAATTCTGCGACAAGCTCTTTAACATAAGAGGAGCTGTATCAATGGCGAACAGCGGCCCTGATACAAACGGCAGTCAGTTCTTTATTAACCAAACAACACCGGAGGCATTCCAAAAGAACGGCGGTTTTGCCGCTTATGAAAATCAGTGGACAAATGTAAAAGCACAGCTTGAAAACTACAGGGATTCAGAGCTTTTCTCTGCTTTTGTTCAGCAGAACGGAACATTTTGCTACAACACAGATGTAATCAGTGATGAAATTAAAAAGCTGTATAACGATAACGGCGGCAATCCGTATCTTGACGGTGCATACAATGCGGTGGACAGAGGACACACAGTATTTGCACAGGTAATTGACGGAATGGATGTGGTAGATGCCATTGCCGCAGTAAATGTTGACTCATCTACAAATAAGCCGACAGAAGACATTACTATAACTTCTGTTGAAATCACAACCTATTCGGCACAGTAAGAGGTTATTATGAACGAAAAGCCTATAATTGCAATAATGTATGATTTTGATAAAACGCTTTGTACAAAAGATATGCAGGGATACGGCTTTATTCCGAGTCTTGGCATAACCGAGGACGAATTTTGGAGCTATACCAACGAAATCGGTCATAAGGAGCATATGGACTCAATTCTTGCATATATGTATGCAATGGTAAAAATATCTAAGGACAAGAACATTCCTTTGCTCAGGGAAAAACTTGTTGAAACGGGCAAAAAGGTTGAACTTTTTGACGGTGTTACAAAATGGTTTTCACGAATAAACGCTTATGGAGAGAGCCTTGGCGTATGCGTGGAGCATTATGTAATTTCTTCGGGACTTAAAGAGATTATTGAGGGCACACAGATTGCAAATGAATTTAAAAGCATATTTGCCTGCGAATTTCTTTATGACGAAAACGGCAACGGCGTATGGCCGAAAACCGATGTAAACTACACAAACAAAACTCAGTTTGTGTACCGCATAAACAAGGGTGTGCTTGATGTTGCCAACGATAATGATTTAAACAAATCAATGCCCGATGACAGCAAGCGTATTCCGTTTTGCAATATGATTTATATTGGCGACGGACTTTCTGATGTGCCATGTATGAAAATGATGAAAGCCTACGGCGGATATTCTATTGCAGTGTATCAGAAAAAAGACGCAAAGGTTGAGGATTTGTTACAGAGAGGCAGAGTTGACTATATTTACCCTGCCGATTACAGTGAGAACAGCGGACTTGATACAACGGTAAAAAATATTATTCACAAAATGGCAATCAGCGAAACTCTCTACCGAGAATACTCAAAGCAAAAGCATGAAATTGAACTTTTATAACATAAGGGAATCCGATAAACGGATTCCCTTTGTTTTTGGTTTTTTATCAAGATTTTGGGTGGGCAAATTATGGTTAGCAAATTATCGGTCGGGCAACAAAGTAAAGCAAAAGCCTGTTCAGCACGCAAAGCTGAACAGGCTTAGTTTTATTTTGATTAATAATTAGCAAGGAGTTCCTTAAATGATTCCTTGACAATGTTAAGTCCCTTTAAGAGGAGTTCGTCCTCAATAACAAGAGCCGGCATAATCTTGAATACGCTGCCCTCTCTGCCTGCGACCTCACAAATAAGGTTCTTTGTAAAGCAAAGGTCAGAAAGCTTAGACGCAAGTGCAGGGTCTACCTTAGAGCAGTCAATACCCCACATAAGACCTATACCTCTGAGCTCAAGCTTATCGTTGAGTGGGAGAATTTCCTTTTCAACAAAGTTCTTTACAATTTCACCCTTGCGCACTGTTTCAGCCTCAACATTATTTTCAATAAGATACTCGATAGCCGCCTTGCCTGCAACAAATGAAAGCTGATTTCCTCTGAATGTGCCGTTGTGCTCGCCCGGTTTCCAAACATCAATTTCAGGCTTGTGGAGTACAACCGACATTGGCATACCAATACCGCCGATTGACTTTGACATTACAACAATATCAGGCTGAATACCTGCACGCTCAAACGAGAAGAATGAGCCGCTGCGGCAGCAACCGATCTGAATATCATCAACAATCATAAGAATATCGTTCTTTGTGCAGAACTCTCTTACAGCATTTAAAAATTCAACATCAAATACTCTGATGCCGCCCTCTGCCTGAACAGTTTCCATAATAACCGCTGCCGGCTTTTCTGTTGCCGAGTGGTCATCGTCAATGAGCATCTGCATATATTTAACAACATCAAGTCCCTCTACCATATAAGGAGCAGGAATATGTGTGCAGTCTGTAAGAGATGCAATAGCGCCGTTTCTTGCAAACATTTCAGAAGTAGCAGAAAGTGCGCCGAGTGTCATACCATGGAAACAACCCATAAATGCAAAAATGTTTCTTCTGCCGGTGTACTTTCTTGCAAGTTTCAATGCAGCCTCAACAGCGTTTGTACCTGTCGGGCCCGGAAACTGAATTCTGTAATTATAGCCTCTTGGCTCAAGAATTTTAGTTTCAAATGTTTCAATAAACTCACGCTTTGGCACTGTATACATATCAAGTGCGTGAATAATACCGTCTGTTGAAAAATACTCAAGTGTCTTTTCCTTGATATATTCGTTATTATGACCGTAGTTTACGGCACCTGCACCACAGAAAAAGTCGATATAATCGTTGCCCTCTTCGTCAGTGATAATTGAACCCTTTGCAGTTTTAAAAACTGTTGGAAAATGTCGGCAATAAGAGCGTACCGATGACTCGTATTTTTCAAATGCTTCTGTTTTCATAAATTGCTGTTCCTTTCCTCTTTGCTGCATTTAAGCAACCATTTTGTTTTCCCTATACCTTTTTAGAAATCCTCGCAAAGCGCCGTTCATTATGCTTTCAATCTGCTGCGGATCATCGGGCAAAAGAATTATTGCCTGACTCTCCGTTGCAAACACATAGCCGTCGCTGCCTGAGGAATTTTTTAACCTTTTCATTTCCTTTGGCGGATTATCCGCAAGCGCCCTTGCAAAAACACTCGGACTGTCGGTATCTCCGCCTATATCTAAGCCACCCGTAACAAAAACAATGTCATTTGTTTGGAGTGAACTTACAACCAGCTCTCCAAGCGCCTTGCAGTTTGCCGCAAACTTTGATTCTCCGGCAATCATATCAAGCTCAGAAAAGCTCTTTCTCAAAGGCCTTTCGCAAAGTGAGGTTTTGCGAGCGGCGTAAAAAATCAGTTCACCCGTCACTCCGACATTACCTCCTCCGATACCGCATCGGTAGGCTGTTGTTTCAGTACAGGCTCAAAATTCGGTGCGATTGTCATATCGCTGTAAACCTTGCTGAAATCAAGCTGCCATCCTTTGAATATATAATCATAATAATCGTCGCTCGGCTGTACCGGATCTGCCGGTGCTTTTGCCGCCTTACCTACTTCAACCTTTTGCTCGCTTATCAGAGAACCGTCAAAGTTAATAAACTTAACAGTCACATAAACCTTTGCCTGCGTTGTAGGCTCAGCAGTTGTTGGCTGAGTAGGCTTTACTGTGTTGCCCTGTGCGTCTGTTGCAACAGGAGCGGTAGTAGCCTCAACAATTTTCTGATCCTTAAAGTCATAATCGCCGCTGTACCAATCAATCTGACCTGCGTCATATGCTGTGCAGAAATCTGTTACAGTCGGACGGGTGCCGCCGTTTCTGTCATAGTAAACCTGCGGCCATACTGCATTATTGTTTGCCGATGCCTGAGAAACATCAACCTTTGCAGATTCTCCTTTTCTTACCTTTCTTGCAACAATTACCGTTCTGAAATCGGTATATTCGTAAGAACAGGTTGAAAGTGTAATAAGGCTATCATCTTCGTTTACATCAACAGGACAGTTTACCATTGAACGAACTCTTACATTGTAAACATAGTTCATAAAGTCCTTTTCGTTTTGGAACTCGCCTATCATATAATTGAAAAATTCGCCATGGCTTGACAATGTATTTGTCTTAAACACTGAAATAATCTTGTATGTTGCGTTTTCATCGGGAGTGTTAAATGTAATTGTTGGGGATTTTTTGTAGAAATCCATATCTATTGAATATCTGCCGTATTTAAGCATATCGGCAAACATTGTGCCGTCATTCATATGATGACCATGCATAATTACATTTTTGCTCTTTGTACTCTTGGTACTGCGGTAATCAATAAACACACTGCCCCAATCATCGGGATTGCCTTTATAATCTCTGTAAAGATAATACTGAGAAGAACGGCTGTCGCCCTCGTGATACAAAACAGGGTAGTCGATTTGGGTATCGTTAATTTCAACCCAGCCCACAATTTCTTTGTTAATATCCCTGAGCTTTGCCCAATCCACCTTTTCCTCCTCGGTAGGCTTTTTATCACCTTCCTGAGAGGAGCTGTTGTCAGTGGTATTATGGTAAATCATCTGAATATCATTCATTTTTTCTTTATTCTGATAGCTTAAGTAAACCATATTGTAAAACAGCATTGAAAGAGCGCCGATAAATACCGCAAGCGATACAAGCGCAACCGATTTTCTCGCCACATCTTTGCCGCTGTCGCCACGCATAGGAATAAAGCGGTACTTAAAGCCTTTTCTTGGCGGAACATACTCCACCTTGCTGAATCCTCCGGGATACTCAGCCTCGTTGTACTCGAAAACCTCAATAGCTTTCAGCGCCGCCGCAACAATCATATCCTCGGTATTATTAAGCGAATACTTCGTTCTCGGTAGTACGGCAACTCTCATACCTTTATACATAAAGCAAAAGCCTTTACATCCGTTGCCTAAGTCACCGAGATTAAAAATCTTCGACTTCTTTCTGTATAGCTTAAAGCCGTCTTTAATCTCCTGCACCTTTTCATCGGAAAGTTTCAGCTTTTTGGCATTTTTAAGTGCCTTATCGTGCTTTTTCCAATAGTCCTTAGGAACTTTCACTCTTTCGGCTCTTTCAGCCTGCTCCACTACTTCCGAAAAGTGCCTTTTAAAGCTGTCTGCTCCCTTATCCGAAAGGGCGTTTGCAACAATTACAACAGCGGGCTTTTCTTCGTTATCTGCGCATTTATCCAAAGCCGCAATAATTTGTTTGCTTTTAAATCCAACGGGTGTTACATAGGTAAGCATAAAACCGTTTTCGGCAAGTTTGCCCGAAAGCTCACTGTTGTCAACAGCTGTATCATCGTTTTGGTTTACCAATAAAATTTCAATATCCACGCAGGTTCATCCTTTCGTGTCATGGTAATTTTGGTATATTATTCATCTTGAGCAGAAATCTCTGTAACCTTAAGATTTGCGAGTGCCTCTTCAATCATTGGTGCAAAGTCTGCCTTTTCCTGTGCCTCTTTAACATACTTCAAAACGGGGCGTGTTCTCGGATGCTTTGGGGTAAACACCGTACAGCAATCCTCATACGGCTCTATTGAAATATCGTATGTGTCTATCTTGTAAGAAATATCAATTATTTCCTGCTTATCCATCCCAATCAGCGGTCTGAACACAAGTAAATCCGCCGCCTCATCGGTACAGCTGAGAGCGCCGATTGTCTGGCTTGCAACCTGACCGAGGCTCTCACCCGTAATAAGCGCCGTACAATTATTATCCTCGGCAATTCGTGAGGAAATCTGCATCATAAGTCTGCGCATAATAATTGTAAAAAGCTCTTCGGGACATTCATTTTTTATTGTTTCCTGAATTTTTGTAAACGGAACCGTATACATTGTCATTTTGCCTGCGTAACGGCTTACTCGTCTTAAAAGTCTTACAACCTTGTCTTCCGCTCTTTTGCTTGTGTACGGAGGACTTGCAAAGTGAATTGCTGTCAGCTTTAAGCCTCTTTTCGCCATCATATATGCGGCAATAGGCGAGTCAATGCCGCCGCTTATAAGAATGGCTGCGTTGCCGCTTGTGCCAACAGGAATACCGCCTGCGCCCTTGAGAGCCGCACCGTGAACATATGCGCCAAAATCACGAACCTCAACATTTACAATAAGGTCGGGATTATGAACATCTACACTCAAATGCGGAAATTTATCAAGAATTACTCCACCAAGCTCGGCACAAATTTCAGGTGACTTGTACGGAAAGCGTTTGTCACTTCTTCTTGCCTCTACCTTAAAGGTTTTGGCTGCTTTAAGCTCTTTTTCAAGGTAAACAGGTGCAGTAGCCATAATTGATTCAAGGGTCTTTTCTTCGCAAATAGCCGCTCTTGAATACGATACAATACCGAATACCCTTGAAATTTTCAGGCAAGCCTCGTCAAGGTCTATATCGTCCGAAAGAGGCTTTACATATATAATCGACTGAGCCGATCTGATTTCAAAACTGCCCAGTGGTGAAAGTGCGTGTTTGATATTCTTTTTAAGAACATCTTCAAATGTGCGGCGATTAAGACCCTTAAGCACAATTTCGCCGTCTTTTAAAAGTATAATTTCTTTCATTGGTTTTTACCTTTCAGTTTATCTGTGAACAAGTACCTTTAGTCCCTGCTCAAGTGCGGTGCAAAGTGCGTCAACATCTTCTTTGGTGTTGAGCTTTGAAAAACTGACACGCAATGCGCTGTCTGCTCTTTCACTGCCGTATCCCATAGCGCTTAGCACATAGCTCGGTGCGCCCTTTGCGCAGGCACTGCCCGAGGAAACATATATCTCGTATTCCTCAAGGAAATGGAGCATTGTTTCACTCCTTACCCTGCCTGCCGAAAAATTCAGCACATAGGGCAAGGCATTTTGCGGTGAATTAATAACCACTCCGTCTATTTGTGTAAGCCTGCTTTTTGCATAGTCGCAAAGCTCGGCAACCTTTTCGTAATTTTTCTCTATTGCAAATTCATTACAGGCAACGCCGAATGCCGCAATCAAAGGCAACGGCTCTGTACCGGGTCGGATTTTCTTTTCCTGCTCGCCGCCGTAAACTCTCGGCACAAGACGAACACCCTTTTTAATATAAATTGCACCGCATCCCTTTGGCGAGTGTACCTTATGCGCCGACACGCTCACAAGGTCTGCTCCGAGTTTTTTGGGATTTACCGCAATTTTGCCGAAAGCCTGCACCGCATCTGTATGACACATAACATCTGATTTTTTCTGCTTAACCGCATCAAAAATCTCTTCAACAGGCATAATTGCACCTGTTTCGTTGTTTACATACATAACAGAAACCATAATCGTATTATCATTAACCTCTGCAAGAATATCCTCAGTATGCACAATTCCGTCTTTTCTCGGACTTACATAAGCAATTTCAAATCCCTCTTGCTCAAGTCTTTTGCAAGACTCCATAATACTGCTGTGCTCAACAGAGGTTGTAACAATCTTTGTGCCTCTGCGTTTTTTTGCATATGCCGTACCAAATAGCGCAAGGTTATTTGCCTCTGTTCCGCCGCTTGTAAAGGTAATTTCATCGGTTTGTGCAAAAAGCTGTTTTGCAACTGCTTTTCTCGCCTTTTCAAGCTCCTGCTCTGCAATCATTCCCCTGTAATGAAGTGAAGATGGATTTGCATAATTTTCTGTCATCATCTCGAACGCTTTTTCAGCCGCAGACTTTGACGCAACAGTTGTTGCACTGTTGTCAAGATAATGCTCCATGATACTCCACCTCACAATACATAAATATACATTTATCATTATACATCATATTTCATCAAAAATAAACCGTTATTTTACATAAACTAATCTTACATAAGGATAAAATTTTAACACATAATATTAGTACATTTAATAAGCAAGTTATAAACGAAACGGAGTTAATGTATATATGATTTCACCAAAAGAGTACAATAAAATTGTGATGAAAAATTCACCGAAAAGTAAACTTTTTGTGAACAGCATAAAGGCTTTTTTGATAGGCGGCACTATCTGCGCAATAGGGCAAGCCTTTACCGATTTATACGCAATGCTCGGAGCAAGCGAAAAAGACAGCAAAACTCTATGCTCTGTAACACTAATTTTTATAGGAATTTTGCTCACCGCCATTGGTGTGTATGACAAAATCGCCAAGCATGGCGGAGCAGGCACGCTTGTGCCCATAACAGGCTTTGCAAATGCGGTGTCCTCGCCTGCCATTGAATTTAAGTCAGAGGGATTTATAGCAGGACTTGGCGCAAAGCTGTTCATAATTGCAGGCCCTGTAATAGTGTATGGTGTTTCGGCGTCTATAATCTACGGGTTTATTCTATGGATTTTAAGTCTGTTCGGCATAAAGCTGTTTTAAATTATAAGTAATTACCAATACCCGTCATCAGCAAAACGGTGACGGGTATTTTCAGGGCAATTTAATGTAAAATTTTGGCTTTTATATTGCTAATTTTTATAAACTAATGTAATATATAATTATACATAATCAAATTCACACTAACCACATATTTTATTGATAAATTAATAGAAATCAAGGTGATAATATGAATGAATTTAAAAAAGTTTTAAATGAGATAAGAAAAGTAATCAACGGCAAAGACCGAGAGATTATTATTACTATGCTCGCTTTGCTTGCAAACGGAAATATTTTGATTGAGGACATACCGGGAGTTGGCAAAACCACTCTGGTGCTTGCCTTTTCAAAGGCGCTCGGACTAAAATACGGCAGAATACAGTTTACACCCGACACCCTGCCGTCAGACATTACGGGATTTTCGTCATTTAATAAAGAAAGCGGAAAAATGCACTTTAACAAAGGTGCAATCTTCTGCAACCTTTTTCTCGCTGATGAGCTGAACAGAACTTCAAGCCGTACGCAGGCGGCTCTGCTTGAAGCAATGGAAGAAAGACAGGTTACGGTGGACGGGCACAGTTATGCGCTTGAAAAGCCGTTTTCGGTAATTGCCACACAAAACCCAGTCGGTGCGTCTGGCACACAGCTTTTGCCCGATTCACAGACAGACCGATTTACAGTCAGAATTTCTATGGGATACCCCGATTTTGATGCCGAGTGTCAAATGCTTTTGAACAGAAGTAAACAAAATCCGCTTGACAATGTAAAACAAGTGATTACCGTTGACGAGCTTATTGATATACAAAGCAAAGTAAAAGAGGTTTTCGTAAGCGAGGATATGGCAAAGTATATAGTGATGCTTGTAACGGCTACAAGACAAAGCAGTCTTTTTTCAAGAGGTGCAAGTCCGAGAGCAACGCTTTCGCTTAAAGATATGGCAAAGGCGGCGGCTTTTGCCGACGGCAGGGATTACATTGTGCCACGAGATATTCAAAACATTTTTGTAAGAACAATAAGCCATCGTGTTATTTTAAGTTCAGAATCAACCGCAAAAAGAATTAATACCGATTCGGCACTCAAAGAAATATTAAGAACTACAAGACAACCCAAAATTTAGTGAGGAAAAAATGATAAAGAACATACTGATTTATATTGCCGTTCTTGCAATATCATTTTCATTTGCCGTATTTTATTATGCGTGGTTTTCAAATTTTTTGCTTATAGTTGTGGTATGCCTGCCTGTTTTATCCCTGATATGCAGTCTGCCGTTTATGATATATTCGGCTGTCAAGGGATTTTCGCTTTACGCTCCAAAGGTTATGAATACCGACAGCTTGCCATATCTCAAACTTGTTGCCAAAAGTAAATACGGCTTTTTCTGTCCGCTTTTAAAAATCCGGCTTTACACAAACAATCACTTCAGCGGTAAATCAAAGAAAATCAATTTTAAGTACAGCGGACTTGCAGGCAAGCCTGTAAACATTGAGCTTGCTCAGCTTGGCAAAAACTGCGGATTGATTGAATGTAAAACAAAGTGGCTCAAGGTTTACGATATGCTCGGGATTTTCTTTATTCCGATAAAATTCAGATATAATACAGAAACACTTATAGTACCGAAAGCCGAATTTATAAAGGACGATATTTTTTCAGACAAGCAGGCTATAATCGGATATAAAAAGAAATCGGGCGGTGGATTTTCCGATGATTACGAAATCAGGGAATATCGCAACGGCGACAGTATGAAAAATGTGCATTGGAAATTATCGGCTAAAAACGATAATTTAATGGTAAAAGAGCCGAGCCTGCCGATTTACAAAAATTTTAAAATTATGCTTATACTGACCGACAACGCCGAAAGCAACAACATTGTTATGGCTAAATTTGCAGGCGTTTGTATGAATGTGCAAAAGAATGAAATACCATGCGCCGTAAGCACCACAAAAGCAGTCGGCGCTTATCCGCTGAGCTCTCAAACAAATATATATTCATTATACAGGGCAATTTATACTCAGAGCAACCTTGGAAATGCCGATGTTCAAGACGCAGAGCCATACAGTATTTTTGCCGGCCCTGAGGAGGTGGCAAAGTGAAAAAAGACTTGCTTTCTGCTCTGATTGACTGCGTGTGTGTAGTTTTCCTTTCGGTCTGCCCCCTGCTTTGTTATGCAAGCGCATTTAGTATCAGCTATAAATATTCAACCGTCATTATCTCGGCAACAATATTTTCTTTTGTATTCAGCTTGATTTCGGCTTTTGCAAAAGATAAATTGAAATATGCGCTGAGCGTTACGGTAATTGCCTTTGTAGCTTTTCTTGCCTTTGTTTTTTCAAGCGAGCATATTTTTGCACAGGCAAATTACTTTATAAACAAACTGCTTGAGCAATACTCTGTGTATCTGCCCGTTTATGGCAAAATAAAATTTGCAAGCTATATTGCAAACAATGCCACAGGTCTGTTTGTGCTGACCTTGGTTGTGCTGAGCGGTTTATTTTCCTTTTTAATATCAAGAATTAAATCAATAAAAATCGCAGGACTTCTCAGCATTGCATTGCTTGTGCCTTGCTTTATCCTTGTAAATACTCTGCCCGATCTTTTGCCTTTGCTTATGATATTTGCGGTGCTGTTTGCCCTGTATTTTTCATCGCAGACAAGACGGCTGAACTATGCGCACAGCGGTGTAGTTACCGCCGTTTCGGCAGTGATTTTATCAGTTTTAATCGCCTTTACCGTCGTACTAAATCCTGTTGAAAGCTACAAAAGACCTAAATGGCAGGATGATTTGCTGAGCGATGTGCAAAGCCTAACGGGAATGAAAACCTACAACGGCAGCGGTAAAATCTCGTCCGCCCTCGCAGAGGTGGGCAACAGCCTTGAGCCTGAGGTGGATTTTTCAAATGCAGGCGCACTTACTCAAACAGGAAAAAAGGTTATGACTGTCACATCAAGTACAGACGGCAGAATTTACCTTAAGAGTATGGCATATGCAAATTACGAAAACAACAAATGGTCTGTGCTTACCGATGAGCAGGCAGACAACTATCCGCAGGATTATCAATCCTTTATTATGACTATTATGACGCAGTATTTCGGAGAGGCAGAAACCGTAACCATTGACACCGTAAACAAAGAAAATGTTATTTACACACCCTATTATCTTAATTATATCAACAACAATTTTTCGCCTGTATGCGATGTGTTCATAGCAAACACCGACAAGGCAACAAACTACACTATGTTTGTTATACCGTATTCCGAGGAAAATATTAACGACTTTTCACGAATAGAAATAAGTGGCACCTCAAAATACGATGATTTTGCACAATGCTATTTATCTCTGCCAAACGATACCAAACAGGCAATGCTTGAAATTGCCGAGCGCAACAATATTAAAGATTTATCCAAGAGTGATATTTCTCAAACGGTTGCGGCGGTTAAGGACTTTGTTTCACATTCCGCATCGTATTCTCTCAATACACAAAAAGTACCCGCTGGCAGAGATGTTGCCGAATGGTTTTTGAATGATGCACAAACAGGCTACTGTATGCACTTTGCAAATGCGGCGGCTGTAATGCTCAGGGCGCTGGGTGTTCCTGCAAGATATGTAACAGGCTACTGCGCAAATGTAGTTGACGGCAAGGCGACAGTCACCTCAGACAATGCCCATGCTTGGGTGGAATACTTTGACGAACGAATCGGCTGGATTCCGCTTGACGCTACATCATCTGATTTTGAAGTGCCGCAAGCTACCGAATCAGTGCAAACAACAACGCAGGCGCAAACCACTTCCCCGACAACTCAGCCTACCACTCAAAAGCCGACTGCCAATGAAAAATCAAATACTAAGGTAAAAATTTCAGCACCTGTTGTTTGGCTAATAATAATTATTCTTATCATCGCACTTGCCGCCATAAGAATAATACTAATAAGAATTTTAAGAAAGCGCAGTTTTACTCACAAAAACTATAAGTCAAGGACAATATGTATTTACAGATATTTAAGTAAAATTTCTGCCCTTGCAAATTGGAAACTGCCGAGCAGAATTGAAAAAATCGGCACAAAGGCAAGGTATTCAAATCATAATATTACTAAAGAAGAGTATATTACAATTTTCAATTATGTTCCTGTATTCAGAAAAGGTACTTTAAGAAAAATGCCGATACTCAAAAAAATATACGCACTCATAATTCTCGGATTATAAGTAAAAAAGCTGTACCCCGTTATGGGATACAGCTTTTTTTGTTGGTGTAAGATTACTTACAACCGCAACCCTGTTTTAACTCAAAGCTCTGGCAGTCAGTGCACTGACATACTGTTGGGTTTGACTCATGTGTACCAATCTTGATTGATTCAAGTGAGCAGTAATGCTCTGCCTCGTTGTTGTGAGAACAGTTATTTACGGTGCATTTAATGCTGCGGTTTACATAGGAGTTGTTCATCATTATAAATCACCTCATACATTATTAGCGAACCCTGCGCCATTGCAGTTTTGTCCGCTCTTTTATTGTCTGCAAAATAGCTGTAAATATACCTCACCAATTCGGTTATTATTAATAAAATATAGCGAGGTGATTTTTGTGACAGCGATTTCAACCGCTATACTTATTATTTTTGCCGTAATGGGAATAATATACTGCGTAAGGGAAATTACATATTTCCTGTATAAAAGCAAAAATAATTGTTCAATCATCATTGTAACTCCGCTTGACAGTGAAAAACAAAATGCCGAATTTATTTTGCGTGGTGCGGCGTCAAGGCTTAGGTGGTTTTGCAGGGGTGGCAAGGACTGCATACTTTGCCTTGACTGCGATATGGACGAAGAAACCGAAAACATATGCAAGGCGCTTTGCAAGGAATACGGATTTATAAAACTGATAAAAAAGAAAGAGCTTATTCATCTTTTGAACGAATAATTTAAAGTGTATTGTTAATGCAAAAAAACAGTGCTATAATAATTAATATTGTGGCAGATTACCGCTGTATTTTTTAAGGAAACAGGTATGTTTTTATGGATAACAATACACTTTTACAGCTTGAAGGCTATGTTGAAAGCGTAGTTTACAGAAACGAAGAAAACGGTTATACCGTTGTAGAAATATCGGACGATGACGATTATATAACAGCTGTCGGCATAATGCCGAGAGTACATCAGGGCGACCTTTTAAAGCTCACAGGCAATTATAAGGAACATCCTAATTACGGCAGACAGTTCTCGGCACAGGTCTGTGAGCTTTGCCGACCGAGCGGTACGGCAGGCATATTGCGTTATCTTTCATCGGGCGCAATCCGAGGAATAGGCGCAACAACCGCCCAAAGGCTTGTGTCTGAGTTTGGCGAAAAAACGCTCGATGTTATGGAAAATGAACCCGAACGAGTTGCAATGCTCAAAGGAATTTCAAAATCAAAGGCTGATGATTTTTCTTTGCAGTTAAAGCAAAGTACGGGCATACGCTCACTAATAATATTCCTCGGTGAATACGGAATAGGCAATGCGGCGGCTGTAAAAATCTTTACAGAAATGGGCACAACCGCCATTGAGCAAATTAAAGAAAATCCCTACATACTCTGTAACGGCGAGTTCGGCATCAGCTTTCAGACCGCCGATTTCATTGCAAAAAAGCGAAATTTTGACGAGCAGAGTACAGAGCGTATTCGTGCAGGCATTGCATATATTTTAATTCACAACGAGGGCAACGGCCACACCTGCCTGCCGCTTGAAGTGCTTTGCAAAAAAGCGTCTGAATTTTTAAAGGTTGACCTCACGCTCATTGCGTCAACTATGCAGGAAATGATTTTTGACCGCTCCCTCATTAAAGATACCGTCAGCGAAAAAGAATTTATTTTTGCGCCTAACACCCACCTTTGTGAGCTTTACATAGCGTCAAGAGTAAAAATGCTACTCGGCTTTGCGGCAGAACAGATTAAAAACATTGACTCTGAAATTGAAAAATGCGAGCAAAACGATGGCATAGAATATGCCGCACTTCAAAAAGAGGCAATCACTCAAGCGCTCAGTAAGGGTATGCTTGTTCTTACAGGCGGCCCCGGTACAGGTAAAACAACCACATTGAATGCAATTATCAAAATTTTACAGAATAACGGCAAAAAAGTTTTGCTTGCCGCACCAACAGGCAGAGCCGCTCAGCGAATGAGCGCACTGACAGGCGTAGAGGCAAAAACTATTCATCGTCTGCTTGAAGTAAGCTGGGACAAGCACGATAAACCGATATTTAATAAAAACGAACGCAATCAGCTGAAATGTGACGCACTCATTGTGGACGAGGTTTCAATGGTAGACACATTCATTTTTGAAAGCGTTATGAAAGCCTTGCCAATCGGATGCAGGCTTATACTTGTTGGCGACTCAAATCAGTTGCCGTCCGTAGGGCCGGGAAATATTCTCGGTGACCTTACCGAGAGCGGAATAGTCCCCGTTGTAAGGCTTAATGAAATTTTCCGTCAGGCACAGAAAAGCCTTATTGTAACTAACGCACATAAAATTGTAAACGGCGAAATGCCTGTACTCAACGCATCCGACAAGGACTTCTTCTTCCTGCTCAGAAACAATAAAGCAGAAATTTCTCAAGTAATCGTTGACCTTTGCGCTCAAAGATTGCCAAAGGCTTACGGATACTCGGCATTTGACAATATTCAGGTGCTTTGCCCATCCAAAAAGGGCGAACTTGGCACTGCTGAAATGAATTTCAAACTTCAAAAGGCTCTTAATCCGAAATCTCACGATAAAACGGAGATTGAAATTGCATCTAAAACCTTTAGGATCGGCGATAAGGTAATGCAGATAAAGAACAACTACGATATAACATGGATTAAAGATGACGGCGAACAGGGTTCGGGCATTTTTAACGGCGACATAGGAATAATTGATTCTATCGACCGCAAAAGCCGAACACTTATAGTTGTTTTTGATGACAAGACAGCCAAATACACTTATGAATATGCCACCGACCTCGACTTTGCCTATGCGGTTACGGTACATAAAAGTCAGGGTAACGAATTTGACTGCGTAATTATACCTATGTTTCAAGGGCCGCCACAGCTTTATTACAGAAATCTGCTTTACACAGCCGTAACAAGAGCGAAGAAAACGCTTGTGCTTGTCGGAAATCCAAAAACGGTAGAATATATGGTACAAAATAACCGCCGTACCAAAAGATACAGCGGATTAAAGGAATTTTTACTGCGTGATGAACAGTTATATTAAGAATGCGTTACTATTTTTGCAGGACATAATTTTCACCGTTAAGTGTCCGTACTGTCAAAAAGTAATTGAAAGAAATGATTATGCCTGCAAAAAATGCAAAAGTAAATTTCCGCTCAAAGGCTTTGAAACCTATGCAATCGGCGGATACAAAACTATATCTCCGTTTAAATATGACGGAATTTTTGCGAGCGGAGTAAAGAACTTTAAATTTCACGAAAATCCGTCATATGCCCGACAACTTGCAGTTCCGCTTGTTGACGAGATACTTGCCAAGTATGATATAAGAACATTTGATATTATTACAGCCGTACCGATGTATTACAAAAATCAGCGTGAACGAGGATACAACCAATCGGAATTACTTGCAAAGCAATGCTCTGAAATAATGGGGATTCCGTATGCAGAACTTCTCGAAAAGCACAAAGCTAACAAGGCTCAGCATACCCTAAAGGGCAAGGAAAGAGAAAACAATGTGCATGGTGTGTATCGTGTTGCCGATATTGAATTAGCGGCGGATAAAACTATACTGATTATTGATGATATTATCACAACAGGCAATACACTTGGCGAATGTTGCAAGGTCCTGAAAAAAGCAGGTTGCAAAAGCATTTCCTGTGCAACTCTTTGTGCGGCTATTGTATGACTTAAAAAGGTTGAAAGAATTGGAGTATTACCAATTCTTTCAACCTTTAGTTTTATTGTTTTTAGATAGTGTGAATAAATTATGGCTTAGTAAATTGTTTTGCCAATCTTTTATAATTGCCTGACTAAGTATTCATAATTCCTAATTTTTAAAGAACATTATACTCTCATTGAAATATACTTTTGAAGAACAGTAACATCGTTTACATCAATTTTTCCGTCGTCGTTTAAGTCACAATAAATTTTATATCTGCTTTCATCAAATATTGAATCTTCTTCGACAAAAAGAGAACCGTTAAGATACATCTGTAAACTTGTAACATCATTTACATTTGTTGACTTATCGGCATTAAGATCGCCGCAATATCTGGCATTAAGATCATATAAAGTATTAATATCAATAACACCGTTAGTGTATAATTCAACAGCATTTTGTACTTTATTATCAGCATAATAATAATTGCCCGCAGGTGAATCTTCATAAATGGGATATACAAAATTTCCTGTTTTTAAAGATTTAATATTATTGTTTGACGAATAATGATCCTCAACTAAAATATAATCGAATTTAACTTCTTCGCTTAATGCAGATAATTTTAAATATAAAATATCATAATCGCTTTCAGGGCAAGGGTAAGATAAAGTTTGTTCAATATATTCTCTTGTCTGTTTTTCAATCTTAAAAAATTCATCCCATGTAATTTTGTTATCAACACTGTAGTAGTCTTTATCTGCAAGATCAATAGTTACCTTTATATCGGCATCACCAAGGTTTAATATCTGTTCTTTGGTTGAAATGCAGAACAGACATTCACTTGCGGAAAAATATTTTATTTCTGATACCGAATATTTTTCATCAATAATTTTCTTTTTATCATCGGGCTTCTGACTTCTTATATTATTTTTATATTCCTCATAATCACGCAATAATTCATCACTATAAGTCTTTCCGCCGTCATCATTTACAATAATCTCATCTAAGCGATCGTTTTTATCTGCAAATGTATATATATCTTCACAATATGAAGTTAAATCAATTTTAACCGCAACCGTATCTGTATCCGCAATATCGTCAATCGCCCACATAAGTTTTCCTGTTAACTTATTTTTAAAATCATGATTCCACATATCTACATCACCAACGGCTGAGTTTCCCGTATCAGCCGCAAATGCTGTTGTTGTACCGCAAAGAACAGCACTTGCCAAAATTGCTATTGCCATAATGCCGCTTATAAGTTTTTTCATAATATAGCCTCCTTTAAAACATAAGTCATATTTCTTACGATTATTGTACTATATCATTAAATATCAAGCAAGTGTATTATTGTACAATTTTTCGATTAAGTTGTTAGTTATTTAGACTAAACAAAATCATATACAAAAACTCCCTCCGTAAATACGAAGGGAGTAACTAATTTGATTAAATTATCAAACAGGATGAACCATATTTTTCTTGTCAAGCTTGTCGCCGTTAATGCCAACTTCGGCATTTCTTCTCTTCTCAAAGAAGTCGAGCGCAACCTTCGGGAACTGAGCATATGAAAGAACATCCTCTTCCTGCTCAATCCACTGAGAAATCTCACCTCTGAGCTTATCAAGCTCAGGCTCAAGTAAATCTGCCGGACGGCAAGTAATAATCTTCTTATCGCCGCAAATCTTCTTCTGGAATGCAGGATCAATCGGCATTGGTGTTGTGCCGTACTCGCCTGCAACAAGACCCTTAAACTCGTTTGTACACATCTTGTATCTCTCGCCTGTAATTACATTGAATACAGCCTGTGTACCAACAATCTGTGATGTTGGTGTAACGAGTGGTGGGTAACCTGCATCCTTACGAACTCTCGGAACTTCCTCAAGTACCTCAGTAAGCTTGTCCTCTTTGCCTGCCTGCTTAAGCTGTGAAAGAAGGTTAGAAAGCATACCGCCCGGAACCTGATAGATAAGTGCCTTTGCATCGGTAGCAAGCATTTTCTGGTCGAGAAGACCGCTCTTAATGTACTTCTCACGAAGTGTCATAAAGTAAGCACGAATTTCTGCAAGCTGCTTAATGTCAAGACCTGTATCGTATGGTGTGCCTGCAAGAGCGGCAACCATTGACTCTGTCGGTGCGTGTGAAGTACCGAGTGCAAGTGGGCTGATAGCTGTATCAATACCGTCTGCGCCTGCCTCAACACCCTTTAAAAGACACATTGATGCAAGACCTGATGTGTAGTGTGTATGGAGCTGAACAGGAAGGTCAACAGCCTCTTTAATAGCCTTAACAAGGCTCTCTGTTGCTGTTGGTGTGAGCAATGCAGCCATATCCTTAATGCAGATAGAATCTGCGCCTGCATCGGCAATTCTCTTTGCGTACTCTACATAGTACTCATCAGTAAATACAGGGCCTGTTGTGTAGCTGATTGCTACCTGAGCCTCTGCCTTGCCGTTTTCTCTCTTTGCAGCGTTAATAGCTGTTTTGAGGTTCTTAATATCGTTAAGTGCGTCAAAAATTCTGATAATATCAATACCGTTTGCAACTGAGCGCTGAACAAGGTACTCTACGCAGTCATCGGCATAGTGACGATAACCGAGCATATTCTGACCTCTGAAGAGCATCTGGAGCTTTGTGTTTGGACAATGCTCACGAATTGTGCGAAGTCTTGCCCATGGGTCTTCGTTAAGGAAACGAAGGCAAGCATCATATGTTGCGCCGCCCCAGCACTCAAGTGAATAATAACCGATTTTGTCGAGCTTATCAAGAATAGGGAGCATATCCTCTGTTGTCATTCTTGTAGCAATAAGTGACTGATGTGCGTCACGCAGGGCAGTTTCGGTAACTCTAATTTTCTTTGCCATTTCGGACATCCCTTTCGTCAGTTATTAGTTAAGAGTAACAAGTGTTTTACCTGAATCAACAGACTCACCCTTAGCAACATCAACAGTTGCTACAACACCATCCTGAGGAGCCTTTACAGGAGTTTCCATCTTCATAGCCTCAATAAATACGAGATCGTCACCGGCTTTAACTGACTGACCGGCTGAAACTACAACATTAACAACTGTACCCGGCATAGGAGCAGATACTACTACTGAACCTGCTGCGCCTGCAGGAGCTGCCGGCTTTGCTGCAGGTGCGGGTGCTGCTGCCGGAGCAGGAGCTGCTGCAACAGGAGCTGAAGAACCGCCGAGCTCTTCAACCTGAACATCGTATGCTGTACCATTTACTGTAATTCTTAAATTTTTCATTTTAAATATCCCCTTTATTTAAACAAACATATTTATCAGATTGTTGAATGTTTCTTAGCAACTGTCGGAACTCTCTTGCCTGAAAGCATATCAAGCGCAGAAATAAGAGCTTTTCTTAAATCCTGCTGTTCAACAATACCGTCAACATAGCCGTTCTGAGCTGCGTTGAAAGCAGAGAGATTTTCTGCTGCAAACTTCTCGGCAACAGCCTTCTGCTCTGCAACAGGAACATTCATTTTATCAGCTGCAAGGATAAATGCCGCAGCCTCTACATTTACAGGAGAAATAACAGCCTGTGGAAGTGCGTAAACCATATCTGCGTTTGCGCCTGTGCCTGCAAGTGCAATGTAGCCTGAGCCGATAGCCTGACCATATACAACAGAAATCTTAACTGTTGTAGCCTCTGCATAAGCCGATGCTGCCTTTGCGGCTGACTTAATTGACTCAAAACCCTTGCAATCAACAAATGTAAGTACAGGGAGTGAGAAAGCATCGCAGAAACGAACAAACTTAGCAATCTTTGTTGTAGCACTGCATGAAAGCACACCGCCGTTTGTCTTTACAATACCTACTACCGAACCGCCAAGACGAGCAAGTCTTACCTTTGCGTCTTTGCCGTAATTATCAAAAATCTTATATACGCTGCCGCCGTCAACAGTAGAACCTACTACGCAGTCACAACCTGCCGGCTCTTCCTCAAATGACTCAGGAGCAGTGTTGAGGTTGTTAGACGGAAGGTAAAGAACAAGCTCCTTAGCCTTTGCAACAGCCTCTGCTGTATCTTTTGCAACAACAGATGCAACACCATGCTCTGCGTTGTATTCGGCACTTGAGTTTTCGCCTGTAACATCAAGAGAAAGCTGTGCCTTTTCACTCATAATAACAAAATCTGCACTTGCTGCGTTAAGAGCGTTTGTACCAAGGCAAGTGCCAAGTACAACAGAAATCTGCGGAACAGCACCTGAAATTGCAGCGGCACTGTTAAGAACCTGACCGCAACCTGCGAGGAGCTCGTTGCCCTGCATAAGTCTGCCGCCTACACTGTCATAGAAACCTACAACAGGAGCGCCTGTTTTAAGTGCAAGATCATAAACCTTTTTAAGCTTTGCAGCCTGTGCCTTACTCATAGCACCGCCGCAAATATCACTGTTCTGTGCGAAAGCATAAACAGGCATACCCTCAACTGTACCAAAGCCTGCTACTACCTCTGCAAAACCCTCGCCTGATTTTGCAAAAGCATCAATTTCAGTAAAGCTGTCTGCATCAAAAAATTCTGTTATTGTTTTATAAGCAGAAGTAGATGCGATTTCAGCCTTTGCCTGATTGATTTTTTCAATACTCATCTTAAACATCCTCCAATACAATGTATTGAATATACCGACAAAAAGCATATGTCGGCATACTAATTTACCACATATATCATTATATCCTAATATTTATCAAACTACAAGGAAAAAGCAAAGCAAATTTGTAAATTTGAATATTTGCCACAATGATTTTACACAAATATTTTGTTTTACTGTGCATTTTCACTTGTGATTTTACTTTGATTTTAGTAAAAAATTTCTCTTTTTTCGGCTTTGAGATTAAATAAGCTGTTTTCCGTTTACAAACGGATTTGAAAGCAGTTTTTTTACCTCAATTTCGGTAAGGTCACGCCAATCGCCCTGTTTCAGCATACCCATTTTTACGCCGCCGATTTGTATTCTTTTAAGTCTTGCAACCTCAAGTCCGACAGCCTCGCACATACGGCGGATTTCACGGTTCTTGCCCTCATGGAGTATCATTTCAAGTACGACTCTGCCCGGCTCCTGATGAAGAACATGAACCATTGCAGGGGCTGTCTTTACTCCGTCAAGCTCAATACCGGTTTCAAGCTTAACAAGCTGATCTTCGTCAATAGACGGACGGACTGTTACTCTGTAAATTTTATAAACACTGTTCTTCGGGTGCATAATTTTGTTTGCCAGCTCACCGTCATTTGTGAGAATGAGCATTCCCTCCGAATCTTTGTCAAGTCTGCCGATAGGGTAAACTCTTGTGCCCACATTTTCCACAAGTTGAGCAACGCATTTTCTGCCTCTGTCATCGCTCATTGTAGTAATAAATCCTCTCGGTTTATTGAGCATAATATAGCGGTAAGACGGCTTTGCGTTGGTAAGCACACGCTTACCGTTTACAAATACCTTATCTGTCGGTCTTACCTTGTCGCCGAGTTGAGCGTTTTTGCCGTTCACTTTTACATGACCGTCAATAATCATCTGCTCTGCTTTTCTTCTTGATGCGATACCGCATTGTGATAATAACTTTTGAAGTCTTATTGGTTCATTCTTTGCCATATGTAAAAAAATCCTTTATCTTAGTCCAAATACTTTTGTTTTTATTCTGCGTATTGCTGTATTCAACAGCGGTTAAATTTGTACTTGCAAGCGTTTTGCCGTCAAGCGTGTATTCAATTCTCCCCACAATATCTCCGTCTTTAACGGGCGCATACAAGAAATTGTCGGCATATACCGTTCTTACAACATTTTCTTTCTTGTCAAACGACACAACAATATTTTTGCCCTTTGTACCCGTAACACCGATGCTCTCGTCATCACCGCCCGCACACGGAATTTCAAGGTAATAATCGGAATCATCGCACTCAACACAGGCAAGTTTGGAAAAGCCGTAATTATAAAGAGCTATGTGGTCATTCCAATCGTTTCTGTCATTGAGTGTAACGCAAACAAATGTAAGTCCGTCCTTTTTTGCGGAAGAAACCAAACATCTGCCTGCCGCCATTGTGTAGCCTGTTTTTCCGCCCGTACAATACTCATACATAGAGAGCAGACGGTTATGGTTTGTATAGGTTGTTCTCTTTGACTGCGGTTCGCTGAATTCTACCGTAACGCTTTTTTGCGAAGTCAGTTTTGCAAAACTTTCGTTTTCAAGCGCATAGCTCATAAGCAAAGCCATATCGTAAGCCGTAGAATAATGATTTTCGTCATCAAGTCCGCTCGGAGTAACAAAATGAGTATTTTTCATTCCGATTACGGCCGCCCGATTGTTCATAAGCTCGGAAAATTTTTCTGCACTGCCCGCAATAGAAATTGCCGCCGCATTTGCTGCGTCATTTCCCGATGCCATCATCATTCCTGCCGCTAAATCACTGAGTTTAACCTTTTCCCCCACTTTAAGGTACATCGAACTTCCCTCGGCTGTCATATCCTTGGTAAAAGCAACAACCTTGTCGGCAGAATCGGCATGCTCAAGCGTAATGAGTGAAGTCATCAGCTTTGTGATACTTGCAGGTTTCATTTTTTTATTTTCATTTACAGAAAAATGCACTTTCCCGTCATCAACACAATAAAGCACGCAAGCCTGTGCATTTACTGCCGGCTTGTCGGTTTCTTGCGCAAATGCCGTAATCTGTGCGGTTTGCGTTAATGTCACCGCAACTACAACTATAACGGAAAGTATTTTTTTCATAAGCTCGCCTCCGAACTAATTTTATGCGAAGGCTTTGCCATAAATTACACCATATCTATATCGTCCTGTGTTATTTCCGAGAAATCATCGGCATCTTTCTTCTTGCTGAACATTCCCTTTACTTTTTGAAGAACATCTGGGATCATACCCACAATGCCCTCTGCGGTACTGCCGTTGTTGTCAACGGAAACAAGTCTTACTTCTCCCTGATAAACAGTTAAAAATGCAACAGGCTGAATTGTAACGCCTGCGCCGCTGCCGCCACCAAAGCAATCCTTATTTTCCTTTTTGGTAGGAAGGTCAGAACCGCCTGCCGCAAAGCCGTAGGTTACCTTTGAAACAGGAATAATAAGTGTGCCGTCAGGAGCTGTAATCGGCTCGCCGACAATAGTATTTACATCTACCATTTCCTTGATTTTATCCATAGTAGTGTCCATAAGATTTCCAATAGGATGTTCCATAGCAATTCTCCTTTGTATTGAATAATCGTCATAACTGCACAAACAGGTATGCGATAAATATCGTTAATTGTCTTTTATATTTTTAAGCTCCATAAGCATTTTTAATGCCTTAAAGCCGTGTTTTAATACTATTTTAACAAGATGTGCTATTCTTGTTTTAAATATCGCAAAAAACTCAATCTTGGTTTCCGCACCCTCCGTAAAGTCGGGAAGAATATCCACACCGTAATGCGTATATTTCATAGAGCTTATAACCGCACTTGTAAGCGGATAAACAACCGAGCAAACCTTGCCGTAATTTATAGCCGTATCGGCAGCGTCTTTTCCTCCGACTTTTATGCTTAGCGCAAAGCTTTTGATTATTATGTGTGCAAAAAAGTCTTTTAATACACCTGCGGTAAGCTCTGTAATCCTTGTAAAAAGATTTACAATCCCCGAAAGTCCCAACTCTTTTAAGAAGTTATCATTAGGTTTTTTCTCTTTTTTAGGAGCAGGCTTTTGAGGTCGTTCGGTTTTTTTCTTCTTTTTGGGTTTCTTTTTCTTTGGCACAGGCGGATAAAGAATAATCTTTACAAAGCCTATGCGAAGTCTGCAAAAGAATTGTTTTTTATATTGAACGCAGACCTTTATGGGAATAGCAAGAATTATTGCAAAAAACAAGACTATCCCCAGCAGTACATACAGCCAGAGCAAGGCAAAACCTCCTCCGAGTTTAGTTTATCATTTTAAAAGCAATTTTACTTAATCTTACTGATTTAATATAAATACTGCCTACTTTTTCGCCTTTGGCATCGGTAATTCGTCATACATTGCATTGAATAAACCTGTCAAAAAATCTTTATTATCAACTTCATCCACCAAAAGCATTTCCTTTGCTCCCTCATACGGCAGCTCATATACAGCTGTCGGAATATATTGGATTGCGGATTTTACAGGCTTTACAAGTAATCTGTCATCATATATTCCGCCTATTATTTTACCACGATAGTAAATAATAAATTCACCCATCATAGCACGATAAGTAATTTCATCTAAATCGGAGAGTTGTCCTAAAACAAACTGCAAATATTCCTTGCTTGATGCCATAACCTGCATACACCTCAATTTAATGCCAGTTAAACATATCCAAAACTCTGCAAACCATATAATGTATTGGTTTTCCGTTGTCAGCCGGCTTTTTATTATGCGGATTATACCATGGCTTAAGATTTTCGTTTTTAGATAATTCAATAGCTACTCTGAGAGCCTCATCGAAATTTTCTGTCAAACCATCGTCACCAAAAGGGATACACTCTCCATTTGAGTTTACAACACAATTAATTCTTTTTTCATTTGAATTAATAACACTATACAGTTTACTGTCTTTAAATTTAAATTCTTCACGATCTAAGCTAAGCAAAAACCCCCTGAATAAAATATCTTCATTAGGTTTTTTATTAACCCAAACAGCCTTGCCGTACTCAAGCTGAACCAATTTTTCTTCCAAATGAATACAGTCATATCCCTGCGGAATTTTATCGGTATATTCATTATACGGCCATGATTTATGCAATTCCTCATATGTTCCGCATCGTGTAAAGCCTTTGTTGCTTGTTATAAAAAATGTAAAGTCGTCTGATTTTGAAAATAAATAATTATTTTCATGTTCCGGAAAGTCAAACATTTATATCCCCCTGTTTATAGTTAGTTATTTGTCACTTTGTTCTATTTCATTAGAATTATTCTCAGGCTGTTCCTTTTCGGATTCTTCTTCCAAATTTGCGTTTTTGTCACTTTCGGGAAGCGGAGGGAGATTTTCTATGCTTTCAAGATTAAAACATCTTAAAAAGTTCTCGGTTGTTCCGTAAAGCAACGGTCTGCCCGGAAGTTCAAGTCTGCCTTTTTCCTCTACAAGTCCCTTTGCGGTAAGGCTGCCCAAAACACCACTGCAATCAACGCCCCTCACCTGCTCAACAAAAGCCTTTGTAACAGGCTGATTGTATGCAACAACGGCAAGCACCTCAAGCGCCGCCTGCGAAAGCGGAGTATTTCTGCGCAAGTCCATAACTTTACGGATTTCGGGAGCAAATTTTTTAGCCGATACCATTTGATAGGATTTATTCAGCTTAATTATTCTTATGCCCCTCTCCTGCTTTTCGTAATCATCCATAAGCTCTAAAATTAATTTTTCTGCCTGTGATGGTTTCATTTCTATTGCCTGTGCTATTTTATCAGGCTCAACAGGCGAACCGTTTGCAAACAGTATTGCCTCGACTGCCGCTTTTTTATCATACATTTTTGTTCTCCTTGTTATCTATCATATAAACGATTGCGTGGTCGCCGTCACCGTCAACTCTAACACGCTTGCCTTTTACAAGTTCCAGTGTAGCAAGAAAAGTCGCTACAAGTTCGCTCTTTTCTTCGCAGGCGTCAAAAAGCTCCTGATACTCTATTCTTCTGCCTTTCCACAGCTTACGCATTACATGAATAATTCGGCTGCTTACAGACACAAACTTTCGTGCCACAATTACGCTGAATGCCGATTCCGGCGGCGGAAGTTTACGCTTTCCTCTTCCGACAGCGCTTACATATGCCTTTGCTATATCCTCGCTCGGATGAATACGGTTATATGTGAGATCATATTCAACAGGTGACGCCTCTCTGTAAAAGCTGTCGTAATCGTAAATCTCGCTGAATTTCTTGGCTATCTGACGGCAGATTGCATATTCAATAAGCTGTCCCGTGAGTTCTTTCTTAAGTTCTTCAACTTCTTCTTCATACTTAGGGAGCAACATTACTGACTTTATATAAACAAGTCTTGACGCCATTGTAAGAAATTCCGACTCAATGTCAAGCTGATTTTCCTGCATAACCTTAATTTGCTCAAGGTACTGTTCAATAAGCTCGGCTATCGGTATATCGTAAATATCTATTTTGTTTTTTGAAATCAGGGTAAGCAATAAATCAAGCGGACCTTCAAAAGATTCAAGCTTGTATTGCAACGGCTGTGACTCCATATTGTTTACCTCTTAAAATAATTCTGCAAAAAATCTGACAGGGCTCAATGCCATATTGCTTAAGAAATTCAAAATTTCGTTTGTGGCAAAACCAAGCACCGTACTAAGACCGCCCGTAAAGATTAAAAAGATAAGTGCCAAAGAGAAAATTGTTTCATACTTTGTCATAAAAGCAATTGCCTTATAAGGCAAGAATGCAAATAAAATCTTTGAACCGTCAAGCGGTGGAATCGGAATAAAGTTAAATACCGCAAGACTGACATTACAAGATGCATAAAAAACAAAAAAACTTCTTATCATAAGTCCTATGTCATTCAAATAAAAGAATGACGGAAACGCAAGAGCTAAAATATAATAAATAACCAAACCTACATATGCCGCAAGAAGATTTGCCACAGGGCCTGCAAGAGCGCAAAGCGCCATACCCAGCTTTGGCTTTTTAAAGTTATTGGGATTGATAGGTACAGGCTTTGCCCAACCAAAGCCGACAAATATCATAGCAAGCGCACCTACTATGTCAATATGGCTTATAGGATTAAGCGTTAATCTGCCACGGCTTTTTGCCTCTTTGTCGCCGAGTAAATACGCAACAAAAGCGTGCGCCCACTCGTGAAAAGGCAAAATTAAAAATATAATAAGTAAAACTGCTACCAGATAGGCTACAACTTCGTAAAAATTAAACGAGCCTGAAAAAATCTGTCGTAACATAATTATCCTCCAAAATTTTATTTAGCAATTGATTTTTGTTTTTAAAGACATTAATTTTCCACAAAACAAGCAAAAACAAAAAAGCAGCCATTTAAACGATATCTCAGAGCGAAATTTATCTATCATAAAGATAAAAATCACGCCTAAGCTATATATAATTACTATTATATAATAAAGCAAATAAAAAAACAAGAAAAGAAATTTTAAAAAAACACTTGCATTTTTGTTCGTTTTCTGTTATTATAACAAAGTTAGATGTGAAAAATGATTTTTAAGGAGGTGCAGACGCATGGCAAAATGTGATTTCTGCGGTAAGGATGTAAAGTTCGGCATCAAGGTATCTCACTCACACAGACGTTCCAACAGAACTTGGAAGCCTAATGTACAGCGTGTAAAGGCTATTGTTGATGGCTCTCCAAAGCGTGTATATGCTTGCACCCGTTGCTTACGTTCAGGTAAGGTTACCAGAGCAAACTAATACAGACAGTCGAAAATCAATGCCGTTCTGCAATCAGAACGGCATTTTTCGTTGTGTTATGCTTAGTTTTTAGGCTATTAATTAAAAAGTTGGGAGAATTATAGTTTATCAGAATATATTGCAAAGTATTTTTCTAAACCACAACTTAACAGTTACACAGACAAAGCCTTGCTTTCTCAGATTGAAAGCAAGGCTTTTTTGCTTATAGAAATTACGTATCACAATCATCAAATGATTTTTGTTCTGTCAATATCTCTGATATCTGTTCTCTTTATTTTACCGCTGATAGTCTTTGGCATTTCGTCAATAAATTCAATATGCTGAATATGCTTATATGATGCAACCTTTGAATTTACAAAGTGCTTTATATCCTGCATAAGCTCTTTGCTTTTATCAAATCCTTTGGCAAGGTGAATTGTCGCCTTAATCGCCTGACCTCTTGCTTTATCGGGAACGCCCGTTACCGCACATTCCATAACGGCAGGATGCTCCATAAGCACATTCTCTATTTCAAACGGGCCTACTCTGTAACCTCTTGTTTTAATAAGGTCGTCAATTCTGCCCACATACCAATAATAGCCGTCATCATCCATATAAGCAGTATCACCTGTATGATATATGCCGTATTTCCACACATTTGCGTACAAATCTTCATTTCCGCAATAACCCATAAATATGCCGTGTTGATTTTCTGACGGAATTACAACGATTTCTCCGACTTCATTTGCAGGCAGTCTGTTACCCTCGTTGTCGGCAATCATAATATTATAAAGGGGTGTAGGCTTGCCGAGTGAACCGATTTTAGCCGTACTTCCAACCAAATTACCGAGCATTAATACAGATTCGGTCTGTCCGAATCCCTCCATAATCTGCAATCCTGTTTGTTTATGTACCTGCTCAAACACTTCCGGATTAAGTGCCTCACCTGCTGTTGTAATGTGCTCAAGGTGTGACAAATCGAATTTCTTCATATCTTTTTTGATAAAATATCTGTAAACCGTAGGAGGTGCACAAAAGGAAGTTACCTTAAAATCTTCAATCACCTTTAATAGTTTATCAGGTGAAAAAATATCAAAGTCATACACCATAACTCCGCAGCCGCAGAGCCACTGACCGTAAATTTTACCCCATGATGCTTTACCCCAGCCTGTTTCCGCTACCGTAAGGTGAAGACCGTTTTCCTTGACATTCTGCCAAAATTTTGCGGTCACAATATGCGCTAAAGTATAGGTATGATTGTGCATTACCGCTTTTGGATAACCCGTTGTGCCTGATGTAAAATAAATCAGCATCGGCTCTTTTGCTTTCGTCTGTACTCTTTCAAGGTTTTCGTCAGCATTTTCAATTTCCTTTGTAAGGTTAATGCTGCCCTCAACATCTCTGCGAACCACAAATACTTTTTCAAGTTGAGATTTTACTGTCTTTGCCTGCACCAAAGTTTCGGCTGTAACATCATCAGGAGTTGAAACTGCGAATTTAATATCAGCAGTTTCAATACGGTAGGTAATATCATCAAGGGTAAGCATATTTGTTGCAGGAATAACAACCGCACCGAGCTTATGCAAAGCAGGCACAATGTACCAATACTCGTAATTTCTCTTTAAAATCACAAGTACCTTATCACCTTTTTTTACTCCGTTATTTCTTAATGCGTTAGCCGCTTTATTGCTCAAAGTTGCAATATCAGAAAAAGTAAATGTCTTTCTTTCATTATGAACATTTGTCCACTGAACAGCAATATCGTTTGGTGCGCACTTTGCCATTTCATCTACAACATCATAACCGAAATTGTAATTTTCGGGATACTTTAATTCAAATTTTTCAAGCACACCGTTTTTATCAAGTGTATAGTCACAAAAATTCTTAAATAACTGCATAATTATCTCCTAAATATTAATACTAAGATAATAATTACAGCGATAAATTGCCATAATTAATAAAATTAAATTTTCTACTATTACTAATCAGTACATACAACAGGTCAATCGTCACCAACCTGCAAGAATATTTTGATTATGTTTTTATTATAAACAATTCCCCCAATAAATACAACACTCCGCATAATGCGAATTGTAATGTTTTTGCATTATGCTATGCAGTTTCTGCATAAACAATTTTAAAAAATCGGAGCTGTTTTTTTACAGCTCCTTAAATTTTAAGTATAATTATTTATTGAAGATTGACATAATGTCATAGAAAGTATCGTCATCATCGTCTGTAACATCTTTCTTTGACTTTTCAGCAGGTGCGGAAGTTGGTTTTTTCTCCTCTGTAAGGAAACTGTCCTCAACTTTTTTCTTAGCAACCTGACTGTCGGCATTAAAACCTGTAGCAATAACAGTTACGCTGATAGCATCTTCCATCTTATCGTCAATAACAGCACCCCAAATGATGTTAGCGTCTTCAGATACCTTATCTTTAATCATTGTGGATGCAGCGTCAATATCATCAAGGCTTACATCTGCAGAAGCTGTAATATTAATGATAAGGCCCTTAGCGCCGTCAATTGAAGTTTCGAGAAGTGGGCTTGAAATAGCCATATCAGCAGCAACAGTAGCCTTATCTTTGCCTGTTGCACTGCCCATACCCATATGAGCATAACCGGCATCCTTCATTACAGAAGTAACATCGGCAAAGTCAAGGTTTACAAGACCCGGAAGGAGAATAAGGTCAGAAATACTCTGAACACCCTGTCTTAAAACATCATCTGCAATAGCAAATGCGTTCTGAAGTGTGATGCTTGTTTCTGAAACATACTTTAATCTCTCGTTTGGAACAATGATAAGTGAATCAACGCAAGCAGAAAGCTCTGCAATGCCCTGCTCAGCCTGTGTCATTCTTCTCTTGCCCTCAAAAGCGAACGGCTTTGTAACAACGCCTACTGTAAGAATACCCATATCCTTGGCAATCTTAGCTACAACAGGAGCTGCACCTGTACCTGTGCCGCCGCCCATACCGGCAGTAACAAATACCATATCTGTATCCTTAAGGAGAGCTGCAATTTCGTCATTGCTTTCTTCAGCTGCGCTCTTACCAATGTCAGGCTTAGAACCGGCACCCTTACCCTTTGTAAGTTTCTCACCGATCTGTACCTTCTGTGAAGCCTTTGAAAGTCTGAGAACGTGCTCATCTGTATTTACAGCGATAAATTCAACATTCTTAACTCCCATATCAACCATGCGGTTTACAGCGTTACCGCCGCCGCCGCCAACACCGATTACTTTAATTTTAGGCATATACTCATTTTCCAATTCAAGTTCAAAAGCCATTTAAACATCCTCCTTATTATCTATGTTCATTCCGTCTATAAATCATAATATCACATTTAAGGCGATTATAATTCATATATTAACACACTTTTGTAAAAATATCAATGCTTTTGCGTGTTTTTTTTAATTACCAAATTCCATTTTCTGTCTATTTGTTTATACAAATATATTTTTCTCTAAAATGCTTTTTATTATGTCAAATATTTACATATAAGAATTATAAATACGAATTATTCGGGTCATCGTACTGCGTCGAATGATCTTCTGACGGTTCGCCGCTGTTGTATCCGTCACTGCCGTCAGAATAGCTGTTTGAACCGTTATCGGAATTATCGGTACTTCCCGAATCTGACGAGCTGTTCAGCGAGCCGAATACATCTGCGTATCCGTCACCATCGGTATCAAAGCAATCGGCAATACCATCGCCGTTTGTATCAAAAGCAAGTATTCCGTTGCCAATATCAAGACCTGTGTCGGGGAATACGCCGATATACTCGCCATTACTGTTCGTTGCAAGCGTTGCTCCCTGCGTTGTTGCGGGTTCAGATGCGTCAGCTGTACCCTGAGTTGGGTTTACAGTGCCTGTCGGAGCGGTTGTAACCGCAATAGTTTCGTTCGGATTAAATCTTGAGGTCTTGTTTGTACTGCAAGACGAAACATCAAGTGTACCGTAAATTGCGCCCGTTTTGTTAGGGTCGAGCTTTTCGGTTATTATCGCCATTGCCGTTCTGATTTTGTAATCAATATCTTCCGGCAAACCGATAATAACAGCTATTCTGTTGTCATAAACAAGCTTTATATTCGCTGTATTTGTAACATCTATTCCCGTTATTCCTTTAAACTCATGCTTGCTTAACGAGTCGGAAATTTCTTCGAGTATAACAGGCACATTTTCATCGTTGTATGATACATAGTCGCCGATAGTTGTTGTTTGAAGTGCACTGCTTGAAAGTACAGGATAATTTGATGAATTGTCAGTCATAACATCAAGTATTCTGCCCTTTGAGCTTATAAGCAAGAACTTGCCGTCATTTACAATTACATATGACGGTACAGCATCCTGTATTGTAATTTTAATTGTGTCAGGAATAACAAAGTCAACCTTTGCAGACTCAACATACGGCAGTTTTTCTGCAATCTTATCTGGAGTTGCCGTCATTTTTCCCACAAAAATATTACTCTGCAAAGCAACATTTGCGAATGAAAGAATCTGCTCCTCGCTGTAAAAGCTGTCGCCCTCAATCTCAATTTTTTCTGTTTTAAAAAGAACGGTTAAAGACAAAACAATGCCTATAACGAGAACCACGCCGCAAGTGATAACCGACGCCATAATTCTGCGCTTTTTTATCTGAGATGAAGTCATCGGCTTTTTGAGGCGCTTAACCTTTTCGTTCTCCTGCTCTCTTATATTCTGAGCCACCTTTTGCTGCTTTTGGCGCTCACCGAACTCATCTATATAAAAACCGTCATCATAGGCCTTTGGCTTTAGATTTTTGATTTTCTTTTCGCTTTTTCTGATATATCTTTCTTCTTTGCTGAGGTCATCTCTCTGCTTTTTCATCTGCTCATTTAGTTTTTGCTCAATTTGGCTATGAGATTTTTTCTCAGGCTTTTTTTCGCTTTTTGTACTCTTAGATTTTTGTGCGCTTGTTTTTTTCTTTGACGGAGCAGTGTTCGGCTTTTTGATTTCATCACGATTTTTAGCATCATTCTGCTTATTCGCACTGCTCTTTTTTTTCTGTCCTGAGGAGGATTTTGCTGCCTTTTCCTTGCTTTTATGGTACTTTTGTGCCTCTTTGGCAGCCTGCTTTCTCTGCTTTTGGATTTTTCTTCGTTCTTCAGCCGAAAGCTCTTTCCTTTTATCTTCTGCCATAATATCCTCCTTACAAATATACCCATCCTAAAGCTTTGATATACTCGCTCCCAGCGAACCGAGCATAAGCTCTATATTTTCATATCCTCTTTCCAAATATTCCGAGTTACCTATATCTGTAACCCCATCTGCCGAAAGTGCGGCAATTACCAGTGCCGCTCCTCCACGCAAATCTGGAGCTTCTACCTTAGCTCCGTATAATGACCGCACACCCTCCACAACTGCGACCTTTCCCTCGGTTTTTATTTTTGCTCCCATTCGTGAAAGTTCGCTTGTGTGTCGGTAACGGTTTTCAAAAATATTTTCTACAAATACCGTAGTTCCGTCCGCTACGCTTGCAACCGCCATAAGCGGAGCTTGCGCATCGGTGGGAAATCCCGGATACGGCATTGTTCGTATTGTTCTAAATGCTGAAAGTCTTTGCGGAGCGGAAATTGTAAGATTTCCTCCGACTGAGCGCAGTCTGCACCCTGCCTCCTCCAAAACGGGCATAACCGCTCCGAGGTGGCTCTGCACAATGCCTTTCAGTGTAATTTTAGACTGAGTAACCGCAGCAGCCGACAAAAGCGTTGCCGCAACTATTCGGTCGGGAATCATAGTATGCTGAGCTGCGGTTAATTCCGAAACTCCGTCAATTACCACAACGCCCTCGCCTGCACCGCTGATTTTTGCTCCGCAGCTGTTTAAATAATCTGCAAGGTCGCAAATTTCAGGTTCGCAAGCGGCATTTATTATTGTAGTAGTGCCGCAGGCTGTACTTGCGGCTATCATAATATCTTCTGTGGCACCCACACTTGGAAAGGAAAGAGCAATTTTTGTGCCTTTAAGCCCCTTTGGCGCAGTGCAATCTATAACTCCATGCTTTTCAACAATTTCCGCACCCATTTGTCGTAGTGCGTTAAGGTGCATATCAATAGGGCGAGGGCCAAGCTCACATCCACCCGGAAGTGACAATTTGACCGCACCTGTTCTTGCGAGAACAGCGCCCAAAAAAATTATTGAACTTCTTGTTTTCCTCATCAGAACATCGGGAATATCATTTCTGCACAATCCGTCAGCCGTAATCAGCATTGTTGTGTGAAAGCGCTTTACATTACAGCCAAGATACCGTAATATCTGAGATGATGCCTCTATATCCGAGAGAGCAGGACAATTAAAAAGCACATTTTCGCCCTTTGTCAGAACCGAGGCCGCAATAATGGGTAAGGCGCTGTTTTTAGCGCCCTGAACATTAACTTCACCGCTGAGCTTTTCCCGTCCCTTAACAAGAAGTCGTGACACACTAACACCCTCCTACATAAAATACCTTTACATTCTATGTATTAAAGGCTTGATGTGTTACACAAGTCCAAGTACACCTTTTATAACCGAGTAAATTCTCTCGTTTGCATCTGTAATAGCTGTTTTTCTTGCATTTTTTGCATATTCTGCAAGTCTTTCGGGATTAGCAAGCATATTGTCTGCCTTTTGCATAAGCAATCTGCCTGTAAGATCCTTTTCTTCAATAATATCGGCAGCGCCTGCATTTACAAGTGCCATAGCGTTGTGATACTGATGATTTTCCGCAACATTCGGTGACGGAATAAGAATTGCAGGTTTGCCAAGCGCCTGAATTTCGCTGAGTGTAATTGCGCCTGCACGACAGATTACCAAGTCGGCGGCCGCCATACAAACATCCATATCGTTAATAAACTCTCTTATGTCGAGGTTATCGGCTTTTTCAAGGTCGCAGCCTTTTTCTTTCAAAAGGTCCGGAAACCATTTGCCAAATTTGCCGTAAGCGTGAATATGCTGGTATCTTCCGTCAATTCCGCTCCTTGCAATCAAGTCGGCTACTCCCTCGTTGATTTTTCTTGCACCAAGACTTCCGCCGAACGAAAGCACTACCGGTCTTTCATCAACACCGAGCTTTGCTCTTGCCTCTTCCCTGTTTGCTGTAAGAATCTTACCTCTTACAGGGTTGCCCGTAACGGCAAAATCAGCCTTTTTGTCAAAATGCTTTTTTGCATCCGGAACGGCGAGCATTACCTTGTCAACCTCTTTTGCAAGCATTTTGTTTGTTATGCCCGGATAAGCGTTCTGCTCGTGAATAACGGTTTTAACACCGAGCTTTGCAGCCGCTCTTATAACAGGGCCTGAAACATAGCCGCCCGTACCAATGCAAATATCCGGCTTAAATTCTTTTATAATTTTCTTTGCGTCAATAGACGAGGTAATAGTTCTTTTTACTGTTTTTACATTATCCACTAATCCCTTTGGAGATAGCTTGCGGCTAAATCCGCTGATAACGATAAACTTCATATCATATCCTGCCTGTGGCACGAGGGTTTCTTCCATACCGCCCTTGTTGCCTACAAAAAGGAACTCTGTATCAGGTTTTTTCTGCTTTATAAAGCCTGCAATGGCAAGGGCAGGATTTATATGTCCCGCTGTGCCGCCTCCTGCAAGTAAAACTCTCATTGATATACCTCCAAACGCTTACTGTTTTTCAATATTTGCGGTTCTTGAAACCGAAAGCACAAGTCCCATCTGAGCAAGCAGCATAATAAGCGAACTGCCGCCGTAGCTGAAGAAAGGCAAACTGATACCTGTATTTGGCAGCCAGTCGGTAATTACAAGGATATTAAGTATTACCTGCAAGCCAATCTGTGAAGTAAGACCAATGCCAAGAAGTTTTCCAAAATTATCTTTTGAACGAAGTGAAAGTGTTATTCCTCTCCATACAAGCAAAGCAAAAATGAGAAGTATGAGCACCGCACCTACAAGACCGAGCTCCTCAACTACAATCGCAAAAATAAAGTCGTTCTGCGGCTCAGGCAAATACAAAAACTTTTGTCTTGACTGTCCGAGTCCGAGTCCCCATAGTCCGCCCGAACCGATTGCATAAAGCGAGTTTCTTGTCTGCCATGTAGTCTGCCACATATCTTCGGTTGTATATTCAAGCGACTGTCCCCAACCGTCCATACGGCTCATAGCATATGTAAGTCCGCCTGTCATAGCAAGCACAACTACAACTGCACCAAGAATAATTGCGCCAATGGCAAGGTATCTTGTTTTCATTCCGCCAGTGTAAAGCATAAGAACTGTAAGCATTGCAATAATTACAATACCCGAGTAATGCGGTTCAAGAAAAAGCAGCAGTGCTGTTGTTCCGAAAACAATAATACCCGGCATTACGCTAAACTTTGGCAGCTGCATTTTATCATAATGCTTACTGCACCAATGCGCAAAGAAAAGTATTGTAGAAAACTTTGCAATCTCTGACGGCTGAATATTAAATATACCTAACGGAATCCAACGGTGTACGCCTGCCTCACCCGAAGGAACGATAAGAACGATGATGAGTGCGAAGTACGAAATACCCATAATCAACGGGACAAATCTATGCAGCTTATTATAGTTAAAAAACGATATACCGAACATAAGCGCTACACCGATAGCGGCAAAGACAAGCTGTCTTATGAGAAAATAATAGCTGTTGCCGTTATTATAATATGCAACAGGATAGCTTGCCGAAAACATCATTATCAATCCTATTGTAAGAAGAACAAGAATAATAATGCAGAACGGCAAATCTATGCCCATACCTGTTGTAATCCAACCAGGCTTTTTTCTGCGCTTTCTGCCTGTACTGCCGTTTTCGCTCTTTTTAGGACGGGCAAAAAAACTTTCTTTTTTCGCCTGTTCGGCTTCAAGGTACTTTTCGTCATATATTCTGTTTATGTCAGCCTTGAGTATCATATTCAGATACGGAGCCATTCGCAAAACCTCCCGTCAGTCTGAAAAAATAAATTACGCAACCACACCAAAGTAAGCAATAAATGCGGAAATCGCACCGAAAATTGCTGTTACAATGCTGAATACGCTTACTATTTTTACTTCGCTCCAACCGCACATCTCAAAATGATGGTGGATAGGACTCATCTTAAATAATCTTTTACCGTGTGTAGCCTTAAAATAGCTTACCTGCAAAATAACCGAGAACATCTCACAAAGGTAAACAATGCCGATAGGAAGAAGAAGAATAGGCATATCAACAGCGAAAGCTATTGCACACACAAGACCGCCGAGAAAAAGCGAGCCTGTGTCGCCCATAAATACCTTTGCAGGGTGGAAGTTCCATACAAGGAAACCGAGGCAAGCGCCTGCCGATGCGGCACACCATGCGGTAACGCCAAGTGCGCTCATCATACAAGCAATTACCATAAAGCTGATGCATACAAAAAATGTTATTGAACCGTCAAGACCGTCAACACCGTCTGTAAGATTAACCGCATTTACAATACCCACAATAACGATAGCGGAAATAATGTAATAGAAAAATCCGAGGTCAACTCTGCCTACAAACGGAATTGTAGTTTCTGTACCGCAGCCCGCAACAGCAAGAATAATAATGTAAGCGATAGCCGCCGCAAACTGTAAAACCAGCTTTTGCTTTGCTGTAAGACCTAAGTTGCGCTTTTTTACTACCTTTGTGTAGTCATCAATAAATCCGATAGCTCCGTTTGCAAGGGCAAGGAAAAGACCTGCAAAAATCATTACAGTTTCCTTATTGATATCCGCAAAATAAAGGTTTATGAAATTTTTGCCAATGCAAAGATAAATAATTGTGCTGATTATTGTAACAACTGTTATTGCAATAATAAACATAAAGCCGCCCATAATAGGAGTGCCCTGCTTTTTCTTATGCCACTTAGGACCGTCCTCAAGAATTGTCTGACCAAAGTGAAGTTTGCGCAGCATTGGAATCAAAAAAGCACCCGCAACTGCTGAAATTATAAACGCAACGATAGCCGCTGCAAAAGTCCAAATTCCATATACCATTAATTATCGTTCCTTTCATACGGGCAAAGGGCTTGAATAATCAAAGCCCTGCCCAATGGTTTATTTAACATTGCAGTCCCCTCTGAACCGCAAATTTTAATCGTTCACGCTCACCGACGAACTGAAGGTTACGGTAATAAGTGAGCCTTCGCTTACCATAGTGCCCTCTGCTATATCCTGTGATGTACTTACTACACTGCCCGATGCCGCACCCACAAGGCTTACATTAAGTCCGTATGAGCTTGCAACGGCATTTACCTCAGAAACCGAATATCCCACAAGTTTCGGTACTGTTACCTTTTCGGCTGTACTTGCCTCATCTGTGTAAAGCACAATGTTGCCGCCGTTAGGTATCTGTGATGACGGAGCGGGGATCTGAGAAATAACATTATTGCCCTCGCCCTTTACAGTAACTGTAAAGCCGTCATTCTCTGCATTTGTTCTAGCCTCGGATACTGAAAGTCCAACATAAGAACCGGCTACTGTATCAATATACTCAAGCTCGTCATCCGAGTAGCTTGTTTTAATGTCAAGGTAAGGAAGAACCTCTGTCATAATATTGATAAATACAGGAGATGCAACCTGAGAACCGTAGTAAGAGCCGCCGTTTGGTGTATCAAAGAATACAAGCATTGCTACCTGCGGATCATCGGCAGGAGCATAACCGCAGAAAGATGCGATATAGTCCTCACTGTAATTACTTATAATCTTAACGCCCTTTTTCTCAGAAGTACCTGTTTTACCTGCTACGCGATAGCCGGGAACATAGCCTGAAGTTGAGCCTGAGGTTGATGTATTGTACTCAAGAATCTCATTCATTTTATCAGATGTTTCTTTTGAAATAGCCTGACGCTTAACTGTTTTTTCCACATTCTTAACTACATTGCCGTCAGAATCGGTAATTTTTGAAACTACATACGGCTGAAGAACATATCCGCCGTTTGCAACCGTCGCACAAGCTGTAATCATCTGAATAGGTGTAATTTTAAAGTTCTGACCAAACGAACCTACCGCAAGGTCAACTTCGTCCATATCTGTAAAGAACTGGTCATCAGCCTCACCCGGAAGGTCAATGCCTGTTTTGTCGGCAAAGCCGAAAGCCTTATAATACTGAGTGTATTTGTTTATTCCGAGCAGCTGTCCCATCTGCATAAACGCAGGGTTACAAGAGTTTACTATTGCCTCGGTAAAGCTCTGTGTTCCGTGACCTGCAAGGTTATGACAGTGAATAGCACCGGCATCTGCAATAGTCATTGAACCTGCACAATAGAATGTACTTGTGTCGGGGTCAACAAGACCTTCCTCAAGAACCATTGATGCAGTGCACATTTTAAATACCGAACCCGGTTCGTAAGTATCGGCAACCGCCTTGTTACGCCACATTGCTGACAAAGCCGCACTTTCTGCTGCATCCTGCTCATTTTCGGGGAGGGCGGCAATTTCCTGCTTATCCTTATCAGAAAGCTCGTAAGGATTGTTAAGGTCATAGCCGTTAGCTGTTACCATAGCGAGAATAGCACCTGTGTTTACATCCATAAGAATACAAACACCCTTGTTGAGAACATCGTTGTCAATAATGCCCTGTGCCATATATTTTTCGCAGATAGACTGAATTGTTGAGTCAATAGTAAGGTAAAGGTTGTTGCCGTCCTTAGCCTCAACATTCTGCTCATAATGGAAAGGCATTTCTGTACCGACTGAGTTTTTGGCGGTTACAATTCTGCCTGCCGTACCTTTTAAATAGGTATCATATTTATACTCAATGCCCTCAAGTCCCTGCTCGTCACTGCCTGTAAAGCCGATAACATTAGACGCAAGGTCATTATTTGGGTAATATCTTTTGTAATCGTCCTGCAGCTGAACCGCATAGTCACTGCAACCGTATTTTTCTTTAAGAGTATCAATAAGTTCAAGAATTTTTGTTCTTGCGTCTGATTCAATCTTACGCTTTACAACTACATAGTAGCTGTTCTGCTTTGTCTTTTCGAGCAAATCAGCTTTGTCAAGACCGAGAATTTCTGAAAGTCCCGATGCAATGGCATTCCTCTGCTCATCTGTATCTATATCTGCAGGCGACATAACTACCTGCCATACCGAGGCGCTCTCTGCAAGCACCTTGCCGTTTGAATCATAAATAGTACCACGCTTAGCGGGCAGCTTTCTGTCCATAAGCTGCTGCTCAACCGCCGCCTGCTGAAGCTCACCGCTTTGAATAGTGGTAAGATAGCCGAGTCTTGCAACAATTGCGCCAAAACCGATAACAAGGATAAGCACAATAAGCACCGCTGTTCTGTGTCTTAGTCGCTGGTTAGGACCTTTTGCGGCCTTCTTTTTCTTCTCTTTTTTAGTAAAATCGTTTTTCTCCAACAAAATTTCTCCTTTCAACCGCAATATCCTTATAAAAATGTAAATATTTTACAATAACTGTTCTATACCGAAAAAAGAGCCAAGACACAGTCTTAACTCTTATTCCTCCATAACATTTGTATTAAGTTTACCGTTATGTTATGACCAAAGATTTGCTATTGAGCTGATAAACTGAGTAAAGAGGTTTTCACTCTCCGGAGAAGTAACCTCTGCTTTATCTCCGCCTGATAGTGAAACAAATTCCTGCTGAGAATTTGATGCTTTGGTCAAACCAAGCTGATTTTCGGCATATTTTTCAATGTCTGATGAGCTAAGCTTTCCCTGCAAGCTCATTTCTGTTTGTGTGTAAACACTCTGCGAATTTGAAAGTGTTTCCTTTGCGGTAATAATCTGCTGATTTAACTCTGTGATTCTTACCTGTCCCACAATAATTGTTGCAATAATCATTGCAACAGCTGCACCGCCGATTGAGCCAAGCGCAACCTTAAGTGGGTTATGTCTGCGTTTTCTGATTTTATGTATTTCCTCTTCCGGTAAGGAAATAACCTTTTTGCCGGTCTTTTTCTTAGGTGCTTTAACCTTTTCTACTTCTTCGTCATGCTGTGGCAAAGGAGCGGCTGAAGCTTCGTCAAAAAGATTCAAATCATACGCTGCGTTTCTGTTTTCATATGCCATATTCTGCACCCTGTGCCTTTCCGATATCATTTAATAAAACACACAATATACTCATTACTTGCAATGAGCAAAATATTTCACAATTTTAATAATTTAAAAGAATTATATGTATTTAAAGTACGAAAAATCGCCTTTAAACCTTTATATTATGCGTATATATAGTAATTATGGTGCATAGCGCTACAACTGATAGCGTTTGTAACCATATTTACAGCTTTGTTATATTTTACTACAATTTAGCGCATTTGTCCATAGCTGCAAAAGAAAAAAACTATATTTTTTCACATATTCTCAACTTTGCACTTCTTGCTCTGGGATTTAATTCCAATTCTGTCCCATTTGCACAAACAGGCTTTCTCGTTATGAGCTTTGCCTTTGGTTTATTTCCACAAACACACACCGGAAAGTCCTTTGGACAGGTACAGCCCTTACACCAAGACGCCATTTTTTGCTTGACTATTCTGTCCTCAAGGGAGTGGAAAGTAATAACTGCCAGCCTTCCGCCCGAACCGAGCATTTCAAAAGCTCCGTCAAGTCCCTTGTTAAGTGCACCGAGTTCATCGTTTACCGCAATCCTTATAGCCTGAAATGTTTTTCTTGCAGGATGTCCCTCTCGCCTTACTTTCTGTGGAACATTCTGCTTAATAATTTCTGCAAGCTGTAAAGTTGTTTCAATTCTCTGCTCTTCCCTTGCCTTTACAATGCCTTTTGCTATTGAATCGGCAAATTTTTCTTCACCATAGGTGTAAATAATTCTGCGCAATTCTTCAAAAGGAAGTGTGTTTACAAGGTCGGCGGCTGTTGTGCCGCTCTGACTCATTCTCATATCAAGAGGAGCGTCCTCGTGAAACGAAAAGCCACGCTCTGCTGTGTCAAGCTGATGAGAAGAAACACCGATGTCGAGCATAACTCCGTCAAGTCTGCCTACGCCTCTTTGCCTTAAAAGCTCGGCAATGTCTGCAAAGTTGCCCTTTATGATTATTGAATTCTCATTTTTACAAAATCGCTTTGTAAGCGTTTGTATTGCGTCCGGATCACGATCAATAGAAATTAATTTACCCGTTGTAAGGTGCTTTAAAATTTCACTGCTGTGACCTCCACCGCCTGCGGTACCATCAGCGTAAATGCCGTTTTCTTTAATATTAAGCCCTTCGATGGTTTCATTGAGCAGGACGGGAATATGATTAAATTCCATAGCTTGCTCCTTATCCGAATGAAAGGCTGCCAACTGCGTCGGCAAGCTGATCTTTCTGTGAATTTACATAATTCTCAAATACTGACTTGCTCCAAATTTCAATACGGTTATTAAGACCGATTACAAGTGCATCGCTGTCAAGCTTTGCGTTCTCTCTCAAAGTCTGCGGAAGCTGAACTCTGCCCTGTGAATTGGGCGATACCTCAACAGCGGTTGCGGTAAAGGTATATTGGAGAATCATAGCCTTGTTAGCGGGCAGCTGCATAATCTGTGAGCAGAAATGTTCAAAAACCTCTTTAGACATAACCTGAATGCAAGGGGTGCCAAAGCCCTGTGCAACATAAAAGGTATCTCCAAGTTCATCTCTAAACTTAGCAGGCAAAACAACTCTTCCCTTAGCATCAATAGAATGATTAGACATTCCGGAAAACATTTTGCCCACCTCCATTTAAGCTGAAATTCGGTTTTTTGAGTATCAATCAGTCACTAAATGACACCTTATGCCACCGTTTGCTATCATTATACCCCATTAGCCTTTAAAAATCAAGATAAATATAGCACAAAATGAAATAAAATTTACAAACCGAAGTAATATTTTTCAGATTTGAAATTATTTTTACCTTATTTTTATTTATAATTCTCAAGCGAAATTATAATACAAAAAAGAGCCGCAAAACCTCCATAAAATCTGGGGTTTTTGCGACTCTTAAGAGCTTTGTTGTAACCTTTATAAGCAAAAAGGTTACAAATTCAAAACATTTGTTCCAAGTATTTTAACCTGATAATATATAGTTTTTTATAATTGTGTCACTCAGTGACACCGTTTTACTTTGCAAATTGGCTTTCGTAAAGTTTCTTATAGAAACCGCCCTTTGCAAGCAATTCTTCGTGAGTGCCCTGTTCAATGATATTACCGTCACGCATAACAAGAATAGCATCGCTTTCCTTAATCGTAGAAAGTCTGTGAGCAACAACAAAGCTGGTTCTGCCCTGCATAATCTTTGCAAAGGCTTTTTGAACACGAATTTCGGTAAGTGTATCAATAGACGAAGTAGCCTCATCAAGGATAAGCATAGTAGGATTTGAGAGCATTGCTCTTGCAATACAAAGCAGCTGCTTTTGACCCTGAGAAAGGTTGCCGCCCCCCTCTGAAATCATTGTATCGTAGCCGTCAGGCATTTTCCTTATAAAGCTGTGGGCATACGCCGCCTTTGCAGCCTCAATAACCTGTTCATCGGTAGCGTTGGGATTGCCGTACTTTAAGTTTTCCATAATAGTTCCGCAGAAAAGCCAGCTGTCCTGCAATACCATTCCGTACAGCTTTCTAAGTTCGTCACGCTCCATATCCTTAATATCAACACCGTCAATAGAAATCTTGCCGCTGTCAATATCGTAAAATCTCATAAGAAGATTGATAAAGGTAGTTTTGCCGCAGCCTGTCGGGCCTACAATGGCAATGTGGCTGCCGCTCTTGACATCAAGAGAAAAGTCGGTAATAAGCGGTTTGTCCTTTACATAAGAGAAGTTTACATTCTCAATTTTTACATTGCCCTTGCAATTTTCAATCTTAACGGACTCGGGCTTATCCTCAGGCTCGTCCTCGGCATCAAGCACATCAAACACTCTGCCTGCCGCTGCAATGGCTGTCTGCAGCTGTGTAAGCACACCTGTTACCTCGTTAAAAGGCTTTGTATATTGGTTTGCATAGGTCAAGAAGCACGAAAGCTGACCGACTGAAAGCGTACCTGAAATTGCTGTGATTGCACCGAAAATGCCGACAGCCGCATATACCATTGCATTTACAAATCTTGTACTTGGGTTAGCAAGCGCACCTGCAAACTGAGCCTTAAAGCCGACTGTATAAAGTTCCTGATTGTATTTTTCGAAATTTTCAAAGGCTCTGTCCTCATATGAAAAAGCCTTTACTATGCGCTGATTGCCTACATATTCTTCAACATAGGACGAAATATCACCTTGCAGCTGTTGCTGTCTTGCAAAACGGTTGTGTGTCATTTTACCGATAAAAGCGGCCACAAATAATGAAAGCGGAGTAAGAATAATTACTGCAAGGGCGATTCTCAAGTCAATCATAAACATAAATACCATCGTTCCGAGAATTGTAACAACACCTGAAAAAAGCTGTAAGAACATCTGCGAAAGTCCGTCACCGACAGCGTCAACATCATTTATTACTCGGCTGATGAGATCGCCATGGGAATGGGTATCAATGTATGAGAGCGGAACATCGTTGAATTTGCAGAAAACATCTCGTCTTAAATCTCTTACCGTCTTGTATGAGATTACATTTGTAAAATAAGTCATAGTCCATTGGAAAATCGCAACGCCTGCAACTCCGACAGCTATATAAATAATTATTTGAAGTACATTTTCAAAATTAACATTGCCCTTGTCTATAATGTTATCAATGGCATTACCTGTAAGTACAGGAATATAAAGAGTAAGAGAAACGCTGATTATCGCACTTAAAATAGCAAGCGCAAGCAATCCCTTGTATGGTTTTATATATTTTAAAACTCGTCTTACAACAGATTTTTTCATACTTCCACCTCCGATTTGCTGAGCTGTGAAAGGCAAATTTCCTTGTAAGTTTCACAATTTTTAAGCAATTCCTTATGTGTGCCTTTTCCCACAAGCATACCGTCGTCAAGCACAAGGATTAAATCCGAGTTCATAATTGTTGAGCAACGCTGTGTAACAATTATAACCGTCATCTCGTGGGTATACTGACTGAGTGCTTTTCTGAGCGCCGCATCTGTTGCAAAGTCGAGTGCGGAAAAGCTGTCGTCAAGAATAAGCACCTTTGGCTTTGCGGCAATCGCTCTTGCAATGCAAAGTCGCTGTCTTTGACCGCCGCTGAAATTCTTACCTCCCTGCTCAACATTGCTGTCAAGTCCCATAGGGAGCTTTGAAACAAATTCATAAGCCTGTGCGTTTTTAAGCGCCGTAATAATTTCTTCGTCTGTAAGGTCGGGATTTTCCCACTTCATATTGTCACGAACAGTTCCCTTAAAAAGTATCGACTGCTGAGGAACTATGCCGATTTGTTTTCTAAGCTGTTTGAAAGAATAGTCTTTTACATTTTTGCCGTCAACCTCTACACTGCCCTGTGTTACATCATAAAAACGAGGGATAAGGTTAATAAGCGTACTTTTACCCGAACCTGTACCGCCGATTATACCGACAGTTGAGCCACGCTTAATTTCAAAGCTGATTTTGCTAAGCTCATCGTCACCGCCGCCATAGCTGAAAGAAACATTGTCAAAAGCAATTTTCGGTGTGTTGTCGTCTGTGCTTACAGAAATAATCTCTTTTGTGGTTTCTTTAACACTCGGCTCGGTTTCAAGCACTTCGTTAATTCTTGCGGCTGAGGCACTGCCCTTTGTCATTAAAAGCACAAGGTTTGCCACAACTATCATAGCAAGCAAAATTTGCGTCATATAACTTACAAGTGCGATAATGTCGCCTGTCTGCATATTGCCTGCGTTTACATTCAAACCGCCAAACCAAATGATTGCAATAATAGCAATGTCTGTTACAACATAGGTTGCAGGGTTAAGCAAAGCCGAAAGTCTGCTGATGCGGATTGAGGTTGCCGCAAGATCTTCGGTTGAATTATCAATCCTTTCCTTTTCGCTTTTCTGCTTTGAAAAGGCTCTGATAACTCGGTTGCCCGAAAGATTTTCTCTTGAAATAAGTCCGATTTTATCGAGCTTTTTCTGCATAAGGCTGAAAATCGGGATACTTTTTGTCATTACAAAATAAAGTATAAGTCCGATAATAACGGCGGCAATTATGAAAATGATTGACATTCTCACGCTGATTGTCATTGCCATAATAATTGAGCCTATAACAATAAACGGCGCTCTTGTCAGCAATCTGATTGTCATTGCAACCATCTGTTGTGACTGGTTTACATCATTTGTAATTCTTGTAATGAGTGACGGTGTACCGAGTTTGTCAAGTTCTGCGTGAGAAAGTGAGTTGATGTGTGAAAACAACGCTCTTCTCACCTTTGTGCCAAAGCCCTGCGATGCCTTTGAGGCAAAATACTGACAGACAAGAGCACTCAGCAAACCTGTTGCCGCAAGTGCAACCATTACAAGTCCCATTCTCAATACATAGCTTTTATCGCCATTAGCAACACCGTTGTCAATTATGTCCGCCATTACAAGCGGAACAATAAGCTCAAGTATTGCCTCAAAAAGCTTGCACAAAGGACCGATGATACATTCTTTTTTGTAGTCCTTTAAAAATCTTCTGAGTTTAATCATAATTTTCCTCTCAAAATTTTCTTTAGTTTTTATTTTTTTAAGTATAATGTTACTATTTTACATCAAAATATTATATATATCAATATTAGCAGGCAAAAATAGTGATTTTATCAAATTCATTGGCTTTTGAGGCAAACACTTTATTGAGTTTTTTTATGTATCAATGCTATAATGAATGTATAAAATAATTATGTTTTAAAGGAGGCATTTTAAATGGAAATGTTATTTAAAAACGGGAAAATGAAAAATATCAGCAAATCCCAGGTGCTTGCATTAAAAGACGAGGTTGCCTATCAGGACGGAATGGTTGTAAGCAAAACCTTGGTTCAAAATGACGCAGTCAGCGTTACCTTGTTTGCTTTTGACAAAGGTGAGGAAATCAGCACTCACGAATCAGGCGGCGACGCATTTGTAACCTGTCTTGACGGCGTTGGTAAAATTACAATTGACGGCATTGAGTATATTTTAAATGAGGGCAAGTCAATCGTTATGCCTGCAAAACACCCTCACGCAGTTTTCGGTGAAGAACGCTTTAAAATGCTCCTTGTGGTTGTATTCTGATTTTTATAAACTAAAAATAGCAGTTGTACCGATTATTCCGATACAACTGCTATTTATTTTTTAAAACGGATTTTTTTATTTCAGTTTTAAGCCGCTCAAGCGGGGTGTCTTTTTTATCTATAATCTCTCTTGCAGAAAGCACCTTTGGAGCAAGGTTAGATGCGCCGGGCTGCGAATGCATCTGCAAAGTTATATTCTCGTGCTGAATAAGCGCAAAAAGCTGACTTAACGACACACAGTCATCAATGGCTTTGATAAGCTCTTTTTTAGGCTTTTTGGCATAGCCGGTAACCTTTGCAGCATTCATAATCCCTACTCCTTTCCTTAATGTGAGTTATATTGTTACAGTATACTGTTCTATTATACTTAATTTTCACAATATTTTCAATATAAATTTTGACTTATTTTATTTACAGAAATTTATTTTTGTGTTATCCTGTCATTAATAAATACAAAACAGGAGTTTTTATAATGAAAAAAATCAAATACATACTTATTTCTGCTCTACTCGTCAGCACTGCTGCATTGTCGGGTTGCGGCGGAAACAGCGAGAGTAAAACTCAGCAAAGCTCTTATACCCCCACTCCTACCGATACAACGGTTAAAACAACAGGGGAAAAAATCTTAATTAATGACTCAACACTCGGAGAAATTTGGATAACAGAGCTTGAGGGTGTGAAAAAAAACACACTTGACAAAAATAATTTTTCTGCCGACGCTAACTTTAAGTATTACAATGAAAACGGCAAAGCCGCATCAACCGAGGGCATTGATGTTTCCGATTACAACGGCACTATTGATTGGAAAAAGGTTAAAGACTCGGGAATTGACTTTGCTATGATACGAATTGGCGGCAGAGGCTACGGTACTGAGGGCACTTTATATCAAGACGAAAGCGCAATCAAAAACATTACCGAAGCTAAAGACAACGGAATAAAAGTTGGCGTGTACTTCTTCTCTCAGGCAATTAACACAGAAGAGGCTATCGAGGAGGCTAACTATGTAAAGGAAATTCTCGGTGACATAAAGCTCGACTACCCTGTCGCCTATGACTGGGAAATTGTTAAGGATGATGACGCAAGAACCGATAATGTATCTGCATATGAGGCAACAGAGTGTGCAAGAGCGTTCTGTCAGACTGTTGAATCATACGGATATACCGCATCTATCTACTCGCCGAGTCGAGAGCTTTACTTTAAATATGACCTTTCAAGATTGAAAGATTATGGCATTTGGTACTGCGAATACAGCGATACACCGGAATTTTACTACCAATTCTCAATGTGGCAGTACACAACCGCAGGCAAGGTTGACGGCATAGACGGTGAAGTAGACCTTAATATCTGCTTTACAAACATTGCCGATTACGCATAAAACTGCTGTATAAAGTTACTATATAATGAAAGAGGTTTTTATAATGGAAAGAATTGCAAGTTTTCAGGTAAACCACGATACACTTGAACCGGGCGTTTATGTATCCCGAATTGACGGCGACATTACAACATATGATATGAGATTTATAAAGCCGAATACTCCGCCGTTTTTGCCAAATCCCGTTATGCATACTATTGAGCATCTTTTTGCTACCTATGCACGCAACAGTGAATTTGCCGACAGGGTAATTTATTTTGGCCCTATGGGATGCCGTACAGGATTTTATTTTCTTGTAAGGGATATGTCGCAGGATGACGCACTTGCACTTATAAAAGAAACTGTTTTAAAGTGCAAGAACCATACAGGCGAAATTCCCGGAAATACTGCCGCAGAGTGCGGAAATTACAAGGAACATAACTTTGAGGGCGCTATAAAGGCATTAAATAAATATTACGATAAGTTAAAAGATTTAACGGTTGATAACTTAATGTATAATTGATTATGAGAATTATTGTGTCTGTTGCATAATTACGGCTGTTATATTTGTGCTAAATACTGGATAAGGTTACGGTTTTTAATTCTTCTATTGCAATTTTGTTACTATTTGTTATAATAATAGTGTTAAGTTTGTTACAAAAATGTAACGGTTAATGAGATAGGAGAAATTATTTTGAGTACAAAGTTCATTGGCAAGGACGGCTACAAAGAAATCGAAAGCCTTCCTTTTACAAGGCGCAAACCTCAACAGCTTAATACCGCTCAGAAAACTGTTCGATTTATAAAGAGAGCAGCTGCACTCGCAGCAAAGAAATTCAAAATTAAATCAACAAGAAAGGTTACCGTAACAAGAAAAGCTACAAAGCCTGTTATCAGAAAGCAGAGCAGATCTGTTGCAAATGCAAGACCTGTTGTGCAGACAAGTTCAAAAAGAGCAGAAATCTGCTATTTTGACAAACGATACAGTGCCGCAAGACAGGGCATTGGTTTTAATGATAACAGCAGGCCGCTAAAACTTGTTACAACCACACGAAATGTAACCGACAGAAAATACGCACACGCAGCACCTGTTTCTAAAGCAAAGGTACACGAGGCGTTAAAAAAGAAAGCTATGCTTGCATCTGTTGCCTGCTTTACAGCGGTAATGATTGGTTTTGCATCGGGCGCAAGCGCAGTTTCTGTTCCTATGGAAACTAAAGCAACGGCACAAAGTGCAAAATCTTCAAACTATTCATATGTTGACTATACTTCAGATAAATTTTCAAGTATAGCAACAGCAGACGAGGCAACCAATATAGCCGAAAAAACTGTTGCAAATGCCGTTCTCAGCAATAACATTGGCGCTGAGCTTTCAGCACTTTACATTAATGGCAAGAAAATCGGAGTTACAGGAGAAACATCTGCCCTCGGCAATGCGTTAAATAAAATTTTATCTGACGCTAAAGAGGGTTATGACGAAAATACTACCGCTGATTTTGCAAATACAGTAAAAATTATCAACGGTAAATTCCCGAATGAAACCGTACTTACGGCAGATGAAGTTATTGAGCTTGCTAAAGATTACCTTTATGTGGCTGTTACTACTGATGTTACCGATACAATCAGCCTTAATTACGATACTCAATACGATTATGACGATTCAAAGAGCAACACCTACAGCGAAACCAAGCAAGAAGGCGAAAACGGCGAGGCTGAAGTAACCTACAAGGTAACATATATAAACGGAGAACAGACAAATTCTGTTGAAACAGCAAGAAATGTTACAAAAGAGCCGAAAAACGAGATAATAGTTCAGGGCACCAGCGATGCACCGTCTTATGAGGCAACAGGTTCATTTATGTGGCCTGTTCCCTATACTCACGAAATCGTAAGCTACTACGGCTATCGTTGGGGCAGACTTCACTCAGGCATAGATATATCGGATGACGGCATTGGCGGTCAGGATATAGTTGCATCTGACGGCGGTACTGTAACATGGGCAGGATATGACGATTCGGGCTATGGCAACTATGTAATAATTGACCATGGCAACGGTTACTACTCACTTTACGGCCATTGCAGTGCAGTTGCGGTAAGTCAGGGCGATAAAGTATACAAGGGACAAACTATTGCGTATGTAGGTTCAACAGGCGACTCAACAGGTGATCACTTACACTTTGAGATAAGAAGAAGTGAAACAGACCGCCTTGACCCTATGGAATTTCTTTAATAAACAGCTAAGGCAATACAGCAAATGAGCGGTATTGCCTTTTTATAAAAAATTTTTATTTTATTTTTGAAAAGCTAATATTTGTCCTTGTTTTGTCATTGTCTGTATGTTATTATATGTGTGTAAGATAAAGAAACACAAAACTTACATTAAATAGCTAATAACTTGATTTTCGTAGAAATTTTTCTCTCTCTTTTTTATTAAGCATTACGCCCGACTTTGGTCGGGCTTTTGCTTTTTATTGCGATTTCACTTATTTTCAGTCGGGTAACAAACCTTTAAAAAGCAACGGACTATCCGTCCCGAATTTAAAAGTTTGTGGGTGTGGGCAACGCCCACAAATGCTTTTTACTATCGTAAACTTTGATAGTAAAACGGCTTGCCGTTTGGCGGTTTGAACATAACGGTGAAAGCCAAAAAATGCGACAGCAACAAAGGAAAAGCCACGCTACTAAAACAACTAATTTGCCACTTTTCAAGGGCAAATCAGCCATACTCACAAACTTTTGCGTTCTTTTGAATATCTTTTCTCTAAGACTGCTAATATGCAACTTTCTTAATTTCTGCCGCTCATTAGTCTTAATTTTTGTTTTCTACTAAAGTCTTGAGTAATCTAAAATTTAGTTATTCTATGATATAAATTCAACCGTTTATTTTTTATTGAAAATAAGTTATTTTTACTGTTTTATGGGCTCTGCCCAAACCCGCAACCCTTTTTAAAGGGTTGACCTAAATTTTATGTTTTCTGCCATTTCTTTGCGTAAAACCGCAATTTATTCATAATCACAAAACAAAAGCACCGATTTTCGGTGCTTTTGCTTTTACTTATGTAAATTTAATTTTTCCATAATTTTATCAACGGTTTCTTCAAGGTTTGCCGCATTCTCAAAATCAACTGTTACATCTGCATATTTTTCATAAAGCGGTGTTCTCTCTTTAAAAACATCGTTAAGAGTTTCGCCGTCCTTAAAGGCTATTCCTCTTGTTTTTACATTTGTAACTCTGCGTATGATTTCATCAATCGGCACATTAATATACACAACCGTACCGATTTTCTTCAAATGTTCCATACCTTCTGCGCTAAGTACCATTGAGCCGCCTGTTGCCACAACTGTTTTCTCGCAGTCAAGCTCTTTGCCTACTTGATTTTCAATTTTCAAGAAAGCATTATAGCCGTCCTGATCAAGTATCTTTTGCAGCTTTTTGCCTGTTTTCTTAGTAATAATCAAGTCCAAATCCACAAAAGAATATCCGCTGTATTTTGCAAGCAGAACACCGAGTGTGCTCTTTCCTGAGCCGGGCATTCCGATAAGTATAATGTTATTGTTCATATTATAAAATCCTTACATTGAGAGAGTCTGTGCTTGAAGTCGGCGCTGTTCTGTTTGATGAAATTACAACAACAATATCGCCCTTCTTAAAGTAACCTGTACTGAGTGCCTTTTCCATCGCCTGCTTTGTAATCGCATCCGAAGTTTTCTTCTCCTCGCCGATAAGCGCTGTAATGCCCCAGTTAAGGCAAAGCTTTTTACATACAAGTGAAGAAGTAACAACCGCAATTATCGGAACATCCGGACGGAAGTGTACCATTGCTCTTGCAACCTTACCTGTTGCACTCTCAACAATAATAGCTCTTGCACCAACCTGATGAGCAATATCTCTTGCCGCACGACAAATGCTGCCTCTGATAGGGTTGCTGTCCTGTATGCTATGGTGCTCAATGTAATCCTTAAGTGCTGTAAATTCGCCGTTCTGCTCTGCCTCAAAACATATAGCGTCAAGAGCCTTAACACTTTCAACAGGGTACTTACCTGCGGCAGACTCACCGGAAAGCATAACTGCGCTCGTACCGTCATATACAGCATTGGCAACATCGCTGATCTCGGCTCTTGTAGGACGAGGTGAAGATGTCATACTTTCAAGCATCTGAGTAGCGGTAATTACATATTTACCTCTTGCTACGCACTTTCTGATAAGTGTTTTCTGAATTTCAGGAAGTTTAATAAACGGAATTTCAACGCCCATATCGCCTCTGGCAACCATAATGCCGTCAGCGCAATCTATAATGGCGTCCATATCGTCAACACCGCTCTGATTTTCAATCTTTGCGATGATTTCAACATATTCAAATCCAAGGCTGTCGATAAAATCTCTTAATGTTTTAACATCTTCGTGTGTACGCACAAATGATGCAGCAACTACATTTGCGCCATGAGTAAGACCAAATTCAATGTCTTTTCTGTCCTGAGCGCTTACATAAGGCATATTGATATGGTAGCCCGGAATATTAATGCTCTTTCTGTTTTTAAGTGTGCCGCCCTTAACTACTTTACAAATAATTTCATTAGGAGTCATACTGTCAACGATAATTGAAATAAGACCGTCATCTAACAGCAATTCTCTGCCGATAGCCGCCTTACCGTCAGCATTGAACAGATCTACAAGCTTAGGGAACGAAATTGCCACGCCTGTTTCGTCGCCAACCTCTTTGTTTTTGCAAAGGCTGAAAAGCTGACCCTCCACAAGCTCTATACTGCCGTTTTCAAATGTGCAGACTCTTACCTCAGGGCCTTTTGTATCAAGAAGAATTGACACAACCTTACCGCTTTCGGCAATAGCCTCTTTGAGAACATTAAAAGTGTTTTCCAAATCGTCATACGCACCATGTGACATATTGATACGAGCAACATTCATACCTGCGTTGATCATTTCAAGCAAGGTTTCTTTATTGTTGCAAGCCGGACCAATGGTACAAACGATTTTAGTCTTTCTCATAATAACCTCCATAATAAAATCAAATACTATCCTAAATAATACCCAAAATTTTCACAAATACATTATATACCATTACCGTAAGTTTTTCAATAAATTTTGTGTAAATTTATAATTAAATAATAGAAATATGACTTTTAAAAAGCAAAATACCGCTTGAAATCTTCCGAAATCAAGCGGTATAAAAATTTAAATTTTATTGTGCAATTATCTGCTGTAAAGCTGTGACATCTCTCACATCAATAATGCCGTCTTTGTTAATATCAGCCATTTTCGCTCCCTCAGCGTCAAGTGTACCGCTGTCGGCAATGTAAAGCTGAAGTGCGGTTGCATCACGAACATCTACAATTCCGTCATTGTTAAGGTCATTTTCAAGTCTTGGATTTGTCGGCTCGTACTCGTCATACATCTGACTGCTGAGCCATGCCGCACGACTTGTAAGCCAATCGGCACAATAATTGTACATTCCGTCAAAATCGTTGCTGTACTTTGTAACAGTATTGCTTACTGTATATTTGCCTGTGGAATAGTCAAAGGTAGCCACATTGAGTTTGCTATGGTTTGCAATCCAACTGCCTGTATTAAGCAGCCAGCCGCTCTTATAGTTCATCTCGGCACTGCCCTTAATATAGCTGTAATAAACATCCGATGAGTAAATCTCGCCCTTGCTTACGCCGCTTGACATAAATGTCTGCATAGCAGGCACAAAATCCTCAAACCAAACCTGCGGAGCTGCCGCAAGAACAGCCTTATTTCTTGAAATAAGGTTCATAACATTATTAGTGCTTCGGCTGTTTTTGTCTTTTCCCTTATACTTGCACCACCAGCCACTGTACTGTTCGTAATCATTTACACCTATATTGCCGAGTTCCCACTCAACGCCCTTTGCGTTGCCAAGTGAGTTATCGTAGTCCCATACAGGTGAACCAAAGAATTTCCAATCGCCGTTTTCGTCCTGCTTATATGTAAAGTAAAGGCTTGAAACACCGGAATCCCAGTTTTTGCCGAGCTCGTTTATAAGGTAAATTTTTGTTACGGAATCAACATCGGCATAATCGGCAAGATTTGCACTTGAGCTTTTGATTGCGTTATAAAAAGCGTCAAACTTTTCTTTTACATAATTCTTAACTTCATTGTAGCCTGTATCTCCTGGTGCAAGCTCAGGAGTTTTAATTGTAATCGGATTGCCGCTTGATGAATTAAAGTGGTAATCGTCATCGTTTGCGCTTGCGTCAACCTCGCATACAAATTGGAAGTTTTCGTTGATTGAGCCGTCCTTGTTGAGGTAGCCTTTATCGTCAATATTGCTTAAAAGGTTAGTTTTACCTGTGTCAATCTTTTGGCACATCTGGTAAGAACCCCAATAATAGCCGTCTGAATAAAAATCAACATAACGGGAATCTGAGGCATACGGCATATCTACCGCATCAGAAAGGTCATATAAAAATCTGTTTCTTGAAAGAGAATCGTCCTGATAGTTTGCAAGCATAGAAAATTTCTTGCACTTATCCATCGAACCGATTGTTACATTATCCTTGAAAGTAATGTTGTAAGGCTTTTTAGCCTTGCCCCATGTTGAGTTGCCTCTGCCCTTGATTTTCTTTACATCGGCTGTTTCAATTGTGCCGTCTGCATCGATAATTGCGGCTGTTGCGCTTGCGGAATTACTCTTATCACGATTAAGGTATGTGATAAGCTCTGTGCCGTTGCCGTCTGCATTATCATTATTAATATATACGGCTGACTCTGCGGTTGACTTCATAAAAACTAATTTAAAATTCTTACCGCCTGCTCTTACCGAATATTCCTCATTTGTTTTGTAAGGAACAGATGCAGTGCTGTTTGGCTCAATCTTAACGCCGTTGACAGTAATTGCCGATGAGTAAGCATTGTAAATATCTACCTTTTCACTGTCTGCCGATGACGGAAGGAAAAAGTATTTTTTGTCACTATTTTTCTCGTTAAAATCTTCGTCATGTTCACTTTGCCAGCTCTGCCAAGCCTGTGTATCCTCTGAATTTAAAACAGCGTGAGCGTACAAAGCGTCATATGTCTTAAATTGCGGAGCAGATACAGAAGAATCGTTTGTCTGAGCTGCAAATGCGGAAAGTGAAAATCCTGTTGTAAGCATAACAGCAGAAAGTCCTACTGCAATAATTTTTGCTAATTTCATTTCAAACACTCCTAAAAATTCATTTAGTTTTCACATATTAATTGTATCATAGTAAAAATTAAATTACAATGTCAAATTTTACAAATTATTATTTAATATTTATGCTTTATTTTTATAATATATTTTGCTATAATAGAAACAATAACATTAGATAAGGAATGATTTTATGAATAATTCAAACCACAAAGCAAAGAAATTTTCTGTTGCTCTTTTAGTGGCTTTACTTGCGGTTTCCACATCTTTTGCAAGTGTAATGACCGGTTGTGGCAGTAAAAATGAAAGCTCGGCAGCATCTGCAACAGTAGCCGATACCTCTGCCGCTAATGCCAAAAACACAACAGTTGCCAATGACAAATCAGAAAGCGAAGTAACTTCTGAAAGCAGCAATTCACAAAGTTCGGGTTCTGAATCAAAGTCCGAGTCTGCTCAAAGCTCTGAAAAGTCAGAATCAAGCGGCTCTTCCGATTCATCAAAAGCAAACAGCAACTCTAACAATAATTCATCAAGCAAGGCTGCAAACAACAATTCAAACAATAATTCAGGCAATAATTCGGGCAACAAATCAAATAACAATTCATCTGACAAAAACAACTCCGATGAAAAATCTAACGAAGATGTAACTCTTGACTTAAAGAAAGGTCAGACAGTAACCGTAACCTACTCTGTTAAAAGTACAGTTGTTCTCACAAATTATCAGGCAAAAATCACATATGATTCTTCAAAATTAAAGGTTAAAACGGCTCAGCTCCAGAAACCAGCTACAACAAACGGCGTTATTAACGCAAAGGTAGCAGGACAAATCAACTTCAACGGTTCTGATATAAGCATGGGCTACGATTACACAAAGGGCGGCGAGCTTGTTGTAGTTACTTTTGAGGCTACAAGCGACGGTTCATCAAAGGTTGATTGGTTATGGCAGTCAGCAAGTACACTTGATGATAAAAACAACATTGTTCTTCACATTGATGACAACGGAAAATCAGATGGCACTGTAACACTTTCAACATCTTATAAATAAAATGTTAAAAACTCCTGCAATGCAGGAGTTTTCAGCTTGTCGAAAAAGTCCAGCATTTGCTGGGCTTTTTGCTATTTTTGTGGTATAATAAAAGCGGTGATGAAAATGTTGGAAAAGAAAGCTAAAAATCGAGAACAAGTAGAATTCATATGTTTAGAAAATTTAGTACCGCAAGACCATTTGCTGAGAAAAATAGACAATGCAGTAAATTTTGATAAGCTTTACGAGTTTGTTGAGGAATTGTACTGCAACGACAACGGCAGACCAAGCATAGACCCTGTAATACTTTTCAAAATGGTATTAATTCAGCACCTTTACGGAATAACATCATTAAGAAAAGTAGCTGCCGAAGTATCAATGAATATGGCATACCGTTGGTTTTTAGGTTACACACTAAATGAAACAACACCGCACTTTTCCACATTGAGCTACAATTTTCGACACCGTTTCAATTCAGATACAGTAGATAAAATCTTCAACTGGATACTTGATGAAATAGCCGAAGCAGGATATCTTAATGCCGAAGCAGTATTCATAGACGGAACGCACATCAAAGCAAATGCAAACACCAAGAAAAAGATAAAAGAAGAAGTGCCAACAGCAGCAAAGAGATATGCCAAAGAGCTGCTTGAGGAAATCAACGCAGACAGAGAAGCACACGGCAA
>ERZ772812.62-NODE-62-length-116884-cov-8.100703_pt1 | contig 116884 bp, 90 predicted proteins | sample MGYA00511343_ERZ772812 | MGnify/ENA primary metagenome ERZ772812 (study PRJEB29015, sample SAMEA2737706) | human gut metagenome | biome: human gut; feature: human-associated habitat; material: faeces | place: China | collected 2012 ...
TTTTTCGTAGAAAAAAGCCGGTAAACTCCGTCCCCAAATGGTCTCCCTTTTCATTATTTTACACTGGTCTTAAACACGCCGATTCTTCTTCCACTTATATACTACTATTATAAGAAGTGCACTCAAAATCAATACAATCAACGATATAAATGACTGATCGTCTCCTGATTTTGGGACACTTGCTGTATTTTTCACTGGTGTCTCATCTTCCACTTTATGTTGAATTGTAAAACTCAATGTCGGAGATTTATTACCATCTTTTCTTCTAATTGCAGTCTTAACTAAAAAATCTTCTGAGCCATTCTGCATTACATAATTCTCTATGGTATAAACCTGCCCATCATAATCCTTATCATCTTTCTCAACAACCTGTTTCAGCTGATATCGATAAGTAGCTGCCTCCTCATAAGAAAAAACCAATTCCTTACTTTCATTACCTTTAAGGCTAAATTTCAACCTGTCTCCATTGCTTCCTTCCGGCATTGGATTGCCAGAATCTAAACTTGTCAACTCATATTGAAACTCATCTGTAGTCCCGTTTGTTTTCCCTTTTACAGTCTGTTCCACCGTCAGAGCAGCTTCTTTATTTTTCCCCGCTGCATATACCTGATTTGGAATGACCACACATACCATCATCAAAAAAGCAAGGCATACCAGCTTTATTCTCTGTTTATATCTTTCACTTTTCACATACATACCTCTGTCAGTTTTCCAGTTTTCTACTGTTATTTTTCGTTTTCTTTCTCTTTCCGCTCCTCTCCACTGCCATCAGTAACAAAATACTGAACAACAGCAGAATCAGAACACCTAATCGCTTCATACTGGTTTTCCAGAAAATTCCCCAGTCGATTCGGTCAATCTGACTGTTCCTTTTCAAAGTTTTCTTATACGTATCTTTATACGTTTGTTTTGAAAGCTTTCCTATCAGAATATGCCTTCCATTTGTGATATTTTCCGTACACGTAGACATCACTACCAGCCGGTCCTCTGTGGAAAGACTAATCTGACGATACCACAAAGCAGTATCTTCTATCTCTTGCAAATACTGTTCTTTCCGGGAAACTTCCTGCACTGGTGTTACATAAAGAGCTGTATTATAAGCATCCAACTCCAAGAATGCAAATAACTCCAGTCCATAATCTTTTCCATTGGTAAAAATATTTCCATACAAATGACTGTCCGCAAAAGACTGATCCAGATACTGGTCAAAATCCCCAAACATCGCTCCGCCATCCATATGGTGACCATAAATAATGGTATTAAAATCTGAAAAATCCTTCTGATTCATATAATCCATGAAGATTGAGCCCGACAAGCTATATTCTCCACGCGGATTCCTCATTAAATATGTGCTGTTATCCTCCGACTGCACTACCGGATAATCCACATGTGTTCCATAAATCGTAATCCAGCCACATACATCACTGTTCTGCGCCTTCAATTCGTCAAAATTCCCATAATCTTCTTCTGTTGGACGATAGATTTCATAATGTTCCGGCATGGCATTTTCTTCCAACATGTAGCTGTCTCCAATGCCATAGGTTCCATAACAAAAAAGAATAACTAAAATAATCATCAAAATCCAATTCAATAGCTCGTTACAAATATCCAGTATACGAAACGCTCTGTCAGTTTCTGCGTTCTGTCTCTTCATTTTGATATTATTTCCGTCCTTTCCTTCTTCGTCTGCAAATCCACTGGTCTGCGAAACAGATTAATATCAATAGGAGCAGTAATAAGAATAAGGCAGTCTTCCATCCAGGTATAAAATCTCTCCACCCACCTCGTCGGTCTACCGATTCATTCCCGGCATGATCTTGATCTTTGGCACTGTATGTGTCTTTGTATGTCTGGTCTGTAATTCTTGCTACAAGAATATCCCTTCCATTAGTTGACTCTGATGAACAGGTAGATAATAGAAGAATTCTATCATCTGCTTCTAACGTAATGTCATTCATATAGACCGCATGATTTCGAATCACTTCCAAATAGGGGATACTGTCATTTCTTGTTACATTTATATTGAAAACAGAACTGTCATAAGCATCCGCTTCAATTAATGCAATGATTTCCAATCCAAAATTACGATTCTGAACAAATAGATTACCATATGGGTGTGCTTCGTAAAAGGCTTGTTCTTTAAATTCCTTGATACTTCCGAACATGACATTTGGAACCATGTTATGTCCATAGAGAATTGTATTAAAATCCTGAAAATCCGGATTATTTTCGGAATCCATAAAAATTGCACCGGTCAGGGAATATTCACCTTCTGCATTCTTGTTAACATATTCCCAATTATCTTTTCCCTGTACAACCGGATAATCAATCGGGGTATCATACACTGTGATCCAGGCAATCACATCCGAATTCATCGACTGTAATTCCTGGAATCCCAGCGTATCTTCCTGAGGTTTGTAGATTGCATACTGTTCCGACGTCGCTTCTTCGGCCAGATTCTGCGAATCCCACAATGCATAGCATCCATATACAAGACCCAGAAGCAGGAGCAGAAGTAAACTATAATCCAGTATTCCATTCAAGCCTCTTATTACTCTGCGGATGCCTCTGTGTCTGCACATGCTAATTCATTCCTCTGTCTCTGTCAGTTACTCTTATCTTCTGTTCATTCTCTTCTTGCTGTTCATCACTACGATTCCTGCAAATGCTACGATTGCCATACCGATCATGATGATGAATGGGAAGTTGTTTACGATGATACCTGTTACTGCGATATCTTTGTATGTATTTGTGTAATCAACCTTGTTTTCTTTCTGTCCGAGAATTCCACTGGCTGCCAGGTCTTTTCCCATAGCTGCAGATAACTGTGCTTCTGCTTTTCCATCAAACATTTGTACTGCTGTTGCTGTCCAGTTTGCCTTACCTGCCTGATTAACAGATACTGTAGATCCTGCATAGCAACTCTTGATCATCATGTTCTGAGCATCATCCAAAGTAAATTCCAAAGCAGTTCCATAAGTTCCTGTCTTTTCTTTTCCATTTACATAATATACAAATGTATTATCTTTTGTGGAAAATCCTGTTGGTTTATTTACAGTCATAGTATAAGTAAAGTTTCCAGCTTCATCAGTATTACCCTCTGTTGTATTGGATACCTTGAATGCATAAGTGTCTTTCTTATCTGGGTCCGGTTTAGTATCCGGATCTGTGTTACCTGCTTTTGCAGTATATACATTCACAAACTTCAGAGCACTGAAGTCACCTTCTGTACTGCCCGTTCCATTTCCAGGTGTTCCATCGATTTTTGTACTACTACCAACAGAGCCACCATCATCAAACTTCTGTGTAATACCAAGTCCTTTGATATATAATTCTCCCTGACTATTCTGTGCCACGAAAATGCTCAAATTGTACACTGCATCAGATGCTTTGAATTCATCTGCATCTTTATTCTTTGACACACTACTTGTTGAATGCACCGTATACTGATATTCACCTGTAGTCATTACATCACTTGTATCCATTGCAGTTTTAAAACTTGCCAGGAAGTTATCACTTTGTTTTCTTAATACTTTAATGTCATTAGAGTCAGAAGCTAAAACTTCATCTACTTTTGCTGGGAAATTAACATCAGCAACTGTAATATCCGGCATATCGCTCTTCTGTACTGGTCCATTTACCTTATCGAACACAAAGCTTACCGTATTAGCTGGGGTATCTACTGATTTTCCCATCTTGTACTCTACAGTGATTGCTGCTTTTGCTTCCTGACTTTCTGTCCACTTGTTCGGTTCACCATTTGCTGCGTTTACATTTGCTACATTTCCGAGACACATTGTTCCGACTAATACTGCGGCTGCAAAGAGTCTGCTCATTTTTTGTAAGGATTTTTTCTTCATCTTTCTTTCTCCTTTTCCTTAGTATATTTTTTTATTTAACACCCTCCGCCATTATGCGGAGAAATATTAACAAGTTCTTGCGGCTTATCAAAAGCCTCTTCTTCGTACTATCGTCATAACTTTTCCCTTCGTGTCTTTCACATCTACTGCTCCATACACTCGACTGTCTGACGCATTCTCACGGCTGTCTCCCAGGACGAAAATCTGCCCTTCCTGTAGTTTGATTGGGAAATCCACTCCCGTATCATACCGCTGTGTCTTTTCGTAAATCTGATGTTCTTGTTGCGGTGCTCCGTTAATTGTAAGACCGTCCTCTGTAATATCCACCACATCTCCTGCAGTTGCAATCACTCTCCGGACCTGTTCTTTCCCTTGATAGTTCAAAACAACCAGGTCCGAAGCTACATAACTATTCCTTAACCGATAATAGAAGACCAAATCACCATCTTTCACTGCCGGAAGCATGGCATTGTCCGCATAACGGAACACTCCGAAGATAAATGTGAAGATAACCACAATGGCAGTTGCAATTGCTACAATCTTCAACAGAAGGTACAAAATCTCACGGAAAATCCCTCCTGCCACTGATTCCTCAGAAATTACTTTTTCCTCTGCAGTGTCCATCTAGGATCTCCTCCTCCCTCTTAATCGTAAGACGGAGGTTCCTGCAATCAGCAGGACTCCCATCAGACCTACAAGTAACAGACTGTTATCTGTATTTCCTCCATCAACACCTGTAACTACGATATTCTTCGTATTGGTAAAAACAAAATTGGTACTGATCTCATCTACAGCTACATTCTCTACACTTGAAATGACTTTTGCATCTTTTTGAATCTCGCAATTTGTTCCGTTGCTGTCTTGAATGATGCTCTTAATCGTATATTGGTTATCCCCAGGTATCAGTTCTAAAATCTGTCCTGCTTTCAGCTTAAATGTAATCTCCTGATTCGCATCTACAGTCAGCGATGTAATATTTGGTGCATTTACTGCTGGTGATACATAACTTCCTTTACACGGAATCACTTTTCCTTTTGGATAACTTGTCTTAACCGTATAAGTAAATTCTTGATTATTCCAGATACCATCTCCCTTTATCATCTGTTTAATTATTACACTTGGTTTGTCGTAATCTGCATTTAAGATTACCGATTTTGTCATCTGTGCTGTTTTCAGATCTACTTTTTTCTTGTTCGCATCTGTGCTATCTGACCACTGCGTAAATTTCTGGCTTGTAGTATCATTGTAGAAGCCTGGATCAGATGGAATCTGACTTGACGAAAGTTTCTGTCCCTTTGCAACCAATTCTCTCTTTAGTTTCGTTTTATCTTTAAAAATTGCTTTCTTGTACTGTGCATTTCCTGATGCATCAAATCCAACCAGTACATACTGCTGTGCTGTCGTATTACCATAATAGTCCTGAGCATATACATAGAGCATCTCTCCATTATTCATTGACTCCACAGCCGTATAAGTTCCCTCTATTTTTGTAGGAGTTTTGTAAGTATCTGAAAATTTTCCAGTTTTGTTGTTACGTACAAGTGAAACCTCCGTTCCCTTATATTTTGTTGCATTTGCAACATATGTAAAGTTCTCCTGCGACTCGTTTGTCAAATCGGACGTACCATTTGCTGCATCAATCATTTCATCCTTGACTTGAATCTTTGAAATTGTAAACTCCGTGTCATTATCATTCTCTTTTGATTTCGTGATAGTTCCTGTATTCTCTATTCTAGGTCCCTTAGTATCTAGCAGATATTTTGTCCACTTTCCTGTAAGATCGCGCACATAAATGAAATAATTCTTATTCTGATCGAACTGATAATTACCAGTCATCTCAAATTTCCATACCGGTTTTTCAAAAGTTGCCTTCACTGTTTTACCTTCAATATCTGTAAAACTTCCACTGTTAAGCAGATAACAACTGCACAAACTTTCCAAGATCTCAGATTCTGCGTCCTTATAACGGAATTTGAATCCTCTGTCTGCCTTTGGTGCATCATAGGTGCTGAGATATACCTGTGCATATGTACATCCTGGGAATTCTGCTTTCTCCGATGTTGAGAATGAACTTCCTTTTGTATCAATTCCATTTCCATAAAGATCTCTGATATAAACTGTCAGTCTTCTTCCATAGTTATCTCCTTGGTCTTTTGTCCATTCACCTTCCATCTTTTGCTGATAGATTACCGGCTGACTCTTGATTGCAGTATTCGTATAAGCAACGGATCTATTTATGGCAGTTACTTTCATTATACTGGTCAGATCTGTATTTCCAGGCTGTCCTGTTCCGTCTGTAAAAGCATAAGTCGTTGTATAAGGATCTACCTGTCTCTGTGCCACGTTAACTCTACCATAATAATCTGGCATTTCAAGCGTAACACTCTGACCATGTTTTAAAGTAAGAACAACCTTTCCATTCGAATCAGCAGTTATTGTTCCATTATAAGAAGGGGCTGTTGCCTCTGTTCCTTCAAGGACACCACTCGTTACATTATATTTCTGTCCTCTGCCATAAGAAACGCCCGATGCATTGAAAACATCAACAGTATAATTAAAAGTCTGGTTTTTATCAGCCGCATTTCCTGCCACCTGATTGCTGATGGTAACTGTTGGCTTACTCCACAACGGATAATAAACAACTGCCTCTGTCACCGGTGTTCTTTGTATATCTGCATCTGACTTACTTGTATCTGTAGACTTATACCAGTACCGGAATCCTAGATTCTTCAGTACTGGATCTGACGGAATCTGAGAAAGAGTCAAACGTCCTTGTATCTGACACAGCGTTGAATAATACCGATCATCATTACTCAGCTTTCCATCTGGTACCTCGCCACCACATTGAGCATCGAACGTAACTGGAACAAATTCATATTTTGATTTGTTTCCATATCCGTCCTTGGCAAATATGTATAGTTTGTCTGTTGTAAGTTTCACATTAGTCAATGTGCAAACACCAGTAGACGAATCAAACGATACATTTGTTCCTGAATTCTTCCATGGATCCAAGCCTGTCGTGTTATATTTCACTTCTGAAATGCTTCTGCTTGTATTGATAAACTTACTTGCATTTGAAACATAACTCAAATCAGAAATATCTGATGTTCCATAGGAAGCTGACTGTCTTACATCTTCAAACTTCAGATTGCTAAATGTATAATTGAATGTTCCATCATCATTTCTTGTGGACGTAACATTTCCATAAGAAGACATAGACGGTCCCTGAGTATCTAATAAGAATTTACTCCAGTTTCCTGCAACATCACGTACATAAATAAAGTAGTTAGTAAATGACTCATATGTACGTGACTTTATAGATACACTCAATACAGGGGATGTTGTTGATGCAGTAATACTTGCACCATTGATATTCGTATATGTACCTGTGGTGCGCCAATTAGTTGTAGCATAAGAATTCTGGCTTCCATCTAACTGAATATCGCCCTTACTGGAATCATATACATAACCATATGTCCCATCCTTCAACTGCACATCTTGTGTACTCAGATATACCTGTAATCCTGACGGATATGCATTGTTTGATGCATCTCGAATACTTATACCCTTCTTATCAATCGCATCCCGAACATAATCCTGAATATAAAGCGAAATACTTCTTGTCTCACTGTTATCACTATTCAATGTCACATCAGATGTAGACCGCTGATATGCCATAGGTGCATAGGTATCCGGACGAAGTACAATCTTGTACGAATTGCTTGCACCAACTTTCAAATAGTATCTTTGATCCGCAATCCAGTTATACTGATTCAAATTAACATCTGAAAGAGATTCAAACTGAATCAACGGATATTCTTCCGTTCCTGTATGATACGGAATCAACGCTGTCGAAACCCGAAGTTTTCCATTAGTCGGAACTGTCAATGCATTCTGAACAATTAATGTACGTCCATCCAACGAATCTGAAGTTCCATTATATATATACGGGAACGAAATTTCTGTACTTGTACTGGTTGAAGTAAGGCTCTTAATTGTTCTGTAATATGTTGATAAACCTAGTCTCTCCAATATCAGTTTTCCATTACCAGATAAAGTGACATCTGGTCTCACGTTTGAATAGGAAAATCCTGAATCTTTGGAATTTACATAATTTCCAAGTCTCAGCTCTCCAGATACATTTATTGTATCAAAATCAGCCAAATAAGCCTTCACATTTTCCTGTGTTTTAACTGTACCATATACATTTAATATTGCTTTACCTCTTGAAGTATCGCTGTTCGTTCTTCCTGTACATGTTCCTGTCAGTACAACATTTCCTTTTAAATTAGTCGTTGCAGTATAAGGAGAACTATTTACTACAGGCGTTGTAAATGCTACGTTGGAATCTGTTACATTCAACACATAATTTCCAGTGATTTTTGAAGTATTTCCTGTATATCCAGGCTTAATTGTAGTCGGAGTGTCAGTAACATTAATAGCTAAACCTCGAACACTTCCAGAACTTGCCGGGTCAATCGTCACTCCTGCCGTACCATATCCGCCACATGAATCAACGGTAATTATTGTATATCCAAGTATGCTTGATGTGCTTGTACGATTTGCATAAATGTAATTGACATTTATGCAATTTTTTAATTTAAGAATAGATCCTGATGTTCCAGCAGTGCTATTTCCTCCTGCATCAATACTGACCGGACCTGTAAACGTACAATCTTCAAATGTCATGTTATGACCATTGGCATTGATATACCATGAAGCACTATTGTTCCGGAAGTCCTGACGGAATATTATATTCCTCCATGTCAGAGATTTGAAGTTCGGATATATTCTTGCAAATCGATAACTGCTTGTATCTGATCCTTGTGCATTTCCGCCAGCCACAAAAGTTCCAGTTCCCTGAATGACAATATTATTTCTTGTCGCATACGTTTTATTGGTATTAAACGCATCCACATCTGCATTTGTCAGTGTATACGGACCACTCAAATTAACCGTATATGTCCCAGTTGCATATGAAGAATTTGCTAATGTATTTAATACTGTTGCAATATCGTCGCCTGTCGCTATCTTTGTTCCAGAAGAATTTGTCAATGTAACCTTATATTGTGTTGCTGATGAGCTGTACACTTTCAGATATTTATCAGATGCTACCATCGTATACGGAACTCCTGAGACAGAATAAGCACTCATATACTTCATCGCATCATCTACGAACGATTTATTTGGGAACAACAAAAATATATTGGCAGCTGCTGCAGTGGTTGCCGTAGTCTGAGAACACATCAATCTGGCTTTATAGCTATCACCATAAAAGAATCCGTCCACTCTCATGGTATTAGAATTTGTTGTTGCTTGTCCTCCTGCATATATCTGCGTCGTATTATCCTGTAAGTGTATATGCTTATAGCACTGACGGCTCCAAGAATTATCATAGCCCTGTCCTGTGGAATTTAACTTTGTAGTATTTTTCAAGTATGTGTCACCTGAACATGTTGTTAAATCCGGGCTGTAACTTGAAGAAACAAAACTGGTAGAATCATAATCCTTTATGTTACTCCAATATCCGTAGAAACTCGAACTATACTGCATATGCCCAAAATGCTGTTCCGGTGCAACATTACATCCGCTCAAATATAGATCGTCCCATCCAAAGACATTGGCTAAATTCGTATTATCTACATAAATATAATTATACTTTCCAACTTTTGTTCTATAATTTCCTACATATTTCAGTTCTTCATTTGTGATGTCAAAATCAAAAGATGCTGTCCTACCAATAGAACTATCTTTAGTTCCAAACCAGGTTCCATATTGCGCATAATAGCTGCCTTCAAAAGTTACTCTCACATCTCCGCTGACTTTACCATCAGCCCCCCAGAAAGCACCACCAGTATCATTAATGGAGAACAACATATCTTTTGCTGCGACAATTCTGTCTACTGATCCAGTTTGTATCGTTCGATAACGATAGATCGATACATTCTTCAGATTTGCAGTCACATTTCCTGTCTGTGTGTACTTACTTGATCTACCTGATGCATATACATTTCCATATATTTCGGAATTAGTAATTTTTAAGGTAACATCTCCTGTCACATTATCAAAGGAACCTGCATATAGTTTTTTGATCGGAGCATCAGCCGTAGTAGTAATCTGATCCAGGGTCAGCGTGTAATTTACCGTAGATGCATTTTTGTCGTACCGACCACCGTATAGATACTCTACTCCTGATACAAACTTCATATCAACGAAGCTGGTGTTATTCTGATTGCCATAAATACTCAGGCCACTTCCACCTATATTGATACGGGTAAAGTACGGATCATAACCTGAAAAGTAAACACTGCTTGAATTCGGAAATGTTAATGTATTCCAGCTCTGATAAGACGTACTTGTATCATAATTTACTGCACCGGTAAATACGATCGTAGGTTGATCCGTCCTGCTCACGACCTGTGTTGTACCAATATACTTTTTACCCAACGCGTCAATGTCTGTTGAGTCGGCCGTATAATCATCCAGAAGTGTGATCTTAAAGCTCGTTGATCCTTTATCGATATTAATCGCGTTCAATGCTCCTGCCAGCGTACCATAGGCGTGTCTTACGGTACCTTGGGTCTCTGTTTGGTTCGCACCACCCTGTACCAGAATGGACCATTTTCCATTGGCTCCAGCTGCTCCCACACGCTGTACCACGGTCATATCCTGTGTCAGTGCAATCAGCTCTGCAGTTGTCATGTTGGGAGTTACAGCAAGCAATGCAATTCCATCATCCGCTGCCGTAGCACTGACTTCGTTGATCTGATCCGCCGGGATCACATCGCCTTCGTTGATCTTCGTTCCATCTGCATAGGACAGTACAATACCTGCCAGTTTTGCTACCTGCCAGCCAATCAGCGGATTTGTGTTCTCCGCATCTGCATCCTCTTCCAACTGTACATCATCTGAAAGTGAAACCTCCGGTGCCTGAAGCCCTTCTCCTGTCACAGCCATCTGTGTGTAGCTGTCATATTCTTCTTCCGATACGGCAGATGCTGTCAGCTCCTGCGTATTGCTTTCTATCCCTTTCTCTTTCTGTTGTTCAATCAGCTTTTGTGTTGTCTCATCTCCAAGTGCCTGTTCAATTACTGCACTTTTTGCTTCTTCCTGTGCTTCTCCTTCGGTATAGCTGTCCGGTGCATCTACCTGTAAATTCTGTGATTTTGGAAGATAATAGTTAACTGTTACAGGTACAACAGCATCTGCGATATTTACCGTCTCTTCCGCAGCCTCACCTGTTGTCTCTACTTCTGGTGACTGTTCTGCGTCGGCTGCATCTTCTGTCTGTTGTTCTCCCGACTGTATCGGTTCCGATGATTCGACGGTTGTATCTTCCGATACCTTATCTTCTGTCTGTTGTTCTTCCGATTGTATCGGTTCCGACGGTTCGGAGATTGCATCTTCCGACATTGGCAGTACTGTCTCTGCTCCATCCACCACAGTTTTCTCTTCTGTATTACTTTCCTGACTGTAATTCGTATCTGCGGCGAATACAGCCGGCATGATTTGGGAATGAATGAGCACAATTGCTAACAATAATGCTAAAACTCTTCGTAAGATAACACTCCTTCTTTTCTTCTGTCCTTTCTTCATAAACTCTGTCCCTCACTTCTTCTCATGTTTCTTTAATATTCTGAATTCAAATAAAAAAAACCAAATTTCACAAACAACTGTCTCTTCAATGATGTTCATAAAATCCGGTTTTGCCTACTGAAAGTAACAATCCTACTTATATTAATTTATTAATTTGTTTTCCCATGTTGTAATTTTTTGTCAATTTTTCTAACAACATCATACCCCCCCCCGTATTTTTTGTCAATACCTTATAAATAAGTTTTTTCACAACCCCTCATGTGGAAAAAATAAGCCAAACAGGGACGGAGTTTTCCGGCTTTTTTCTACAAAAAAAGCCGGAAAACTCCGTCCCTGTTTGGCTTGCTGTTCATAACTCAATTTTATTGTTTATAAAGTGTGGATAACTTCTCACAATCCTGCCAGATCCACCTCATAGATAAATCTCTCCGGTTCTTTCTCCGGCTGATAAAACATACTCAGATACCAAGGGTAATACTCGATTCCTTCCTTCTCCATCACATTCCCTTTACAGAATACAATCTTTCTTCCAAAATCCCAGTTCTCTACAGCAGATACTTTATTCAATGCCGAATGTTTCTGATAATCGTTTCCTGATTTTATTTCCAGAAGATCTACTTTCATTCCATTTTGAATCACGAAATCCAATTCCCCATATTTTTTAGACTCAAAATAATTTAAAGAGAATCCATTTGCTTTTATTATCTGGGCAAATAGATTTTCCAAAATACTTCCCATATTTACTTCCATATTGCCCTGTAAGAGTTCGAATTGAATATTCTCCATACAGGAAGCACACAGAAGTCCTGTATCCCCCATGAATAGCTTGAACAGATTTCGTTTCTCGTTAAGCTGCAGAGGCGGCTGCGGCTCTGTCACATTATATGATGGAAGTGCAACGCCTGCGTCACTCAGCCAAAGGAATGCATTCCCATACCGGTTCATTCTTCCATTTTCATCAATCCGATTCAGGAAAAATCGCCTGTTCTTATCATCTAACTGCGAAGCAATACTGTCAAAGATTGCTTTGATTTTTATCTTTTCCGTACTTTCGGAATATTTGGATATGTCCTGTCTGTATAATTCCAGGATACTTCTCTGTAGTTGTATTACTTTTCCAACATCATGTGTAGTTACATAAGTTTGTACAACATCCGGCATCCCCCCCACAACAATATAGGTTGCAAACAGCTTCAACAAAGTTTCATGCATCACCTTTGGAACCGCTTCATGTTTTTCATAACAAGTCTGTAACGTTTTTAACGTAGATTCCTGTACTCCATTCGCTGTAAGATATTCTTTGAAATTCATTGGATACATATATACGATCTCTTCAAATCCTACCGCATAAGACGGAACTGCCTTGTATCTAACTCCCAGAAGAGATCCTGATTCTATATAATCAAATCTACCGTCTTCCACAAGGAATTTTATTGCACATCTTGCATTCGGACATTCCTGTATCTCATCGAGGAAAATCAGAGTCTTCCCCGGTTCTAATTTCTGCATCTTAAACGCTGTGAGATTCTCAATAATCGTATTCGCATCTAATTTGCCTTCAAAAATTTTTTCCGCCCCTTTGTCTAAGATGAAATTAATTTCAATAAAGTATTCGTATTGCTCTTTCGCAAACTCTCGGATAATCGTTGTCTTTCCGATCTGTCTTGCTCCAATGATACAAAGTGCTTTCTTTTTCTTCTGATTCTTCCACGAAATTAATTTCTCTGAGATTTCTCTTTTTAACATTGTTCCAACCTCCTGATATTAGTATTGTAACATTTTTCCGAGGTTATTCAATGTGTTTTGTTACATTTTTCCGCGTTTTTTATCAGCTTCTGTGACATTTTTCCGCACTTTTTCACCATGTTTTGTAATATTATTCTCGCGTTCCGATCAGAATTTTCTTTCCTTCAAATGCAAAACCATAATGTCTGATCTCTTCTTTTTTGAATCCACGTGCAAAAAGTGTCTATATCAGAACCTTTTATCGTTTCTTGATATAGACACTTTTTTTAATAGTCATTCTATTAACTAATTGATATTTTCACCGTTGGTTGAAATAACTTCTTTATACCACTCGAAAGAATCTTTCTTTCTTCTGGACAAGTCTCCTGTTCCATCGTTATGTTTATCCACATAGATGAATCCATATCTCTTATCCATCTCACCGCTTCCTGCACTGACAAGGTCGATGCATCCCCATGGTGTATAACCCATCAGATCTACACCATCTTCCTCTACCGCCTTTTTCATTTCTGAAATGTGGTGCTGCAGATATTCCACACGGTATGGATCGTGAATGCTTCCATCCTCTTCTAAAGTATCATATGCTCCAAATCCATTTTCTACGATAAACAATGGTACTTTGTAGCGATCTGTAAACCAGTTCAATGAATAGCGCAGTCCAATCGGATCAATCTGCCATCCCCATTCACTTGCCTTTACATACTGGTTCTTTATACGATCCTTTTCTCCGCGGTAGTCATATTCCGGATTGTCTGGTTCTGCTTTTGTACAGAAAGACATATAATAACTGAAACCGATATAATCGACACAGCCCTGTTTTAACACTGCAAGATCTTCTTCTGTTACGTCAATCTTAAGGTCTTTTCTTTCCCAGTATTTCAAAATATTTACAGGGTATTCTCCTTTTACATGCACATCTGTATAATAATATCTTTTCTGCATGGCTTTTTCAGCCTGCAGAATATCTTCCGGACGGCAGGTAGCCGGATAAATCGGGCACATTGCGATCATGCAGCCAATCTGAAATTCCGGATTGATCTTATGTCCTGCTTTTATCGCTTCGGCACTGGCAACCAGTTCGTAGTGAGATGCCTGATACATCAATTCTTCTACATTTTCTTCTGGTTTAACTACAATCCCGGAATTAGCGTAAAGCATGAATCCGTCACCGATATCTGCCTGATTATTAATCTCATTAAATGTCATCCAGTATTTTACTTTGTCTTTGTATCTCTCAAAGCATGTTACTGCAAATTTCACGAAGAAATCAATCAGTTTTCTGTTTCTCCATCCACCGTACTCTTGTACAAGATGCAGAGGCATCTCAAAATGACTCAGTGTGATCACTGGTTCGATCCCACATTTCAGACATTCATCAAACATGTCATCATAGAATTTTAATCCGGCTTCATTCGGCTGTTCTTCATCGCCATTTGGGAAGATACGTGTCCATGCAATACTTGTACGGAAACACTTGAATCCCATTTCCGCAAATAAGCGGATATCTTCTTTATAGTAATCATAAAAATCGATTGCTTCATGATTCGGATAATTCTCGCCTTTTAGTATTTCACCTGTTATTCTTCTTCTTGTATTTACATCTCCGCTGGTTACAACGTCCATAATGCTCAAGCCTTTTCCATCTCGATCATAGGCACCTTCCAGCTGATGAGCAGCAACTGCGCCGCCCCAGAGAAAATCTTTTCGAAATCCCATTGTTATTTCCTTCCTGTTGTCTTAATTGCTTTGTATAATAGTGTTGGGGGCTTTTGCCCCCAACTTTTCTGTTTCTATATTCAATTACATCTTGATGATTATTTCTCATCAATTCTCTTATACAGTGCAATGAATTCATCTGCGAGAATACGGAAACTCTCTGCACTCATAAGCTGATCTTCTGCATGCATCAGAAGCATGTATCCATTAGAAATCTCTCCGTTTGCATCCATTGTCAGAAGGTCTGCATGAGCGTTATGCCCAAGTGAAAAGGCTTCATCTCCTTGTTTGATCAGCTCTGCTGCCTCATCATATTTTCCTTCTTTCGCACAATGGATTGCATTGATAAAATGTGTTCTTGCTGTACCTACATATGTAATAATCTGAAAACATGCCAATTCAAATTTTTCGTCCATTTTTGTCTCCTGTCCTGCTTTTATTATTTTTAAATTCTGATTTTACCAATCTTCATCCTCATCTTCTACTGGCTGATTCTTCTCCTGAACCAGATTCATCTTGTCAACCTTCTTAATGAATGGCAGATAAACAAAGAATGAAACACAAAGGATTACTAACTGAAGCAAAGCACTTTTCCATCCTGCTAAAAGGAATCCTGAGATAATCGGTGGACAAGTCCATGGGATCTGTGTTGCTCCATATAATGGGCAGATTCCTGTATACAGTGCAAAATACTGGATTAAACATGCGATCACAGGCATTCCAATAAACGGAATTGCAAGCATTGGGTTCATAACGATCGGAGTACCAAACAGAACTGGCTCATTGATTCCAAATAATGCCGGAATAATTCCCACTTTACCAAGTGCTTTCAACTGTTTTGATTTTGCAAAGAAGAACATATACATTACAAGTCCGATTGTGATACCTGCACCTGTTATATTGATAAACTGATCATAAAACTGCTGTGTTACAATATGGCCTCCGTTTGCTATTGTAAGTTCTACACCACTGTCAATAATAGCCTGGTTTGCAAGACTGTTTGCCTGTAAAAGTCCTGTCATGATTCCACCAACTACTGTTGAACCATGAACTCCGAAGAACCACAGGAATGGTCCTGTAAAGCACATCAGAACTGCTCCACCAAGGGAGTCTGTCATTTTCTGAAGTGGTGTCTGAACAACTTTGTAAATAATTTCCATACCTGTTGTGTTGAATCCAATAGAACAGATACCGTGAATTACTGCAGTCCCTGTCAGGATTACGAATGCCGGGATTAATGCTGAGAATGCATTTGTTACACCTTCCGGAACTCCGGCCGGCATTTTAATACGTATATTTTTCTTCAAAAACCAACAGTAAACAAGCGGTACGATCAATCCGACAATGATTGCTCCAATCATTCCCTGTCCTGCTGTCCATGTCTTATCAATGATTCCACCAACAACTTCTCCACTTTCTGTTGTTTTGGACGAAGGCATCAGAATCAAGAATGATGCCAATGAAATAATTGCACAGTTGAGTGGTTCCTGATTTTCCAGTTTCGCATAGCTATAGCTGATACCGATAACTGCGATCATCGCACTGATGGAGAATGTTGCACCACATGCCTGATCTAATACTGCTTTGATTCCTGTAGACTCTAATACATCGACAACTGCCTTTACCGGAAAGTTTGACAGGATCAGGAAGATTGATCCGATGATCAGAGGAGACATGGAAGTCACCATACCATTTTTTATTGACTGTATTCCCTTTGTATTAATAAACTTAAGGATCACAGGGATTACTTTTTCGTTAAATTTCTCTTTCATTTGCTGCTACCCTTTGCTCTGTTTTTTTGCTTTAAATTGTGTATCTTTGTTTTCTCTTATTTATTTTTCGCAAGCTTATATGCAAATTTCAAAACATTCATTCCATTGCACATTCCATAATCCTGCATTGGGATCACATCTACCGGAACCCCTTTTGGATCACAGATCTCTTTTGCTCTGGCAAGCTGATATCCTACCTGCGGTCCGAGCAGTGCTACATCCACGCCTTCAATCATGCGTTCCATATCTGTAAATGGATATGCTGCGATATCAGCATCTTTTCCTTTTTCCTTTGCTGCCTCTTCCATCTTCTTTACCAGAAGACTTGTTGACATTCCTGCTGCACAAAATAATCGAATTATCATGATTGTTTCCTCCCTAATTTTTTCTCATTTGTTTTGATGGTGCTAGTATAACAGGCATTTTCCATTTTGTCAGTACTTTTTCCTGTTTCTGGTTTCCGTTCCATATAGACGGAATTTGTTACATAAAAAAAACAGGACATTCTACTTTATTGTGTAAAATGCACTGTTTTTCTTTTCTTTTTTTGTGTATTATGTTGCTTTTTCGTGTATTCTGTTTTTTTTGTTACTAATCTGGTTACTATTCGTACCATTACATTCTACAACCTTAATGAAATAAGTCTTCCATATCATTTTGAAACAGATCATCTGTATCGTTATGGACGCCCTTCAATTCTCTTCCGATTAATTCCAAAATAAAAACGACTGCCATCTGGGATGTCAGATCATAATTTTCGTCTTCTTTATATTTATACTCTGAAACATAATAATTTATATTGCAGTCACTCATCTTCGCCAAAGAACAGTTTGCCTTATTTGTAATAGATATCAGGCTGCTCCCTCTTCTTTTCAGCTTTTCTGCCAGCATCAGTGTCTGCTCTGTCTCTCCTGATACAGACAATGCAACCGTAGCTGTCCTCTCACCTTTTCCACGAAATACTGGCGTGAACGGATCATCAATAGCAAATGAAAACCAGCCTACATTATTAAAATATCTTGCCCCATACTTTCCTATAATAGAAGAATTCCCCACACCTACAAATATAATTGACGATGCCTTTGTAAGCAACTTCACAGCTTCCTGGATATTCTCAGCAAATGCCTGTGTCTGCACCCTCTCAAAGAAATCTTTAACCGCAGTAAGATCCATATTGATTTTCTTCTGTTCCTTGCTGCTAACTTCCTGTTTTAATTTCAAACGGAATTCAGAATATCCCTCGCATCCTACCTTTTTACAAAAGCGAAGGATCGTTGTTGTCGAAACATGAACCTCCTCTGCCAGTTCACGTACTTTCATATATACTACTTTCTCTTCATTGCTGATAATGTAATTATATACATCCATCTCCAACTGATTAAAAGACTTTATCATCTCATGCGTAAACATATGAATTCAGTTCCCTTCTATTTTTTCTCTCTATTCCATTCTTCTGATTATTCACTCAACAACTGGCTTGCTTCCTTCCAGCACTGCCGTCCTGCTGCCAGGATGGAACACGGCTGATCCAACGTGATCATTCCGCCCTCTGCTGTTGAGATAAATCCTCCTGCTTCCATCACGATCAAAGATGCTGCCGCATAATCCCACGGATACAGCATCAGTTCAAGATAGACTCCATTTGCACCGGATGCCACACGGCAGATATCAAGTGCTGCTGAACCACCGGCACGAATTCCAAGGCTGTTCAGATACAGCTTCTTCGCATGGTCAAAGATTCTGTCTGTATCTTCTGTCTGATAGCGTGCAGTTCCGAATGCAACCAGATTGTCTGCAAGTCCTTTATCCGAACAGTAAATCTCTTTTCCGTTCAGCTTCGCTCCTTCGCCTTTCACAGCGGAATACATTTCTCTTGTGTAAGGGTTGTAAACACATCCAAACAGCATTCTTCCAAACTTTGTTAATCCGACTGAAATGCAACTATGCTTGTAATCAAAGATAAAGTTCGTCGTTCCGTCAATCGGATCTATAATGAAGCAATATCCATCTCCAAGTTCCTGCTGCATCCCGTCTTCCTCTGCAAGAAATGTCGCTTCCGGTATGAGTTGACGCAGGTTCTGAATCAGATAAAACTGAATCTCCTTGTCATGCTTTGTCACAAAGTTTGCAGTTCCTTCTTTATCAAAAACTGTCAGTTCCTCGTCCTGTGCCTGAAGCATCAGTTCCCCCGCCAGTGTTACTATCTTCATGATTTCATCGTATAACATGTTGGTTGTAGTCCTTTCCTGTTTATTCATCCAATCTTACAGATTCCATTTTTCTATACTGCTGATTCTGCTAATACTTCTTTGTCTTTCTATCTTATCATGATTTTCTACATTAATCTATATAGAACAAAGAATGTGCTCGGCACATTCTTGCGCCTGCGGCGTTGCTGAGCGCCAGTGACGCTCGTCCAGCAACGACCGAAGTGAAACGTAGACGCTTGCGACGCCTACTTTGTACGCCGCAGTGCGCATCCTAAGCGGAGCGTTTTTTATATGTTAGGAAAGAACTTTCCTAACATATAAAAAAGCATCTGCAACCGGCCAATTCAGGCTGTGCAGATGCTTTTTCGTATTTTCATCCTCTATTTCATCGCGTCTTTAATTGCTGTCAGAAGCTCATCATAAGTCTCATATGCCGGAAGTTCCGGATGATCTGCTTTGATCTGCTCTGTGCTGCGGAACAAGAATCCTGCCTTACTTGCCTGGATCATGCCAAGGTCATTGTAGGAATCTCCGCTTGCGATCGTATCGAATCCGATAGACTGCAGTGCTTTCACAGTACTCAGTTTAGACTGCTCTACGCGCATCTTGAATCCTGTGATCTCGCCGTCCTCAGCTACTTCCAGACTGTTGCAGAACAGTGTCGGCCAGCCCAGCTTCTCCATCAGCGGTGTGGCAAACTGTGTAAATGTATCACTGATCAGGATTACCTGGCTAAATGTGCGGAGCTCATCTAAGAACTCTCTCGCTCCCGGAAGCGGATCGATCTTTGCGATTGTCTCCTGGATCTCTTTCAGTCCGAGACCATGCTCTTTCAGAATTCCAAGTCTCCAATTCATCAGTTTATCATAGTCAGGTTCGTCTCTTGTTGTCTTCTTGAGTTCCGGAATTCCACTCGCCTCTGCGAATGCGATCCAGATCTCCGGTACAAGTACTCCCTCTACATCAAGACATGTTATATACATCGCAATATTCCTCCATCTGTTTCATTCTCTAATCACTTTATTACTTTACTGTAATGTATTGATTTTAACATATATACTACATATTTACTACTTATTTTTTACGACAGTGAAAAAGGAGACCAGATATCTGATCCCCTTTCCCATCTTCTATTACTCCATAATAGGTTTCAGTGCTTCTGCAAGCTTCTCTTTCTCAGCTTCTGCCTCTGCAAGATCTTTACCAAGTGTTGTGTAGTAGATCTTGATCTTCGGCTCTGTTCCGGATGGACGAACGATTACTGTCTCGTTGTTCTCCAGCTTGTAAACAAGTACGTTAGCCTTCGGAAGTCCTGTTTCTTCTGTCTTCTCGTAATCGATCACGCTGGCTACTTTGTATCCTGCGATCTCTTCCAGAGGATTCTTACGAAGATTTTCCATGATTCCTGACATCTTATCCATTCCGCTCAGTCCCGGGAATTCAAAGCTATCGATCTTGTTGAGATAACGTCCGTACTGTGCGTAGATCTCTTCCAGTCTCTGTTTCAGTGAGCTTCCGATGCTTCTGTAGTAAGCGGCCATCTCACAGATCAGCATAGATCCGATGATTGCATCTTTATCACGTACATAAGGTCCTGCAAGATATCCGTAGCTCTCTTCAAATCCGAAGATAAAACGGTCAACTTCTCCTGCTGCCTCGAGGTTCGCAATCTGATCTCCGATCCATTTGAATCCTGTCAGTACGTTGCGAAGTTCTACTCCGTAATGCTCTGCAACTGCATCTGCAAGTGGTGTAGATACGAGAGATTTCACTGCTACCGGTTTCTCAGGCATTGTGCCTTTCTCGATACGTCCTGCTGCGATGTAGTCAAGAAGAAGAACTCCGACTTCATTTCCTGAAACAAGCTCATAGGATCCGTCCGGGCACTTCATAGCAATTCCTACACGGTCTGCATCTGGGTCTGTTGCAAGCATGAGGTCTGCGCCTGTCTCTTTCGCAAGATTCAGTCCCAGCTCAAGTGCTGCAAAGATCTCTGGGTTCGGGTAACTGCATGTTGTGAAATATCCATTCGGGTACTCCTGCTCCGGTACGATTGTTACATCTGTGATTCCGATGTCTTTAAGTACACGTGTTACCGGTACTAATCCAGATCCATTCAGTGGGCTGTATACAAGCTTAAGTCCTGCACTCTTACACAGACCCGGACGAACCTGACGGGACTCGATCGCCTCATACAATGCATCCTTACAGTCATCTCCTACGAAACGGATCAAACCTTCTTCAACTCCCTGAGCGAAAGACATATACTTCGCACCTGTAAGTACATCTGTCTTCTGGATCTCTTCGTATACGATTGCTGCTGCATCATCTGTCATCTGGCATCCATCCGGTCCGTATGCCTTATATCCGTTATACTTCGCCGGGTTGTGGGATGCTGTTACCATAACACCTGCGTTACAGTTATAATAACGTGTTGCAAATGAAAGTGCCGGTACCGGCATCAGAGCATCGTAAATTCTTACTTTAATTCCGTTCGCTGCAAGAACTCCTGCTGCTGTCTTCGCAAACACATCACTCTTGAGACGGCTGTCGTAGCTGATCGCTACTGTCTGTGTACCGCCCTGTGTCTTTACCCAGTTGGCAAGTCCTTGTGTAGCCTGACGAACAACGTAGATATTCATTCTGTTTGTTCCTGCTCCAAGAACACCACGAAGTCCGGCTGTTCCAAACTTCAGCGCAACTGCGAAACGCTCCTTGATCTCATCATCATTTCCCTCGATTTTTGCTAATTCAGGCATCAGATCTGCGTCTTCCAGGTCTGCTGTCATCCAGCGCTTATACTCTTCCTGATACATCTTAATCACTCCTATCATTTACTTAAAATGTAAAATTATTGCAATTCAGCCATACAACGTAAGACCGTCAGTTTATGACCACTTCGTTGTATGGCTGAACTGTTTCTAAACTTTACAAGTCTAGTCATATTATACCATGCAGGTAGATTTACAGCAAGATTACTTGTCTGTTTTAACAATCATTTTTCTTTTGTCGCGTCACAAGGATCAACCCTTCATTTTTAAGTTTTACCATCTTTTACTGTTCCAAAAGCTGTTCAAACTGTGCTTCCGGCATCGGTCTGCTAAAATAGAACCCCTGAAGGTAATCGCAACCGTAATCTCTCAGAAATTCTGCCTGCTCCTCGGTCTCCACTCCTTCTGCAACGACTTTCATATCCAGTCTATGTGCAAGTTCTACCAGCGAAAGCAGAATACTGTTGTTTTTCTTGTCTGTACCAAGCTTACGGACAAATCCCATATCCAGCTTCATGATATCAAATTCATAATCCCTGATCGTGCTGAACGAGGACACTCCGCTTCCAAAATCATCTACCAGAAGCTTCACACCTGATTCATGCAGGTTGGAAAGGAACTTAACCCCCTCTTCTGTGATCGTCGCATAAGCAGATTCTGTAATCTCAAAGCAGATCTTTTTCTTGGACAGCTTAGATGCATCCACATCTCTTCTGATCTCAAGCATGATCTCTTCATCCATCAGATCCATTCTTGACAGGTTCACAGTGATCGGAAGTATTTTCTTACCTTCTGTTTTTCTGCGTTCCAGAAAGCTCTGTACAGCCCCATAGATAAATGCATCCAGCTTCGTGATATGACCACTTTCTTCCAATGGCGGTATGAAATTTTCTGGAAGGAGCATTCCGTTTTGCGGTGACTCCCAGCGGGCAAGTGCTTCGGCAAATACGATTTCTCTCGTCTTTGCATCATAGATCGGATGATAATAGACTTTGATCTCCTGGTTTTTGATTGCATCATCCAACTGGATCAATGCCATACTTCCTTTCTCATAATCTTTCTTCATCTCTTCATTGAAAATACAATAAGGCTGAACATACTGATTGGTGATCTGAAGCTTTGCGAGCTTCGCCTTATCACACATATCCGTTATATTTCCTTCCTTGTTATCCGAAATATAATAAATCCCGCATCTTCCATAAATATCAACTTTACTGCTTTTCCTGCAGTAAACTCGATGCGTCAATTCCGGAAGACGTTTCAGATTAAGATATTTTGTTTCTACCAACAGGACAAATCTATCTGCCTCTATCCTTCCGATCTCCAACGGCCTCAAGAAACTATTTCTCAGGAAATTCACCCACTGGCAAAGCACTTCATCTCCTGCTTCATAGCCAAACAGATCATTGATTGCCTTAAATCTCTGGATATTGAAATACAGAACCGCATAACTTCCATTTTGATTTTGCTTAAGAATCTCTTCCGCCTTATGAGCAAAACCAGTTCTGTTCCTTGCTCCTGTAACAGAATCTGTCTCAAATTCATCCGTCATATCTTCAATTACAACCAGTAGAACATCCCGTCGTTTATCAAACCAGTGATAGGTATATCGTTCCACTCTGTTTTCCATATTATATGCCTGGAAAGAAAACTCTCCGGTCAACCGAAGTTTTTCTTCCAATGACTCAAATGAAGTGCAGTTCAGGAAATATTTTTTATCCTGCTCTGCGACTCTCTCTTCTGCCAGTTTCTCTACAACATCTTCGTAGAAAAGCCGCTTGTTTTCCGGGAAACGGGTCTCTTTGAAATTGCAGGAACGGAAGAAAATACGATGCTTACGCAGATCGATCAATGCGACTGCCTCAAAATCATTCTTGTAAAGGATTCTTCGTACTTCTGTGTCAATGTATCGCTGCGTCACGTCTGTCCATATCATCAATGCTTCCACGTGACTATTTCTCCGGTTCTGATGCATCTTTATATCGATCCGGTAAAACTTGAATTCCTTCTTATGCTTAAAGTAATAGTAGTATTGAAATTTCAGAAGTCCTTCCTCGTATCTTCTCAAAAGCTCTGTTCTGCGGAAAATCTCCCTGAATTCATCCAACTCATCCATAAAAACAAGATTGGGATGAATATACTTTTTCATCCACGCTGACATACTGCTGTTTTCTATTTGGTCTTCATTCAGCATATCTTCTTCTGTCGTGATAGCCAGAATCTTGTCTTCTGTAACATCTATATAAATTCCCCCGGCCTGATTGCCTGTCTGTGTCATAAGGAAATTTATACGTTCTTGATAAAGAAGCTCCCGGTCTCTCTCTCTTCCCACTGTTGTTGTCCCATTATTTTTTTCTTCGATTCCCATATCCGTTCCCCACTTTTAGAATGACAATCCTGTTTACATAGAAATAATTCCCAATACATTTGCAATAGAACTAAGTAAAATAATGACCAGGAAGATTGGTGCCAGATATTTCAAAAAGAACATGTATAATTTCTTTCTCTTAAATGCAGATGACTGCTCGATCTCCCTTGCGATCTTGTCAAATCCAACTGTACGAATAATCAAGAAACATGTTGCAAGTGCTGCAAGCGGCATCATCACGGAGTTTGTCAGGAAGTCGAAGAAGTCCAAACTTGCCATTCCGAAGAACTGGATGAAGTCCAACGCTCCGTATCCCATAGAAGATAATGTTCCGATAACGATCATAACAACAGCCATCAAAATACAACATCTAGGTCTGCTCCAATGCAACTCATCCTGGAAGGTAGATACGCTTGTCTCCAGAAGTGAGATTGCACTTGTTGCTGCTGCAAGAAGTACTAATACGAAGAACAGGATTCCAGCTACTCTTCCTACTCCCATACTTGCGAACACTTTCGGAAGTGTGATGAACATCAGAGACGGTCCTGCCTGCAGGTCATCCGGATTTCCGCCTGAGAATGCAAATACTGCCGGAATGATCATAAGTCCTGCGAGCATTGCGATCGCTGTATCGAAAATCTCAACCTGTGTTGTAGACTTCTCAAGATCAACATCTTTACCAATATAAGAACCATATGTATACAAAATTCCCATTGCGATTGACAGAGAATAGAACATCTGTCCCATCGCTGCAACAACTGTCATTGCTGAGAAATGCTCTGGATTCGGAATCAGGAAATACTTCACACCTTCGATAGCTCCCGGTCTTGTCACGGAATAAATCGCTACAATGATCGCAAGGATAACCAGAATCGGCATCATGATCTTAGAAACACGTTCTACTCCATTCTCAACTCCTGCAAGGATAACGCAGAATACAAGAACGGCAAATACGATAAACCATACTTCCACCTGAATGGAATCTGAAATAAAACTTGTAAAATATCCATCCTGTGCAACGGTCTGCACATTTCCTTTCAGATACTCTACCAGATACTTAATAACCCATCCACCGATCGAACTATAGTACGGTACGATCAGCATCGGGATCACTGCATTGAGCCATCCACCGATCTTGAATGCTTTCGTCTTACCAAATGTCTGATAAGCTCCGACCGGACTTTTTCTTGTCATTCTTCCAAGTGCTGTCTCAGACATGATTAAAACATAACCAAATGTTACTGTCAAAAGCAAATATACGAGAAGGAAGATTCCTCCACCATACTTTGCAGCCAGATACGGGAATCTCCAGATATTTCCCAGGCCGACTGCCGACCCCGCTACAGCAAGCACATACCCGATTTTTCCAGAAAAGCTTGCTCTCTTCCCTGATTGTCCATTGTTACTCATAAAGCCCTCCCTTTAGCTAACAGTTTCTACTGCTATTTTTTCTTCTTTTTTTCTTTTCTCTGTACATAAGATCATCCGCTATCTTTACATATTCTTCGAGCGTATTTTTCTCTCCCGGATGTGCACAGATGTAGCCAATGCTTGATGATACTTCATAAGGGAAATCACCTATTTCATTTGCACGCTTTAGCGCCGCATTTATTTTCCCTTTCATCTTCTCTCCGGTCTCTTCGTTACAGTTCGAAATAGTCATAACAAACTCATCTCCTCCATAACGCACTACCAGCGAATTTTCCGGGCAGACTTGTTTTAATGTCTCTGCCACCGTCCGAATTGCAAGATCTCCGTTCTCATGTCCATAGGTATCATTGATAAACTTCAATCTGTTAATATCAGCAAACAAGATCAACGTATCCCGATTCTTTTTTCGGTCCTCGTAGAGCAGCTTTTCTGCATACCGTGTCAATCCGATCCGGTTATAGACACCGGTCAGAGCATCTGCAGAACTCAATGCATCCAGCACTTCGTTCGCTTTTTTCAAGGCAAGACGCTCCAGTAAGATCTCCATCGACATATTGATGCTGTGAGCCCAACTATAAATGGACTCATCATCAATCAATGTCACACTGTCTTTGATCACACAGTATCCAATCTCTCTTTCCTGAAAATGCACCGGACAGATCAAATAACTATGACTTTCTTCGTCCTTCTGATTTTGCGGAAATAAAGTTCTTACATCAATCGGCTCTTCATAGGATAACAGATTTCCCTGCTCCCATGCAAACATAACTGACATTTTTTCATCAAACCCGTCCTCTGAAACAGATTTATTTGAATATGGATAGAGTTTTTCCCCTCTGTTGACCATCAGATACATCGCCTGACATCCGATCTCACTGACACTTTCCGTTAACACACTGCAATACTCATCCCAATTCTCACATTGTACCAATTTCTTATACATAACCCGCATATTCATATTTATATGCCCTTGCATAAGCAAGGATTCCACAAACAACCGCCGGTCGATCTTCATACGATCCCACGATTCCTTACAACCACAGCTCGACCGATACGTTACTTTGGTCTCCAGATTTATGATCTGCGGAATCTCTTCGCCGGAAATCAGACGGAAAAGTGCATCACACCCCTGATATCCTGCGCCAAACGTTCCTCTGTCTACCGTTGTCAGACGCGGTTTGTAAGATTCTGCAGACTTGGCATTGTCAAATCCAGCTACAAGAAAATCTTCCGGCGCATAAAATCCATGCTCTCGCGCCGCCGCACAATAACCGATTGCCATCTCATCATTTGCCGCGATCAGGCAGTCCGGAAGCCCACCTTCTGCTTCCCAGAAATCTTCAAATGCTTTTTTTCCACCCACATAAGTATAATTGGAATAACGGATCCACTCCTCTTTTAATTCCAGTCCAGCCTCTTTCATTCCGTCTTTCACGCCAAGAAGACGCTGGTTTGATTCATAATTGTTGTATTCCGGACCAGCGAGAAAGAAAATCTTCTTGCAACCATGTTTCTCGATCATGTGTTGTGTGATTTCCTTCATAGGCTGATAGTTATCACATCCCACACGATGCAGCCCTTCCATAACAAACTCCATACTTATTGCAGGCTTTCCACTCTCCGCCAGCATTTTCGCCAACTTTTCACGTTCCTGATACGAAGTAATATTATTCGCAGCAAGTATAAATCCGTCATAATCCTCATAATGAATCAGAGAAAATACTCCGTATTCCCCTTTGTTGTACAGTAAATCTTCACTGTCTCCACCATAGCAGTTAAAAATATAGAGATCTGCTCCCTCTTCTTTTGTTCTCTCAAGAACTCCATGCATGACTTCTTTCATGATCTCTACATTGAATCCGCCCTGCAATAAAGCAATCTTTTTCTTCATCCCCACGCCTCCCGTTTTAAAGGCCATTATTATTTCTATTTTACCATTCACAGCTTTGAATAGCAACTATGTTCCAAGTGCTTTGTAGCTCATTGTTTTGTAGCTCATTTTCAAACCTGTCACACGCAAAACTAAATAAGGGATTTCAATCAGTATCAGCTATCGTATTCTTCTGCTTTTTCGATCAATCTCTGGATTTCCTGATTACACACACCGATCTGTACACCGGCATTGATCACGCGTTTACATTTTTCCATTGTCTCAAACGCTTTTTGAAGAGTCTCTTCTTTGATTTCTTCAAAAGGTGCCTCTGTGATCACTTCTGCCGCCAACAGCCTGGCCAGCTGGTAATCTATATCATTTTCATACAGAATCCCCGCCGCAAATGGGATATGCTCCTTCTGAAGCTTTCGATAAACCGGAATTCCACTACCACCGGAAGAGATCACGAAAACTTCCGGTTCTCCCTTTGGTGCAGGAAGTTCAATGCTTCCAAACAAAGGATCGAAAAATCCATTATTGATTCCGTACAATTCCCGGATAATTTCTTCTGTGAAAACTTTTTCCGGACTTCCGTAATGTGAAATCGTCTCGCCTTTGACACAGATGATCTTATCTGAAATCTTCTGTGCCAGATCGATTTCATGAAGAGACATAATCACCGTAATCTTCTTCTGCCTTGCCATCCGCTCAAGGATCGACAACAGCTCCAACTTATATTTTACATCCAGGAATGAAGTCGGCTCATCTAAAACGATCACATCCGGGTCCTGACAGATTGCTCTCGCCAGCAGAACGCGCTGCTTCTGTCCGTCACTGATCGCATTAAAATCACGGTTGCCGAGCTCCTGCGCATGCACCGCCTGCATCGCCTCTTCCACCAGACATTCATCTTCCTGCGTCAGAATCCCAAGTCTTCCTGTGTAAGGATAGCGTCCGGTCGCCACAATATCATGACAAGTCATCAACTCTGTCTTGATCCGATCCGTCAACACGACCGCCATCTTAGACGCAAGCTCTTTGTACGGCAGTTTCAGGAGAGAAGTATTGTCAAAAAATACATTTCCTCCAACGACTTTCAGCTGTCTTGTAATACTTTTTAAAATCGTTGACTTTCCTGAACCATTCGGCCCGATCAAAGTCACGATCTCCCCCTTGTTGATCCCGATATTAATATCACGGATCAGGGAGTTTCCATTATAACCTACCGACAGGTCTTTCATTTGAAAATAATAATCTGCCATCTTATTTTCTTCCTCCCTTCGGTATCATCATATAGATAACGATCGGTGCACCCAGAATAGACGTCACCGTACTGATATTCAATTCCACCGGTGCCAGTGCCATTCGTGCGATCAAGTCACAGATCATACAGAACACAGCTCCCATAAAGAACGTTCCCGGTATGACCACGATCGGTTTTGATGTTCCAAATGCTTTCCTTGCAAGAAACGGAACTGCGATTCCCACGAAGGAAATCGGTCCGGCAAACGCAGTCACACACGCTGACAGAATACTGGAAAGCAAGATCAAAATCACGCGAAATGTCTTGATGTTGACTCCCATGCTCTGCGCATATGCTTCTCCCAATTGATATGCACTGATTGGTTTGGACAGGAAAAATGTAAACAGCACCGCAAGTCCGACAACCACTGCTGCCACACGAATATTGCTCCAGCTCATTCCAGAAAAACTTCCCTGTGACCATCCATGCAGATTCACAATATCAGAATCATCCGCAAATGTCACAACAAAATCCGTGATAGCCGAACAGATATATCCGATCATGATCCCCCCGACAAGAAGAGACGCCATATGCTGCACTTTTTTCGACATCAGAAGGATAAATCCCGTCGAGATCAGCGACCCGATAAATGCTGCAAGAATCAGTGTATACGAAGAAAATCTTCCGATATATTTCAAATACACGATCATTGTAAGTGCCACGACCATTTTCGCTCCGGAAGAAATTCCGAGAACGAAAGGTCCAGCAATAGGATTAGAAAAAAATGTCTGCAGCAAAAAGCCTGAAAGAGACAATGCACCACCAAGCAGCGCTGCCATCAGAATTCTCGGAAGACGGATCTTCCATATAATATTGTACTCTGTCGCCGCTCCTTCTTTCAGAAAGAGAATGCGCAGAATCTTAGGCACCGGAATATGAACATTTCCGGTATTGATATTTAGCACTGTCACAACACAAAATACTGCTGCAAGAATCAGAAATACCGCTGTGTATCTTGTACGCCGTCTGAAATTTTCCTGATGAAAACTTGTCTGCTCCATTCTTCTACTCCATCTTTTCAAGAAATGTCATCTGAGATGCATCACCATCTGTCAGCATCAGATGCATATCTTTGATCAGCTCTCCGACTGTATCTGTTGCCTGATATAAGTTCTTTCCGGTATACCAGACATTTCCGTCTTTCACCGCCTTGAATTCAGAGAACAATTCATTCTTTGCTTCCAACTCACTGATACTATTTATCTGTCCGTCGATCGTCCCATTGTAGATCAGATAATCTGCATCTACAGCAGTCGCATAGAATTCCTCCATCGTCAGTTTAACAGATGGTGCGTTGCTGTCCGGATTCTTCAGATCTTTGAACGCATATCTTCCACCTGCGATTTCGATCATTGACGGAATATAATCGTCAGATTTTCTCACAACGATTGAACCATCTGTACTCACATAGAAATAAGCAACCGTCTTTTCCGTGTTCTCGAATCCTTTCAGTTCCTCGATCACGTGAGCCTGCTGGTCAAAAAATGTATCCGCTTCTTCCTCTTTATTCAGAAGCGCCCCATAAAGCTTGATCCACTCGGTTCTTCCAAGCGGATGTGACTCATAACTGGAGTAGTCTACAAATACCGGAATCCCAAGATCTTCGATCATTTCCTGTACCTTCGGTGTATGAAGGATCATCGTTGATTCGATTGCCAGATCACAGTCTCCATCAACGAGAGTCTCATAATCCGGTTCGCTGTATTTTCCCGCAAATGTCATCGCTCCGGATTCCATTGCATCCTTTGCACTCTCTACATACCAGCCGGAAGCCTCAAGTCCGGAGAATTTTACCTTGTCAATTCCGCCGATTGCATCAAACAGAGACATGGATGCTGTCGCCGCCATATAAATATTCTCTGTCGGCTGCTGGATCACAACAATATCATCCGCCAGATTTTCCGGTTCTTCTTCACCTTCCGGAACGATCAGATATTGCTTATCTTCATGGACATCGATCAACTTATATCCATCCTTATAATAGTATACATCGAATTCTGTCGCGTAAGTCAGATCCATTGTAGATTCATAAGTAAGCCCTTCGATCTCCGGTGCTTTTTTTGTCTTGTCGGCTGCATCTTTGGTCTTATCCTTTGTTACATCTGCACCTGCTGAATTATTACCGCTGTTTCCACCGGAGGCTGCGGTAGAACCGCAGCCTCCGAGCAGAAGTGCAGCTGAAAGCATTAACGCTGTGATTCTGCATCTTCTTATCTTCATTCTATTTTTCTCTCCTATTTCTCTGCCGCTGCTACTGCCGCATCAAACTTCTCGTTCGTCAGCTCTTCACATCCGTAGAGAACACCGTAAACCTTGATCCACTCCTGCTTCCCAAGTTCTGTCTTTTCCTCGGAAGAACGATCAACAAAAACCGGAATACCAAGCATTGCAAGCTTTTCTGTCAGCCCTTCGAACTGTTCCGTCTTCTCTTCTACTATCAGAGTCTCTTTTGTATCTTTACTGTCTTTATCTGCTATTTTGTCAGTATCTTTCGCTGCATTTTCCTCAGAATCTTCTCTTGGAAGAATATCTCCTGTAAACAATGCAAGATTCACTTCACTCTTCACAAAATTCTTCAGTTTCAACTTGTCCGCTGTTCCTGCATATGCAACTTCAGCATTCTTCTCTCCGTCTTTTGCTTTCATCTTATCAGCAATCTCGGATACTGTACAGTCTTTGCTCTTCATTCCAACTGCCGCAACATTGTCAAGAAGATCGAGATCTTTCATCGTATTCAGAATCTCATCAGACTCTGCATAAGTATGATCCACAGGTTTCTTCACAATGATCATATCCTGCTCAAGACCAACCGGAACTTCCACATCCTCCGGAACGATCAGATATTTCACAACATTTCCTTTGTAAAGCTCTGCTGCCAGATCCTGTTCGCTTGTGCCGTTGTTATCCGAAGCTGCGGATTCCTCAGCGGAAGTATCTGCTTTGCTTTCTGCATCTGAGTTCTGGGCGTCTTCTGATCTGTTGATCGTAACAGAAGCTACTTTCTTCTTAGAAGACTTCTCTGTATCTGCAGATTTATCTTCTGCAGACTTCTCATTTTCAGATTTCTCTTCCTCTGCTTTCTCCGGATCTCTTGCTGTGTCCTTCGTCATATCGATTTCAAGAAGTACAATCCCCTGATCATAATGATAAATCTTGAAATATTCTGCATAGTCAAGCTTTGTCTCTGACTGATATTCCAAACCTATGATTTCAGGTGCTTTTTCATCCAGCTTCCGGTTATTGCTTGTTGAAGCATCTGTTCCGTTTGCAGATGTTCCTCCATTCGCCGCTGCAAGATAAATGAAAATCGTATATTCTATCTCATGTGCGACAGACATTTTATCTGTCATTCCAATAATCTTATTGTTCTGATTCAACGCAACCGGAATAACAGCTGTCGCTGATCCGCCGCCCTTTGTTGTGTAATACTTATTTCCGTTCGCTTTCACATACTGATAATGATCACTGCTGAACACGAGTGTTGCATAAGCCTGTCCATTCTGGATCGTCACTTTATTACAAGTAATCTGAACCTTACCTGTTCCACCGGACCAGGTAAAACGGTCCGGAGTATATACACCGTCTTTCAGTGTTGTTCCACTGTCTACATGAGAAGTAGAGCCACTTGTATCAGATTCGTATTTTGATACATTATCTGCTTTTCCGTCGTTTCCATCTGTTTTTCCTGAATTAGTTCCAGGTACAGAACCGCCTGGAAAAGCAGAATTGTTTGTTCCTGTATTACCTGTATTGTTAGAACCACCAGTAGTTCCGGAATTTCCTGTGTTTCCGTTGTTTCCGGAATCACCTTTATTCTCAGAATCTGTAGAATTAAGATCGGCAATCTTCTTCATTGTCTCTGACTGGAAAGTCAGCATTCTGTCATACCAGATTCCTTTTTTAATGGAATAGGCTGCTACTGCAATTTCCTTATCCAACGCTTCTACCGAAACAGTATAAGTATATTTTCCTTCTTTATTCACCTGATATGGAATCCAGGATGACTGATCTGCGCTTGCAGCCTCTTCCTTTGTTCCCATATACAGATAGCCGTAACCGGTTCCGCTTAATGTAAGCACGGCGCTCATTTTTCCGTCTTTCGCTGTCAAGATACAATCCACTACTTTAAACATAGAAGAACTGGAAACTACATCCATGCTGTAGATTCCGTTTGCTGCTGTTGCTTCCGGTGTCGGAGTTGGAGTTGGCTCTGGATTAGGCATTGGATTCGGTGATGGAGTTGGTTCCGGTGATGGTTCTGGTGTTGATGTTTCTTCCGGAGTTGGGATATACATCCACAGATACATCGTATCATACCAAGTTTGCTTTTTTGATCTTCTCAAAGATACCGGAATCGTCTGTCCTGCCTGCGCCTGCGGCACTTTAAAAGTAAATGTCATTCCTCCATCTTCTGTCTTTGTTCCTTCAATTATGGAAGACTTCAAAAGGTCATCTTTAGAGCCAAGATAAAGTGCATCATAATGTGCTTTTTCTGTCTTAATTGTAATTTCAAGCTCACCATCTTTTTTCGTAACTGTTGACTTGCTGACCTTGAACATTGCGAACTCTTCGGCATTTTCTTTTACTACCTTCACAGATTCTCCAGTTACAGAAGGTGCCTCCTGCAGTGGCAGAAGTTCCGGTTTCGGAGTATTCGTAGAATCGTTAGAATCCGTAGAAGGTTCTGACTTGCCTGTCTCATCTTTTATCTGTGTATCCTTGTTATCAGTTTTTTCGTCCGCAACCTGATCTGAGACAGTTGTGCCTGGATTTTTCCCGGTGATTTCTGTATCTTTCTCTTCTGAGTTATTTTCTGAGTTATTCTCTAAATCTGGTTTTGTTTCTGCTTCGATTGAATTCTGATTATCTGATTTATCCGAAGAATTATCAACTTTATCAGATTCCTCTGTCTGATCTTCTTTTGTTAAATCATCATTTCTTTTATCTTCTTTAACATTTCCTGCGTCTTCTGTCTGACTCTCATCTTGTTTCTTATCTGGATCAGCTTCTTCCACCTCAACAGTTTCCTGTAAATTTGTCTCATACTGCTGCTCATTTTCTGCCGCATATGTTCTAGTATAAGACAATGGTGAAATCATCATAGAACCTGTCAGCATAAGCGCAAGCCATCTGCTCTTATTTTTCATTTCTTTTTTGTCTCCCATTAAATTGTGAATTGTAAAATACGGAAAATGGATAGAATTATCCTGAATCGAATGAATGATTGCTGGTCACACGTAATGCGAACAGTAAGAATGGTTCTTTCGGTACAATCAATTACTCGTGATCTGGAATTCGTATATTCCCCGCACCAACGGCCGGCAGGTTTCCTGACTTACAGATCTTCTATACAGAACACCTTCCCGGTCTCCCAGTGGATGTGCGGACTCTCCACACTTGTCTGTATAGGAGCGGTCTTCTGAAACAGTTACCTTAAAACGATTTCTAAAAAGACCGCATCTCTGCTCACAGTGACGAGTTCGTACAGGTCTTACACCTGTTTCCCTTTTACCTGTTTCGATCAGGAATATCCCTGATCAAACAGCACCGAACGCTATTATTTCTGACTAACTATAACATTTCATTATATTGAAGTCAACTAGCAACGTCTGGTCAAAACAAAACTTAAAATTGAAATAGGACTTCAGATTGTGCTCCAAAGTCCTTTTCTGTCTTATATGCCTGACAAATTATTTATAGTTCCTCTCCGTTTGTTCTGATTACATTCTGATACCAATAAAATGAATCTTTCTTTGAACGCGCAAGTGTTCCTGTTCCATCATCATATTTATCCACATAAATAAATCCATAGCGTTTTGCCATTTCGCCGGTAGATGCACTTACAAGATCTATACATCCCCATGGAGTGTATCCTCTAAGATCAACTCCATCAGCCACAGCTTCTCTCATCTGTTCTATATGTTTTTTCAAATAATCAATACGATAACTGTCATGAACATTTCCATCTGCTTCCTTTACATCCTTTGCGCCAAGACCATTTTCTACTACCATAATCGGAATTTGATATCTGTCATAGATTTCATTTAATGTATATCGCAATCCTTTCGGATCAATCTGCCAGCCCCAATCACTTGCCTCTAAATAAGGATTCTTAAGTCCTGCCACAATATTTCCTTCTACTGCTTTAGCAATACCTGTTGCATTTCCAACACAGTTACTCATGTAGTAACTTAATGTATAAAAATCAACAACACCCTCTTTTAACAAAGTATCGTCATCAGGTTCTTTCTTAATCTGAATATCATTTTCTTCAAAGAAACGTTCTGCATATGCCGGATACTCACCTCTCACCTGGATATCAGAACAGAACCAGTTTATCATGCGCATCTGTTTCTGTGCTTCAAGAATATCCTCTGGATGACAGGTGCTTGGATACATTGTGATAAAGCAGATCATATTTCCCATCTTAAATTGCGGATATTTCTCATGTGCCAGTTTTACTGCCTTTGCACTTGCTATAAACTGATGATGCAATGCCTGATAACGAACCTGTGGCTCATCTTTTACTCCCATCATTGTTCCATAGTAGTCTTTAATCGTGCCAAGCGACAAAGTTGCCCCCATCACCATGGTACCTGCATTAATCTCATTAAATGTTAGCCAATATTTAACTTTATCCTGATATCTTTCAAAAACAGTCTCGCAGTATCTCACATAACAATCTATACATTCTCTACTTTCCCAACCATTATATTTTTCAACCAGACCATACGGCATCTCATAATGTGAAATGGTAACAAGTGGTTTAATACCATATTTCAAACATTCATCAAATACTGCATCATAAAACTCCAGCCCTTTTTCATTCGGTGTTTCCTCCAATCCTGTCGGAAAAATTCTTGTCCATGCAATAGACATTCGGAAAGTTTTGAATCCCATTTCTGCAAATAATGCAATATCTTCTTTATAATGATGATAAAAATCTGTTGCTTCATGGCTAGGATATAATGTTCCTTCTTCAAACCCATCTGTAATTCGCTTTGGAATCGTATGTGTTCCATTTGTACATAAATCTGGAATAGCAACTCCTTTTCCATCTACATCCCATGCACCTTCATACTGATTTGCGGCTGTTGCTCCGCCCCATAAAAAATCTTTTCGAAAAGTCTTCATTCATTCTTCTCCTATTTATATCGTCTGCTCTATTCTTTCAAAAATAATGTATTAGCAATAAGAAAATACTCTTATTTTTAATAAGTGTACTCCTTCAAAGATCATTGTTGTAATCTCATCTCCATTTAGTCTACATTCTGAAATAAACATTCCATCCGAAAAATATCCTTCATCTACACTTAAAAAATCTGTGTAAGGTACCTCTACTTTAGTCGACCTGATCTCTAATCCACAATCTTTTACAATAACGAAAAATTCATTTTCCTCATGCTCTAGCACAAGGCATGCACCACTTCTTGTTTGCAGGAATCTGGATTCATAAAAAATATTGAAATCATAAGAAACAAATGACAGCACCTCATTTTTTCCATTCTCACTGATTGATGCCTGCAAATGTCTTGTACCATAAGCTTCCGCTAAAAGTGACATCATTCCATTTAATAATCCATTAATTTTTGCATATTCTTCTGCATTTTGCGGTGTCTTTAATAACTCATCATCCGTATCCATCCCAAACAATATTCCTTGCGTTGCTGTAAAAGGGAGACCAATATCTTCAAATCCAAATGGAGAATAACACATTCCATGATAATGTCCTATCACATATAATTCTCTGATTCCTGCATACGAATGCGTTGCACACTCCGCAATATAAAGAGGATTTCCTCCTTTTGTATAACAATCACATGTTTTCAGGAATGTTGGGATATAAATATCCGGTCCGTAAATATCAATAGAAGGCGCTGCATGTTTCCATATAGGCATCAATTTCGCCACCGGTCCTCCCGTAGGGTATTTTCCTGGTTTTTGACCTTTATCAAGCCAACAATTTACTGTCATAGGGAGATTATATTCCTTCTTTCCTGCCTTCGCAACTGCCTCTACAAACTTTGCCGTATAATAGCACTGGAATACTTCATCTGCCATTTCCCCAAAAATTTCACCCCAGTTTTTACCATAAATCAATTCTTCTCTTCTTACAATAGTACTAGCAAGTTCAGGTGTGAGTTCTGCATAGGTTTCTTTTAAATATTCAAGAAATGGAGCCGGAACAGAAGAAGCAAACATTTTTTCTGCTCTTTCTCCATGTTCTCTTGCTTCTCCTAACAATCCTGTCTCATTTTCTACTTGCATTGTAATAACTGTATGCTCTGTTCTGTCGATACAACATATATGTTCCATTAATCTTGCAAATGCTGCCGCATCTGCTTTCTTTGTCTCCTCACAAAATGCTGAGAGCGTCGAATAATGTAATCCATGTACATTTTCTAAAATTTTGAAATTTTTTCCATTCTCCAACTGTGCACGTTCAAAACGCTTCAGATCTTGTTTCACCCACTCGGGTGCATAATAACACTGTGCATTTTTCCAAGAACCAAACCATAGAAATCCTATCTTCTTTCGATGCTCTCTTGCCTGAAAAATTATAGAATCAACAAGCGAAAAATCATATTTCCCTTCTTCTGGTTCTATTACCTCCCAATAAATTGGCAATAATACTGTATTCAAATTTAATTCATCAGCTCTTTCCCATATTCTTTCCATGATCTTCACATTTGAAGCACTAGAATTATGTGCTTCTCCTGCAATCATAATAAACTGAGCTTCATCTACTATAAGAACTTTTTGTCCATTCCTGTCTTCAAGATAAGGTGCTTTCATCTCAATTTCTCACTTTCTTCCATTTATCTTATAAAAAAGCTATCGAAATCACAACTTCCCTCTCCACAAAACTCAAAGTATAATCCACATTTTCCACAGATCCGTTTCAGTTTTTCTTTTTTTCTATTCCAGTCTTTAGCAGGGGATATCTGGATTTCTACAATCTGATTTTTTCTGGTTTCTTCTGTATAAATAAGGATTTTCCCTGTAAATTCGCCACGATAAGTGACTGCAATCTCCTGTTCTTCTCCTGTAAACTGCAAATACTTAAAGCCACATACAGCTCCGTCTTGCATATTATGAAGATAAGAATTTTGTACTGTTGAAACTTTATTTCTTCCTTCCAAAGCAATATAAGGATGTGGTTCTTTCCATTTTACACTACTTGAATAATGAAGGATTCCTTCTTTGCTTCGTAAATAACAAAGCAAATGAGCTGAATATTCTCCAGCTGCCTTCCAAGGCTTTCCTGACATTCCACTACTTGTTATTTCTACCTGTGGAATTGTTCCATCTTCCTTCAACTCTATTTTCTCTGCACATCCTTGCCTGCTATACTGCGTCCCATAAGTATGTCTATGATAAAAGATATAGTATTTATCTTCTATTATTAAAATCCCTCCATGATTATTTCCGAGATAATTAACCGCATCCTTTTCCATTCTTCCAGCTAATCCTACATCTCCATTTGAAACGATTGTTCCCTGATATGAAAAAGGACCCATTGGATTCTCTGCTAATGCATAACATAGTTCATGGCCCTGTTCGCTGGAATACACCAGATAATATTTATTTTTTATCTTTCGGATGCTGGATGCTTCCAGAAATGCGTGTCCCTCATACGGAGTTCCAACTGACTGAAGTTTTCCTGGAACTGTTGCTACTGGAAGAGTCTTAATTGTCTTCATATCATTTTCCAGCTGAACTACAAATCCTCCCTTGTATGCAGCTTCAGGAAATCCTTCTTTTCTTTTTTGTAATGCAAAACCATAATATAAGAAATTTCCTTCTTCTGCACTATAGATTGCAGGATCAAACATCAATCCGTATCCTGATTCTGAAGTAAGTATTCTTCCGTCCGAAAAACATACATCTCCATAATACTCATAATGACCAGCCGGTGTGGCGCACACTGCCACACCAAGCTTGTCCATTTTTGAAGTGAAATAATACAGATAATATCTTCCATCCGGTCCACATATAGCATCAGGAGCCAGAAGATCAACTTCTGTCTCATAGTTTGGATCATCTGATTTCTTAAAAATCACGCCTTCAAATGTCCAATTTGTCAAATCGTCTGCTGGAGCACTCCAACACACATAATCTCCTGTGCAATATCGCTCACCCTCTGCCTCATCATGCGAACCATATACATAAACCCTATCGCCAAAAAATTTCGGTTCTCCATCCGGAATGTACTCCCATCCCGGCAGATATGGGTTTCTTGTCTGTTTCATCTATTTCACCCTTTCTTTTATGAATCTAACATTTTGTCATTATATCCAAAAAGATATGTTAAAATGATTCCACCAAAAAATCCAATTGCAATAACAACTGCTGCAATTTTTCCCATCATTGCAACAAATGCAGGGATTGTCAGAACACAAGTAGAAATCAACGCTGTCTGCATTCCACCAGATGTTGCGATCAACACTCCTCCAATCGCATCTAAAAGGCATACGATTACAAACGGTCTTTTAAATTTTAACACAACTCCATAAATTGCAGGCTCCGTTACTCCTGCTACAAATGCTGAAATTCCTGTAGATACCGCTGTCTGTTTCAGTTCTGGATTCTTAGTCTTTAGGAATACACCAAACGCACATCCAGCCAATGCAAAGTTTGTCGCTAATGTAATTGCAAAAATTGGATCTGCACCGATCGTAGCAAAGTTATTCATACTAAGTGGTACAAGCCCCCAATGTAAACCAAAGATCAGCATGATCGGATATAATGCTCCAAATACAAATCCTGCAACAGGTGGACAAGTATCAAGTAACCAACCAATTCCATCTGCAAGCCCCACTGAAACGATATTTGTAACTGGCCCAATTACGAGAAATGTTAACAATGCAGTCACAACAAGACTCAAAAGCGGAACAAAGATTCCACGAATTACTTGTGGGAATAAAGGTTTGATCAGTTTTTCAAACTTCGCCTGAACAAACACTGCTACAACAATTGGAATGACAGAACAAGGATAACTAATCAACGTCACTGGGATTCCAAAGAAACTTACCGCTTCTCCTGCACTGTACAATGTACTGATATTCGGATATACAAGTGCCGCTGCTACTGCCATCGCTACGAAAGGCTCTGCTTTAAACTTCTTTGCGGCTGTATATGCAAGGAAAATTGGCAGGAAATTAAACACGCCATCTGCCATAGCATATAAAAGCTGATATGTTGTTCCTGCTGTATCCAACCAGCCAACTGTTGTAAAGACGACAAGAAATCCTTTTAACAATCCTGCTGCCATAAATGCACCCATAAATGGAAGGAAGATTGCTGAAATCACATCAATTGCTATCGTCAGAATACTCTTCTTGGCTGTTCCTCCATCCTCATCCGCTTCACCTGTCAGATTAATATTCGTCACCTTTCCGATCTCATCGTAAACATCTCCAACATCTGTTCCGATAACAACCTGATACTGTCCTGCTGCAACCATAACCTGAATAACACCTTCTGCCTTTTTCAGTGCTTCCAGATTTACTTTCTTTTCATCTTTTACTATAAAACGAAGACGTGTCATACAATGTGCCAGTGATTTTACATTTTCTTCACCACCGATCTCACGGACAATGTCTATTGCCATCTTATTATAATTTTTAGCCATGAGTTTCTCTCCTTCTAATAACTTTTAGATTTCAAATCAACCGGATTGTTTCAGAATTGTGCACCATCCTGACTTCTTCCTGCAATCATTTCTGTTCTGAAAACATTTCTCCCCACCACCATGAACTATGTCGTGTTTCTCTTATGGAGTTCTTTCGTATATCTGAAAAAGGCTTTTTGATATACAAAAAAAGACCCAGAATATACTTTGGACTAATGTATAAGTCCTCTGCTATCTCTGCGTCTTGCTGAACTGAATCATAACAAACTGATCTGCATGTGTAATTGATTTCTGCATCTACTTTAACAAACTATCATATGTTTGTCCAGCTTACAAAATCACCAATATTTTCCACTAAAAATTATTACTTTTTCACAATGGACAAATCTTCTCTCACTGTCTACAATGGATTAATAAACGATTGTTACTGTTGAATCAGGCAAGTCGATTTTATGTTATAATAAGCTCATGAGACAGATATTTTATTATCGGCATCTCAATACACTTTTATACCATAAAATCGGCTTTTATTTTTTGCAAAACAATCAATACAAAGGAGATATCTAATATGCAGATCACCCGTGTTCTTAATACGAATGCTGTCTTATCAGCAGATTCTGACAGCAATGAAATCGTCCTTCTCGGCCGCGGGATTGGATTCAAGGCCCGCCCCGGAGACAACGTGGATGAAACTAAAATTGAAAAACGTTTTACGTTAAATGACAAGAAACAGTTAAGCCGTTTTCGGGAACTTTTAGAACAGATTCCTTCTGAATACATTTTTGTAGCAGAACAGGCAATTTCATTTGCCAAACGCTTCTACAATCTGCAGCTGAATGAATCTATCCATATTTCTCTTGCAGATCATCTTCACAGTGCTGTAGAGAATGCAAAGCTTGGAATTCAGATTCCAAACTCCCTTCTTTTAGATATTAAACAGTATTATCCAAGAGAATATGAGATTGGACAACAGACCATCACTTTTGTAGATGACAGACTTCACATTAAACTTCCAGAAGATGAGTGGGGCTTTGTCGCCATGCATTTTGTCAATGCACAATACGGAAAAGAAAATACTAATGTCAAAAAAATCATTACATTTGTGAGAGATGTAAATAATTTTATTTTAAACGAGCTTGATATTAAACCTGATGAAGATTCCTTGTTTTATCACCGCTATATGACACACCTGAATTTCTTTGCACAGCGAGTTGCCGGCGGCGTTCATTATTCTGATGACAATGATATTGAACTGTCATTATTAAAAAAACACTATCGCGAAGAATACAAGGTAAGCTGTGATGTTGCAAATTACATTAAGAAAAACTATCATTTTAAACCTAACAAAGATGAAATCATGTATCTCACAATTCACTTGGCGCATATTACACGCCACGCGGTTTAACAATTTCATTTTAATTTAAAATCAGGAGGACTCAGACTATGGGATTTTTAACAAAACTTTTTTCTGGAAAATCAGAGGAAAATGCAAAGCCAGAAGAAATCAAAACTACTAACTCACAACCAAATACGATCTATGCACCTTTTAAAGGCACTGTCATTCCATTAGAGCAGATTAACGATGGTGTGTTTTCCAGCGGTGTACTCGGTCAGGGAATTGGAATGTACCCAGAGGAAGAAACTGTCTATGCACCTTTCGATGGAAAAATCACTCAGGTAATTGACACAAAACATGCTATCGGTATCTTAAGTAATGACAATATCGAATTATTGATTCACGTTGGGATGGATACTGTTGCAATGAAGGGAAAAGGATTTAAACTGTTTGTTTCAGAAGGTGATAGCGTATCCTGTGGACAGAAATTAATGACCTTTTCTAAATCAGAGATTGCTGCTGCCGGATATCCGGATACAACTGCAATTATTATAACAAACACCGATGATTTCAATAAGGTTTCTACTCTTATTGAGGGACCTGTAGAAAAAGGGACCGCCGTACTGATTACAGAATAATGCAAAGGAGAACGTTATGACAGAACAACAATTACTAGACTTATTTCATCAAATGACTTTAGAAGAAAAGATTGGACAGCTTGTCCAGTTGGATGGCGGATGTTTCGGTACTGATGCTATGGCTGTCGGACCAAGAGAAAAGCTTGGTGTCACAGAAGAAACCGTACGCAACTGTGGAAGCGTATTAAATGTTCTTGGTGCTGAAAAGGTTCATGAAATCCAAGATCATTTTCTTGCTGAAAATCGTTTAAAAATACCGCTCCTCTTCATGGCAGATGTAATTTACGGATACCAGACTGTTTTCCCGATTCCTCTTGGTCTTGGATCCACCTGGAACCCGAACCTGATTCGTGAAGATTATAAACTGATTGCAGAAGAAGCCTGCAGTGATGGTGATATGGTTACCTTCAGCCCACCTGCTGATCTAATTCGTGATGCAAGATGGGGACGTTGTCTTGAAATGCCGGGAGAAGATCCTGTTCTGATCTCTCATTTTTCTAAAGCAATGGTAGAAGGTTTCCAGAACACATGGGAAAAGGGAAAAAGTGTTGCCTCCTGTCTGAAACATTTTGCCGGATACGGTGCCCCGGAAGCCGGACGCGAGTATAACACCGTTGATATGAGTAAACGCCGTTTCCTTCAGGATTTTCTTCCTGGTTATAAATCTGCTGTAGATGCAGGATGTGAACTGGTTATGACTTCCTTTAATACCGTAGATGAAATTCCTGCTACTGCCAATAAATGGCTGATGGATGATATTTTGCGAAAAGAATGGGGATTTAATGGAGTAATCATTACAGATTATGCAGCAATCTCCGAATTAAAGGCGCACGGAGTTGCTGCTGATGATGCTGAAGCTGCAAAACTTGCAATAAATGCAACTGTAGATATTGATATGAAGACATCTTGCTATGCAAATAATCTTGCGGATCTTGTTGCCCGTCACGAAATTGATGAAGCACAGATTGATGCTGCCTGTTATCGAATCCTTACTCTGAAAAATAAACTTGGACTTTTCGAAGACCCATACTATGGATGCAGTGTAGAAAAACGTGATTCCGTTATCTGCAGTCCTGAAAAAATCAGTGCTGCCCGTAAAACCGCCAACCGTTCTATGGTTCTTCTTAAAAATGATGATATTCTTCCGCTTAAAAGAAATAAACAGAAGATTGCTCTGATCGGACCTTACGCTGACAGTCTGGATATTGTCGGCATGTGGGCTGTTCACGCTGATCACAAACATTCAATTACAATAAAACAGGCGATGGAAAATATTCTCGATAATGAATACTTTACTTTTACCAAAGGCTGTGATTTCCTTGATGATTATAGTTCGTTAGGCGAGTTCGGATTCATCCCTGCGATTGCCAATGGAAAATTCACTCCTGAACAGTCTGTCATAGAACATGAGAACGCTCTTACTCTGGCAAAAGAAGCTGATGTTGTCGTACTGGCTATGGGAGAACATATGCTGCAAAGTGGTGAGTCTGGTTCAAGAACCGATATCACACTTCCAGAACCACAGAAACAACTTCTACATGAGATTAAAGCTCTTGGCAAAAAAATTGTTCTTGTATTGTTCAACGGAAGACCTCTTGCATTAACTGATATCATTGAAGATTGTGACGCTGTTTTGGAAGCATGGTTCCCGGGCACAGCCGGTGGACTTTCCATCTGTGACTGCCTCTTCGGTGACTACAATCCTTCTGGAAGACTGACTGTAAGTTTCCCTTATCACGTTGGTCAGGAACCATTGTATTATTCTCAGTTTGCAACGGGAAGACCTGCAAATGGGAGCACGCATAGCGGACGCTTTGTCTCGCGTTATCTTGACTGCCCGAATGAAGCACTTTTTCCTTTCGGATATGGTTTATCCTATCATAAGGCAGAATATTCTAATCTTACACTTAACCAGACAAAGATTTCAAAATCCGCTGATGATTCCATACAGGTATCCATCACAGTAACAAACACCAGTGGAACTTCCGGAACTGAAACTGTTCAATTATATCTCAGAGACTTAGTTGGAAGTGTTGTAAGACCAATTCTTGAGCTGAAAGACTTCAAACAAATTTACTTAGGTGCTCATGAAACAAAAAAAATCACCTTTACAATTACTGAGGAAATGCTTCGCTTTTACACAAAAGATTATACTTATCAGAGCGAACCGGGCAATTTCAAAGTATTTGTCGGACCGAATAGTGCTGAATTACTGGAAGCAGATTTTTCACTGACTATCTAGCAATCTTTTATTTAGATAGCCACATAATTAATTAAACATAAAAAATGGATGAAAGTATGTATCGTATATAATACCAGGGCTCTCATCCATTTTTTCTTCATTATTCCGCCTTCACAGCCCAGCGCATCTTCGTGGATCTTGCTCTTCCGTTCTGCGCACATTCCTGTGCTGACGGACGTACAACATCTCTCGCATATTCGGAATAGATTCCTTCTTTATATCCTGCTTTGAGTGCTTTCTTTACAAGCTTGTCCTCTCCGGAATGGAATGTAAGAATTGCTACTCTTCCGCCCGGTTTTAATGCTCCCGGGAGTTTCTCCATGAATTCATACAGCACTTCGAATTCATTATTGACATCAATACGAAGTGCCTGGAATGTTCTCTGGCAAGTCTTCTTGATAATGTCCTTCTTTTCTTTATTATTCGGAAGGAAATCCAAAGTCTTCTCGATCACATTTCTAAGCTTTGTTGTTGTATCGATGCGATTGCCTCTGCGAATCTCATCTGTGATTGCTTTCGCCAGCTCTTCGCAGTATGGCTCATCTGAATTCTCGTAAAGCATTCCGGCAAGCTCTTCCTCGGAAATGTTGTCGAGTCGTTCTGCTGCGCTGATACCTTTCTCCTGGTTCAGTCGCAGATCCAGCGGTCCGTCAACTTTGAAGGAAAATCCTCTCTTCGGATTGTCGATCTGCATAGAGGAAACTCCAAGGTCCGCAAGGATAAAATCAAATCCTCCAACTTCTTTTGCAATCTCATCGATCGTGCAGAAGTTCTGCAGACGGATACTTAAAATGTCTTCTCCGAATCCCTGCTCTGCCAGACGTTTTCTTGTCTTCGCAGACTCTTCCGGGTCAACATCTGTTGCATAGATGTGCCCCTCACCTTTCAGACATTCCAGCATTGCTTTCGTATGTCCACCGTATCCGAGTGTCGCATCGAATCCAGTCTCACCCGGCTGGATTTTCAGGAAATCAAGGATCTCATTTACCATGATGGAAATGTGCATTCCGGCAGGAGTATTTCCCTTCTGGATTACATGCGCGATTGTATCCTTGTATTTCTCCGGCTGTAACTCTTTATATTTTTCCTCGAATTTCTTCGGGTATTTTCCTTTGTATCTCACACGACGCTTGTGCGGTGTCTGTGATTCCTGTATGTTCTGACTGTTCTGTTCGCTCATTTCGCTCTCCTGTTCTTATTTTTACAACGTATGTACAGTATACCATGAAAGTTATTCACAATATACCATGAACTTTGAAATGTTTTCCACATAAGTCTTCATATTTTTCACCTATTCACATTTCTTTACCGGAACCTGCATGGATTCGCTATTTTATCCGGCTGCATATCTTACTGCCACGTTCATCACTCCCGCAAGCATCATCACAACCACCGGATTCAGTTTTGTCTTACGAAGCAGTAACAGACAGATTCCGAAGATCACCACCATAGACCATTTTGTCGCCGCAAACTGCACAATTCCATCTGTCCAGAATGCAGTGTGCAGAATTGCGATTCCTGCGGATGCGATCAGTGCGACAACTGCCGGTCTTAAGGATTCCAGCACGCTCTGGAACATTTTCATTTTCTTATATCTTAAATAAAACCATGCGATCAAAGTTACGATAATACAAGACGGCAGAATGCACCCACAGGTCGCCGCAACAGATCCCGGAACTCCCGCAATCTTGCTGCCGACAAATGTTGCCGCATTGATCGCAATTGGCCCAGGTGTCATCTGGGAAATCGTGATCAAATCTGTGAATTCTGTCATCGTAAGCCAGTCGTGCTGCGACACTACCTGTTCTTGAATCAGAGGCATCGCCGCATAACCGCCGCCAAAGCTGAACATTCCAATCTGAAGAAAGCTTAAAAACAATTTCAAATAAATCATTTCCCTTCACTTCCTTTCTTCGTGATTTTTTTCTCAATTAATGCGCGGAGTACTCCGACAATTCCACAGATCAGAATCACATAGACTACATTTACCTCAAATATGCAGGAAGCTATAAATGCCCCGACCATAAGTACGTATGACAAAGCATCTTTCTTCTTCACGATTCCGGCACCCATGTCATATGTCACAGATGCGATCACGGCGCCCACTCCGGCCTGCATTCCTTCGAGCATTAAGCTGATGATCTGGTTACTTCGAAATGCCTGATAACCAGCAGAAAGTATCGATATAATAAGAAATGGTGGGATTACCGTCCCGGCAATTGCTGTCAGAATCCCCGCAATTCCAGCCAGTTTATATCCGATCACGATTGCTCCGTTCACTGCGATTGCTCCCGGTGCCGACTGCGCAATTGCCACAAGATCCAGCATCTCCTCTTCTTCGATCCAATGATATTCGTCTACGAACTTTTTCTTCATCAGACTAACGATCACATAACCACCGCCAAATGTGAACGCGCTTAAGTAAAAGGTTGACCAGAAAATCTTCCACAATTTTTTATCTTGTTTTTTCCCTTGCGTTTTTTCTTGTTGTTCTTCCATATATATTGTCCTCGTATATTATGATTATGCGAATTGCGTAGCACTAGAACTCCCGCCACACTATATGCTATTGACAGGCAAAATTCCCTAACTATGATATTCTTTCTCTTGTAGTCTATCGCAATCAAAATGATTATGCAATCGCCTTGAATTTTTTACATTATATTTTCCTTTTTGAAACCTTAATTTTATCTGAATTTTCCCTATTTGGAAAATGATTATGATACAATGAGAACAGTAATATTTATCATAAAGGAGATTGAAATTGAAAAACCCTTTTTTTCGATTATCTTATGCCGTTCTCCTGTGTTGTTGCCTGACCGGATGCGGTAGCATACAGCACAAATCCAGTACGGACACGGCGCAGGCGCAGGGTACTAAGGCACCACCCAAGACAGCGGATGATTTTTCTATCTCATCAGATTCTGAAAATGAAACTGTAGATGAAACTTCTTCTGCTGATGCCGCCACCCCATCTGCTTCTGAATCTGAATCCGTAACTCAGCAGGAACTGCTGACCGGCGCAGCAGTTCTTTACAGCAATGGACAGGAGATCAGCTTTGACCCTTCCTGGCAATACGCAGACTTTTCTGCAATCAATTCTGGAACAGCTACTATTTATCTTGCAGATTCTGACCGCAAGGATATCGTCGTTGGCGTGAATGCCGGACATGGAACTTCCGGTGGTGCTTCTGTAAAGACACAGTGTCACCCGGATGGTTCTCCAAAGACAACCGGCGGAAGCACTGCTCAGGGTGCAACTTATGCGACTGCAGTTTCCGGGGGAATGACATTTAACGATGGAACTGCTGAAAGCACTGTTACACTTCAGATGGCTCAGATTCTGAAAGATAAGCTGCTTGCTCAAGGATATGATGTCCTTATGGTGAGAAATAGCGACGATGTCCAGCTTGATAATGTTGCCCGCACCGTACTCTGTAACAATGTAGCTGAATGTCACATCTCACTCCACTGGGATGGAGATGGATTGGGATATGACAAAGGCTGTTTCTACATTTCTGTGCCGGATGGCCTGAAAAGTATGGAACCTGTCGCTTCCCACTGGCAGGAACATGATGCACTTGGAGCATCTCTTGTAGAAGGACTTCGTACGGAGGGAATGACCATTTATCAAAACGGTTCTATGAATATCGATCTGACGCAGACTTCTTATAGTACGATTCCGTCTGTTGATATGGAACTTGGAAATGCAAGCTCTGACCACAGTGATTCCACACTAAATAATCTGGCTGATGGTCTGGTTCTTGGACTCAATGCTTATTTTGGAAATTAGAATTCTTATTGAGTTATTTATTTTATTTTTTAAGGAGGTTATTATGGAGCCACTCATTCGTGTTAAAAATATGTACAAGATCTACAATCCTGGAGAAAATGAAGTCCGCGCACTGGATGATGTTTCTCTTGAAATCAACCAGGGGGAATTTATTGCCATTGTCGGACATTCCGGTTCTGGTAAATCTACATTTATGAATATGCTCGGCTGTCTTGACACACCTGATTCCGGGGAATATTTTCTGGATGGAAAAGATGTTGCCAATCTCTCAGACAATGAACTGTCTGATATCCGCAATCACAAGATCGGCTTCATCTTTCAGGGATTTAATCTGATTCCAAACCTGGATGCACTTGGAAATGTAGAACTTCCACTGATCTATCGCGGACTTGGAAAGCAGCAAAGAAAAGAGATTGCCGGGGAAGCTCTATCGAAGGTTGGACTGGAAAATCGTATGGATCACAGACCGAACCAGCTTTCCGGTGGACAGCAGCAGCGTGTTGCTGTAGCCAGAGCAATTGCCGCGCAGCCGCCGATCATCCTTGCTGACGAACCGACCGGTAACCTGGACAGTAAGTCGACTATCGAGATCATGAATATTCTGAAAGACCTTCATAAGTCTGGAAGAACAGTTATTATTATTACACATGATGATGAAATTGCCAATCAGGTAGACCGCGTTGTCCGCATTATGGATGGAAAGATTGTGAGTGATAGTGTAAATCAGTAACAATTTAAATGGTTACCCGCACTTAAAGAGAGGGGGCAGTACTTCACGATTTCTTAATCGTTGAATCACTGCCCTCTTTCCATGTTTCTTATTAGATACTTCTTACTGGAATTTCTAATTACTTCTATTCACTTTTTATTCAACTGATACAAGCTCAATCTTGAAGTTCAGTTCTTTTCCTGCCATCTCATGGTTTGCATCGAAAGTGATTGTTGTCTCTTCCTTAGCTGTTACCTTTACCGGAAATGGCTGTCCATACTGATTGGACAGGTAAACCTGCTGTCCTACTTCAAGGTCTTCCGATCCCGGAAGCTCTGCGATCTCTACTGTGAAGATAGCTTCCGGATTCGGCATTCCATAAGCTTCTTCCGGCATCAGATGGATGTCCACTACCTGACCAACTTCCATATCAGCTACTGCTGCATCAAATCCTTTGATCATCTGTCCTGCACCGCATACGAACTCAAGCGGCTCTCCACGGTCATAAGAAGAATCAAACTGAGTTCCGTCATTGAATGTTCCTTTGTAATGTGTACGGCATTTCTTTCCAACATTCTTTCCTTCCATTGTAGTGTGTGATCCGCATCCGCCACCGCAGCTGCTTCCACAAGAATGTCCCTCTTCATGATCTCCACAGGAATGTCCTTCCTCATGGTGATGATGATCACATGTAGCTCCTCTGGATACAAGCTCACCTTTCAGATATGCCTCTACTGCCTGATCCGCATCTCCCTGTGCTCCTGAACATAATTCAACACCGGCCTCTGCAAGTGCAGTCTGTGCACCTCCGCCGATTCCACCACAGATCAGAACATCTACGTTCTGTCCTGCAAGCAGTCCTGCCAGTGCTCCGTGTCCTTCCCCATTAGAACCGATCACTTCACTGGAAACCACCTTATTATCTTCCACTTCATACACTTTGAAAGTCTCTGTCTTTCCAAAATGCTGGAAAATATTTCCGTTGTCATAAGTTACTGCAATTTTCATTGTAAAATCCTCCGTTTCAAAATTCCCTGTCAGACTAGTATAATCCATTACGCAGGTAAAAGCAACCTTTGTGTAGATGCGAAGTTGCTCCTTGTAGCAGTTACTGTTCACACGGTGTGCGACCAGCAACGCAAACAGTATCATTGACACAATCTCCTCAAGACACTATACTTGTTATAAAACTTACTCCAAACCATCAGAAAGTGAGCACAACCATGGAATATGAACACATTACCCATTCCTTTGAACCAATATATAATGAAGACTCCGAGATTCTGATTCTTGGAACTCTTCCTTCTGTAAAATCACGGGAAAATAATTTCTACTACGGACATAAACAAAATCGATTCTGGAAATTGTTGGCGAAACTTTGTGAGGAGGAAACTCCGCAGACAGTTGAAGAGAAAACGGCCATGTTACTCCGCCACCGTATCGCCATCTGGGATGTTATTCAAAGCTGTGACATCAAAGGCTCCAGTGACAGCAGTATCAAGAATGTGACACCAACTGATTTGAAACAAATCTTAGATCATTGTCAGATTCGACAAATCTATGCAAATGGAAATAAAGCCGGAGCTCTTTATAAGAAATATCAGCAGCCGCTGACCGAAAGAGACATCCTTGTGCTTCCTTCCACCAGCCCGGCCAATGCCGCCTGGTCACTGGATCGTTTGTACGAAAAATGGAGTGAGATACTGAGGTAAATTATATTGCCTCAGTTCTCACTCCATTTTTATTCGAATAAATTACTATTTCAAACAACTTAGATTATTCGCTAACCTGCGCTCTTCTCTGCTCAAACACTGCTGCCAGTCTCGGCAGAATCTTATTGCATGCCATCGTGTATGCCGCGCCAAATACATTTGCCCCAATACGAAGCGCTACCGCATACGGCATTCCGAACAAGCCGGATGCAATCGACAATGCACCAAATGTATTAAATGCTGTCTGCCATGCATACCCTGCAGAATATCCGACTCCGATTCCTCCGATCATTCCGATGTATGGATACATTGACTCCGGAAGCACCAAATACAGGATAACAAATAACAGACATCCTACTATATTAAATGCAGCTCTCTTTCCTGCTCGTTCTTTACAGTCATCCGGGAATGGAAGACAAACAGACATGCTTGCGATCCCCGCCCACATTGCTCTCGGAAGTCCAAGCAATGACATGAATAACATTGCACTGGAAACAACTAATGAAAGACGAATGTACCATCTGTTTCTTGCAGAGCTGATATTGAACTCGCGGAACAAATCAAGAAATGATCTTCTATACGGTCTGTTCTTCTGATTCTTATAGAAGATTGCCATACACAATACCATTCCAACCAAAAGGCCAGCCACACGATACAAGTACTCCTGTCCGGTCACATCATATCCCTGGAGAAGAAGATATCCAAGAACAAATGTAGAATGATTGTACATGATTACATTGTGACATCCCAGAATCATAAGAAGCAAAATACATACTATATTAATAAAGAATGCCGGAACCGGTGACACCATATTCGAAAGCTTCGGTCCTGCAATCAATATTCCAAAGATTCCGACGATGGAGGCCAATCCGTGCGTTGTACGAATTCCAAAATCTGCCTGTCGAAGAACAAGCACCGCAAGAAGCACTGTAACGCCTACTACACTGTTGTTATTCCCTGTGAAATGACTGTATAAAGAAACTACCGCCACACAAAATGCCATTACAAGATAGACTTTAAAATTATAAATAAGAATGTGGCGATACCTTTCCTTCTTGTCTTCTGTCGCTTTGATCAGCTGCTTAGATGCAACTGAACTGAGCTGTAACTCCTGATAAAATGTCATATATCTCTTCCTCCCACTGTTATTTTTCTTCAAAATATCGTAACTTTTCAAAGTCAACCTCTGAACAGTTACAAAATATCAACGAGAAACTATAATACAAATCCATCTCGGAGTCAATAAAAACTTTATTAAAATTTTCTGATAAATCTGAATTATTCGAACAATATATAGAATTTAATTTTTAGACTTTACAAAACGCAGGCTCTATGATAAGATAGTTTGTGTCGAGCGGAAGTGGCGGAATGGCAGACGCGCTAGATTCAGGTTCTAGTGGGAGTTTTATCCTGTGGGAGTTCAAGTCTCCTCTTCCGCATGGTTGAAAAGTACGAGAAAGCCTTATTTTATAAGGATTTCTCGTCTTTTTTTGTTATCTGAAATTTGCCCATTTTTGGTTACCTCTGTTATTTTTTCTCTCCCATTCGGGAAATCAATCACATTTTTACGGTTATAATTCTTATCCAATGCACGATCCAGCTGACTGACAATCTCTTCAGGACGTTTTCTGTCATAACAATAATTGTTATAAGTTGTTCTTTCATCCTCATGTCCAATGATCTTTCTGACTGTATTAATATTGATTCCTTCGTCAATCATCGATGAGATCACCGTCTTTCTCACTTTATGAGGACTTCTGTATGGAATATCAAGATACTTACAGTATTTTCTCAAACGACATGCGATTGCATTTTCCGTAATTCTCTTTCCCTGATTCATAAATAAATAAGAACCTGAGCAGCCATTTCTCTCATTCGCAGCCATTGCAAGTTTAATGACCAGCTTCGCTTTTTCAATCAAAGGAATTTCCCTGTCACCGGCATCTGTCTTTGTATGTTCCACAACTTCTCTAGATGTTTTTCTAAATTTCCCATCCGGTCCCTCTGTATAGCAGCTTGTTTCCATATGTTGGATATGAATATGATCCCGGCTCACGTCACTCTCTTTCAGTGCAACCAGTTCTCCCGGACGAACCCCTAGATAAAACTGAAGGATCACTGCTAACGATGTTGTGTTATCCGGATTTTCTTCATACTCTTTCCATGCCTCTTCTATGATTAGCAGCTGTTCGTTTTCCAAATAAACTTGCGTCTCATCTGATTTCTTCTTTTCCTTACGAAACATCTTTGCATTAATCTTGACCTGTGCAAATGGATTGGAATTGATAAAACCTCTGTCAATCGCATACTCCATGCAATGCCTCATGATAAATGACATTGTATAATACTGTTTTTTAGTCATGTGATTTGTTTTTATCATTCCATGAGCCCACTCATCCAACATCAACTTATTGAATTTCTTCAAGGGTATTGTTGCAATTTTAGTTCCTTCGTAAAATCTCGACCATTCTGTAGAATAACGTTTTACCGATGCCGACTTCAAAGTATGAAGCTGAAAATATTGTAACCACATCGGATAGACTGTCGTAAGTGTAATCTCATCCTCTGCATTCTCTTCACAGTAAGTATTTACGATCAGATTTTCCAGTTCCTTTTGTGTACTTCTTTTGACTAATCGCCTATGATCTGCTTTCGTCTCATCATAAAAATGTGTATACCACTTTCCATCCTTTCCTTGCCATATTTTATATTTGTGCGCTTTTAAAATATCTCTTCTTCTCATCATAGCCATTTTCTTCCGCACATCATCTAATGTTATAATACCATTACCGATGGCTGATTCTCAAAGGCAAGATTTTAAGGCCTTCATATATAGAAACGTTTCAAGGGGCTTATACAACCATCGATACTGAAGTTTCAAAAAAATAGGTGATAAGAATCTGACGGTGATACTATGATAATTCTTTGATTAGAAAATACAACGACAACTTTTAGGGCAAGATGCGCCCTTGAGTAACTCTAATTTCCTTTTGGAAATCAGGCTACCTGGCAATCTTGATGGGGATTTCGCTCCCCATTCCCTCGAATCTGTATATAACTGTTAAACATAAGTGATGTTTACGCCATCTAACATATACCCAAATAGATTATTCCAAAAATTAGGGAATTTTGAAAATATAGATGGAACGCATCTGCCTACGTGAAATTAATTCTACGCTAAAAGTATAATTTCAAAAAAACGCCTCCCGGCTATTTCAACCGAGAGGCAATTTCTAAAAGAAGGGATGAAAGAAAACTAACTATTCAACTTTTTCTTGTAATATATAAATTCTTGATTCAAAATCAGTGCATGGCGTTACATTTCCCGGAACTTGCCCTGCTGTTACATCTGTCGTGATCAGTCCCCAATTCATCAACTCATCTCCATAATTCTCTGTATTTGCTGATAAATTCTTATAAAGTTTATCTGGATCAAGTCCCTGCAGCTTTATTCTGCTGTATGGCATATTTACACCATTTAATACACGATAATATCCTACAAGTGCTGTTGTTTTCTCTTCATTAACTACCATCCAAATAGTTTCATTTCCCTCAAATGGACTTTTCAATCTGTAAAATGTTCCAAACTGTATCAACTGACGATACCTTTTCATAAATAGGCTTTGTGCCTTTACCTCTTCAATTTCAGAATCGGATAATTTATTCAAGTCCAACTCGTAACCAAACGTTCCAAAATAGGCCACATTTGCTCTTGTATGTAACGGTGTATTTCGAAAAACCTGATGATTTGGTATTACAGACACATGACTTCCCATACTGCTGATCGGATAACACATTGATGTTCCATACTGAATTTTCAACCTTTCAATTGCATCAGAATCATCGCTTGTCCATCCTTGTGGTGCATAATAAAGCATTCCCGGATCAAAGCGTCCTCCTCCGCTTGCGCAAGACTCAAATAAGATTTTTGGAAATTCAGATGTCAATCTTTCATACAAATCATACACTCCAAGTATATAACGATGGAATATTTCTCCCTGTCGTTCTGCTGGATAGGCAATGCTATAACACTCTGTAATGCTTCTGTTCATATCCCATTTTATGTATGAGATTTTTGCTTTTGAAAGAATCTTTGAAATCATTGTATAAATGTAATCAACAATCTCTTTTCTTGAAAAATCTAATACATATTGATTACGTCCATGTGAATTTGTTCTTCCCGGTGTTTGTAAGATCCAATCCGGATGTTGACGATATAGGTCTGAATCCTTATTTACCATCTCTGGCTCAATCCATAAACCAAATTGCATACCAAGGTTTTCTATGCGATCTGCCAGACCTTCAATCCCATTCGGAAGCAATTCTTTATTGACTATCCAATCTCCCAATCCAGCACGATCATTTCTACGTTTACCAAACCATCCATCATCAAGAACAAATAATTCAATGCCGCATTCCTTTGCTTTCTCTGCAATTTTCACCAAACGTTCTTCTGTAAAATCAAAATACGTTGCTTCCCAGTTATTATTCAATATTGGTCTGACACGATCACGCCAATATCCTCGTGCAAGGCGTTTTGCGTATAATTTATGAAAATTCTGACTCATCTCATTAAGTCCATTATCAGAATAAAGCATGACTGCTTCTGGCGTCTGAAAACTTTCTCCTGATTCCAATTTCCAGTCAAATCCATTTGGATTAATTCCTACTGTAACTCGTGTCACATCATGTGTATCTACTTCTGCCTGAATTCTAAAATTGCCGCTATAGATGAAACTAAATCCGATTGCTTCTCCCATAGATTCATCTGTATTTTTTCTTTTAAGAACCATGAACGGATTCTGTTCATGCGAGGAATTCCCACGCATACTATCAATTGCCGTAATGCCCTGTTCCAAAGTCCTCATCTTCACATGACGCTCTCTTGCCCATGCACCAGACAGTTGCATCCAAACATAATCTTTATCCGGAAGATCCAGATTCAAACTCATTGCTGTAAGCAAATGTACCGGCATTTTCCCTGTGTTTTTTATGCAGACACTCCTGGCGATCGCACTGTATTCAGAAAAGATCGTATACAGCAATTCCACTACAACTCCCGTAAGAGAATCTTTCAAAAAGATCTTAAGCGTCATCGCTTCTTCTTCAGACTCTGCATAGGTAGCCGGAAGCCCCTGAAGTTTTGGCTTTCCTGGTAAAATCTGATATCCGTCATATTCAAATTCTGAGATTCTGCTTCCATTTTTCTGTAATATTTCAATTGCAGAATGACGATAGTCCGTTGTCCCATATACCGGATATTCCTGTCGAATATGCTCCAATGAAAAACTTTTGTCCCCTTCATATACATAGGAGGTCATCGGACGTTCTATTTTCTCCACCAGATAAGAAAAATTCTTCTTATCATGGATTTTCTTTCCGTAATAAATCTGTCCCATATGTCCGTTTTCTAATACGCACATAATATAGCTTATCTGATCATTATATAAATGAAATGTCTTTGTCTCTTTATGAAATACAATATTTCTCATATATATTTTCCCTTGTTATTGGTATTTTGCAACAATCTTCTGCATTAAATCCCATTTCTTTTCCATGTCTGCAACAAGCTTAAATTGTGTTCGACATCTATCAAGATTATGGTCTTCTCTATGAATCTTAAAATAATGATCTCCTTCCAGATAATCCGTCAGGAATCGTATTCCGCATTCAAAAGTCATCACCTTAGCTCCCATTGGCAAAAGTTCTATTTCTTTTGTTGTCAATTGTTCTCTACATTCTTCAAGAAAACCTTTCGTATAAAGTTCAAATAACTCCATACTACAAGTAACCTTCTCTAAATCTTTTTCATCCTCTGCTGCTGTACTCGCACCAAAGCGAATAGAATCGCCAAAATCATTCATCGCCAGTCCTGGCATAATCGTATCTAAATCTATTACACAGAGTCCTTTTCCTGTAGCGTAATCTATCATAATATTATTTAACTTTGTATCATTATGTGTTACTCGTAATGGGATCTCACCTTTTGCCAATAGTTTTCCAAAAACACTTGATATTTCTTCACGCTCAAGGACAAACCGAATCTCCTTTTGTACTTTTGCTGCACGGCCAAAGCTATCTTTTTCAACAGCCTCCTTAAATGCAATCAATCTAGATTCTGTATCATGAAATCCCTTAATTGTTTCATTCAGTGTTTCTGCTGGATAATTTGACAATAATTTTTGAAAATGTCCAAATGCTACTGCGCTTTCATAAAAATCTTTCGGATTTTCTACAAGATCATAGCTTGTTGCATCTGTGATATACTTATAAGATCTCCAGTACTCTCCTTTGGAATCCACAAAATAATATTTTTCATCTTTTGCCGGAATCAAATTTAATGTTTCTCTCTCTGGATCTCCTCCATTTTTCTTTATTATTTTCTTTAAGTATGTTGTGACGCCTTCAATATTCTGCATTAATTCAACTGGGTTAGTAAAAATCTCCTGATTCACTCTTTGCAAAATCACTCTTATTGATCCCATTTTTCCAATCTCATACGTCAACAAATAAGTGTCATTGATATGTCCACTTCCATAGGGCTTGATACTAATAAGATTACCTTCAAACTGAAATCCATTAATTGCTTCTTTCAACTGTTCTTCTGATACTCTATTCATCACTTACTCCCTTCCCATAAATGCTGAGGATAAATCCCTTCATCATTTTATAGTTTTCAATTTCTATTTTGTCTCGTAGGCGCTGTATTCTTCAAAATCAATCACAGTTTTTCTAATTCTGGCTTCTTCAGCTGCAAGAGCCATCAAATGACTTGCCACAGAAACTGACGCATCTGTTTTTCCTGTTTTTCCTTCTCCAACCATACGAACAAACTCGCGCATCATACTCATATCACTTCCGCTATGTCCCTTTGAAGGTGTATGAAGTTGAATCAAATCATTTGTTCCACTTACAAAATCTATGATTTCTATTGTTCCTGCCTCCATATCACCTTTTAATTCGCCTTTAGTTCCCATAATTCGAATTCTTCTTGCGCACTGGTTTGTAAACGCTGTCATCAAAAATGAAGCTGTAACTTGGTTTTCAAATTCGATATCTACTGTCTGATGATCCACAACTGTATTATCAGAATGGAACACGCATCTTCCATAAGGTCCTTTCTTTAACTCCTTTAGGACATGTTCTGAATCTGCCTGATCAGTTACTGCATATACAAGTCCGTCTTCCACAGCTTTCGGATGTTCTAAGTAAAAACGTGGTGCATAAAACGGACATTTATCTCTATGTTCACATCCGTCCATGCAATATCTCGGTGCATTTACAGGTGCATTTTCTTCTGTAAAATATGTAAGTTCTCCAAAAGAACTGATTTTTTTACACTTACTATCAGCTAACCATAACATAATATCCATATCATGACAGCATTTCTGCAATATCATTGGACTTGATTCTTCTTTATTTCTCCAATTTCCTCTCACAAAGCTATGTGCATGATGCCAATATCCTACTTCCTCAATATGCTGAATTGACATCATTCTTCCAATTCTTTCCTCGTCTAAAATTTCTTTTATTTTTGAGAAAAAAGGTGAGTAGCGCAAAACATGACATACCGATAATATTCGATTATATTTCTTTGCCATTGCTCCCATTTTTACAATTTCGTCTTTATTTGGAGACATCGGTTTTTCACATAAAACATGATATCCTTTTTGCAATGCCATAGTAACCGGTTCATAGTGCATTTTATCCTGTGTACAAATCATAGCACAATCTGCAATTTTGTCTTGTTGTAATAATTCTTCATATGATTCATACTGTAGCTCTTTTGGAATATTATGTTTTGCCGCAAAAAGTTCTCTACGTTCTTGGTCTGGTTCTGCCACAGCTACCACTTTAAATTCATCTGGGTGATCCAATGCATACTGAGAATATACATAGCCACCCCTCAATCCTGCCCCAATCAAAATACTGGTTACCTGCTTCATCGTTTTTCTTCCTTCCTCATTCTCAATTCTTAAGTTGTATTTTTAATACCGTGTCTTTTTCATCAGGCAATGGATAAGTAAATACCGGATCATCTCCAAATGATACGAATGCAACATCTGTATAAAGAGCTGTATTCCATGCTTCTCCTCTTTTCACTTCACTTCCATCAGCTAAATATGTAATTCTATCCAGTTTTTCAGGACTGATTCCATAGAGCGGAAGTGCTCCTAAAGGTGTCTCATAAACATGTGCATAAATCACTCCGTCTTTCTCTGTATATCTTCCCCAATCAGGTTTCTCAAGATCTGATATTCCACATCCATAAATACTTTCTTTATTCTTATCCATCCAGTTTCCGACTTCTTTGAGTATTTCAACACTTTCCTTTGGAATGTTTCCTTTTGCATCAGGTCCTACATTCAAAATCATATTTCCACCCTTACTAACACACTCTACAAGTTTTCTCACTAACATTTCTGGTGTTTTATACTGATGGTCGAAGTTGCAATATCCCCAGTGATTATTCATTGTTGCGCAAAGTTCCCATGGAATTGGCTCTCCATTGATATCACATACTCCTTTTGGCGGAATGATCTGTTCCGGACTTGCAAAATCACCACTGTAAATTAACGGATTATCTGTTGCAATACTTCCATGGTTATCTCCAGCACCTTCTAAACGATTATCAATGATTACATCCGGCTGATAGTGACGTACCATTTTGATCAATTCTGTTGCTTTCCATTTTTCACCTGTCATATCGTCATAAGAAAAATCAAACCATAATAAATCTAATTTCCCATAATTTGTAACAAGTTCTTTTACCTGTCCATGCATGTAATCCAAATATCTGTCAAAATCAATTTTTTCATCCTTGTATGCTTCATTATTTCTCATCGGGTGCTGACGATCTCCATATTTCGGGAAATCCGGATGTTTCCAGTCAATAATGGAAAAATAAAGTCCTACCTTTAAATCCTCTTCTCTACATGCATCTACAAATTCTCTTACCAGATCACGTCCGGCTTTTGTATTTGTTGATTTATAATCTGTAAGTTTGGAATCAAACAAACAAAAACCATCATGGTGTTTTGCAGTTAATACTACATATTTCATTCCTGCTTCTTTGGCTAATCGAACCCATTTTTTTGGATCATAATCTACTGGATCAAACTGTTCAAAATACGTTCTGTATTCTTCTACAGTCATCTCTTTTTCCGACATAACCCATTCACCACAAGCCGGAATTGAATATAATCCCCAATGTATAAACATTCCAAATCGTGCATCCATAAACCACTTTGTTCGTTCTCTAATTTCCTGATTCATTTATTTTCTCCTCGTCTTTCAATTATCTACAATTAACCTTTCACAGCACCGCCGGATAATGCTTCAATAAAGAATTTACTAAATACGCAATATAAGATTACCGGTGGAAGAATGATAACAACCATTGCTGAAAACAGTCCGTTATAGTTCGTATTAAATGATGTTGTAAATGTTGACAGCAATGCCGGAACTGTTAATTTTTCTCTTGTGATCAGTACAAGTGATGCCCAGTAATATTCATTCCAGTTACTCAGAAAGGCTAAAACTGCAGCTGTCATAATTCCCGGTCGTGCAATTGGGAAAATAACTTTTACCCATGTTTGGAAATAAGTACAACCATCAATTCTTGCAGCTTCCTCCAACTCTTTTGGAATATTGTCATAATAATTTTTTATAACAAAGAAGCTGACTGCGATACCACTACAGGAGTAAATTAAAATTAATGCCGCACGTGTATCATATAAATGTAGATTATTAATAAGGTTATATACCGGATATGTTAAAGCTGTTGCCGGAATAAACATAGTGGAATATAAAAGAATATTTACCAGTGCTTTACCACGAAATTCCATTCTTGCCACTACATAAGCTGACATAGAGATCATAACCACACTGATCAATACAGATACGCCTGCAACAAACAAACTGTTTCCGAAATAACGAAGTACATGAAGGTCTTTAAATGTAGAAATATATCCATCAATGCAAATCGACTCCGGAAGTTGAAATCCTGGTCTTGCCATAGGATCTTTTTTCAAACTTGATAATCCCAACCATACTAATGGTACGAGTGATATAATCAGTGCCCATGCTAAACAAATATATGTAACGATTTTAGTCCCTGTCGGCATATTTTTTACTGTTTTTCCATGTAAAGATTTTTTCATTATTTATCACGCTCCTCCCTAATGTTTCTCTTTTTTGAATGAAACACTGTATGCGAAATTAATTACAAGAATAATGACCATACCTGCTAAAATCTGTATCATAGCCACCGCATTTGCTCGTCCAAACTGAGTCCTCGGACTTGTGATTGCTAACTCTCGAATCACATAACTGATACTGTACGTTCCCGCTGCTCCTTTTGTCAGGAAATAAACTTCGTTGTAAAGAAGGAATCCTGAGGTTGCTGCAAGCACAGATACTGTTTTCAGCGTTCCTTTAATCATTGGAATTGTAATGAACCAATCCTGCTTTAATCCGCTGGCTCCATCTAACATTGCCGCTTCTCTCACTTCTTCCGGAACTGCCATGATATTACCAAGTATCATTAATGTTGTTGTTCCTGTAAAGAAAATATAGGCACATGTCATAGCAATAAATGCCGGTCCTTTTAACAACAGAACACTATCTGTAAAGTCCTTGTTGAAAATTCTAATGATAGGATTGATAATTCCATAGGATGGATTATATAACTGTAAAAAAATCACTCCCATCGCCGCTGTGGAAATCATATTCGGAATAATGTAAACATTTCGTACAAACTTAATTCCCTTTACCTTTCTTGATAATGCAAGTGCTATCAAGGTAGCAATCGGAATCTGAACTATTGCACCAAGGAGTGCCCAGGTTGCAGAGTTTTTAAGTGCTTCCCAAAAGAATGGATATTTTTTAAATATGTACTCATAGTTGTTCCATAAATCCTGAAATCCAAAAAATTCCGGAGATGTAATATTACTGTAATCCCACTTACAGAAAGATGTCACAAATACCGTAATGATTGGATAAAGGTAGAACACACAGAATGCCAGAATTGTTGGTGCTAAAAAGGCAATAATAAATCCTGTACGTCTCATCCCCAATTTACTTTTTTTCTTATTGTTAATACTTTCTTTCAATTTAATACCTCCAATAAAAACGGGAAGGGACAACATTCCCCTCCCTCATTGAAACTAAATCATTTATAATTAACCAATCAATGCAAGCAATTCTTTCTGAAGTGCTTCAAATCTTGCATCAATGTCTGTTCCGGAAACAGCACACTCCATAAGTGCGTTTATAATCGCTTTGTTAACGTCAGATCCCCATGTATATTTCATGTCGATTACAATTGTATCTGCTTCATTAACCTGAGCACATGCTTTAGCAAGTTTCATTGTAGCAGCATCTCCGCTCTGCTCTGCAAGTGCATTCAGATCAACTGTTGTGTTACATGGGTTTGCCTGAGCACCTGTAAAAATTTTTTCCTGAACTTCCGCACTTGTCATATACTTAACAAATTCAAGCGCAAGTGCTGTCTTCTCTTCACTCATGCTGTTTGCAACTGTAAGTCCGCCACCTGCTGATGAAATAGAGATATTTCCCGGGAACAGTGCTGGCTCAATTGCATCAACCAGAGATTCATCAATTCCACTTGCATTCCATACACCATTGAAAAGTACTCCTACTTTTCCATTTGTATTAAACTCGGCCATCAGATTTCCATTATCATCTGTTGTATGCTCTGAACCATTTGCCTGATCTAATTTTGCTGTTGTCTTGAATGCATTAGCAAACTCATCAGAATTAACAATATCTTCTGTCAACTCAGACTCTACCATCTTCTTTCCAGCGTCTGTAGATGCCATAATTGCATTTATAATACATCCAGATCCCTGTCCGGCAATATATCCATAGGATTCATCACCTAAACCTGCAATCTTTGTCATTGCATCTCCGAATGTATTCCAGTCTGCAAATGCATCTGCAGAAACACCCGCTTTTTCAAACAGCGCTGCATTATACCAAAGACCACGACTTTCGATCTGATCATGTACAGCATAAATATGACCATCTATATCATGCTGTGTGTAGTTAAGTCCTACTGCGTCCTGAAGATTATTTTCATCAATATATGGCTTCAGATCATAAACAAGCTCCTGTGAAATTGCAGCCTGTGGTACTCCATTTCCTCCAACATCTACCATATCCGGGTATGATCCACCAGCAACCTGTGCACTAACAATATCATCTCTGTTCTCAACAGCAATCGGTTTAAAAGTTACATCTCCGTCTGCATGTTCCTGTGCAAATTCATCATAGATATCTCTCATTACCTGTGCTGCCGGCCATTCACTTTCATCCTGATAATATCCATGATAAAACTCCAAAACATTTTCATCACCGGAAGCTTTCTTATCTCCTTCGTTTCCTGAACTGCTTCCACATCCTGCTAATACGGATACACCCATTGCTGCTACTAGAAGTACACTTACCAATTTCTTTCTCATCTTTTTTCCTCCTGTGTTTCTCCTTATTTGTTGAATTAATTCTACCTTACTTTTTGTGCATTTTGAATGTGTGGTATTGACAATAACATGCATGTTGTTTACACATTGCCGAACAAAGCATGGATTATTTTTACCTCGTGTCAATATTTTACATGTTTTGCACAAAGAAAGAGTGCGCATCAACTCACTTTAAGTCAATATGCACTCTCTCCAACTATTTCATTTTTATATTTTCTTCAAATTCTTGTACTGAGATTGTTCCCGCCAATAAATCAAAAATTGATTCAGTAAAATAATTTTTTTGTTCTAGTGACCAGATGTTACTTGGAACTTCTATTTTTTCATCAGCTTCAAGAACCAACGATACCGCTTGATATAATTTATCTTTATTTTCCTTATATAGCTCTACCGAAACATCCGGATTCGCCGGAATTTGTTCCGTCCTCTCAAGAATCTGTAACTGAACGTCTTTGCTAAGCATGTACTTTAAAAAGCTTACTGCCGCTTCCTGTCTTTCTTCATTTCCACTCTTTCCTAATACATATCCAAGACCTGAAGATTCACATGATACAGTTTTTTCTGTACATGATGGAAGTAAAGCATACTTTGCATTAATATCATCTGAAATCATTGGAGCACCCCATACACCATTGATGTAAATTGCCAGTTTTCCTTCATTGAAGAGATTCGTTTCATCTCGATAACTATACTCTGGAGTTTTTGAAACAGATAAACTATACAATTGTTTCAGCTGATTTATCGCAGTAGTGAACTCTTCCTCTTGATATACAAACTGCTGTCCCTTTGTCCTGGCTTGTTCACTACCTGAAAGCATATGATCTATACAATATAAATATCCCTCTGCCGCTGGTTGAAGTGCTGTTATCTCTGTTCCTTCTTTCAGTGCCCAATCACTGATCTGGTTACACATCATCTGAAATTCATCCCAACTTTTCGGCACTTGCTCAATTCCTGCTGCATTTAAAATATCCTCATTGTACCAATATCCACCACTTAGCATAAGAACATCTGACACAGAATACAACTCTCCATTCTTGGTTTTCCAATATTTCTTATTCACATCTGATATGCTTTGGGAAAAATCATTATCTCGCTCTATATATGGCTGAATATCTAATGCCATATCATTTTCAACTAAAAAATCATACAGACAATTTTCACCAACTCCACTAAAAGAGATAATATCCGGAACATTACCAACCATTACCATATCTTCTACCTTTCTCATCATCTCTTCACTCGTCGGCATCGAAATAATCTGTAAGTCAATCTCCGGATACTCTTTTTGAAACTCAGCGTAAATATCTCTCATTTCAGCATGATCTTTTTCTGTACCGCCCCAGGCATGAATTAAAGTAATTGAGACATTATGATTATCCTCACTTTCGCAACCGCCCAATAAGCAACAACTTATTAAAATTCCCAATAAAAATATAACTTGTCTAATTCTTCTTTTCATCCTTTTCCTGCTTCCTAAAGTCCTTCGGTGAAACCCCTGTGATCTTTTTAAACATCTTTGAAAAATACCCTGCATCTTCAAATCCAACGGCTTCCGAAACTTCATAAGTTTTCATATTTGTTTTTAAAAGATATTCTTTTGCTGACTCTATACGAAGCTTTAATATCTCATCAAAAAGATTTACGCCTGTTTTATTCTTATAAAACCTACTTAAATAACTTCTGTTAACATGTAATTCGTCTGCAATTTCTTCCAAAGAAATCTTGCTTTTATAGTTTTGTTTTACATATTGTTCAATCTGCTGAAGAAGTGTCTTTTGCTCTGGTACAATAACTTCCTCTTTTTCAACTTCTTTTTTCAATTTTAATAGTTTTCCGGTTGCTTTTCCTAACGCTTCCGGAAGTTCATCCATAATCGCAATCTTCAAAACATATTCACATGCACTGTATTTGATTGCAGATTTTGCATAATCAAAATTAGAGTATGCTGTTAATATTATCACCTGTGTTTCAGGCCTGGTTTCATATAAATACTTGCACACATCAAGTCCATTTACTTCAGGCATCTGAATATCTGTAATAACAATATCCGGTGATTCTTTTTCGATACATTCGATAAGCTCTTGTCCGTCCTCTAACACTGCTATCAAATCACAATCCATTTTCTCCCAATTAATCAGTTTTTTTAATGCTTCTCTTATATAACCTTCGTCATCTGCCGCAACTACTTTCCACATAGCATTGTCCCCCTTTCTGACGGAAGAATGATTTCGATTCTAGTTCCTTTCCCCTTTTTGCTCTCAATGTCAAGCTCATAATCTTCGCCATACAAAATCTGTAACATTCTTTGTGTATTTTTTAAGCCGGTGCGAGTATGTCCTATTTTCCCATTCTGTGGGATTTCATTCTCTTGATCCTCATTCAGCTTTTTATAATCCATTCCAACTCCATTGTCCTCAACAATAATATGGAGCCTCTTTACCTGTTCTGTATGATTGATTTTTTCTTCCTTTGCAGATTCCTCTGACGTATTTTCCTCATACAAACATACTTTTATCATTCCGCTCTCTTTTTGAGGTTCTAACCCATGTGAAACAGCATTTTCCACAAGTGGTTCGATTAAAAGTCGAGGAATAAGGTTCTCTTTTATCTGCTCATCAGATAAATTAATTTCATACATTAATTTATCTTGATAACGTTCTTTTTGCAAAAACAAATAGAACTGAACAATTTCCAATTCTTCCTTCACTTTTATTTTTATTTCCTTATCACGGAAAATTTTACCTTGCATTAATTTTGAAAAAGCATTCAGACTTTCATATAATTCCTCGTTTCCTGACATTTTCGCTTTGAGACTGAGCATCGCAAGTATGTTAAACTGAAAATGAGGATTAAGCTGCGATTGAAGATATTTCACCTGTGATTTAGTAGCTAATAACTGCTTTTCATATACCTCAGTGATCAGATACTCGATTCGATCTGCCATCTCATTAAACACTTGTCCTATATCATGAAATTCCTGTATTGTGGAATCCTCCATTCTCACATCCAGGTTTTGATTTCCAAATGCACGAATATTGGAGATCATCTTCGTTACTGGCTTTGAAAAGCGATTACTAAGTCCATAGGAAACACAAAATATAAAAAGTAATACAATAACAAGTCCTGCCAAAAAAATATATAACGTTGGTCGTAAAATTTCTAAAACATTGCTCTGTCCTACAGCAATGACAGTTCTTGTCCCAAACCCGCTCGAATCTGCGCTCCCAATTACTTTTCTTCCTTCGATTTCCTTATTTCCCACCCAGGATACGGATGTTTCTTTCATCAGCTCATTTTGTTTCTCATCCCCACCGGATACTAACAGCAAATCATTATTAGATAATACAATCCAAGAAGAATCCTGATAGTCTTCTATCTCCTTAAATATTTCTCGAATTGCATCACAACTAATTTGTGCTATGCCGATTCCTTTCTCTTTCATATTGTCATCATAAATGCGAAAAAGAATATTCAGATTCTCTCTATCCGCAACACATGCATACCGATTTTTTTCCAGTTCAAACCACTGTTGCATATTTTGATAATATACTTCCTGTTCCTTCTCAGCGCTCAGCGTTATAGCATAATAGTGCTCTTTCACACACTGATCCTGATTATTAAACAGATACATACTCGTAACGAATGGATATTGCTGATTGACTCTATTTCTTTGCGCAAATAGTTCCATGCTATATACTAATTGTTTTTTAGCTTCTTCTGAATCATAATTATCACATTGAAAAAAACTATCCAGCAGACTATTATGCCTTATAGCAATCGCCCCATCCTCTATAAATTGCATATGTGACTGGTACTGCTGTGTTGTATTATTGAGTACATATTCTATATCTTCCTGCGTATTTTCGAAAAAAAATGAGAAAAAGACATAACACACCGCCAGCACAACCAGCATTAATGTAACTACTGATGCAAGTGACATAAATACTGTTAACTCTTTCTTTAAAGTATGTCTTTTTCTCATTTTTTCTTTCCCCATTTTAATAAGTTTATTTTTATATATACTAACACACCTAGTATAAATAGTCGAGTGATTTTCCGTTCTGTGTATTACACTCTCATTCTTACTATTTGTTTAAAAAGAAAAGGAGAACCTAATATTGATAAGAGAAGAATCTATGACCGGATTCTGGAGCAGTGTACACCGATCTTAGTGGACGGTAAAAACAAACGGGAAAAGACTGTCAAAGAAAACATGTCTTATTTTAAAAAATTATTCGGCGATAAGGAATAAAAGGAAATACTTGTGACCACGCTTCTATCTACAGAGAGAAGCACAGTACATGGCATTACATTTCCTAAAAATTTTAAAACAGAAGGACTGCCCGTCATTGAAAGATTGATGATAGGTAGTCCTCTCTTTTAACAATATAAAACCCACTATAAACCTACTTTTTTAGTATATTTTGGTCACCACTATGGTTACCTGGGCATGATGATGTGCGGAAAGCCCCTTTCTATCAGTGTTTCCGACGCGGCACAGGGTTCAAGTCTCCTCTTCCGCATTGATGGAATGTAAGAGAAATCTTTATTTTATAAGGATTTCTCTTATTTTTTTGTTATCTGAAATTTTCCTATTTTTCGTTTTCTCAACTAGCTTTATGGCAAAATCTCAAGCCAGTATCCATCTGGATCTTTGATAAAATCATCAGTAGTCTTTCTTCTCACTTCGTGCAGATCAAAGGCCTCGTTGTAAAATTTAATAGATCGCTCCAGGTCTGATACATTGTAGTTTTCGTGAATCATCTTAAACTTCATAATTCTTCTCCTTTTGCACATTCTGTGTTTTTAATACGTGATTTATATTGCGGATATTCCGTAATAAACCGCTTAATTACATTGGCATCATTCCAGTAATGCATTGGAAAAATGACATTGCAATCTACATTTTTAAGGAAATACAGAATTCCGTCGGCATAGTGATCTTCCTGCCTCGGATCTAAAGGAACAAATGCAGCATCAAAATGCATACCCTTAATTTTCCTGATTTCTGCACGATATGCTGAAGTAAGTCTCTGGTTGTCAGCTTTCGGTTCACCATCCCAATACCAGTCATTTAAGTCGCCGGCATGATAAATGGTACCTTCCTTTGTTTTGACAATAAATGCTACACCACTATCGTTAGACAGCAATGTATCAACTTTGGTATCATTATCCAGATTATAAGTCTGATCATGATAAACATATGTAATCTTCATATCTGTCAAATGATTTCTTTTTCGTATATCATTCGCCAGGACTGCCTGATAAGTCATCTCCATATCATCAAGAATCTCAAAAATTTGAGGGTTAAAATGATCCTTATGGAAGTGACTACAAAAAACGATTACTTCTTTTTCCTTATCAAGGTGCGGTAATTCACCCTTATAATAATCAAAAATATAGTAGCAATCTTTGGTTTCAAGTAAAAATCCACTGTGGTTAATGTAAGTAATTTTCATAATATCTCCTGTATAAATTAATATTGGAAACTTCATAAGAAAATTCTGATTTCTATGTTGTTTAAATTCCTAATAAAGAATCAATCTATGATTGATTTATAATAATTCCCAAAATCGGCCAGTGCATCTATAATTGGCAGCATTTCTTTTTCTTATGTCAAATAAATCTTTTAAGATACTCTGTCACCCCAACGCCACATCCAGAACCATCATCAAACTGAACCCAACCGCAAAGAAAACTGTACCGATATTAGAGTGCTCCCCCTGCGACATTTCCGGAATCAGTTCTTCAACCACAACATAAAGCATTGCTCCTGCTGCAAAGCTCAGTAAATATGGTAATGCCGGGATTATCAACTGCGCAGCAATGATTGTAAGTACTGCTCCAACTGGTTCAACCACACCTGAAAGCACACCTCCTAGAAATGCCTTCCCCTTACTTTCTCCTTCGGCTCTAAGCGGCAGAGATATAATTGCTCCTTCTGGGAAATTCTGAATTGCAATTCCAAGTGATAAAGCAAGCGCACTCGCTGCTGTAATCTTTGTATTTCCTGCAAGAAGACCTGCATACATTACACCAACTGCCATCCCCTCAGGAATATTATGCAGTGTAACCGCCAGTACCATCATCGTTGTACGCCCAAGCTTGCTTTTAGGGCCTTCTGACTGTTCACTTCCAACATGAAGGTGTGGAATCAAATGATCCAGCGTAAGCAAAAACAACACGCCAATCCAAAAACCGACTACTGCCGGGAAAAATGATAAAGCTCCCATATTTTCAGATTGTTCAATTGCCGGAATCAAAAGACTCCAGATGGATGCTGCAACCATTACCCCTGCGGCAAATCCTGCAAGTGCACGCTGCACCTGTTTTCTAAGTGTTTTTTTCATAAAAAGTACACATGCTGCACCGAGCGTTGTTCCAATGAACGGAATCAGTATACCAAGAAAAATTTCCATTTACGCATCTCCTTTCTTGGTTAGTTTTAACTAACTACTCATTTTCTAAAAATCCGTGTAAAACCGAAACTGTAATTCCACACGGATTATTTTTCTCTAGTTCAGTATATCACTTAAGGAATTGTGTAGCAAGAAGCAACTTTTCTGCCTGTTCACTTCTACCATCCAATTTTCCTGTTTTTTTCACAGTTTTCACTCAATCTTTCAATTTCTGTGCTATAATATGACATTGCAAAAATATACGATGCTTAAACAGAGGTGAATTACTTGAAGAAGAAAACGCTTGTGCCTCTTATCGTTTTTTTACTGGGCATGTGCCTTGTTGGTTTGATTGTATACAAAACAGATGCCATTGAAAAAGAACAGAAACGCACGACCGCACAATTAAATGCAACAACTTACGGTGAACGTATAAAGAATGAGATTACTAATGGGATTGAGATCACTGATACGTTACAACAAATCTTGATCAGTGAAAATGGAGCGATCAATTATTTTGATACCATTTCCAAAAATATTATGTCCGACTCTATAGAAAGTATACAGCTCGCCCCAAATGGTGTTGTGACAGATATTTATCCTGCTGAAGGAAATGAAGCGGGCAAGATTGATCTGCTCCATGATAAAGATCGTGGAGAAATTTCCTGTTATGCGAGGGATAACCATTCTTTGATCACACAAGGTCCCTTTGAATTAAAGCAAGGAGGCTATGGAATTGCAGTTCGCAATCCGGTCTACTTAAAGGATGAAAATGGACAGGAATATTTCTGGGGATTTACGATTGTTATTTTGCGTGTTCCTGATATTTTTTCAGACTCAATCAACGCACTTTCGAATTTTGGTTATAAATATAAGCTTTCGAAAACATCCTCTCCCTGGAGTGACACATATGAAGTTGTTTATCAGTCAGATGGAACTTTAACAAATCCGGTTTCTTATGATTTTACAATAGGTGAAGAGAACTGGATATTTGAAGTAATGCCTGAGAATGGCTGGGGAAACACTACACTTATAGCTATAGTTATCGGATTTTTTACTTCTATCGTATTTGTTCTGTCAGTTCTTATCTGGGTCTGGCTAACATCAAAAGAAAATAAAAACAAATTCCAGAAACTGGCACATATGGATTCACTTACCAATATTTATAATCGTTACGGATTTGATGAATTAGCAGAAGAAATGATCGCTAAAAATCCGAACGCCCATTATGTAGTTGCACTCTTCGATATAGATGATTTTAAGTTTATTAATGATATCTATGGACATATTTACGGTGACAGGGCTTTAAAGAATCTTGCTGACAGTATGAAGGTTTCTTTTCCATCGGATGCATTATTGGGGCGAAACGGCGGTGACGAATTCTGTATTCTTCTCCCAAATCGCACATATGATGATGCGAAAGAACAGTTACAACAATTCACTATGCTTCCAAAGATATTCTCATACAAGGGAAATGACTACCCATTTTATATTTCTCTTGGATATGCTGAATACCCTACCGCTGCATCAAACCGTGCGCAGCTCATGCGCTGTGCAGATGCCGCACTTTATGAAGTAAAACTACATGGAAAGAATGGATGTATGGCTTACAAGGAAGGACTTCAATCCGGTGTCCGCAAACAACTTGGATTTGCACTCAAGGATATCTCTGAACATCTTCCTGGTGCGTTTATTATCTACAGAGCGGATAAGGAAAATGATGAACTCTTTTATGCAAACCATGAGTTTCTCCACATGGCCGGATATAAAGATATAGATGAGCTGTTTAAGCTTACAAAGAAGAGCTTTCGAAACCTTATCCGGGAAGATGAGCAACAGCAGATTGAGGCAAGTATCTGGCAGCAAATCGACAGCGGCAATGAAAATGACTATATTTATTTTCATCTTCGAAAAGCTGATGGAACTTACCTTTCTGTACTTGACCATGGAAGAATTGTAGAAAACCAGCAATATGGAAGAGTATTTTATGTGTTGTTTATGGACTGGGCTGACATGCATATCCGTTACAGTGATAAGTTCTCTGAATAAATAACAGATGGTGTGGGATCATATCAAAATCCCACACCATCTGTTATTTCTTTCAAGAATGCCTTTTTATAAATCTTCCTGTATTTTGACGTCACTGTTGTCTGCCAGACACTGTTTTAACACAGTGATCATTTTTTCCCCATCCAATGGTTTTGCAATATGACCGTTCATTCCTGCATTTTTTGCCATCTGTATATCTTCCGCAAAAGCATTCGCAGTCATGGCAATAATCGGTATAGCGGCTTTTTTCCGGTTTTCCATCTGCCGTATCTTTGCAGTCGCTTCATATCCATTTAACCTCGGCATCTGAATGTCCATGAGAATCAACGCATAATATCCATCCTCTGCTTGTCCCAGCATATCACAGCATTCCTGACCATCTTTTGCCCAGTCAGTCAAAATCCCCTCTTCTTTCAACAGTTCTATCGCAATTTCAGCATTTAATTCATTATCTTCCGCAAGAAGAATTCTCTTTCCAATACTCTTATCAGATATAACAGACTGTTCCGACTCTTTCTTTTTGTATACATCCTCTTCTGATGCAATCTCCAGTGGAATTTCCACTGTGAATTTTGTTCCTTTCCCCTGTTCGCTTTCTACATAAATCTTTCCGTCCATCAGTTCAACAAAAGATTTCACAATAGAAAGTCCAAGACCAGTACCGACCACTTTATTCTCTGTCGCTGTATGTTCTCTTGAAAATTCATCAAAAATATGTGGAAGGTATTCCTGCTTCATCCCTATTCCGGTATCTTCACAGATGAATACATACCATGCTTTTTTATCATCTGATGCTGTTTCCGTAATATTTACATGAATCGCCTGACCGTTTGGAGTATATTTGATTGCATTACTCACTATATTTAAATATATTTCCTGAAGTTTTGTCTTATCACAGACTGCATATTTATGCTGTATATTTGTATCTATCGAATATTGAATTTCCTTCGATTGGATAGCAGATTCAAATACTGTATTTACAGAATAAAACATTTCGCTCAAATTCTCTGCCTGCATTTTTAACACAGCTGTTCCACTTTCAATGCGAGCCTTTTCCAGCACCTGATCAATAATCGTCATCAGAAAATTGCCCGAGGACTTGATTTTTCCTAAATACTCCCTTGCTTTTTCCTCGTTCTTAAGATTCTTTCCGAGAAGATCTGAAAATCCAATAATTGCATTCATCGGGGTTCGGATGTCATGACTCATATTAAACAGAAATCGTGTTTTTGCCTCACTTGCTTCTTTTGCCTGTTCTGCCGATTTTTTTAATTCAGCTGCATACTGCTTCTCTCGACGTTTTTTGCTGCAGATCTGATCAAAAATAGTAGCACCCATCATGGCAATTATGAGGGCTGATACAATAACAGCAATCCATTGATAAATTGAAATCCATCCCTCCTTTGGTACGATATCCACATACCATGTGTAATTAGGAATCTCACACTCTACCGTAAGGCTATTCTCAGGCATATGTTCCTGATTTTGAGCCAGAACAATCCGATCATCGGTATTCTCATCATTCGTCCATATCTCATAACAATAGGATGCTTCACTTAGCCGTTCCATGCCAATTTCATCTATAAATTTATCCCAGTCGATAACTATGATCACAAACCCCCAAAAGGTGTCATTTCCTGTAATATTATTCTGATAAACCGGATTGAACAGCAAAGCTCCTGTTCCTCCCTGTTTTAATTGATATGGACCTCCAAGAGTATATTTTCCTGTTTCTTTGGCACGCTTTGCGTCTCCACTGCGTTCATGCTCTGTCAGCATATTCATTCCAAAAGCCTGATCATTTCCCTGCTCTGGAAAAATATCAGTAATAACTCCTTCGGGTGCGAGTTCGAATGCTTTTACAACACCTGCTTCATTCGGAAGCATTTCTGCCAATTCTGAGAATGTAGTCTGATTCAGATCATATCCTGCAAGAATCACGTTTTCAAGAAATTCTGAAAGTTCAACATACTGATCTAATTGTGCATTGATCCGCTTTACTGTACTTTGTGCAGTATAAGCAGCTGCTGTCTTTTTTTCTTTCTCTATGTTCTTTACAATAATACAGCCCAAAAGAAGTGCTGTTATAAAAATAAGCAAGCCAATGATCCAACTGTATCTTTTTGTCTGTTTAGAACCGGTACTTCCCTTTTCCATTTACTGTTGCCTCTTCATCTTCAATGTTTTCTGTTGTTTTTAATTATATCATGTCTTGTTTTTTTATGTCTATTTTTTTCTACAGTAAACGGATAACAAGTTCTTTCATTGTCAAATAGATCTTTTCAGCATTACCAGCATTGTAATAAAGCACAAACTTCCACCAATCACATTAGATATAGGCTCTGCTAAGAACACCCCTTTCGTTCCCATGTGAAATGCATATGGGAACAAATACGTCAGTGGCACAACGATAAATACTTTTCTAAGCAATGAAAAGAAAATTGCCTGCTTCTTCTTGTTCAATGATTTGAAAACCGTCTGCCCAACATACTGCAGATCCATAAATATAAATGCTGCGAAATAAAGTTTCAGTGCTTCTACGCAATCGGCAAGTAATTCACTGTCTGTGCTGAAAATTCCGATCAGAAATTCCGGTTCGAAAATAATCACGCTCCACGCAATTGCTGTATAGATCAATATCATACAAGTCAATACGCAGATAGCTTTCTTGACTTTCTTCGGACGCTGAGCTCCATAATTATAGCTCAAGATCGGAGAAGTTCCTTCATTGATAGCATAGATCGGAGTTTCCACCATCTGACGAACACTTGATACGATCGTCATAACAGATATATATACATCACCGCCAATTCCTGATAAGACGCTGTTACAACATATTGTTACCAGACTATTGGTCAGCTGCATGATAAACCCTGCACTTCCAAGGCTCACAATATTCTTCGCATCATCTCTACATGCTTTCCATTCTCCTTTTGACAGCACCCGCACTTTCAATTCCGCTTTCTTTCTCAAGAAATAAAATACATATGCTGCCGATAAAGTCTGGGAGATGATTGTTGCGATCGCCGCTCCTTTTATGCCTAAATTCAATCCAAATATAAACAATGGGTCCAGAATCAGATTGGCAACGGCTCCAATTGTAACCGATAACATTCCTGAAGTTGCATATCCCTGCGCATTAATAAATGGGTTCATCCCTGTTGCAATCATAGATGGGACTGTTCCGATCAAATAAATCATCATGTATGGATATGCGTAAGACAGCCCTTCTTCCGACGCCCCGAACAACACCAGAATCGGACTTGCGAACAGCATTCCGATCACCATCAATGCCACTCCACAAATACACAGCATTGAAAATGATGTATTCATGATCGTTTCCGCTCTTTTTATATTTCCTTTTCCTCTGTTGATTGAAAATATCGGGGCTCCGCCACTTCCAAATAAATTGCTGAATGCAGTGATGATCACAATGATTGGAAAGCACAATCCCACTGCTCCAAGCGCTGTTGTTCCCACGGACGGAATCCTGGCAATATAAATCCGATCCACAATGTTGTACAAAAGACTCAGTATCTGAGCCACAAGCATTGGTAACGCTGCTCCCAAAATATTCCCTGTAACCGTTCCGTGGTCAAAATCAATCTGTTTCATCTTTATAATATTATCTTAAACCAATCTTTCTCTTCAAATTCAACAACCGTACAATCATTTGCATAAGTACATTCCGGAAGTACGATCATTGCATGAAGTACCTCATTATTCGCCGGAAGTGGACACAGATGCCAGATTGCTGCATTGATCTTTACCATGCATCCCTTTGGTACAAGGAAAGCCTTCGCAAGTTCCGGAACCGGTGTTCCGCCGGAAGCAGGTGCAACATGGATAAGCATGTCGTCATCGAGAGCAACAATCCCTTCCCATGTAGTTGTATGATATTCCGCCATCTTGACAATTCTTTCGTCCTTGCGAACTTCAATCGGTGAAAATGCCATTGTTCCAACACAGGTTCCTGAGATGCGGTCCGGATAGAATTTATGAATCTCTCCCTCCAGTGGATATCCCTCTGGTTCTGTCATACTGCAAAATGTTCCGTACGGTGCAAAATCTGCTGCATTAATCTTTACTGCTTTTACTTCTCTCATCGAGTAAGTCCTCCTTTGTTTTAATATAATCGTATCGCTGATGGAAAGCAGACCAGCTTGCTCCACTCTCACTACCAACTCATTACGTCTAGTATATCATAATCAGGACCAATAGCGGGTGGTTTTTTATTTCTATGGATTCTGGTCTATTGACTCTATACAAGGAAAACCGAATCACTGCGGAAACAGCTCTGGAGTATGCTGCAAATCCGGAAATGTTGAAACGTAAAATGTAACGTCTTCTTTCTGGATTCGCAAACATTTAATATCCAGTAATTTATGCAATTAAATCTGCGAATCCTGTGGATACAAGGAACAGGACAAGCATTACGACCGGAACAACATAACGGATCATAAAGCGGTACATACCTGCACGTTTGAATTTCTCTCCGTTGCGTTCTACTTCTCCTATGATCCAATCCGGTCCGATTACCCAGCCGATCAGGATACTTGTCAGAAGTGAAATAAACGGCATCAGAAAGCTGTTGCTGATATAGTCCATAACATCGAGCAGCTGTCCTACGGATCCGTTCGGAAGCTTCAATTCGAAGTAGAGTTTGTTATATCCAAGACAGATCAAAACCGCTGTAATAAAGGAGTAAATACCAACTACTCCACACATTTTCTTACGTGGTTTGTGATACAATTCCATACCGTTTGCAACCAGTGTCTCCATGACAGATACGCAGGATGTCAGTGCTGCGAATCCCATCATTAGGAAGAATGCAATCGCTGCAGGGCGTCCGAATACTCCCATAGCATCAAATACCTTCGGCAGTGAGATGAAGATCAAACTCGGGCCGGAAGCCATTCCGTCATTTCCAAGGAAAACAAATACTGCTGGGATGATCATCATTCCGGCAAGAATTGCCACACCTGTGTCAAAAATCTCAATCTGATTTGTCGCTTTATTCAAATCAATGTCATTTTTCACATAAGAACCATACGTGATCATAATTCCCATGGATACACTCAGAGAGAAGAACAGCTGGCTCATCGCATCCAGAAGAATCTCGAGGAAACGCTTCACTGTCAATCCGTGGAAATCCGGTTTCAGATAAACAGCCAGTCCCTGCATACCTGTACGAACAGTTCCGTCTGGCGCTGTATTTGTCAATGTCAGACAGAATACTGCAATGATCACGATCAGAAGGATCAATCCCGGCATAATAATCTTGGAGAATTTCTCAATTCCCTTCTCTACACCGCGAAACACGATCCATGCTGTCAGCGCAAGGAAGATCAGCATAAATACGATCGGTGCAATATCTGATGTAATAAAGGATGTGAAATATCCATCTGCCGCAGCTTCTATTCCATCAGAAACAAGGTATACAAACAGATATTTTGTGATCCAACCGCCGATAACGGAATAATATGTCATGATCAGTACTGGAACGAGGAATGTCAAACGTCCCAGAAACTTCCACTTCGGGTTAAGCTCCTCAAAGGCTTTCAATGCATTTTTCTTAGTCTTTCTTCCAATCGCAACATCTGTTGTCAGCAATACGAATCCAAAAGTCAATACAAGTACAAGATAAACTAAGAGAAACAATCCGCCTCCGTCTTTCGCACAGAGGTACGGGAATCTCCAGATATTACCAACACCTACAGCACTTCCGGCTGCCGCTAAGACGAAGCCTATCGACCCGGAAAAGCTACTTCTTTTTTCTTTCATGTCAAAATCCCCACATTCATAAAGTTATTTAAAGGGCCTGAATATCAAGCCCAATAGCTATATTCTATATAAATTTCAGATAAATGCAAACCGAAGAAGTTTCTTTATGCGAAATTTTTTATCAAAAAAGTTTCTTGTAACTTTACAAATACCCTGTTTCTCAGATATAATCATATAAGAACAGCATTTATCATGAAAATGGATAGTATGAGGAAACAATATGAGTAATTATACATGTTATGTCGGAAAACAAATTCGAAAATACCGAAAAGCAGGGAAAATGACACTGCAGGATCTCGCAGATGCCATCCATAAGAGCCGCGCCACGATATGTAAATATGAAAATGGAGAGATTGCTGTTGATATTGAGACTTTATATGAGATTAGCCAGGTTCTTCAGGTCTCAATCTCTCAGCTGACTACTTATCTTCCGGAAACAACCAGTGAGCTTATCAGTACGCCCGGAAGAAGTCGGAAAAGTCCTTTCTTTCAGGCGCAACGATTATATTTCTACTTCTATGACGGACGATATCAACGCACAAAAGATGGCGTCATTGATATTTATGAGAAGAAAGGTAAACCCGGAAAGTACGAAGCGACTCTGACGATTTGTTCTGTCTCCGCTAACGGAAGCAGCAGCGAGATTTTCTACACCGGACGAGTTCTTTATAGTGATATGCTAATCCGCTTTTCTTTCGTAAATCAATATAACCCACTGGAAGAAGACCTTCTGTACATCTTCAACCCTCTGGAACTTCGAGATTTCACAATGGGACTCTTGTGCGGTATCTCCAGTGCAGACCTTATGCCTTGTGCATTTAAATGCGTAGTCACCTTAAAACCACAGGAACACACAGAGAACTTCCGCCATCAGTTGCTTTTTACAAAGAAGGATCTTAAACGGTTAGAACAACTTAATATGCTGTTGGTGGAGAATAAAGAGAATTAACATACAGTGAAAGGGTTCGGCATCTTGCCGAACCCTTCGTTTTCATTTGACATATCACCGCAAAACTACTGCGGATAAAATCATAAATCCTACAATTGATACCATCGTGTATACCGAAATCGCCGATGAGTAGAATTCTTTTTTCTCTTCTCCTTCAACATACAGAGGTACGATAAACGGTGGTGGCAAAATCAACATAACAATAACGGAGATCAAGGTCAACGGCTCAGCAAAGATTCCCCCTAATGTCTTGAAGAATGCAAATACAAGTGCTGCCATGATTCCCTGTTGCACCAGACGAAGTACGATCACTTTGGAGATCTTCTTCCATGCAACTCCGATAAAGTTCATACGATATCCGATCACCACAAGGATCACTGCACTGGTCGGTGCCGCAATGAATTCACACACTCCACCGAGTACAGGACCGACGCTGCTGCTTTCAATCCATCCGCCGATTCCTGTCACACTGAGAACAACTCCTGTCAATACTGCAAGAAGTACCGGCGTTGACAAGATTCCTTTTATCACCTCTTTGGCTGTCTGACGAGTACCTCCAACACCTTTGAGCATAGCAATATATACTGTAAAGATTGCAAGTACATGTCCGATATCCATCAATGCAAACTCTGTGATCTTGTCACTTCCAAGCAGAATACCAAACAGTGCATACCCCAACATGCCCGCCTCGTATCCTGTCATAGTAAACGGAAAATAGGCATCATTTTCCTTTATCAGTTTACATATAAGTTTCCCAACGAAGATTCCCCCGGCTGTCACCACGAAAAGTGTGATTGGAAATATCACCGTGTCCACTTTGATGCTTGCCCTGTAAAATGTGTAGAACAGTGAGATTGGCAGGGTAAAGTTCATTACCAATGTCTGAAATCCCTCAATCCCTTCCTCACTGATCAGTTTTTTCTCTCTGCTGATCATGCCGATGATAAGCATGATGATCACAGGTAAGATTACTTGTAGCAGATTCATTTTCTTTTTCCTCTCTTTTCCATATATTATGATGTGAGTGTCAAAAATATATTTTACCATAGTGTACGCAAGACATCACCCTTTAGATAAAGATTTCCTCTCACCTCTTCTTTCACTGGAGTTAACTGCTGTTTTCTCACCATATAAGACATATTTTGCCGTGAACATTCCAGTAAATCACAACTTTCTGTTGTATCTAGCACATTATTTTTTAAAAACACCTTAAAATCATTTAAATTCAAAGGGATATTGCTTTCTTCATCATAAAGAAGCCACGCCGGAAGATCAATAGATTCATTAAATGTAACGCAATATCCACCCGTTCCAACCTTACCAGATTGATAAACCTGTTCATTATTTATTATTTTATTTTGTTCCTCAAACGATTGTAAATCCTCTAATTGAATCTTCTTGATCGTGTCATCTTCGAAAAAGCATAACAGTGTATGATCGTCAGACAGAACACATTCAACAATATTTTTCTTTTGTCTTTCAATCACAAAATCAGGAAGCATATCTATTTTCTTAATGTATAAAGAATCCTGTGAACATTTTCCCTCTGAGATTTCCAAAAATTTCATTTCGTCATAAGACTGCATATTATGATGTGCCAAAATATCGTTGATATTCTGACGTCCACTGGGAATCACTCTTTCCTTCACCCACAAAAAACTAATATCCCGTGGAATCGTATATATTTTTTTCTTTACATAACTTGTAAATAACAAAGGGGCTGTCCATTCATCCAGATATTCTGGTAACTCTATAACACAAGTACCTTCTTTTTCATAATAAAGAAGAATTCCTGTTAATAAAGTTGTCTCTTCATCAATTATTGCAAAAATCTTCATAAACTTTATACCTCTCATAAATCATATTCCAGATTTTTTCTATAAATACGTCTGACAGTATTGTCTCTAACCCCTCAAAGATAATATCTTTATCATTTTCTCGTAATTTATTTTCAAACACATCTCCTTTACCCTTTAAATATTTTAAATTTTCATAACAAGAATAACTTCCAATAAAATTCTGGCAACGTTTATCTTCCATAAGATTAAATTTCCCAGCTGCTTCATCAGACATACAAGAATATAATAAGGACAAGCCATGGTCAAACAAAGGGGCCATCCTCAAAGTACGTGCTCTGGCATTTCTTAAAATTTCGATATTAGCACCATGTCTATCTCTGTTAAGTATCAAATAATCAACCGCAATCATCTGATCGACATACTCTTGCCAGCCTTTCCTCACACAAAAATCATAATGTGATTCTGCCTTTTCTGCATTTGTTCGATAATAATCATCCAATGCGATCTTACTTTCCCCACGCTTTTTAAAATCCTCTGACGCACATAGATATGTGTTGTATACCACGCCTTCTACTTCTATATCTGCATGAATCAATTCATATTCCAGATGCTCTACTCCTAATATTGTGAGTAAGCGCGCAACTATTATTTCTATTTCTATTTGACGCTCGTCAAATATTATTTCTATTCTTTATGATAGCAAACAGACAAAAATCCCTGTATGAATCTATCACTTCAGGGATTTTCATGTCAAAAATTTCATTTGTATTTTGATTATATCACACTTGATATTTTTCTATCACACACGTATGCTTCCGTTCGCCCACCGGAGCATCTTTATCATAATTAATTCCAACCAGCAAAATCTCACCGCCAAAATCTTTGATTGCCGCCGGGTAGTTCCGTTTCTTAATCTGTGCAATTGCTCCTTCCGCTGATTTATCCCACTTCATTTCAACTACTAATGCCGGAAGATTCGATGTTTTCTTACTATATTATATCTAATTTTTATTTGTTTTACCATAACTTACGTGTTATCTTGTACGTTTTCTTGTCTTTTATTAATTTGCGAACATATCAAGACTTCTCCCCACATTTTCCTCAAATTATCATCACAATCAACATTTTCTCTTGACAATTCCTCAAATCTCCATATAATTATCTATGGTAATTAACTTTGGTAACTATATAGGAGTTTTATTATGACAAATGAAAAAATCAAACGCATGCTCGATGCATGTTATCAGGCAAAGCGAATTCGTGAGATGCTCCCTCCGCTTCCGGAAGGTATCATGTCATCTCACATCCGCTATATGGATATGATCCAGGAACTTCTGAAACAGAACGACCATGTAAAAGTTTCTGATCTGAGTGACGTTCTGAATATCCCGCGACCGGGTGTCACAAGGACAATAAAAGAAATGGAGAAGAAAGGATTAGTTCAAAAGATCTCCTCTCCGGATGACGGACGTGTCACATACTTGTCTTTGACCGAACATGGCAAGGAGCTATCTGAAAAGTATAATGAAAATTATTTTAATGAGCTACTTCCTTACCTTGATGCTATATCTGACACTGAAGCCGACTGTATGATCCGGACAATTCAGAAATTTTACGACATCATGTGTGAAAGGAGCATTCAAAATGACAGATAAAACTGCTGATTTTACACAAGGAAGTATTTTAAAGAAACTGGTGGCATTTATGATGCCTGTGCTTGGTGCACTAATCCTTCAGGCAGCATATGGAGCGGTTGACCTTCTGGTCGTTGGAAGATTTGGTTCTACCTCCGGGCTTTCTGCAGTTTCTACCGGAAGTCAGGTTCTGAATCTGGTCACTTTCGTAGTCGTCCAGTTTGCTATGGGTATCACGGTTCTGATTGCACGTTATCTCGGCGAAAAGAAACCGGAACAGATTGGCTCCGTCATTGGCGGTGCTGCAATTGTATTTACAGCGATTTCAGTTGGATTGTTCATCGTTATGGTTTGTTTTGCGCATCCAATCGCGATCCTGATGCAGGCACCTGCTGAAGCTGTCGAATTGACTGCTGTTTACATCCGTATCTGTGGCGCTGGAATCTTCTTTATCGTCGCTTACAACCTGCTTTCCGCAATTTTCCGTGGACTCGGAGACAGCAAGTCTCCTCTGCTTTTTGTACTTGTCGCATGCATCATAAATGTTTTCGGTGACTTGATACTTGTTGCAGGTTTCCACATGAACGCAGCCGGTGCCGCGATTGCAACTGTTTTCGCCCAGGCAATCAGTGTTGTCTTCGCAGTAGTTCTTCTTATCAAAAAAGAACTACCATTCAAGATTAGAAAGAAAGACTTCTGTCTGAATCCACAGTGCAAGAAATTCCTCATCATTGGACTGCCTCTTGCTCTCCAGGAATTCCTGACACAGATGTCATTCCTCGCACTCTGCGCTTTTGTAAATCGGCTCGGGCTGGAGGCTTCTTCTGGTTACGGCGTTGCCTGCAAAATCGTAAACTTTGCAATGCTGGTACCTAGCGCACTCATGCAGTCCATGGCTTCTTTCGTCTCTCAGAATGTCGGTGCCGGAAAATCAAAGCGTGCAAAGAGATCTATGTTCACCGGAATCGGAGTCGGCCTGGTTGTCGGATGTTTCGTCTTCACTCTTGTATTTCTTAAGGGAGATGTGCTGGCCGGATTCTTCTCTACCGATGCAGCTGTTATTCAGAATGGTTTTGCTTACCTGAGAGGATTCGCACCGGAAACAATTGTAACAGCCGTTCTTTTCAGTATGGTAGGATATTTTAATGGAAATGATAAGACTCTTTGGGTTATGACGCAAGGTCTGATTCAGACACTTCTGGTCCGTTTGCCAATGGCATACATCATGAGTATCCAGCCGAATGCCAGCCTGACAAAGATCGGTCTTGCTGCACCGGTTTCTACAGCAGTTGGGATTATGTTAAACGTTGGATTTTATGTTTATTTAAACCGGAAAAAATAGCCCCCTGCAACCGCTGCCACCGGCATTACAACCACGCAGGCGATTGCTCCGAAGATCATTGAGGCACAATTTTCAAACATGATTTTAGAATTCAACAGTAGTTCAAACGAATATCCCTGCATCCGCAGATAGGAAAAAAGCAGAAGTGATTCTCCTAAATATGCAAACAGAAGTGTATTCACCATTGTTCCGGTCACTTCTTTTCCTATCTGCATTCCGCTGTGAATCAGTTCTTTAAAAGTCATATCTTCTTTATGGCTTTTCACTTCATAAACAGATGTGGTAACTGTCAGTGCCATATCAAGAACAGCTCCAAGAGTACTGAGAAGTATAACAGAGACAGCAACATTTCTCATACTGATATTCAGGTTCATATTATAATAAAATACATCTTCTCCAACCTGTTGTATCTCGTTAAGACCTCCCGCCTCACTTCTCCATACAACGATATATATGAAGAAAAACAGCAACAGCATTGTGATCATAGTTGCCAGAAATGCACTCCATGTCTTTCCATTTCTACCATTTTGATAGAACAACGTAATACAGGAAATGACAACACCGACACAAACCGTAACGAGAAGAACAGGAACTCCTGATGCCATAAGCCAGATTGCAAGACTTAGGATCAACAGATTTCCACACAAAGCAATAAGCGAAACGACACCTCTGTCTCCACCGACGGCCATAATTAAAATCAGTAAAATCAATCCAAGTGTTATCAGCATTTTCTTTCTCCCTGCACCTTTCTTGCTTTCTTCTGTCTACGAAACATTCTTGGGACCTTTATCATCACTGAAGTAACCAAAATAGAAATCGGTATTGCCAGAACAATTCCTATACTTTCCACCAGAAATCTGCACAATTCACATGGAATGTGCAATTTTATAATAGTAATTAAACTCACATCATTATTCATTCGAATCAGACACATTGGGATCAGTCCACAGCCAAAGACAAACAACAGCACATTTATCATCGTTCCCATAATGTCATATCCAATTTCTCTTCCTGATTTAAATAATTCCAAAAATGTCACTTTCGGCTTCTTTTCAACGATTTCACTTAAGGATGCAGCGATGGCGACCGCCACATCCATGATTGCTCCCAGTCCTGAGATCAGGATTTCTGCATGGAAAATTTCATCCGGATTTTCAATACTTCCAAGATACTCCATGGTCGAATAATCAAGATCTTCTGCATGATGGATTACAACATCAAAGATTCCCATGATCATTACAAGAACAATCAATGTTGTAAAAAGTGCTGCCCATGTCTTTTTATGAATCCCGTTTAATCCAACCAATGTAATAACTGCAAAAAGAATCACCAGCCTGCTGCACATTTCCAGCACATTTGATGTATCTCCCGCTTTCCAAAAACCAATTGCAAAAACAGCAACATTGAAAATAACGGTCACTATCGTAAGCGCACCCTGTCTTCCTGCAATGGTAATTAATACAAACATTAAGAATCCTACAAGTATCATAAGCTCTGTATCTCGTTTCAGTCCACGAATTCCAGAACCCATTCTCTTGCTGGTTCCATTGAGCAAGACCTTATCTCCTCTATGATATGGCTGTTTCATCATTCCGGTATACGTGTACTCATTCGTAAAACTTATTGTCTTTCCCTTGTTTTCTCCATTTAGGATTACTCCCTGGATGTTCTGCTTATATTTTTTCTCCTTCGTTCCTCTGGTTCCTATCTCTTCTCCTGAGACACTGGTTTCGACCTTTGTCAGTTTTGCAATGGGTGTGCTATACAACCATGCATCATTTGCAACAAAGATAATACACAGCAGATACAATATGCCAAGGATACAATATAACTTTCTTTTCTTGCTTTGTTTTACAAATTCCAACATTACTTTACTTCCATCTCGAATCTATCAAAAATCATTTTTTTATTTTAGCGCAAAAAATTTTATTGTCAAGATAAATTTGAAAATGATTTTCATGTTAAAAGAACAGGACAGCACGCTAACGCGCACCGCCCTGTTCTTCTGTTCTTCTGTTCTTCTTTTCTCTATTCTACTTTGCTTCTCCCTCCGGGAAAATAATTTTATTCACGAAGAAGAATACCACCATCGATACTCCTCCGTTGAGCACGGTTGTTCCGATATTGTAAAGCCATCCAGGTACGAACATTCCTGCTACTGCAACCCAGATACAGTTAATTGAGTTTACAATACATGTAACAATACAAAATGCAATCAGATACCAGAACGCCTGATACCAGATCTTTCCTTTGCTGCGGAATACAAAGCTTCTCTGGATTGGGAAATTGATACACTCACCAACAAGCATTGCGATCATGTATGCACAGAAGTACGGCAATCCGCCATGCGCCGCATCATATCCGATAATATTCCATTTAAATGTCTCACCAAATAATGTAATGTCGATTCCCGGAAAACCGAAATCAACATTCGGAAGTCCTGCGAATGCCAGTGGCAAAAACAGTAACATCACATATTTAAGTACAGTGATCAGATTACTTACGATTACGAACAATCCGCCTTCTCTTATCCATTTTGAAGCACTCGGATGTTTCTCGGCAAAACGGTTCCATATGTTGTTTGACTTATTCATTCTACGCTCTCCATTCTTCTAAGATTCTAGATTCTATTGTCCTCCCCGGACTTTGTATCTATATCCTAACATGGATTACATGCCTATCTATTGTACTTACATAACCTGCACTTTTTCTGCATAAACTGTAAACTTAATTCCCTTGTTCTTCTTTAATCGGAATCAAAATTTTCAAGTCAAACCAGTTCTCTTTTGTATCGATCGTGACTGCCCCGCCGTATTTATTCACTGTATAACGAATACTCTTCATTCCGTATCCATGATACTTTTTGTCTTTCTTTGTCGTCGCAATATTTCCATCCTGGTACTGCAGTTTTTCTTCACAGTAATTCTCGAACTTAAGAATCAAAAATGCTTTCTGCCTGGACACTGTCACATGGATCAGTCTCTTTTCCTTATCCGGTATTTTCATCTCGCATTCGATCGCATTATCAAGTGCATTTCCAAAGATACTGCAGATATCCATAACGTCCATAAAGTCTAACAGTGTTCCGTCTGCCACACAGGTAAATGTAATTCCATTCTTATTACAATACAGACTTTTGCTCGTCAGCACAGTATCGAGAACTTTATTTCCGGTTTTATTCTGTGCTTCATACTGACGGATCTCCGCCTCCATCTCATCCAAAAATGCTTCTCTTTTCTGAGGATCTTCCTCACTTCTCAATACTGCAATCTGATGTTTCAGATCATGATATTTGTAATTGATCAACTCAATACTTTCCTTTGACTGCACATACTGTGCATACTGATTCTGAAGTACATTCTGAACTGCCTCAAGCTCTTTTCTTGCCCGCATCTCACAGCATTGCATGAGATGTGCGTACAGAATCGCAATTCCGGCAAGATCCACGATTGTACGAATATTTGCTATCTCAAATGAATATCTTCCGGAAAATGGTGTATTTACCGTGAGATAACTAATGTTGCTGACAGCAAAAACAGATATTGCAATCAAAAATGCCGAAAAACATTCTTTCCAACCTATCTCCATCTGTCCATCTTCCGGGAAATGTACATGCAAGATCTTGAACAAGATCACGCTGATCATTCCATATCCAAGGATAAGGGCTGACCATTCTTTCCACCATACTCCTGATTGCGCTATCCTAAAGTAACAAGCAACCTGCCATTCTATCGATGCCATGAATTCTGCCACAACAAATGCGATCAGCACAAAATATACTGCGTCTGTTATTTCGATCGCGCAGGATACATAAATGAAAAACAGCATAAGGAATACTGCTACGATCATGCAGGGAATCCAGAAAAACAATCTGACATCTTCCGTCACAACCATGAATCCACTCTGTACAACAAGCATCACTGCCATGATCACACCTGTCTTTATTTTTGAAAATTTCTTTTTAAATGGCAGGATAAATATCATGCATGCAAGCCACTCTGCAATTGCCGAGTAAAGTCTCGGGATATCCGGCATCAAATGATCGATCATTTTATCACCTCTCCCCAATATCTTGTTAGAGCTTCCATGAATTCCTTTTTACGTGCACGACTCAACACCAGCTCTTCGCCTTTTACCACTGCACAGTTGTCCTGAATCCGGTCTACATGCTGCAGATTAATCAGATATCCTTTATTTCCTCTGCAGAAATTCATCCCTGAAAGCTTTTCATCCATCTCTTTCATTTTCCCGGTCGTCTCATAATCCCCAAGGATCGTATGAAGGATCAACGTATGTCCCTGACTTTCAATATAGTAAATATTTGCGATGTTAATACGCACCATACCGCCTTTTATATTTACCATAATGACCTTTGCCTCTCGCTTTTTCATACGTTCGATTGCACGATTCAGTCTCTGTGAAAATGCGAAATAAGATACCGGTTTTAATACATAATCCAGCGCATCTACCGCGTAACCTCTGATTGCATACTGTGCCATGTTTGTAATAAAGATAATCACAACTTCACTGTCCATCTTGCGAATCTCTTCCGCAGCAGACATTCCATCCATGAATTTCATCTCAACATCCATAAGGATAATATCAAATTGGGACTTGTATTTATTTACAATCTGATCTCCGTCTGAATAGATTGTGATATCGAATGCTTCATGGTTTTCTGCCTCATATTGATGCAGAAATTCTTCCAACTGTTTTGCATACATTGCTTCGTCTTCTACAATCGCAATTTTGATCATCGGAATCCTCCTCCTGGTATATTTTCTGTCGTCTTATATTCTATCTTATAATAAAGGAATTTTTATTCTGCCACAAGTCATATAATGAGATTTATCTAATGAGATTTACCCGTTGCTGGCTCTGAGCAATCACTATTTTAGCAAAAGGAAAACAGGATTGGCCTGTTTTATCTGTCCAATCCTGTCTTTCATAGTTTCATATATTACGCTTCTGCGTTATCTACATTTTTTCTTTTCTTTCTGAAACGTACGATCACGATCGCATCTGCTGCAATTAAGAGAACTGCCAGAATTACGTCTACTGTTACGAAAAGTTTTGTCATATTGCTCATACCTGCAGCCGGGTTACCATCTGCATAGTATCCGCTGTTTGCTACAGTGTAAAGAATATTCTTGCATGCCTGTCTCATTGCGAGTACTGCTGTTGCACTCTTATCTGTAAGCTTGTTAGACTCAGCACTGTTGAATCCAAGCATCAGGTCGTTTCCATTTCTGATACAGTGATCTGTGATCATGTATCCATAAGAACCGTCGTAATCTGTCTCTACCATTCCAACGAATCCCCATTCTCCACGGAGAACGTTATTCAGAAGTCCGTTGTTTGCACAGCTTGGCACTGTACCAATCCAGTTAAAGGATGACATTGCTGCTATTGAATTTCCTTCGAATCCCTTCACTGCAAGTTCAAACGCTTTCAAATATCCTTCACGGATCGTCTGCTCAGAAGCAAATGTCAGAAGAAAGGAACAACGATTTGTTTCCTGATCATTTAATGCAAAATGTTTGATATAAGGATATACACCTTTCACTGCAGCTCCATTCATCTCATTCGCTGCCATGTATCCGGATAATACGCCATCTTCTGAATAGTACTCGAAGTTACGTCCTGCAAATGCAGATCTGTGGATATTCATTGCCGGTCCATACCATCCGAAGTTATTTGCGTCAACATATTCCTGTCCCATAGAGTCTCCGACTTCTTTTGCCAGATCTTTATTCCATGTCTGAGCGATCAGTACTTCTGACGGATAAGCTGTTCCGTATGTCTTTGTGATAAAGTTATTCAGTCCTGCCGGTCCGTCACAATCAGATGTTGCGATCTTTCCTACAGACTTGATTTCTGCTGTCTGCCATCCACCTACATTAATAAGTGTAGACATATCCTCGAAGCTTAACTGATCTAACAGTTTATCCCAATCTTCGTCATCATATGATTTTCCTTTAAGGTCTGCAAGCTGAAGTCCGTTATCCTGCTCCATCTTCGGCATCTCGTCGGAATCATCATTGTATTTTGTACCGTCATAGATTCCAAATACATTTTCTTCTACTGCTTTTCTTGTCTCGTCGCTCATTACATAAGCATCTTCACTTAACTTTCCACAAGCAGATTCATAATTTGCAAATCCGTTTGCTCTTGAAAGCTGTTCGAAATCACCGCGTGAGTAATCTTCAAACTGGTTTGTTGCTACAGTTTCGTCAGAAGAACGTCCGTCTTTACTGTAGTCAATATCACTGTCTACTGTAAATTTCTCTTCTGCTACAACAGTATGTGAATCGGAACGAAGAGAGATTGTGTATTCTCCGGCCTCTAAGATATATCCGCCACCGGAAACTTTGATTCCTTCAGAATCATAGGATGCCATATCCTCTTTGTTAATTGTGATAGATTTTGTCTCTGCTGCTCCCGGATCAAGAGTTTCTGTTTTCTCAAATGCGATCAGGTTTGCAGATGCCTTTTCAATTCCACCGTTTGTGTATGGTGCTGTGTAATAAAGTTCGATGACATCTTTACCTGCAACATCACCTGTGTTTTTCACTGTCACATCAAATGTTACTGTATCACCGTTATCTTTGAAATTCTCAATTGTCTTCTCAAATGTTGTATAGCTCAGACCATATCCAAATGGATACTGTACTGTATCTTCATACTGAATCAGCCCTTCTTCTGCAGCTGTCTCATAGAATTTATAACCTACATAGATTCCTTCTGCATAGTTTACAAATCCTATACTTCCTTCGTATGTTGCATCATTTTGGGCGATCTGATTTTTCAGGTCATCTACATTTGTGTAAGCATTCAGACCGATGTTGTTGTAGTACGGTGTCTGCTGAAGATCTTTTACAAATGTATCGGCTGTCTTTCCTGATGGATTCACAGATCCGTTGATGATCTCTCCAAGTGCCTCAAATCCTGTTGCACCTGCTCCCGGTGCGAAGATAACAGCACCGATCTGCTCATACTTATCAACCCAGTCAAGTTCCATCGCATTGTTTGCATTTACAACAACGATAACATTTTCAAACTGAGAGCATACTGTATCTAACATATCTTCTTCTGTATTAGACAGTTCAAGGTAGCTTTCGCCCTCGTCGAAATCATCATAATCACCGTTATTTGTGTAACTTCCTTTTACATATCCGTAATTTTCCGGCGTAACTGACACATTCTCTGCCTGTTTTTTGTAACTTCCGTCAATTACTGCTTTCATATCTGTCGGAAGGTCTGCGCCTTCTCCTCCGGAACGTCCGATTACTACAACAGCTGTATCAGAAAATTCTTTTGCTTCTTTCATAAGGCTGTCTGTATAATATTCTTTTGTTGGCTCCGGTAATGTCCAGTCCTGCTCTGCCATAGCGATTGTCGGACGATCTTCTCTGTAATCTGTATACATCTTTGTCAGAGATTCATTTGTCTCATATCCTGCATCTTTTAAAGACTGTAAGATACTGATCGCTGTGGAAGAATCAGAAGATCCTGATCCCGTTCCGCCATATAACGGATTTGTTGAATCCCAGCCAAATACATTCAGTTTCTTTGTATCAGAAGCAAGTGGTAAGATTCCTTTATTTTTCAAAAGAACCATTCCTTCTTCTCCAACTTTCTGAATTGTCTTACGGCTCTGCTCCGTTGTTTCTTTTGAAAGCTCTACTTTCTTCGCATTCAAAATGCTTGATACGTTGTTGTACATCGGACCATAGCAGATTACATTTACGAGTACTGCTACGATAGCCACAAATGCGATTCCTGCCTGCCAGCGAATCACGTGGCGAACTCCCTTTTTCGCTTTATGCGCTGCGATCATTACTACGATCATTGCAACTAATGCAACAAGAATAGCAATAATATAACCACTCAGTCGTTCAATATATGCCGTCAGGTCTGCAACACTTACGCCCAGACCACTAGCAAATATCGGGGACAATAAGTTTACTAAAAAGTTTACTAAAAAGTTTGTCATAATGTTTCCTCCCTTTTGTTGATGGGCTTATGTTAGCATACATTTTTTCTCTCATGCCTTTTTTCGCATAAATGGTTCATTTTTTTCATAACCTGCAATTCCATTTGGCATATTTAACAATTTGTATATTTAATTTTTGTCTATATTGTCTAATCTCTGTTGATTGCAGCTTTGATCAGATGAGCTGTTCCTTTGATTCGATGTCCATTCGCCATCTCGGTCAATGCTTCTGCCATTTTCATCGTCACAATACCACCTGTCATTTTCGCATATCCACGAATTGGCATATTGTAGTTGAATAAGACGTTCAGGTTCGGCTTTCCCTTCCAGTCACTGATTTTCAGAAGTAGTTTCAGGATTGCACAGAGCAGTTTTCCAAGAATTCCTTTTCCGTAATACAACTGGCAGACTGCATCGTTCATTTGGATCTCACCGCTCCAGCTTCCATCCGGAATCTCTCTTCCATACAGAATACGGAATTTTTCGTCTGAAATGTCTTTAATCTTGCCGCTGAAATATTCCGGGAGTTCTTCTTTGTTATATCCGCCATTTTCAACAGTACCCTTTACATTTAAAGAGCCTTCAAGAACCATCTGCTGCGCATTTTCACCGATCATGATCTGATAAGTACCGCTTTCAATCTCCCAGCTATCTGTTCTTGTATCATAAAAACGGAATGTCTTATCATCGAATCCGATTCTTACTTCCTTTTCTTCTCCCGGCTGAAGCTCTACTCTTACGAAACCTTTCAGCTCGCGAACCGGTCGAAAGACAGTCTCAGAAGATTTTCCAACATACAGCTGTGCGATCTCAGTTCCTGACACATTGCCTGTATTCTTAATTGTAAATGTCACACCTTCTGTATCTATTTTCAAATCTTTATATTCAAAGGTTGTATAGCTCAATCCATAACCGAATGGGAAACGCATTGATTTTCCAACAGTTGTGTAATAACGGTATCCGACATAAAGAGACTCTCTGTACTCACTGCTTCTTTCTTTGCTTGGATAATATGCGTATGCCGGTGTATCCTCATAATGGATTGGGTAAGTCTCATTTAACTTACCGGATGGATTCACCTTTCCTGTCAGTACGTTCAACATTGCTGACGCGCCTGCCTGTCCGCCAAGATAACCATGTACGATTCCTTTTACATATGGATACCATGGCATCTCGATCGCTGATCCGGCTGAAAGAACTACGATTATATTCTTATTTACTGTTGTAAGTTCATTAAGTAATGTCTCCTGTGCGGCCGGCATGGACATATGTGTACGGTCAAGTCCTTCGGATTCGCTGATTTCATCAAGTCCTCCGAAGAAAAGTACGATATCCGCCTTCTTTGCAAGTTCTACTGCTGCCTTTGTCAACTTTTGATTCGGTTTTCTGTTACGAATATATCCCTGCTCATATGCAACAACATCCAGATCTGTTGATCCAATCACATCAAGGATTGCTTCCGGCTGTTTTGCCGGGTTTACAAGTGATGATCCTGCGCCCTGATATCTTGGTGTCTTTGCAAAATCACCGATCACTGCAACTTTCGTTCCCGGTTTCAACGGAAGGATCTGATCCTCATTTTTCAGAAGGACAATACTTTCCTCAGCTGCTTTTCTTGCCAGGTTATGATGCGCTTCCACATCAAATGTTTTTCCCTTTGCGTCTTCTGTTGCCTGATGTGTTGAGAAAATCACATTTAAAAGCTCATCCAGTCTCTGATCTAATACTGCTTCATCAAGATCACCGTTCTCAACTGCATGAATAATATCATACATACCTGATTTTCCTGTTCCCGGCATTTCCAAATGGCTTCCGTTCTTCACACCAAGTGCATGATCATTACTTCCGCCCCAGTCAGACACGACAAATCCGTCAAATCCCCACTCATCTACCAGAATTTCCTGCAGCATGTGGCTGTTTTCGTTTGCATAGATTCCATTTACTTCATTATAAGAAGACATGATGGATTTTGATTTGCCTTCCTTAATCGCAATCTCGAATCCGGTTGTATAAATCTCACGGAACGTTCTTTCGTCTACGACAGAATCGTTTGCCATACGGCGCAGCTCCTGACTGTTTGCTGCGAAATGCTTTGGACAAGCTGCAATTCCTTTGCTCTGGATTCCACGGACATATGCCGCTGCCATCTTTCCTGCATGATATGGATCCTCTGAAAAATACTCGAAGTTTCTTCCGCACAGAGGACTTCTCTTAATATTAAGTCCCGGTCCAAGGATCACATTGACACCCATCGTCACTGCTTCCTCTGCAAGTGCTTCTCCAATTTCTTCTCCAAGTGCTTCGTCCCAGCTGTTTGCCACTCCTGCTGCTGTCGGAAAACAAGTTGCCGGAAGACTGGCATTCAATCCCAAATGGTCTCCTGCTCCTGCCTGTCTTCTCAGCCCATGCGGTCCATCGGACATTACCATAGACGGAATCCCATATTTTTCTAAATCAACTGTCTCCCATGTGTTCTTTCCTGACATCATAACTGCTTTCTCTGCCAGTGTCATCTTTCTGATCAGCTTTTCATATTTCAGACTCATTTTGAAACCTACCTTTTATTTTATACTATGTTACTTTGTTACCCTTCGCAGTACCTGTGATCAGCTTTCTTGCATTTTCCATATCACAAGTATCTTTTTTACTGAACTTATCATAACACAAAAAGCAGACCGTTAAGGTCTGCTTTCATAAATGGTCGTTTTTTCTACATGAACTGTTCTGATTAGATTGCAAGCAGGTTCTTAATTGCTTCCATGTAAATCTGTACTGCTTCTTCAACTTCAGATACGAGTGTGTACTCGTCTGCACCGTGGATGCGGTAATCTACGCCCGGTTTCTCCGGTCCGAATGCGATGATATTTTTTAAGGACTTCGCATATGTTCCACCACCGATTACTAACGGTTTGTTCTCTGTATCTCCTGTTACATCTGTATAAGCTTTGTACAGTGCCTCTACAAGTGGAGACTCTTTCGGGAAGAACAATGGTTTTGTAGTTGTGTGGATCTCAATGCGTCCGTTCTCGTCTTCGAGCTTTCCTTCGCACATCTTAACCATATCTTCTACAGAGTATGTTACCGGGAATCTGATATCGATCGTAGCGGAGATCACACCGTCTTCTGTCTTAACGATTCCGTTACAGAATGTAAGCTCTCCAAACTCATCTGCGCATTTCAGACCGATTCCTGATCCGTCACATGCTGTACCAATATGTGAGTTATAGAATTCTACGAAATCATCTTCAAATCCGGCTTTTGCAAGACAGTCAAAGATAACACCTGCAGCGTTAACTCCAAATGCCGGTGTACTTGCATGTGCAGATACTCCCTTTGCATAAATAGTGATCTTTCCGTCTTCTTCTGTTACTTTGTATTCCTGAAGCTTTGTCTCTGCGAAAGCAGCTTCCAGTCTGTCTTTCAGTCCTTCTTCTGCCGGAATCTCTGCTGTACATGCATCACATACGGCATTGAATACAAATCCACCATTGATAGAAATGATCTTTGTATTCTTAGAAGTTGCCAGCATGCCAAGCATACCTTTCTCTCCATGAATACATGGGTAACTTGCATCCGGTGTAAATCCACAAGATAACTCTTCTGCCACTTCATTATAATGCTCCATACATCTGGAACCATTTTCCTCATTACATCCCATGATCAGACGAACTCTCTTGTTAAGCTTCACACCTGAATCACGAAGAAGCTTCATCGCATAAAGTGCTTCCATAACAGGTCCTTTATCATCTGTTGTTCCACGTCCGTAAACGTAATCTCCTTCTCTTGTCAGCTTGAATGGATCATATGTCCAGTCACCGCCTGCCGGTACGATATCCAGATGTCCTGCGATACCAACGATCTCTTCGCCTTCTCCCATCTCTGCATATCCACAGTAGTTATCCAGGTTCACTGTCTTGAATCCGAGTTCATCTGCAATCTGCAGTGCTTCGTGAAGAACCTTTGCCGGTCCCTCTCCAAATGGCATTCCTTCTGCCGGTGTTCCAAGCTGTGAATCTATTGCTACAAGTCTTTCCATATTACTTAACAATTCTTCTGTTGTTGCATGAATCTTTTCTTTAATATCCATTATTTTCATCCTTCCTTTTTTACTGTTTTCTATCATATGATATGAGTGTCAAAAGTAAATTTTGCCACTCACTGATGTAACCGGATTGCTCCATTGCTATGCAATTCCCGCAATCCTCGAACACCTCAAACTCCCATAAAATGGCGTGTTCACACCATTTTATTCCGTTTTCGGTGTTCGGCGTGTCAAAAAGTATAAATTGCTTATTTGTGCGAGCACAAACGCAATTTATACTTTTTGACACTTACATCATCATATCATGTATCGTGAAAAATTTCCAGTCTTCCCTTAACGAAATTGTCGACATTTTGTCTATAATCTAGGTTAAACATTTCTTCAGTTTTAAATTATATTCTCTTAATAAATTTTACTTTTCTTTAGCTTTCGTGACACGAGGTGTTCACAATTCTTCCGTATAATAACATCATCAAGTTGATACAAATAAATTACAAAAGTATCATAAATAGAAAAGAAGACGGTGATTGTATTAGCGACAGATCTTTTATGATTGCCGGACTTCGACCAAAAATTACGAATAGTTTATATAGATAATGGCCCGGTGCAGTACACCGGGCCACGTTTTTGTTATTATATTTTCTTAACCTCTTTTTCCATTTTTCAGATCTTCCACGATTTCATTGTAACGTTTTTTATTCAAACGATAGAAGAACAGAACAACTGCTGTGACAATCCACAAAATTCCTGGAATTGTTGAAAATGCATGTTTCATAACTGCAATTACTTCCGGATTCTGTACCTGATTTGCCACATATCCATATTTACCAAGCAGAGCTGCAAGGAGTGCAGTTCCTATGGCCATTCCGATTTTATTTCCAAGAGAAACAAATGCATACTGGAATCCATCATTTCTAAGTCCTGTTTTCCACTCGCCGTATTCCACACAATCCGGAATGATCGCATAGATTGCAGTGTTAAATCCTGAAAAGAAGAACTGTGTAATACCTGCTAATGCATAGAATACAATTGGAGATTCTTTTACATTAAAGAAGAACATTGCAAGCATAGCGATTCCTGTAAGTAATGCAAAAACAGATGCTGTTCTTCCTTTATTATTCAACTTACGGAATACCGGCTGGAAACAAGCTGCACCGATAATTGAAGGAATAATAATACACATGGAATATGTTGTATAATAGGACGCATCTCCTTCTACATAAGTGAAGTAATATAAAATATCTGCATTTCTTCCATATAATGTGAATCCAAACAGCACCTGTCCAACTAATGCAAGCAGATATGGTCTATTCTGCATAACGGCCTTCAGTTGTACTTTAATGGAGATTTTTTCTTTCTCCGGAATTGTCACCTGCTCTTTTGTCTTTGCAAAACAGAAGAAATGACATGCAGCAAAGATGCATCCGTAAATAATTGCAACAAACAGGTAACCGTTCTTTACACTGTTGCTTCCAAGCCTGCTGATCAGTGGCACTGTTACGATATTGATGATTCCGATTGCGATCATTGCTGCTACGGAACGAGATGTGTTGATCTTGGCACGCTCATCAATATCCTGTGTCATAGCACCGCAAAGTGTTCCATATGGAATGTTTACACAGGTGTATCCTAAGACGAGAAGACAGTATGTAATTACCATGTAAACTATTTTCGATGTATTTGACCAATCTGGGTGTGCCCAGAAAGAAAGGATCAAAAGCACTGATGTGATCGGTGCTGCCACCAACAGCCATGGACGGTATCTTCCCCATCTTGTGTTTGTTTTATCTGTTAATCCACCTACGATCGGATCATTGATCGCATCCCAGAATCTTGAGAAAAGCATCAATGCTGATACTGCCGCCATACTGATTCCAAATACATCTGTATAGAAAATCATTAAAAAGTTACTGACAAACATCCAACTAAAGTTACATCCTACATCTCCGAAACCATATGCAATCTTACTGATTAGAGGCACTTTTCCATTATTGCTCTCGTTTTCCATTAATTACCTCCTTGCCAGAGTTTCTGATAAAACTCTGTTCTCTCTTGATTCGATCACCTATTTCTCCTGCACATTGATGATTACTTTCATCGTTGTCTCGCGGTTATCATCAATATACTGATATGCTTTCAGATAATCTTTGAATGCAAATGTCTTAGAAATCAATGGTCTTAAATGAACTTTTCCTTCATTTACAAGTTCTATACCATCTACATAATCATCATGACGATACATCATTGTGCTCTTGATATCCAGTTCGTGATCATTTGCAACTGCAAGGTCTACTGTTGCCATTCCCGCAAATACGGCAACAAGAACGATGATACTTCCTTTTCTTGCGTATTTAATTGCCTGTCCCATTGTGATATTATTTCCTGCGCAATCATAGATCACATCTGCCTTGTCAGGACCAAAGGCTTCAACCATTGCCTCTCCAAAGTCCTTCTCCATAGTATTAACGCATACATCAATACCACATTCTTTTGCCTTATCCAGACGAAGGTCGCTGACATCTGTGATCATTACCTTTGCGGCGCCCATTCCTTTTGCTGCCTGTGCAACCAGGTTACCGATCGGTCCTGCACCAAGAACTGCAATATTCAATCCCTTTACATCTCCTACCTGCTTTACTCCATGCACTGCAACTGCCAGAGGCTCGATCATGGCACCTTCTTCATAAGACATATCTTCCGGAATCGGTGTTACTTTAGAGGCATCTACTGCAAAATATTCTGAAGCTGTTCCTGTTGTCTGGAATCCCATAACCTTAAGTTCCTCACAAAGGTTATATTTTCCATGGCGGCACGGATAACACTGTCCGCAGTAAACCTGTGGCTCGATCGTAACTTTCTGTCCTTCATGAAATTCTGTAACATCTTTTCCGACCTTGGCAATCTCACCGGATACCTCATGTCCCTGAGTCACCGGGTACTTTGTAAATGGATGCTTTCCATGATATACGTGAATATCAGATCCACAGATTCCAATATTCATAATCTTAACTAGTACCTGATCATCTTTCACTTCCGGAACTGGTACCTCTCTGAAAATAATTTCTCCCGGGTTTGTCATTACCTGCTGTAACATAATGTTTTCCTCCTTTATTGAATATCTTTTATTAAATGTTTTATTAAAGTAATTACATTATTGTTCAGGAAATATATTTTGTCAATATGTTATTGTTCAGTTCTGCCTATTGCACAAGATTTCGCTATGATTTTTATGCAGTTTGCGCAAAAAAAGTCCAGGGAAGAAACATGTATTAAAAATGTTTCTTCTCTGGATTTTCTAACTTTCCATCATTCTGATCATTATAATGTTTTAATAAAAGCCTGTAAATAATGTTTTGCCACACCAACTGCCGAGGCTTCTCTCTTATATGAACAAACTTTCAGGTATCTCGCATCATGCTCAAATCCATTATATTCCATTACTTTTTTCCCTAAGGTTAGCATATGATCTGCAAGATATCCCCCTACTTCTCCTCCAAGAATAATATCCATATCATATGCCATTCTCAGATTTGAAATAAGAATTGCCAGATTATTAAGATACTCTTTCCAAACCTTCACAGCCTGTCCGTCCTGCTCTTCCACCTTCTTCATAAACTGTTCCAGTGTCTCTTTGGTATCATCTGTCAGCACGCTCGCCGCACAGTAAGCATCCGCACAGCCTTGTTTTCCGCAATAACATTTCTTTCCGCCCGGAACAAGGATCATATGTCCAAATTCTCCGGCTTTCTGATTCGCTCCCGGAATCAATTTCCCGTCAATGCAAAATGCTCCTCCGAGTGTGTTATTCAATGAAAGATACAATGCATTTCTATAGTTATTTAAATCCTCTGCCATCATTGCCGCATTGGCATCATTTTCAAAATAAACCGGAAGTGAAAAGATCTGTTCCAAAAAGCTTAAACTATAATTCTCCAATTGGAGCGCATGAGATTTGATCAGCATTCGTTCTTTCGAATTAACAATTCCCGGAATTGAAATTCCGATTCCCAAGATTCGTTCTCTGTGTTCTACATCTGAAAGAAATCTTTCCAATGCTTCGCTCAATTGTAAGTAGTAAGCGGCCTCTGTTGAAAATTCTAAGCGGATCCTTTCATATTTCTCTATCTCATAGCTCAAATTCACAAGTACAAATCCTGCATGCTTCGCAGTGATCCTTATCCCAACCGCATAACGGTACGCTGGATTAATACTGATTCGTTTTGCTTTTCGCCCGCCTGTAGATTCATATTCTCCGGTTTCAACCGCAATTCCATTAGCCAAAAGCTCATTCACATTCGACAATACAGTCGGCATACTAAGATTGAGATCCTTCGACAATTCCACTTTAGACGTTGCTTCGTGATTTATAATATAATTTACTATTTTTGATTTTGTAATATTTCTCTTTTCCGCTCCAGCCATATCCAAAGCTCCTTTTATAAATTATTTTATAAAAGTATCTTATCCCTTCTTTGCCGGTTTGTAAAGGTTACAAATGCATTTTATTCTTCTACTTCCACCGGATTTGTCACACTGACCTTGTGATCATACCATATTCCCTTTTTTCCGATCAATGCAAGATCAAATTCTTTGTCCAGTGCCGGAACCGGAACGTCGAATCCATAGACCTCTTCAGATGTTCCATCGCTGTAATTAATAGTATCTGTTGTAGGCTGAAGCAGTTCTGCGCCGTCCTTCTGTGCATCCTCGACAGTTCCTTCGAACAGATTGACAATATTTTTAGACACCAGACTGATATGAATTGTCATTTTCCCATCCTCTACTGTCAGTGTTCCTTTTCCATCCATTGCTTCATTCACATGGAACATAGAGCTGTCTGTCTTAAATTCTGCTGTATATGTTCCGTCTTCTAGTACTGCCTGCTCCTCATCTGCCTTATCTGCAGAATCCTCTTTTGTATCCGCCTGTTCTGTTTGTGCTTTTCCACTGTCTTTCGTCTCTGTGCTATTTCCACATCCCGTAAATACAGATGCGATCATAGAAACAGAAATTAATACCATTAATAACTTCTTTTTCATCTAAATACTTCCTTTCATTGATTCAAAAAAGGTCATGCAATTCCTTTTTCTCTGAACAAGCATGACCTTCTCAATATCTTCTTACAAATTACTCTGCATCAATTGCAGCCTGTGTATGTGCTACATACAGCTGCTGGATTGCCTGGATCTCTCCTAAACCTGCAATCTGAGTATCAATGCTGTCAAATGCTCCTGATGCCTCAAACTGGCTCTTCCAGGAATCATCGTCATCTCCTGCCATATCGTTGTTCGCATGGTCTCCTGCAACAACCATCAGCGGACGAAGGATTACTTTCTTATATCCTGCTTCTTTCAGTTTCTCGATCACTGCCTCGCAGGATGTATCTTCCGGCTCACCCTCTACAGTTCCGATAAATACATTGTCATATCCAAGCTGTTCCATCTGTGTCTGCATCTGAGAATAACTTACCTTTGCAGTATGAGATGTACCATGTCCCATAAATACAAATGCTGTTCCGTCTTCTTTTACTGCATCCAGACTGTCAAATCCTGCATCTTTCACTGCCTCTGCTGTGATTGCTTCCGCTACTGCTGCCTTGTCTGCATTGATAACAGTCGCATCAGCTCCAACCTCTCCGAGAAGTGGCTCTGCAATCTTAACAGATTCAAACTTATCTTTATATCCCTCTAATGCTGCTGTAAGTTCATCATATTCTGCTCCATGCATCAGATGTGTCGGCTGTACAACAAGGTTCTTCACTCCATTGTCTACAGCTCTCTGCAATGCCTGATCCACATTGTCGATCTTCTCGCCATCACGGGCCTGTACGTGATTGATGATGATCTGTGCTGTAAATGCTCTTCTTACAGACCAGTCCGGATAAGCTGCCTGAACTGCCTTCTCAATACCACCGATATCTGTCGCACGGCTGTCATTAAAGGATGTTCCAAAACTTACTACAAGGATTTCATTTTCACCGATCTCATCAGCGTTGAGCGGATCATCCTTGGATGCATCTCCTGTATCTCTTCCAAAATAATCCGGATCCGCATTCTCTCCCTCAACAAGTTCTTTCTGTGCATCTGTCAGTGCATCCCATGCTTCTTTCGCTGCTGTACACTGCTCATCTGTCTTGTCTGTTCTTTCCTGAACATAAATGTCATCGATCAGCTTCGCAACTTTATCTGCTGCTTCCTGATCACTGTCCTGTTTAGACTCTGTCTTTGTTGTGTCAGTGTTGTTGTCGCCCTTTGATCCACATCCTGCAATCATGGACACACTAAGTGTTGCTGCCAGTAAAACCATTAATACTTTCTTTTTCATTGTCATCCTCCTGATTTCTTATTCTCAGAAATGAAAACACCCTCGAATCAAACGAGGGTACGCAAAGAAAAACCGGTGATCATTTACAATCTATCTGTAAATAATTACTGCAGTCTAAATCATTTCCTTTCGTACGGCCAATTCCTCGTGGCATGAACTCTTCATTCCTGTACTGCGAAAGGCAGGTCTCCCGGCTGATCGTTCAAATGCTTCTGCTTCACCTTCCCGGTCTCCCAGTGGTCTCAAAACACAAGCTCACGAAATACGGTGACGAGTTCGTACAGGATTCTCACCTGTTTCCCTTTTCACCAGTCCAGATTTTCCACGTCGTTCCTCTGATCATTCATAATCAGAACGCCATCATCCATCTGACTGACACCTCACGCATCTGTATTAAATTATATGTTACAACGGGGTCATTCTATCACACTTACACAAATGCGTCAAGAAATGTTATAAATTGGAGGATTTGGCCTCATTTCCGACTTTGATTTCCTCAGCAAAAATGATACAATATCCCTCAGAGACAAAATTTGTAACTAAGGTGGTTTATTATTATGAAAGAATCTAATAGCCAGGCATTTCGTCGTGGTTTTCGCGATGGAATTCCGATCGGACTTGGATATCTTGCGGTCTCCTTTTCAATCGGTATTGCCGCAAGAAATATCGGCCTGAATGCATTTCAGGGATTCCTTATGAGTCTGTTAAATAATGCATCTGCCGGAGAGTATGCCGGACTGACTGTAATTGCTGCAAACTCTCCTTATATTGAGGTCGCAATTGTCACATTGATCACGAATGCGCGTTATCTTCTGATGAGCTGTGCCATGAGTCAGCGTTTGAGTCCCGACCTTTCGTTAGGACACCGTCTGCTGATGAGTTATGATATCACAGACGAACTTTTTGGAATTGCGATCAGCAGACCCGGTACTTTAAACCCTTATTATACCTATGGCGCGATGGTAACTCCGCTTCCTGGCTGGGCTTTTGGAACTATGCTCGGTGTCATTGCCGGAAATATCATGTCACCGCGTATGGTCAGTGCATTTAGTGTTGCCCTCTTTGGAATGTTTATCGCTATCATCATTCCTCCTTCGAAGCAGAATAAAGTCGTTGCGGGACTGGTTACTCTTGCATTTATCTCAAGCTTCGCAGCAACTTGCCTGCCTTGGATCTCCACTCTGTCGGATGGTACCAGAACAATTATACTGACCGTTGTACTTTCAGCCGGAGCAGCATTCTTCTTCCCTATACCGACAGAAGATGAAACTTCAGCTTCAACTAAGCAATAATAAAAACATAACTGTTCAATTACTCAGAAGGAATAAAAATTATGACACACAACATTTATATTTATATTCTTATCATGGGCGGTATCTCTTATTTAATCCGCGTACTGCCGATGACCTTGATTCGAAAACCTTTGAAGAACCAGTTTCTTCAGTCCTTTCTATACTATGTACCTTATGTCACACTAGCAGTAATGACATTCCCGGCGATCCTTCATGCCACACAGTCTCCAATCTCCGGAGTTCTCGCTCTCGTTGTTGGAGTTGTAGCCGCATGGTGTGGTGCCGGACTGCTGCCGGTCGCAGTTCTTTGCTGCGCAGTTGTATTTATTGCAGAGCTTTTCTTGTAGAGTAATCTTATAGATTTTAGTAACTGTCGATGCCCTTTTTTCTGCCATTGATGCTTTTTTCGCTGCCGTCGATGCCCTTTTTCGTTTGGCGAAATGAATTTTCTTAATTTTCTGACATTTAACACAATTTCTTCAAAAAGTCTAACGCAAAAATATCAAAAAAGGGGTTGCATTTTTCTGTAGCTTTGATATAATAACCATGTTGTTTGAAACAAGCAACAAACAAAACTCAAGTAATGCGGAATGGTGTAATTGGCAGCACAGCAGACTCTGACTCTGTTAGTAGGGGTTCAAGTCCCTTTTCCGTAGCTGGGAATTTGCTTCGGCAAGTTCCCTATTTTATCGGAGTGTGGCTCAGTTTGGTAGAGCGCTACGTTCGGGACGTAGAGGTCGCAAGTTCGAATCTTGTCACTCCGATGTTTTAAGAGATTACAATTTGTAATCTCTTTTTTTTGTTGTATAATCTATCTATACTTGCACAGAATGCAATTTGTTGGGCGCAAGTAAAGTGAGTTAGTCCATTATAATATGATTCGGTGACTATTAATTCCAAAATCTCTAATTCAGTCAGTCATAAAACCAGAAGTTGTATCCAGGTTTTAAAATTCTCAAAAACAGGTCAATAAAATAGTAAGATGTGTTGACTAAAAACCCCAAAAATGAAATATTAGTCAACACATCTCTATATATACTTGACTATGAATACAAAAATTGAAAATCTAGTCAACACTTCTTTATTTCAGCTCCCCATCAAATACAACGGTTGCCGGTCCTGTCATATAAACTGTGTTCTTCTCCTGATCCCACTGAATCTCCAAATCTCCGCCAAGAAGCTTTACAGTTACTTCATCTTCTGTCAATCCATTCAGAATACAGGAAACAGCTACAGCACATGCTCCTGTTCCGCAGGCAAGTGTCTCCGCAGATCCTCTCTCCCAAACACGCATCTGTACAGTATGTCTATCCAGTACTTTTACAAACTCTGTGTTCACACGTCTTGGAAATCTCTCATGGCTTTCGAATTTTGGTCCGATTTCTTCAATCGGAAGATTATCAACATCATCTACATAAACAACTGCGTGCGGATTTCCCATAGACACGCAAGTCATATGATATTCTTTTCCATCCACAAGAATCGGTTCATCTACAGCTTTATCTCCCTCAGCCACAACCGGAATTTCTGCCGGTGTCAAGATTGGGCTTCCCATATCAACTCGAACCTTCGCAACTTTTCCATTTTCTACGAAAAGCTGAAGTGTTTTGATTCCTGCTAAAGTCTCAACTGTAATCTCTGTTTTGTCAGTCAGGCCGTAATCATACATATATTTTCCAACACAGCGAACTCCATTTCCACACATTTCTCCTCTAGAGCCATCCGCATTATACATGGCCATCTCACAGTCTGCCACTTCCGACGGACAGATCAGGATCAATCCATCAGATCCTATTCCAAAATGTCTGTCACTCACCTGGATTGCCAACGCTGATGGATCTTCTACCTTCTCTTCAAAACAGTTTACATACACATAATCATTTCCAATTCCCTGCATTTTTGTAAATTTCATTCTCTTCTCCGTTCCACTGTCATCACTGACAGTCCTCTCATTTGTTATTGTTTACAGCACTTCTTATTCGTTACTGTTAACAGCTGCCTCTTATTCATTCATAATTGTCAGCACCATCTGTGCTGTTTCGAGCATATTAGTCCCACTTTCCATACTGTTCTTCTGTAAATATCGATGTGCTTCCTCTTCTGACATGTTATTTCGTTCTATCAGAAGCGCTTTCGCCTGATCGATTATCTTTCTCTGAGAATCGTCTCTCTTTCGTATCGTTTCTCTGCGCTTTCTTCTCTTCCTGCTCTGTGTCTGCTGAATCATTTCAACGGTATTTACCAAATCATAAACTTTGATTGGGAGTGGAAGTCCTACAACCCCATCCGGCAGTCCATCCATCCACTTATCCGCTGAAGCCACCAAAAGCATATCAAACGTATCCGGAAGAGATTCTCGTAAATCTGTATACTGCATATCTTGAAACCGATAACCACACACGACAATTCCATCGTTCCAGTTATCAGCATACTGCAAAACCTTAGCTCCTGTCAAACATACCGCAGATACTTCAATACCCGCACGAACCAAACTATTACGGATATTTACTGCATTTTCCCGCTTTGGAAAAACGACAATAATGTTGCTCATATCTGCTCACCTCTTCCGCTAACTTCTTTTCTGTCAATCTGTTCTCTCTAAAATGTTCTATACCAATATATGTGGTCTCTAAATGCCCAATGACAAGATACCCAGACTACAGCCTGTAAAGATAATGATCGATCTCCCAGTCTGTCACCTGCATACAATATTCTTTATATTCTTTCTTATTTGCTTTGATGATCTTCTCGGCAAGCTCTTTCCCTAATACGCTGATCAGCAGTTCGTCTTTCTCAAGCTCTGCTGTAGCAGCTCCAAGCGTTCTCGGCAGTTCTTCCACTTGAAGTTCATCTCTTCTTTCCTGCGTCATCTTCTGAATATTTTCATCAATATTCTTCGGAGGCATAATCTGATTCTTAATTCCATCCACCCCGGCTTTCAGAAGTACTGCAAGCGCCAGATATGGATTCGCCGTAGCATCCGGACTGCGAAGTTCCAGTCTTGAATTGTCTTCTTTCTCCATAGACACACGGATCAAAGGTCCTCTTGTCTTAGCTGACCATCCCATATAAACAGGTGCTTCATACCCCGGCACAAAACGTTTATAAGAATTGATCGTTGGATTTGTAATACAGGTGATTGCCTTCATATGTTTCATCAAGCCACCAATAAAATAATATCCTTCCTGGCTGAGTCCATTCTCATCCTCTGCGTTATAAAGTGCATTTGTTCCATCGTTTTTATATAAAGACAAATTAATGTGCATTCCTGACCCATAAGTCTCACTCTTCGGCTTTGGCATAAATGTCGCGTGCAGACCGTGTCGTTTTGCGATTGTCTTGACAACCATCTTAAATGTCATCAGATTATCTGCTGTAATCATCGCCTCATCGTAGTGAAAGTCGATTTCATGTTGCGCCGGCGCAATCTCATGATGTGAGGAAATAATCTCAAACCCCATATCTTCTAATGTTAAGATCATATCTCTTCTCGCATTTTCTCCAAGATCCAATGGCCCTACATCAAAATATCCTCCCTGCTCGTGAGTTACTGTTGTCGGTCTACCGTCATCATCTGTATGGAAAAGAAAGAACTCGCATTCCGGGCCGACATTCATCGTATATCCCATCTCTTTCGCCTCAGCAACAGCCTTTCTGAGTACATAACGCGGATCGCCTTCATACGGTGTTCCGTCCTTTTTATACACATCACAGATCAGTCTTGCAACTTTTCCCTGCTGTGGTCTCCATGGAAAGATTTCAAATGTACTCAAATCCGGATATAAATACATATCTGATTCTTCCTCATCTGCAACCCCTTCCAAGGAAGAAACATCAAACATACAGCGGTTATCCAATGCTTTTTCAAGCTGTCCTACTGTTACCGCCATATTTTTCATCGTTCCAAAAATATCTGTAAACTGCAATCTGATGAAAGCGACATCTTCTTCCTCTACTATGTGAAAAATATCATCTCTTGTATAGTTATGCATTATTTTTCGACCTCCTTTATCATAAACTGATACGATAAAAGGGCGTTCTCCACCTAAGTTGGAAACGCCCTTGTTTCTGTGTTACATTATAATGATTGACTGTTTTCTTGTCAATTATTTCTGAATCAGTTCAAGAACTTCTTCTTTTACAGGCATTGCTTTGATCGCACCCTTCTTTGTTGTTACAAGTGCTGCTGCCGCATTCGCAAATGTCAGCATCTCTCCTAACTGTTCCTCTGTCAGATTCTCAAAATCATGATCAACCAGATAATTCAAAGAACTTCCACAGAAAGTATCTCCTGCACCGGTTGTCTCAATTGCTTTCACTGAAAATCCTGGTCTCTCTACGCGCATGCCTTTGTAATAAGCTCTGCTTCCGTCTTTTCCCATAGTCAGAAGAATCAGCGGAATATTGTATGTCTCCTGCAGATATGCGATTCCCTCATCATAGTCTTCCTTACCGGATACAAACTGAATTTCATTATCAGAGATCTTCAGGATATCACATTTTCCAAATCCATACTCCATCTGCTCTTTTGCAAGATCAAGAGAACTCCACAGCGGCGGTCTCAGATTTGGATCAAAGGATACAAGGCAACCATTTGCTTTTGCTGTTTCTACCGCTTTCTTTGTTGCTTCACGCACACCTTCATGTGTCATAGAAAGTGTTCCGAAATGAAAGACTTTTGTATCTTTTACTACTTCTGGATTCACTTCATCTGCTGTAAGCATCATATCTGCTCCCGGATTACGGTAAAATGAGAACTCTCTGTCTCCATCTGGGAATGTATGTACAAACGCAAGTGTTGTATTCACATTTTCGTCAACCATCAGATTGGAGGCATCGATTCCGGCTTCCGTAATCGTATCTCTTAATAACGTTCCAAACTGATCTTTTCCAACTTTTCCTATAAATGCTGTCTTCTTTCCCATCTTGTTCAGAAGCGCCAGCACATTACACGGTGCACCTCCCGGGCAAGCCTCAAACATATTGTTTCCCTGTTCGCTTTGTCCATTCATTGTAAAATCAATCAGAAGTTCTCCTAATGCGATTACATCATATTTCTTTGCCATGAAGTTCTCCTCCTATTTCTTGTCTTATTACTTTGTCTTATTGCTTGTCTTAATTAAAATATACTAACTCTTCAATTGGTTCTGCAGGCTCAATATTCTCTGCCTCAAGCACCGGTCCTTCTCCGCCATATACAGACAGATTCGCATAACGCACTTTTGCACGAATTTTTACCCAGTCTCCCGCATTCAGCTTCGGCGCATAAGCGCTTCTGCAAACATATCCAAGGAAGGATGTGTCATCTGCACAACAAGTCATCGCCATACGTCCCGGATAGAATACCTTAGACGGAAATGCTTTTGGTTTCATAACCTTTGCAACAAATTCTACAACTTTTCCTTTATAGCGCTCCGGATGCTCCTGCATATCAATATACCAGATACCATAATCTTCTCTTGGAATCTCAATCACAGGTGCTTTGAGATCATATGGTACTTCGTCTTCAAAGATATTGTCTACCTCACCGTTCTCATCCTCAAAGATTACTTCTGCCTGAGGGCTTACAACCTTAACACTTCTGCGGTATCCTGCCAACGGTTTCTTATCCTCGCAACGGTTGAACAGAACAAGCTCTGCTCCCTTTACCATCTCTACAAACAGTGGTTTTAAGTTTGTCAGATACATCTGAAAAGTACTTGCATCTACCGTTGTGATCTTCTGCTCAATAGCCCATCCTGCCGGAAGCTTCATCTTCTCAAATTCACTCACCTGCCACATACCGTTATACTCGATAACCACACGTTCCGGCTTGTGCTTCTTATTCATCTCTTCCAGCCATTCTTCTGTCAGATCTTCTTTATCTTCTACAGTCTCAATAACGACACCATACTTCAGCAATTCTCTCGGATCATACTCTTCTTCTCCCTCTTCACAAAGAATCAGAAGTGTCTTACCGTCAATCTGGAAGTAGTCCTGTGACAATGTAAAATTCAGAAACTGTGTCTTTCCACTATCAAGAAAACCTGTCATCAGATAAACCATAACATCTGGCTCTTTCATCATATCTATCTCCATTCCGTCTCCCTTTCGCAGAAGACATCTGTTATTACATAATGCTACGCAGCCCCCTATGGGGTACTGCTTTGCTTATCCTTTTTATTTCAGCTTAAATAATTCTGCAAGCTTGTCTTCGTTAAGCTCTGCTCCGATCACACAGATTCTTCCTGTGTATTCCGGTGCTCCTGTTCTTACTTCATGTTCCTCTGGAACCATATCAAAGTAAATCCACTCACCGTCTGCACCTGCAACCATTCCTTTTGCACGGAGTACATTTCCGTAAGAGCCGTCCTCTTCAAGAGTCTTCAGAATTGCACTGACCTCATCCTTTGTATAAGTATGAATTGTCTCTTTACCCCAGCTTGTGAAAACTTCATCTGCATGATGATGACCTTCATGATCGTGGTGATGATGGTGTCCACAGCCGCAGCTGCACTCTCCATCATGATGATGGTGCTCATGCTCTTCATGATCGTGATGATGATGCTCATGGTCACACTCTTCATGACCGTGGTGATGATGATGCTCATGGTCGCACTCTTCATGGTCGTGATGGTGATGCTCATGATCATGTTCTTCATGGTCGTGGTGATGGTGCTCGTGCTCATGCGCTTCGTGATCATGGTGATGATGCTCGTGTTCATGCTCATGAGCCTCTTCAGCTACTTCTGCAAGCAATTCCTCTTCCAGAGATTTGCTTGATTCCATTGTTTCAAGAATCTTCTCACCCGGAAGCTGCTCGATCGGTGTTGTAATGATCGGAGCTTTTTCATTCAGTTCTCTTAACAGCGCAACACTTTCCTGAATCTTCTCCGGTTTTGCTTTATCTGTACGGCTTAAAATAACTGCGCCTGCATATTCAATCTGATTGCTGAAAAATTCGCCAAAGTTCTTACGGTAAATCTTGCACTTTGTTACATCTACAACTGTTGTAAAGCTATTGAGCTCTGCATCGATTTCACCCTGAACATCCTGTACAGCCTTGATTACATCAGAAAGCTTTCCAACTCCTGATGGCTCAATCAGAATACGATCCGGATGATAAGTATCTACGACCTCATGAAGAGATTTTCCAAAATCTCCAACCAGTGAACAACAGATACATCCTGAATTCATCTCACGAATCTCAATTCCTGCTTCCTTCAAAAATCCACCGTCAATACCGATCTCTCCAAATTCGTTCTCAATCAATACAACCTGCTCTCCCTTGTATGCGTCAGAAAGAAGCTTCTTAATTAAAGTTGTCTTTCCTGCTCCAAGAAATCCTGAAATAATGTCAATCTTTGTCATTGTTCTCTTCTCCTCTTTCTATTATTTCAAATCCAATTCAACCGGGCAATGATCTGATCCCATAATATCTGTCAGAATCTTTGCATCTTCCAGTCGGTTCTTTAAACTATCTGAGACACAGAAGTAGTCTATACGCCAGCCTGCATTCTTCGCTCTGGCACTGAAACGATAAGACCACCAGGAATAGATTCCTGTCTGCTCCGGATAAAAGTACCGGAATGTATCAATAAATCCGGCATCCAGAAGTTCAGTAAACTTCTGTCTTTCCTCATCCGTAAATCCTGCATTCTTACGGTTGGTCTTCGGATTCTTAAGATCAATCTCTTTGTGCGCTACATTCATATCTCCGGTCACAATCACCGGTTTTATCTCTTCTAACTTCTTCAGATAAGTACGGAAGTCATCCTCCCACTTCATTCTGTAATCTAACCTTGCCAGCCCATTCTGAGAATTCGGTGTATACACTGTAACGAAATAAAACTCTTCAAATTCACAGGTGATCACACGACCTTCCTGATCATGCTCCTCAATCCCGATTCCATAACGCACCGACATCGGTTCTTTCTTTGTAAATACAGCCGTTCCGGAATAGCCCTTCTTCACAGCATAATTCCAATACTGATGATAACCTTCTAATTCTAGATTTAGCTGTCCTTCCTGCATCTTCGTCTCTTGAATACAGAAGATATCCGCATCTGCCTCATAAAAGAAATCAAGAAATCCTTTCTGTACACAGGCACGAATACCATTTACATTCCATGATATTAATTTCAATCTGCTGCATCCTCCCTTTCAAGAGTGTTGCTGTTCACCGACCATTAGCCAACTTTTCTGTGAATAATCAGCAACTTTCCATAACCGAATCAATAATACACCTCATCAAGGAATAAACCTCTTGCAGGTGCTAAAAATCCAGCCTGACTTCTATCTTTTGATTTCAAAGGTTCCTTCACACTCTCTATGCTTCGTGCTCCGGTTCCAACTTCCAGCAAAGTTCCTGTCAAAATCCTTACCATATGGTAAAGAAATCCTGTTCCTTCATATTGAATACTGACTTTGCTTCCTTGTCCGCAAATCATTATAGCATAAATTGTTCTTTTTGTGGACTTTTCATCCTTTTTATCCGTATAGCCGGCAAACTCATACGTGCCAATCAACAATTGTGCTGCCTTTCTCATCGCATCTAAATCCAATTGCTGCGGAAAATGATATGTATATCGTCTCGTGAATACATCTGGTTTCTCTGCCAGATCAAGCTGATAAATGTATCTTTTTCCGACCGCACTTTTTCTCGCATGAAATCCATTCCTCACAAGCTCTGCATCTAAAATCCGAATATCTCCGGGTAATCTTGAATTTATCTTTTCTGTAAAAAATCCATCCTCCACCTGACCAGAAAGAACTACTGTTGCAGTCTGTCCATTCGCATGAACACCTGCATCTGTTCGTCCTGAACCATCAATCTCCACTGGATATCCTGCCACTGACGAAATTGTTCGCTCCAGAATTCCCTGCAAAGTATTCTCTGTGTTTGCCTGTCTCTGCCATCCCTGATATGCAGTTCCGTCATAAGCAATTGTTAATTTATAAGTTCTCATTCTCGCCCCCGTGTAATATACTAACATTCTCCGAAAGATTGAAATCGGTTATACTCACGAACAGAGTATAACCGATTTTTATTATTTTAGAAATTTCTTCAATTCATCCATGAATGTATTCGCATCTTTGAACTCTCTGTAGACAGATGCAAATCTGACATATGCAACCGGATCCAATGCCTTCAGATTCTCCATAACAATTTCACCAATCTCACTGCTTGGGATTTCTTTCTCTTCACGATTAAAAATTGACAGTTCAATCGCATCAATTGTCTTTTGAATCTCTTCAGCCGGAACCGGACGCTTGTAGCATGCATTCAGAACTCCATTCTCTATCTTCGCTCTTTCATACTGTTCACGGTTATTATCTTTCTTAATTACAATCAGTGGGATCGTCTCTACCTTTTCATAAGTTGTAAAACGCTTACCACATTCATCGCAAGAACGTCTTCTTCTGATAGAACTATTATCCTCTGCTGGTCTGGAATCAATCACTCTTGTATCTGGATTGCCACAATATGGACACTTCATATAATCCACTCCGCCTTTCCACGTATCTTATTGCCTTCATTATACACAATGTCTAATATTTTTGCAAAAACTTTTCTTCTTTAATTTCCACAAGAATAATATCCGGTCCAATCTTCTTTATACATGCAAATGGTATCACATATTCGCTATCCGTTCCAAAGAATCCACAGAACTTTCCCGGCCCAGGAACAATCAATGCTTCTATCGCACCGGAGCATGCATTTATCTGCAGATCTACTACACCTCCAAGACATTTTCCATTACAGATGTTCACTACCTCTTTTTCTTTTAATTCACAGAATCTCATAGGCATTATTCCATGATTGCCGATACTTTCTCTTAACCATTCTATGCATGAAATCAGAATCTGTTGTATAATAAAACTCACATGAACATACCAGATTGGAGCATATTATTTATGAAAGAACTTTCTGCTGCCGAAGAGACTTATACGAGGGAAGATCTTCCTACGCCGTTCTTCGTCTTCTGCTTTCTCACTTTCTCTCTTCCTCTATAGTCATGAAATCTGCACGATATCTTTGATTGGAATTGCGGTCCTATCTTCCAACTCGACCGCTTTTTCATATTGTCTGATTCTTCTCACCTTCCCCTGAACAGTTCGATATTGACCACCTTCCTTCTTCTGGTCTGCACAGAAATACGTAATCTTCACATCCGGATTTGTTTCCCTATCGTCCTGTAATCGTTTCTTAAGATATTGTAAACTTTGATCTAACCGTTCCAGTTCCTCCTCATCCAGTTCTACTCTCTGTTCTGTAAGTCTTGCTTCTTCCTTCACGACCTCTTCATATCCGGTCAATGCTGAAAACGGAGCGAACTGTGCCGCTCTGTCTATCAACGGCATTGGTGGATGAACAGAAGATACGTGATGCGGACAATCTAAAATATCATCATATTTATGCTTTGTGTCCGCCGATCTGTCCGTTTCTCTCAATAGTTGTCGCTCCTTCCTGCAGATTCATTCCCTTCAGCACTGCATTCTTTCCAAATTTCTTCTTGAGTTCAAGGACTGCCTGCTGCATGCTTCTCTCACGCTCACGTTCTTCTTTTTCCCGCTGCTTTTGTTCTTCCTTCGCTTGATAATCTGTAAAAAGATCCATCTGTTCATACGAGTCCGTCTCTGCAATCTCACATTCCTGTATCACATGATTCGCCACCAGTGATATCCTGCGTACAAGCAGTTTGGGATCCACAATCCTTTGATACAGTTCTACCGCTGCATCCACAATTTTTCGCGTAGAAGACGTATACTCTTCCAAATTCATTGTTCCATGTGCATGCTTCGGAATCTTTCTCCCATAACGGTCTGTCTTTATCTCACCTCGGTAATTCTTCTGAAATTCTGATTGTTTCAGATTTTCAATGTCGTATCCTACTGTCAGTACAATCTGGTTAGTCACAAGACCTTTATCAACCAGATCCAATACCAGAAGTTCTGTCATTTCCCGTACGATCAGACCTGCCTTTTCATAGGAATACGGGCATTGGAGCACCTGACCGGAACCGACACTGTTCGATGAAGGCTTGTAATTCTTAATTGCCTCCATCGTACACGGCTCCCAGCCCCAGGCATGGTCAATCAGGAGTTCTGCATTCACGCCAAATAAACGATACAATAGTTCTTCATTGTAAAACTCCTGTGCGCTCCCCATCGAACATCTCGCAATATCCCCCATTGTATACAGACCATTCTCCTCCAGCTTCTTCGCATATCCTCTTCCCAAGCGCCAGAAATCTGTCAATGGTCTATGATTCCAAAGTTGTTCTCGATAACTTCGTTCATTCAGCTTCGCAATTCTCACTCCATCTTCATCAGGTTCAACATGTTTCGCCATAATATCCATTGCAATCTTTGCAAGATACAGATTCGTCCCAATCCCGGCAGTCGCTGTGATTCCAGTCTCATGAAGTACCTCCCGAATCATCTTCCTCGCCAGTTCTTCCGACGTGAGTCCATAAGTTTTCAGATAGGAAGTTACATCAAGAAACACTTCATCTATGGAATAAACATGTATGTCTTCCGGCGCAATATATTTCAGATAGATTGCATAAATCCTGCGGCTGTACTCCATATAAAGAGCCATCCTTGGTGGCGCTGTCACGTAATCCAATGCCAGCTCCGGGTGTTTCCTTAATTCACGCTGGTCAGACGAACTTCCCTGAAATTTTCCACCCGGACTTCGATACCGTCTCGCCTCATTCACTTCCGCTACTTTCTGTACAACTTCAAACAAGCGGGCTCTTCCCGGAATCCCATAAGACTTCAGCGCCGGAGATACCGCCAGGCAGATAGTCTTCTCTGTACGGGTCACATCTGCCACGACAAGATTCACCTCCAACGGATCCAGATCCCGTTCCACACATTCCACAGAAGCATAAAAAGATTTCAGATCAATTGCAATATAGGTGCGTTCTTTCATGGCATATTCCCCTCCTTTCGTTGATGTCTCTATTATATAGAACACGTGTTCGTCTTTCAAGTAGGATTTTCAACATATTTTGTGATGCATATTTGTGCATTTTGTTGTGAACGGGCAACCAGATTGATGAGAAATACTTGTTTCCAGGATACCGTAACGAGAAAAAGATAAGCCATCTGTTTCCTGTAGTTTTTCAATAAAAGAAGCCTTACGATCAAACCACCTTTCTGTCTGATCGTAAGACTTCATTTTCCCTTAAAAACTTGTCCGATAAATCGGCAATGCATTGATTACCGGTTCCTCGTATGGATGTACCTCTTTGATTGCCTGAATAGTTTCATCCACTTTCTCTGTAAATACAGTTACCTCAACTTTTACTTCAGGTTCACAACTGATTTCACCTACATTTCCAATATAAGGAGATGTCCCGCCTAACGGTCTCCAGTAACTGGTAAGCTGTGAACATGACATACATGAATCATAATTGCCTATATGACCGGCATCTACTGACTGTAATGCTTTCTGTAGCTGCGAAATATGTGTTTCTGGAATAAAAATTTCTAATTTGCAATACTTGAAATCCATGCGACGCACCTCCTCAATGCACAAATAAAATTTATATCAAAATCCCATCGCAATGATCTATTTCATGCTGAATGATCTGAGCCGTCCATCCGCTATATTTCTCTTTTTTCTTCTTGAAATTCATATCCTGATATTCAACTTCTATTTCCTGATAACGTCTGCAGCTTCGCACTCCATCCAATGACAGACAACCTTCTTCCGTCTCATAAGCGCCTGTGCGTTTCACGATTTTCGGATTAAACATAGCAATATTAAACAACCCCATATTCACTGCAATGATTCTCTTTTTTACTCCGATCATATTCGCAGCCATTCCTACACAGCCTGCTTCATTTGCTTTCAATGTATCCAGCAGATCTATTGCCACCTGCTTATCCGCTTCTGTTGCCAATTCTGATTTCTGATTTAAGAAAAATATGTCTCTCATAATAGGCTTAATCATACTATTTTACTTCCTTTCCATTCCCTGCAAACCATTCTGTTTCTATAGAAATTTTTTCTTCTGTTGCTAAGCTTACATAATATTCATCTATACATCTTGTCTCAATAAAATATTCCTTTACTTTTTCATTTTCCCATTCTTTACTAAATCCAATGCCTTTTACTTTCAGCTTCGCTTCTAGTTCTGTCCATAATTGAGTAAATATCCGGTCTTTTTCCTCCCCGCAAAGTTCAGACATTGCATTTTGTATTTCATTCGAAAATATCTTCTTCGCTGTTGCTTCATGATATGGACGCACACGTTCAATATCAATGCCCACTTCCTGATCAGCAATCGCTAGAACTACATATTTACCGCTATGTGACAGGTTAAAATGTTTTCTTGCATCCACAAGCATCGGCTTCCCATTTTTACTTATTACAAGCTGAGCATCATTTTCTACACCTAAATACTCTTTTAAAAGATATCCCGCTATCAGCTCCTGTTTTTTATCCGTTTCTCTCTTATGCTTCTGATACTTTTCAACATATCTTTGTGCTATCTGTGAGAGAATCCACTCTTCATTGCATGATATTTTTTCTATATCAGCTATTATGATTCTTCCCTTTGTCATTTATTGTCCCATCTTTTCTATATACTTTTGTCAAGAATGCCACCGGCATTTTTGCCGTGAGACACACAATCCTCATCTGATATATACATATAGCAAAATCTTTTCTTTGTCAAGAAACTTGATTTTTTTGCAAGAAAAAAACAGCGCTTTCGCACTGCTTCTCATTCCTGTCTATATTCCATGTACCTTCAAAACTACATACAGTTAAAACCAACATCATCATCCAAACCTATCACTGCTTTGGTTATGCCCTCGACCTATTAGTAACAGTCAGCTCCATGTGTTACCACACTTCCACCTCTGCCCTATCTACCTCGTCGTCTTCAAGGGGTCTTACTAACTTGACGTTATGAGATATCTCATCTTGAGGGGGGCTTCACGCTTAGATGCCTTCAGCGTTTATCCCTTCCCGGCTTGGCTACTCTGCTATGCCTTTGGTAAGACAACAGATACACCAGCGGCCAGTCCATCCCGGTCCTCTCGTACTAAGGACAGCTC
>ERZ772812.63-NODE-63-length-116677-cov-5.257910_pt1 | contig 116677 bp, 89 predicted proteins | sample MGYA00511343_ERZ772812 | MGnify/ENA primary metagenome ERZ772812 (study PRJEB29015, sample SAMEA2737706) | human gut metagenome | biome: human gut; feature: human-associated habitat; material: faeces | place: China | collected 2012 ...
ATTTTTTAAAATCAAAAGGACGACCGCGACGAATATCCACGGACTTTATATGGCCGTTGAGCGGATGACGGCTCCCGATGGACTGCTTTTACGCTGGCGCAATTCGGGACAGTATGGCGTGGATTTTCTCCGGGAGGGCATGCGTGTCGAATTGGTAGACAACGACAGCCTCGGGAGCTACGCCCATCGGACCGTTCGCAGCGTAAGGCGTCTCAACAAGGTATATACCGAGGTGACCTTTACCGAACCGTTGCCCGAAGGGGTTAAGAAGCACCATCTGGTCGCTGCCGATGAAGAGTATCCTGATGTGCTCATCAAGGGATGCCGGATGCGCGGCAACCGTGCCCGGGGATTGCTGTTAGGCTCGCGGGGACGGACGGTTATCGAGGATTGCTATTTCCACATAGCAGGAGCGGCGATTCTTTTCGAGGGCGACGGCAATTTCTGGTACGAACAGTCAGGCGTACGCGACGTTACGATCCGTAACAACATCTTTGAGAACGGTAATTACGGCAGTTTGAACTGGGGCAACGCCTGCATTGCGGTGGGCAGCGGCATTCCCAACCGTGAAACCTCGCGTTATCACCGCAATATCCGCGTCGAAGGAAACACGTTCCGCATCTTCGATCCCCGGATCATCAATCTCTACTGTGTGGACGGTTTCAGTTTCACAGCTGACAATCACATCGAACAAACAGAGGATTACCCCGGTGTCTACGACGAATTACGCCACTTTGTCACGGCACAGTGCGATCACATAAACATCAAGAAATAAATTATTGAAAATCCGATTATCATGAAACGACTTTTGTTTGTTGCACTGGCTCTGATAGTAAGTGCACAGGTTTCGGCCGAAGTGAAACTTCCGGCCGTGTTGGGCAGCAATATGGTCCTTCAACGGAATTCACAGGTGAATTTCTGGGGAAAGGCTGCACCTCGCAGCCGGGTGCGTATCGCTACCTCGTGGAACGGAAATAAATATGAGGTCCGCGCTGACGGAGACGGACGCTGGCGGACAACGCTGGCCACGGGTGAGGCCGGAGGTCCCTACACGATCCGGATCGACGACGGGAAGGAGTGTGTGTTGGAAAATGTGATGCTGGGTGAGGTGTGGATCTGCGGAGGCCAGTCGAACATGGAAATGCCCGTTTGCGGATTCATGTACCAGCCGGTCGAAGGGAGCGCCGATGCAGTTACTGATGCCATGCAATGGCCAAACATACGGATGTTCACCGTGCCGAAAGTTTCGTCCGAAGTCCCGAAATACGATTGCGGGGGAGAGTGGCAGACCGCCTCGCCCGCTTCCGTGAGCGCTTTCAGCGCTGTCGGTTATTTCTTCGGCCAAACCCTCTGCAAGGTGCTGAATATCCCCGTCGGGCTTATCACGCCGAATTGGGGCGGTTCGAATATCGAAACATGGATGACTGAAGAGGCGATCGACGCTACACCGGGGATTAATCATGATATGGCCAAATCAGGGCAGTATGAAAATAGCATTCCTCAACGGCTTTGGAACGGCATGATCCTGCCCATATGCCGTTTTACGGCGCGGGGATTCATTTGGTATCAAGGCGAATCGAATCGCATGAACTGGTTCGACTACAAGGCACTCCAGGTATCGCTCGTGAAATTGTGGCGGCAGGCGTGGGGCGACGATCGGATGCCGTTTTACATGACTCAGCTGGCGCCTTACCGCTACGAAGGCGACAATTTGCGTTCGCTGGCTCTCGTAATCGAGGCCCAATATCAGGCCGCGGAGGAAATACCCCATTCGGGAATCGCTGCTACGACGGATTTGGGAAATCCGACCTGCATCCATCCGCAGCGGAAACGCGAGGTAGGACAGAGATTGGCATGGTTAGCGCTGGCGAACGATTACGGCATCAAGGGGCTACCGGCTCCCGCACCGACTTATAAGTCGATGGAGCGGGAGGGAAATAAGTTGGTTTTGAGTTTTAACAACCTATCGGCCAAGCACGATTGGAACTCTCCTAACAGCTTAAAAGGCTATCTCCCTAATGGTTATGTACGCCCCGGGGGATTCGAGATTGCCGGCGCTGATCGTATTTTCCACCCTGCGAAAGCCAACTACAAATGGTGGGAGAACAAGATCGAGGTAAGTTCGGAACAGGTTTCGGAACCTGTGGCTGTCCGTTACGCTTTTTGCAATTATTGTCCTGAAGCTAATGTTTCAACAACGATGGGGCAGCCGCTTGTACCGTTTCGGACCGACGAATGGCCCGTGGAAGACATCGGGGAGATCCGGTAATGGTTGCAGCCGTGAAAAAACGGGCCGCATGTACCTTGTTGACCTTGGGGCAAGTGTTGCCGCTGGAAGAAATTATTCGCTGTCGAGTCCTTCGGGGGTATTGAAAATCGATGTTGCGGTCGGCGATACGACGGCTTATGCGGTTTGGGTCGCCGGTGAGAAAGCGGTGGTTCCGTCTCGGATCGCCATGCGGCTTACGGACGGCCGGACGCTGGGCGACGGGGCGCGTGCGGTAAAAATCTCGTCGGGATGCGAGCGGGCTACGATTTGGGCTTCGTTTTATCGCCAGAGGCTTACCGGTTTCACCCTCTTGCAGAACTCGTTGGAGATAGCCTGCGAGGTCGTAGAGTTCAATTTCTCAAGGGATTATGCGTTGACGATTCCCTATGCCGACCGACGGCCAGACATCTTTGAAAGTTCGTTTGAAGGTCAGTACACCTAGGAGCGAGTCGGCGACAGCCATGACGGGACGGATCGTCTGGCGGTTAGGTCTTCTGTTTCCTGATGCGCCGACGACCGCATCCTGCATGTCGGTTTCGAAGGCTGTTTTGTGCGCGAGGAACGACCGTTGTGTCCCTTTGCCGCCTTGGAACGCAATTTTTGCTGTGTAATTCTTAAAAAATGCACGATCCGCATCCGTACGACTGATTCCTCCAGCCGGTTCCGATCTCCGGCATCGCCTGCAATGTGACGCGGGATCGGAAAATTATGTGCTTGCCCGTTGTCGAGTCCCGGAGTTTCGAACTCCGGGACTCGGTGTTTTCTGTAGTGACGTTTCCATCTGTCCACGGGTGCGGGGCCCGCCCTGCAGCTTTGTCCACACGGAATTATAAGTCAGAAACAGAAACCAAAAATATCTTGACAAATGAAAACTCATAAGAATAAGAAGAACCTGTCTCAGAGTCTGCGCTGTTTGGAGAACCGTCATTTTATAAAACTGTTGTGCACATCGCTGGAAAGCGGCTCCGGGCATTGCGATTCTGAACGTTTGAAAGTCTCATATGCGCGTTTCGTCGGAAGCGTGCAGCGCCTCGTGGCGTCGGAGCAGTGTGCTCCGCTCGACATGCTGCACGCCCTGTCCCGTGCTCGGAATCGGCTCGTGCAGTTGCGCTCTTGCGGGGAGCAGCGCCCGGCGGCGCTCGTCTCACTTCTGGAAAGGGTCGTCGCACATCTGGACTTCGAGATGCGGATGGTCTACCTGCGTATCGAGCATCCTGCGGTCATGGACCGGTTGCGGGAGCCTGAAAAACCGCGCTCGGCGCTCTATCTGGCCGAGCCGTTCACGCCCACGGACCTCATGGAGTTGATCTCGGCGCTTCATCTTGCCGGCGTCGGACGGCGTATCGACGGGACCCGTGCCAATGTGGAGCAGTTGGTCGGGCTGTTCTCGTGGATGTTCAACGTCCGCATCAACAATCCCATCCAGTGCCGTCGTGCGGTCATCAACCGCAAACTGCGCCTGACCCGGTTTCTGGATCTGCTGCGAGGCTCGCTGATTGAAGAGAGCCAGCGGTAGTTCTTTGAGACAGCCCGCGAGTCCGGTTCGGATGCCTTCTCCTGCTGGAACGGACTTGAGCATTCCGGTTCCTTGTCGGGCTGTCTCTTTCTGGCAGTTTCCCTCTTTCGGAGCGGACGGGAGCGGACAGGGACGGACATCGGCAGCGTTTTTCCTGCCACGGACGTAATTTCGGACCTTAAACGTTTCGGTTATGCAGCAGGAAGATGATTTGCGGGCCCTTGAAGGTATCGTGCAGTTCGCCCGCGCCCTCGGCGTATTTTTCCTTATCCTCCATATTTACTGGTTCTGCTACGGATGGCTGTCCGAGTGCGGGCTGACATGGGCTTTTGTCGACCGTCTTCTGCTGAATATCCAGCGGACGACGGGGTTGTTCTCTCATCCCATAACGACCAAATTCTGCGCCTTTCTCTTCCTCGCCGTCGGCTGCTACGGAACCAAGAGCGTCCGTAACGGCAAAGTTGGCAGGAGGCATATCGTCGCTGCCGCCAGCTTCGGCTTCCCGTTGTTTTTTCTGAACAGCTTCCTGCTGTCCCTGTCTGCAAGCATCGGCTTTCGGGCATGGAGCTATATTGCGACCCTTGCTGTGGGGTATCTCTGCCTGCTGGCCGCCGGGGTCTGGCTGCGGCGCCTGATGAAACAGCCTCTTGCCGACGATCCGTTCAATGATGAAAACGAAAGTTTCCTTCAGGAAGAGCGTTGCCTCGGCAATGATTATTCGGTGAACCTTCCTACGCGTTATCGTTATAAATCCCAATGGCGGCAGGGATGGATCGATGTCATTAATCCGTTTCGTGCGACGCTGATTTTGGGAACTCCCGGTTCGGGCAAGAGCTACGCCGTGCTGAACAACTATATCAAACAGCACATCGAGAAAGGCTTCTCGATGCTCGTCTACGACTATAAGTTCGACGATCTTACCCGCATCGCCTATAACCATCTGCTGCATCATCTGGATAGATACACCGTCAAACCGAAGTTCTGCGTCATCAACTTCGACAATCCCCGCAAGTCGAACCGTTGCAATCCCATCGACGCCCGCTTCATGGACGACATTTCGGACGCCTATGAAAGCGCCTACGTCACGCTTCTGAACCTCAATAAAACATGGGTTGATAAGCAGGGCGACTTCTTCACCGATTCGGCCGTCATCCTGCTCGCGGCGATTATCTGGTACCTGAAAATCTACGACGGCGGCCGTTACTGCACCTTTCCCCATGCCATCGAGTTCCTGTGCCAGCCCCTCGATAAGATTTTTCCGATCCTTTCGTCCTACCCGGAGCTGGAAAACTACCTTTCGCCGTTTGTGGACGCATGGAGAAGCAATGCGCAGGACCAATTGCAGGGGCAGGTGGCATCGGTGAAGATTCCGCTTTCGCGCATGATCTCCCCGCAGCTCTACTGGGTGCTCACCGGTGACGACTTCACCCTCGACATCAACAATCCCGGGGAACCGAAAATCCTCTGCATGGGCAACAACCCCGACCGTCAGAGTATCTATGGGGCCGCATTGGGACTTTACAATTCGCGGCTTATACGCCTTATCAACAAGAAAGGCAAATTGAAATCGTCGCTTATTATCGACGAACTTCCGACGATCTACGTTCGGGGACTGGATAACCTGATAGCTACGGCCCGCTCGAATCAGGTTTCCGTCTGCCTGGGCATTCAGGATTTTTCGCAGTTGGAGCGCGACTACGGAGAGAAGGAGGCGAAGGTCATCATCAACACCGTCGGCAACATCTTCTCCGGACAAGTCGTGGGCGATACGGCCCGCACCTTGTCGGAGCGCTTCGGTAAAATCGTCCAACTGCGCGAGTCGCATTCGGTCTCTAACGAGAACGTTACGACCTCGACCAATACACAGTTGGAAACGCTGATTCCTGCATCAAAGATCTCCAACCTCACGCAGGGTATGTTCGTTGGGTCTGTGGCCGACAATTTCGACGAGCCTATTCCTCAAAAGATTTTCCATGCCGAAATCGTCATCGACAACGAGAAGGTCAAGGCCGAAATGGCGGCTTATGTTCCCATCCCGGATATCTCTTCATTCATCGGAGAAGACGGCGAGGATCACATGGTGGAAATTGTCAACGAGAACTACTACCGGGTCAAGGCCGATGTCGTGGAGATCGTGCGCCGGGAGATCGCTCGCATCGAGGCCGACTCGGATCTCGCGAAACTTTTACCCAAGAAAAAATAGCTATTTCCCCTGAAAAAGTTATCTTTGCCATCCATTTTTTTAATACTTGAATTATGAAAGAGTTAATTGAAAAAATCCAGCAGGCTTACGACTCATTCTCCGTTGAGGCCGCGCTTCAGGTCGAGAAAGGCAATAAGGCAGCTGGTACGCGGGCCCGCAAAGCCTCGCTGGAAGTTGAGAAGTTGATGAAGGAGTTCCGCAAAGAGTCGCTGACCTTCCAACAGTAGAGACACCTCATTTCAAGCCTGCAAAGGCCCTGAAAGGTGTACGCCATTTATGGTGTGCACCTTTCTTCATTTCAGGAATATGTTTGGCGTTCCACTTTGGAGTCGTTTTTACAATGTTATTTAATATTTCTGTAAACCTTTTTCAGGACGAGACAAACCCGTAATTTTGCCTCGGTGCGGACAGGAGCGGACAGGGGCGGACATCGGCACCGTCCGAGAACCGGCGCCTTTATCTTCGCGGCATGAACCTTTTGTTTCACTAAAAACATTTGCTTTATGCCCGAAGAAAATCAGAATCAGATTCCTAATCAAGCCCCCGAGCAGGCCGATCCCAAGTACAAGGAGACGCTTCTGCTCTACAATGAGAAAAACGGCGCCGTAGAAGCCGTTTCTGACCTCAAGCAGAGCGGCAACCAGTATAAGGTTACCACGACGCAGCCGCTCTCAGCCAACAAGCCGGCCTTTTTCGACTTGTGGGGCAAATACGACATTGCTTTGTCTTTTATCAAAGGTTTCAAGTCCGTTGAAAGCAATCAGTCATTCCGGTTCCTTCAGGTTGCTGCCGACAAGGCCAGCGACCTCGCTCAGAAACTCATCAACCTCGTCAACAACCCGAAAGATCCTGAGGGACTCAAGGCGCTGCACGAACATACGGTTACCTCTTACCAGCTCGAAAAGGTCAAGTTCAATCCTTCGGACCTTAAACTTCAGGAGTTGAAGGAGATGGGCATCATCGTTACTACCGAAGAGCTGAAGACCATGAAGCACGGTCTTCCGTGTACGGAACTGCATGACGTGAACCTCAAGATCGGCAATATTCCCGTCGCGGGTCAGTTCGCCCTGCATCCCTATAAGGATCAGAACGGCGACGTGCAGGTCGGTCTGACGAGTGCCCTTCCGCGCCCGGAGTTCGAGCGCGAGGAGTACCGGATGATGTTCTCCACGAGCGAGAAGGAGCAGTTGTTGGCCGGCAAGACTCCCGACCGGCTGTACGAGCTTCCCAACCCGCATACGGGGAAGAAGGAGTGGTGCTTTGCCACGCTGAACCCTGCGACGAACCGCCTTGTCACCGTCCCCAAAAGCGACGTTCCCGCACTGCGCTACTTCAACGGCGTGCGCCTGGACGATACCCAGCAGAACGAACTGGCCTTGGGCGGCCGTGTCTTCGTCGAAGGCTGCGCCATGCGCGGCAGCGACATCACCTATTCGGGTAAAGTGGGCTTCGACGTGCTTTCCAATGAGTACAAGATGACCGACTACAAGTTCAGCAAGCCCTACATCTCACCCGCGCTGGCCGAAAGACTCGACGAGCGGCAGTTGAATGCGCTGAAGAGTCCCGAAGGTCTGGACTGCTCGAAAGAGAAGGAACATCCCGTTCTGGGTAAGAACGGCAAGCCTCTGACCTGCATCCTGCGCATCGATCCCCGCTCGAACAGCGTGGTCTACGATTTCTCGCAGCAGCGCCGTCAGGAGCAGGAAAAGCAGGAGTCGAAGCAGGAGCAGAAAGCTGAGACAGCGCAGGAACAGGCTCCGGATCAGGGTCAAGGTCAGGGCCGCGGTCGCAAACGCTAATCCGCTCCTGCGATGGAAACCCCCGATGAAAAATGGTTCCGGGAGCGCCTGCGGCATTTCCTCGAAGTGCGCCATCCCCCGCGTCAGTTCCACCGGGCGATGATCGAACGGCGCAGCCGCCTGGCTTTCGAAAGCTATGCACAAAGCGTTGAGTTAGGAGCCACTACCGATTCGGCAGTCCGTGCTGCCGACAAGGTGCTGTTCCGGGGACTGCTCTTCTCGAAGTACGACACCGTCCACCTGATCCTTGCAACTGACTTTCCGGCCATCCCCGAGAACCAGCGGCAGGAGGTCGCGCTGAAGCTCACCCGCATCTGCGCCCCGATCTTCCGGGCATACGACCTGAAAGACGACTTCGCCGAGCGGCCGGAGTTCCGGCAGCTCAGGGAAGAACTCCACACCGGCATTCGCATCTGGATCGACGAGAACGGTGTCCCCGGTTACCGCAGTCCTGCCCGGCATGAGGTGCCGCCTGTTCCGTACTCCAAGCGTCCGAAGTACAGCAAACGCAGCAAGCGTCAATAAATTCAATCCATTCACTTTTAAATTCTTTCACACCATGAAAAAACTCATTTTTGCTGCAACGGCAATCGTTGCCGCCCTGTTCGCCTCGTGCGACAAAGCCGACGAAACAACCGATCCCGCCATTCCCGAAGCTGCAAACGGAGCCCGGATCGCAATCGCACTCACTGATGCGGATGAAACCGCCACTCGTGCATTCTTCGACTCTTCGGCTAAAGCCGAGACGTGGGAATCCTCGCTCTCTACGCTCTCGGTCTTCGCCTTCGACAACGGCGGCCGTCTTATCATCCGCCGGGATTTCACCTCGGTGGAACTCGCTGCCAAATCTGCGACCTTCTCGCTTCCGAAATCCGCCGCCGGCATCGAGTGCTCGTTCTACGCCGTGGCCAACTACGACGCCTCGGCGGCCAAGACCAGGTCGGCCCTTACGGCCCTTGTTGAGAAGTCGGCCGCGGATTATAACGGAACCTTCACCGAAGTATCCACCGCGGCCAAGCGTTCGGGCGGCTTCGTGATGTCGGGTTCTACGACCAAGACCGTCGGGTCCGTGAACTCCACGACCAATGTCGGCATTACGCTCAAACGCACCGTGGCCAAAATCGCGTTCCAAACGACCATTGATAAGTCGTTCGCCGACAAGTATTCCGGGACGCTTACCATCAATTCCGTCAAACTCTCCAAAGCCGCCTCGCAGTCGCTCGTCGTGACCGGTACGCCGACGCCCGGCGCCATGACCTATACCCACACGCAGACGCCCGCTACGGACGCCGGAAAGTACAATGCGCTGTTCTACTGTTTCGAAAACGGAGCATTGGCCGCCGGCAACCGCGTCCTTGTGGAGATTAACGCCACTTACGACATGGACGGCAGCGCCTCGACTACGGACGACCGTTCGGAAGTTACCTATTCGGTGGAACTGACAGGAAAGTCCGCAGGCGAGATTCTCCGCAACGGCTACTACCGTATTGTCGCCAATATCACGGGCCTCGTAGGTCAGGATTGCGTCGTGTCGGTCACCGTCGCTGATTGGGAGACTCCGGTCACGCAAAATGTCGATCTCGGAGCCTAATCCGTATCGTTGCACCGGGTTCCGCCCGAAAAGGGGAGCGGAACCCTTTTTCTATGACGAAGATGAAACGATTTTCTTATATCTTATTGCTTCCGCTGAGCATTTTGTGCAGCTGCATCTACGAGGACGAGGCGGATTGCTGCCGTCCGACGAAAGTTCGGGTCGAAATGACGGTCCGTCCTAACCGCATGACAGCCGTAACCCGTTCGGCAGATGAATACGCCATCCGCGACCTGAACTTCTACCTTTACGACGATAACGGCGATGTCGTTCTGCACCGTTACCAGACCTCTGCGACGCTACGCTTCGAGTGCATGCCGGGAAACTATACGCTGCGCATCGCTGCCAATCTGGGGCGCGATTTGGGCAATAATCCAGTATGGGCTGATATTGCAATCGTCCATACCGATGAATATGATTCCCTGCCGATGGGGTGGGAAGGCGACGTGACAATTCCCGCCGCCGGAGGTTCTCTTCCTGCCATCGAGGTGCAGCGCATAGTAGCGAAGATTTCCTACAACATCGCCATCAAGCCTGCGGACATCGAACTGCTATCGCTCCGTCTTCGCTCCGTGCCGCGCACGGCATCGGTGTTCGACGCTGCCGTGGTACCCTCGGACAACCCCGGCGACTACACGGAGTGCCCCGAGGCGGTGCTCTCCGGGCAGCAGGCATCGGGTGACTGCTATCTGTTGCCGAACATGCAAGGCAAGGTGTCCTCCATCACGGACCAGCGGCAGAAGAATCCGGAAAATGCTCCCGACAATGCTTCGTACCTTCTGATCCGTGCAACCCGGGGTGCGAAAATGCTGGCCTACTACATCTATTTAGGAGAAAACAACACCTCGGATTTCAATGTCCGGGCCAACGTACATTACCGGCTCGACATCTCGATTCTGGGAGACAGCGAGGTCGACACCCGCGTCAGTAGCTATACCGTCAACGTGCATGACACCTACGCGGAAAACGCAATCGGCGGATACTGCACCTACAATCCGTCGCAGATGCTCGCCGTGGAGATCGACGGAAACCCCGCACCCCTAATGCTTCGGGGACATATTACCGTTGCGAGGGGCGATGCCGGAGCGTTCTGCCTGAATGGCTCTCCCGTAGGCGATGGCTGCGATCTTACGCTCACGGAACAGCCCGGCCCCAATGTTTTCAGCGTGAACTACGCTCCGGGAGTCTATACGGCTGCGAACTCACAGGTAGTCTATACCGTGACGGTCGAGGACGATGCGGGATCCTCTCAGGCGTTCGACATCGAGCACCGTTTCGCCAACCGCCTCAATGTATATCTTCATTCTACAGCTGCCAGCAATGGGAAAGGTACGGTAACTGTATCCGAAGCGTTGTACGACGTTGAGACATCTGAACTGACACACGACCGGGTCATCCTGTGCCATGAAAAGGGATGCACGCTGACAGCCCTGCCCGATGCCGGATACAGTTTCGAGGGCTGGTATTCGGAGGCCGATTACAAGACACGGCTTTCGACCTCGGGTTCGTATACCTATATTCCGATCTCACCCGAAGCCGCGATCTTCCCGAAATTTACGGCCTGCACCCGGCCGCTTGACGACGAGGGTACGGCCAACTGCTACATCGCCCCGCAACTCGGCACTTCGTACTCGTTCGATGCGACCGTTCAGGGTAACGGCAGAAGTACGACGAACATCCGGCCGTCCGGCCTGTCGGGCGTCTCGGCCCGCGTGCTCTGGGAAACGGGAACCGTGCGCGGCGCAGTCATAAAGGATGCCGAATACCAGTCGGGACGCATCGTTTTCACAACAGGCACCGACCGGGGAAATGCCTTGATCGGGCTGTTCGACAGCCGCGACAACTGCATCTGGTCTTGGCACATCTGGTCCGTGGACTATGACCCCGCAGCCGCGGCCCAAACCTATAAATCCGGAGCCGTCTTCATGGACCGGAATCTCGGAGCCCTGACGACGGACTGCACGAAACCCGAATCCCGCGGTCTTTATTACCAGTGGGGACGCAAGGACCCGATGATCTATCCGTCCCTGTTCCGGTCCAATCAGTGGAACGAACCCATCCGTGCGGATGCAGTCTATGCCGCAGGGTTCGAATATGCGGAAAGTCATCCCCGCGATGTCGCTTCGCCCTACGACATTATGACCGTCGAATGGGCCACGGCGCATCCGACGACCTACATGGACGGCGCTTTCTTCGAGGATTGGGAGGAGTGGACATCGGTATCGGACTGGCTCCATGCGCACAATTCAAATCTTTGGGGTAACCGGACGACCGGAAAAACGATTGTCATGGCGACGGATAAATCCATCTACGACCCCTGTCCTCCGGGATGGCATGTCCCGGATCTGGAAGATTTCAGGGACCTGCGCTTCGCAGCGGCGGAGATGCCCTATTGCGTGACGGTTTACTGCAACGGAACGCAGACGGCTACATATCCGCTCGGAGGGTTTCTGAATGTCTCCCGCTACGAACGTAACGGCGAAAACGCCTATCTCTATACCGCCTCTCCCTATACATGGAACGGCTCTTCGCTGAACTACTTCGGGCTGGAGAGCGCTTCGATCAGTATTACCGGAACTTATCAAGAGGTCAACTCAATGTCTTACTACCGTTATGCCGCGCTGCCCGTAAGGTGCGTCCGGGAATAACGACTTACTATTTGTGAAAATGAAAAAGCAACGAATCATCTTATTTCTGCTGCTGCTCGCGGCGCTGTGGGGCATTCCCCGCAGCGCCGGGGCACAGATCTTCGCCGTGAGGGCCGATGCCCTCGCAGCCCTTACCGGAACGCTCCACCTCGGAACGGAAATCTCGGTCGCGGACAAATGGTCGGTCGAAGCCTCCGGATACTGGAACCCCGTGAAAAGTTCGTCGCTCTCAATGAACTTCCACGCCGTACAGATCGGCGGCCGACACTGGTTTTACGAATCCTTCGTGGGGCATTTCGTCGGCGGGCAGCTTTCCTATGTGGGCTACGACCTTGGCAGCCGCACACGCCGTTACGATGGCCGGGCATATGGCATAGGTATCAGCTACGGCTATGCATGGATGCTCTCCAAGCGCTGGTTCGTGACGGTAGAGGCCGGTGTAGGATTGTACCGCACGACAGATACCCGCCGCGATCCCACGGTCGGGGATTGGGACGACGAGTATATCTACCATTACCGCCGCTGGACACTCGCGCCCTCGCGGCTGGAGGTGTCGTTCTCTTATCTCTTTTAGCCATGAAGCAATACAAGAAACTATTGCAGGCGGGCGTCTTGTCGATCATGCTTGGGTCGATGTTCGGCTGCTCGGTAGCCGGGCGGCTTCAGCGGCGGCAGACGACAGCACATCTCTCGCAGCTGACCCGTGTCGAACGGCAGCAACGGCAAGCGGATAACCGACCACAGGTCGTGAAGCTCCAACGCGACAGCAACACCTTCTATCTCGCCCCGGTCGATACATTGGCCGACGGCGAGCGCGTGATGTCGCTGCAAATCGAGCAGGTGATCGTTGTATCGCGGATGCGTTCCATTCCCGAACGCAACGGTCGTGTCGTGTTGGATTTCATTGTAACGCTTCCCAAACAGTTATTAGGCACAAGCCGCAGCGTCGTAATCACGCCTGTGCTGCACAAACCCGATGAATCGGTGCCGCTCGAAGATCTGGTCATCCGTGGCGGGCGTTTCTCGCTCTTGCAGGAGCGCGACTACTGGCAATACGAGACCTATGTCGACCGCTTCCGTCCCGACACCGTAGGGCGCGAGGCGGCCTTCAACCGCTTCGTGAAGTTTCCCTATCCGAAGGATGTACGCCTCGACTCACTCGTCGAAAGCCGCAATGCCGTCACCTACTATTATTCGCAAGAGGTGAAGACCGATGAAACCTCGAAAAAGATGCTCATTACGCTTCAAGGACAGGTCTTGGCCGTGGACGACAGCGCTTACCGTCTGCCGCCGTCCGATACGTTGAGTTACATCGTATCTTCGATGCTCTCCTTCGTCGATACCATGCCTCGATATCGGATCAAGGTGATCGACAAGTATGTGACCGTCTCCGACCGCAACTACATTCAGTTCTTCGTAGGTGACACGCGCGTGGTAGATACGTTGGGCGACAACCGGCAGCAGTTGGATAAAATCACCGGACTGATGTGGCAAATCGTCGAGCAACAGGAGTTTTACGTCGATACCATCACACTGACGGCGGCATCGTCGCCAGAGGGCGGTTATACCTTCAACGACTGGCTGTCGCAGGGGCGTGCCGAGACTCTGAAACAGTACCTTGTAAAACGCTATGGACGTGGGATCGACACGATGCTGACCGTCAAATGGATTGCCGAGGATTGGCCGGAGCTGACGCAGCGCATCCGCACGGACAAAAGCATTGAAAACCGCGAGGCGATTCTTGTGCTAATTGCATCAGAAAAGAATCCCGATCGGAGGGAACAAGCCATCCGGCAGCGGTTCCCGAAAGACTATGCCTATATCCGCTCGATGATCTATCCGCAGCTTCGAGCCGTGAATTTCCGCTATAACCTGCGCCGCAAAGGGATGGTCAAGGATACGATCCATACTACTGAACTCGATACGGTCTATGCCCGCGGGGTGGAGCTGTTACAGAAACGAAAATACGCCAAAGCCTTGTACATTCTCAACGACTATAACGACCGCAACACGGTCGTGGCGCATCTGTCGTTGGATCACAACGAGCGGGCATTGGAGTTACTCTCCACAATGCCCAAGGATGCCGTCGCGGAGTATCTGCGGGCCATTGCCTGCTCACGGCTGGGACGCAAGGAAGAGGGCCGGAAACATTTCCTCGAAGCCTGCTGCCTCGACCCCAGAATGGAATACCGCGGAAACCTCGACCCGGAGATTGCCGAACTTTTGAAGAGGTAGAGATGGGACTGTCCGACGTTTATAGCCCGGAGCCGTTGTTTTCGCGGATAACCGGAGACCTGCCTGCGGCTTATCGCAATACGATCATCTGCGGGGACTGCTGCGACGTGCTCCGGCAGATTCCCGATAACTGCGTGGACATGATCGTCTCCTCGCCGCCGTACAATTTCGGGCTGGAATACGATCGTTGCTGCGATACGCTGTCGTGGCAGCGATATTTCACAGGGCTGAAGGCTGCATTGAACGAATGTATCCGCGTGCTGAAATGGAGCGGACGCTTGGCGCTCAACGTTCAGCCATTCTTTTCCGGGCAGCTCCCGACGCATCACATCCTCTCGCATTACCTGCTTTCGGAAGGGATGATATGGAAGGCCGAAATACTCTGGGACAAGCGCAATTACAACTGCCGCTATTGCACATGGGGGAGCTGGCGGAGCCCGTCGAGTCCCTATCTGAAATACACATGGGAATTCATAGAGGTGTTTTGCAAGGGAACGCTCCGAAAACCCGGCAAGCGGACAGAGGCGGATATATCGGCCGAAGAGTTCAAAAGCTGGACCTCGGCACACTGGAAGATTCCACCCGAGCACAGAATGAAACGCTTCGGGCATCCTGCGATGTTTCCCGAGGAGCTGGTCGAACGGCTCCTGAAGCTCTTCTCCTACCGGGGAGACATCGTCCTCGATCCGTTCAACGGTGCGGGAACGACGACCTTCGTGGCACGGCAACTCGGCAGAACTTATTTAGGTGTAGACTTGTCCGAACGATACTGCCAGACGGCTATACGACGCCTTGCAATGCTTTGATAATTACAAATTAAACAGGAAAACATGAAGAAACAGAGAATCAGATACGCTATCCTGTATTGCATCCTTGCCTTGATCTGGGGCATACTCATAGCTTCGCTTTTCATGGGATGCAACGTCTACGAAAAGGAGACCGTGGAGATTATCCGATGCCCGGTAATCGAAGCCGACTCCATGGAAATACCGGATTGGATGCCAGGCGAATAACACGGAAAAAGGGGCTGTCTAACAAGTTTCCGAAATTGAAAATCACCCCTGTCAGGGCTTGTTCTGACGGGGGGGGGTGAAATCGTATAATTCGGACTTATTAGACAGCCGCTTTTAATAGAACGGTCCGTTCAAACTTTTATTCGCAAAATTGGTTGCTTTCGGAAAAACACCAATGAGGTTTTTTGTATGCCATTGTTCCTAAATCAATTTCTGTTATATATCGGATATTGGCGGGATTTTGCAAAGCATACAATTTTTCTTCTATAAGATGGAAATCGCCGAAAATAGCGTCGCAATAATAACAGCCGTGCGATAGGTAGCTATCGGCAACCGTCCGGCTATACCTTTTTTTTACCGGGCCGACCTTGAGTTGTCGCCCCTCTTCCGTCTGTAAGAAATCTTGTACCGCGGCATAGACCCCAGGATGCTTGTCTATATCATGATCGTCCCACGAAGACCGCTCCACATCGAAATCGCAGTTGCAGACGCTCTTCAGACTTGGCTCTACCGTATAGCAGTATTGCAGCGTCCCGCACTTCCAGCATTTCATTTCAAAGAAGATGATAGTAACCTTCTGCTTGGGCGCTGATCTGATATGCTCGCAAAATTTCAACTTACGCGCCAGTAAATTACTTATCAATGCTTTTAACGGCATTTGAACTTTCCCTACTTGGGCAAGTATGTTTGAATTTTCGTCCTTGAATATTTTGAACGCAGGAGTCTCTTTGTCTGCAACTAAAGTTTTGTCATAATCCGACATTTCTTTGGGGGCTATGCGGAAAAACCAGCAACCTCTTACGTTCGATGCCTTATACCGTTCCTGCCGGAGGCGGGTTTCTTCATAAGTCTGCCGGCTCCATTGAACCTCGAAAGCAATCCTTTTACCTCCCTGTACAGCCAAAACATCCGCCCTCCAATCCGCTTCGGAAAATTCGGGGATGGCATCCCATCCTTGCTCCCGACATGTCTCCATGATAGCGACTTTCGCTTTGAGATGCTCTGCAGACTCGGGTTTCCAATCACATGGATTTGCAGATTTCAGATGAACGAAATGTTTCAACCCTCTGTTGCTTGTTCTCAAAAAGCCCTCTTGCCCGCAGCACGGCAATGTTAAAACGATTTCTTTGGCTTTAAGACGGGCTTTCAAAGCACTCCATTCTTCGTCATTAAGATCAATGGAAACAATTTCTTTGTCTTCTATATAAGCACGTAAAGGCATTGTAGAAATGTATAAAGATTGTTAATGATCTCGGATATATTACATCAATCCAAATATAGCGAATCCGAACGAAACGAGCAAGTTTTGCGGAGTGAATCATCGTCGTCTTAATATTGAATCACCATATATCTTACGCCGACCCGTCCAGCAAAATAGCCGCCGTAAGCGACACGTCAAGGCAATGCCTTGTCTTTGTCGCTTACGGCGGCTATTCGGCTCTTGCTGTCCGGGCGTTCCGGGCAGTCTGAAATTTTATTCTCTATGACACTGCTCACAAAACAGATCATCTCGAAATTCGAGAAACATCCTATCCACTCACAGGATGGGAAAGGAATGGATGCCGAAGTCCTCGTCAAGTATTTCAACCCCTGCGGCTCGGGCACATGGCTCATCACCGAAGCCGAACGCGAAGGCGACGACTGGTGCCTGTTCGGTTATTGTCATATCCACGAATGGGAGTGGGGCTACCTGATGCTCTCCGAACTGGCATCCCTTCGTCTGCCGTTCGGACTTACCATCGAACGCGACATTTACACGACCAAGAAATACGTCCGGGATTTTCTACCACAGGATGAATGACGGCAAAGGCCTCGGAATTTTACTGCCCCTTGCCGATAACAGAATCATTACACAAAAAAGACTATAAATGTGGCAACATTCGAAGAAAGAGCCGAACGGCTGAAGAAAGAGTTGGAAGAAGCTCCAAACGGCGACCAACGTCGAAATTTGTCCCACGAATACGAACTTACCTTGCGTCTGCTGCGCATCATCCGGGAAGAGGTCTTTACGCTCGACGACATCAATAAATGCCGCATGGAGATCATGCGGCAACATCCCGGATACGAACGTCCTATAACGGCCGAATCGGGAATCCTGCTGGCTGCGGAGGCAATCCGCAAATCTTTCGGACGGAAATACTATCTGCCGCTTTACAAATATCCGATCCTCATTGATTTCGGAACACCGGACGGGCAGATATGCGTGATCCATCCGAGCAACTATATCAGTTATACATCCAAAAAAGAAGGGGAAGAGTGATTGATGTGCACCCCAAAGTTTGGACTGATTAATAATTCAGATAGCATGAGTTCGGTATTGTACCGGGCTCATGTTGTTTAAAGCGGTCTTTATTCGCTTGTTATTGTAGTAATTTATGTATTCCTCCAGTTCCTTGCGGAAATGATCGACAGACTCGAACTTCTGCAAATATAATAATTCTGATTTTAACAGTCCGAAAAAGTTTTCCATAACCGCATTATCCAAACAGTTTCCCTTACGAGACATGCTCTGACTAATACCTTTTTCACGCAGCCGATATTGATAGCGTTTCATCTGGTACTGCCAACCCTGATCCGAGTGAAGTATAAGTTCCGGAGCATCGGGCAGATCCTTTATGGCATCTTCAAGCATTTTCATTGTTTGGTAAAAGGTCGGATGTTCAGCTATATTATAACTTATTATTTCCCTGTTATATAAGTCCATAATAGGCGACAGATAAAGCTTCTTGCCGAACAGAGAAAATTCAGTAAGGTCTGTAACCCACTTTTGATTAGGACGTTCCGCCATAAAATTACGTTTCAGCAAGTCGGGCACCACGGCACCAACCTCTCCTTTGTATGAACGATATTTTTTTAGGCGCACCTGGCATTTAACTCCACATTCGTTCATTAACCTCAGTACCGTTTTATGGTTTATAGAATATCCGCGATTGTGCATCTCTACTGTGATACGGCGGTAACCATAACGTCCCTTATGATCGTGGTATATACTTACAATCTCGTTTTTCTCTTGTTTGTATTTATCGGGGAACTTTAACTGCTTCAGATGATAATAGAACGTACTACGCGCCATCCCCGTAACTTCCAATAGCGTGGGAAGGGTATGTTCCGGTCTTAGTTCTTCGATGGCTTTTGCCCGTTCCCGTTCTCGCGGACGATGCGTTCCTCGACTAAGACCCTCAATTTTTTTAAGTAAGCAACCTCGGCGCGAAGACGTTGGTTTTCGACTCGCAAGTCATTTTCTTCCTGTGGTTGTAGTTCCTGTTTATTAGGTTTGGTTCTCATCTTACCCCGATTATCACGGTAAAGACCGGATTCACCTTCTTCATAATAGATACGCTCCCATTTGCTCAGCGTACTCTCATTGTAAATACCGAACTTTGCCGTTGTTTCCGTTAAAGATAAGTGATTCTCGTGCATGTGCCTGATAGCTGACAACTTAAAATCGCCGCTGTAAGTATATTGCCGTATACGAAGACCTGCTTCGCCGAACTCTTTATAACGCGCAATCCAACGCGACAAAGGCGTATAGCTTATTCCAAAATGCTTGGAGGCGGACGATACGGAATGTTGCCCTCTGACAACAGACAAAACTGCTGTTAATTTCTCCTCATAACTGTACTTCATAAAACACCCCAAAAGTTATGTCCAACTTTTGGGGTGCAGTTCATATTTTCCTCTCTTTTTATAGTTTCTTGATAGTTAAACATGCAAATTCTGTATCGTCCGTATTTTCTGAAGCACCTAACTGTTGCCAGGTCGTATTTTCGAGTGTGCAGAGCAAACCGTTGATTTCCCACTGTTGGGGATTCAGAACGCGATATACATTCTCCGATCCGCTTTGTAATTCAAATTCCGGTTCTTCAGGAGATAAACATATCTTGCACGCATATTGTAAATCATGTAGAGGATTCGGATCTGCAATTGTGGCCGTGCAGTATAATTTTTCTAATCTTTGTCCCGGTAAATTCGTAAATCCGAGAAAATTGACCGGACGAGTTCTTGCATAATAGGTCGCCTTTAATATATCAGAGTTGAGTGTATTTTCATTGTCTATATTATTTTCTAATTGCATGAGTGGTGTCCCGAAGGTGTAATAAAATGCATCGCATCGAATCTCATTTGTCACAATTGGGATAGTTTGGAATCGACGTATGGATAGATTCCCAATGGAAACAATTGCTTCGACGGTAAAATTGTCCGTTACATCTGTTAAGTCAATCGTAATTTGCGATGAATTCATATTGTAATCGGGATTGATTATATATGAGGATGAATGATCTGTTTTCCCCATAATAGGAGCCGAACAGTTCCAACGGACATTACACTTTTCTTTGGCAGGAGAAAGCCACCAGATTGATTGGATTTTTGCTGTTTTTTCTTGAATGATTTCTTCAATTAAGGAATAATAGTTTGTAAGAATTACTGATGTTTCTTCCCAAACTTCCACGCCATAGACATCGTGACCATCTTTATAAGGAATTCCCAGTTCGTCACCGATCGGATCGAAATTGGTATTGTCGTCCGAGCAGGAGGTTCCGGAGGCGAGCAAAAGCGTTGCCGTAATAAAAAGCAGAATTCTTTTCATGATAGAAGAGTGTCTAACGTATCATGTATCTTTTCGGTGATTCGGCTTGCAGGACGATAGTTTGCCGATGCGCCGCCTATATTTTTATGAAGTAAAAACTTAAAATCAAGCGCACTATATTAATTAAACGATAGAATTGTAATAAAATTTCATACGGGAATCGTTTTTTGAAAAAGGTGATACTTGGATGCCGAGACCTCGCTCCCCAGAGGCAAACAATACGCTTCGGCAGCGTCGTGGTGGCTTGATGCCCGTGATTTTGAAACGGTCGCCCTGCTGTAAGGATGTTTTTCTTGCTGTGGAGCCGATTTTTTGGAAATTCGGGGCGTGTACGAAAAATAATCCAAAAATTATGATTACTTTTGCAGGCAACAAAATCTCACTCCTATGTCTTTTATCAATGAGAAGGTGCAACCCGAAGGACTTACGTTCGACGATGTGCTTTTGGTGCCCGCATACTCCGAAGTGTTGCCGCGTGAGGTCAGCGTAGTGACCCGTTTTTCCCGAAACATCCAACTCAACATCCCGATCGTATCGGCCGCCATGGATACGGTGACCGAGGCGCCTCTGGCTATCGCCCTGGCCCGCGAAGGCGGTATCGGCGTAATTCACAAGAATATGTCGATTGCCGAGCAAGCGGCTCACGTGCGGAAGGTGAAGCGTGCCGAAAACGGTATGATCTACGACCCGATCACTATTTCCAAGGACGATACCGTAGGCGATGCGCTGGCATTGATGAAGGAGAACAAGATCGGCGGTATTCCCGTCGTGGCTCCGGATCAGCATTTGATCGGCATCGTGACCAACCGCGATTTGCGGTTCCAGCGCGATATGAACCGCAAGATCGACGAGGTGATGACCAAGGAGGGGCTGGTGACCACTCACAACTCCGACTTGCAGCGTGCGGCCGACATTCTGCTGCGCAACAAAATCGAGAAGTTGCCCGTAGTCGATGCCGACGGCAAGCTCGTCGGATTGATTACCTATAAGGATATTACGAAAGTGCAGGACCATCCCAACGCCTGTAAGGATGCGAAAGGCCGTCTGCGCGTTGCGGCGGGGGTCGGCATCACACCCGACGTGATGGATCGCGTGAAGGCGCTCGTCGATGAGGATGTCGATGCCGTCGTGCTCGATACGGCCCATGGCCATTCGGTCAATGTGAAGAATACGCTGCACAAGATCAAGGCGGTTTATCCGGATCTGGAGGTGGTCGTAGGCAATATCGCCACGGCCGAAGCCGCCGAGTTCCTGATTTCCAACGGTGCCGACGGCGTGAAGGTGGGTATCGGCCCCGGTTCGATCTGTACGACCCGCGTCATTGCGGGCGTGGGCGTGCCGCAGTTGTCGGCTATTTACGGCGCTGCGTCCGTAGCCCGCAAGTACGGCATTCCGGTCATTGCCGACGGCGGTTTGCGTTATTCGGGCGATATCGTCAAGGCGCTTGCCGCAGGCGGCGACTGCGTGATGATCGGTTCGATGTTCGCCGGTACGGAGGAGGCTCCGGGCGAAACGATCATTTACAACGGCCGCAAGTTCAAGAGCTATCGCGGCATGGGGTCGTTGGACGCTATGAAAGCCGGTTCGGCCGACCGCTACTTCCAGAAGGGCGATGTGAATATCAATAAACTGGTCCCGGAAGGTATCGTGGCCCGTGTGCCCTTCAAGGGAATGCTTTCGGAAACGGTTTTCCAGTTGGTCGGCGGTATTCGCGCCGGTATGGGTTACTGCGGTGCGCGGGACATCGAGGCGCTCAAGCAGGCTCAATTCATCCGCATCACCTCGTCAGGTATGCAGGAGAGCCATCCCCACGATGTTGCCATCACGAGCGAGGCGCCGAATTACAGCAGCGAGCGCTAAACTCCTGACCCGCTATGTCGAATTTCCGAAGAAATCGGTTGCGAACGACCCGATACGATTGGGCGGCGGTGTTCGTTGTTCTGACGCTTTTGGCGATCTGGTGGTTTACGGGCTGTCGGTACGCATGGATGCGCCATCTGGTGTTGGCATCGGCGCTTTTCTATTTTTTCGTCGTCCGTATCGCCGTGAATCTGTACCGTATGAAAAAGGATAATTCGGAAAATGCGAGTGAAGAAAATAAAACCAAATTAGGATAGATGCAGGAAAAAATAGTCATTCTGGATTTCGGATCGCAGTACACGCAGTTGATCGCACGCCGCGTGCGTGAACTCAACGTCTATTGCGAGATCCACCCTTTCAACAAGATCCCTGAACTGGATGCTTCGGTGCGGGGCGTCATTCTTTCGGGAAGTCCCTTTTCCGTACGGGACGAGAAAGCCCCGAAGCCCGATCTGACGGCGATCAAAGGTCGTCTGCCGTTGCTGGGCGTCTGCTACGGCGCACAATACCTGGCTCATTTCTACGGCGGCGAAGTGCAGTCGGCTCCCAGCCGGGAGTACGGACGTGCGATGCTTACGGTCGTCGAGCCGTCCGATCCGCTGATGCAGGGAGTTCCGTCGCCTACGCAGGTGTGGATGTCGCACGGAGATACGATTACCTCGGTTCCCGACACCTACCGGGTGATCGCCAGCACGGAGGACGTGCGCTATGCCGCCTTCCGTATTGAGGGAGAGCGGAGTTGGGGTATTCAGTTCCATCCGGAGGTGTATCATTCGACGGACGGCATTACGCTGCTTCGGAATTTCGTGGTCGGCATTTGCGGCTGCAAACAGGACTGGACGCCGGAGAGTTTCGTCGAAACGACCGTCCGGGAATTGCGTGAGAAGTTGGGCGACGACCGTGTAGTGCTCGGTCTTTCCGGCGGTGTCGATTCGTCGGTGGCTGCCGTGCTGCTGCACCGGGCGATCGGCAAAAACCTTTATTGTATCTTCGTGGATTCGGGGCTTCTGCGCAAGAACGAGTTCGACAGCGTGCTCGAATCGTACAAGGGGATGGGTTTGAATGTCAAGGGTGTCAAGGCCCACGACCGGTTTTTGGGCGACCTGGCCGGAGTGACCGATCCCGAGAAGAAGCGCAAGATCATCGGCCGCGATTTCGTGGAGGTGTTCAATGCCGAGGCCAAGCAGATCGAGAACGTAAAGTGGCTGGCGCAGGGTACGATCTATCCCGACGTGGTGGAGTCCGCTTCGGCATCGGTCAAGGGACCTGCCGCGATGATCAAGTCGCACCACAACGTCGGCGGCCTGCCCGAAGAGATGCACCTGAAAATCGTCGAGCCGCTGCGCCTGCTCTTTAAGGACGAGGTGCGCCGCGTGGGTAAGTCCCTCGGCATCGATCCGCAGCTGTTGGGGCGGCATCCGTTCCCCGGTCCGGGCCTTGCGATCCGTATTCTGGGCGATATTACCCCGGAGAAGGTGGAAATTCTGCAAAATGTGGATAAAATCTATATCGATGCCCTGCGCGAGTGGGGACTTTACGACCAGGTATGGCAGGCGGGAGCGATTCTGCTGCCCGTGAAGAGCGTCGGCGTAATGGGCGATGAGCGCACGTACGAGAGCTGCGTGGCGCTGCGTGCCGTAGCTTCGACCGATGGCATGACGGCCGACTGGGTGCACCTGCCGTACGATTTTCTGGCTGCGGTGTCCAACGACATCATCAACAAGGTGCGCGGGGTCAATCGCGTAGTGTACGACATCTCTTCCAAGCCGCCCGCAACGATCGAGTGGGAATAGGAATTTAGGTCGAAAATGCAAAAGACGGAAACCCTGCGGTTTCCGTCTTTTGCATTTGTAAAATGTCGGTTCTTTGGCGGGAGTTTGGCGGCCGGCCTTTACTTGTGGGGGCGTTCGGAATGGGTTAAACGCAGCTTCGGTGCGGTTCGCTGTTATGCGAGCCGGTACAGTATCCCTTCGTAAGGCCGTAGTTCGATCGGGCCTTCTTTTTCGGCTATCGGTGGGGCAGGGTAGTTATGCAGCAATGGCATGGCTTCGGTCAAATCCGTTTTCGGGTCGAACCGGGCAGCCTTCGGGCTGAAGTTCAGGACTGTGAGGTAGTTTCGGCCTGTCCCTTCCCGCAGGTAGGCGAATACCTGCGGGTTGTCTGCATCGACCAGCCGGAACGAGCCGTAAACCAGGTCCGGATGTCCTTTGCGCAGCGTTACGGCCCGTCTGAAGAAGTTCAATACGGAATCGGGGTCGCATAGCTCCCGGGCGGCGTTTACCTCCGTGTGGTTGGGATTGACGCGAAGCCAGGGTTTCGCCGTGGAGAATCCCGCGTAGAGCGTTCCATCCCATTGGTAGGGCGTGCGGGCGTTGTCGCGTCCGATTTCCTGCTGCTCGCGCAGGAATTGTTCCGTATCGCCGCCTTCCCGCAGGAGTTTGCGGTAGTGGTTGCGCGTGTCAATGTCGTCGTACTCTTCGATGCGGGTGAATCGGATGTTGGTCATGCCCAGTTCGTCGCCGGCCAGCCAATAGGGGGTTCCCCGCATCGTGAGCAGGAACATCGTGAGCATTTTGGCCGACAGGTCGCGCCACTCGGGGGCGTCGCTGCCGAAGCGCGAAACCATGCGCGGCTGGTCGTGGTTGCCCAGATAGATCGTAGGCCAGCCGTCGCCTACGGCTGCGTCCCATTCGGCGTACATACGCTTGAGGGCGAGCAGGCTGTACGGGATACCGGTTGCGGGATCGTCCGCCTCCGTTTCGTTGCGGATGTCCGCCGCGCCGAAGTGGTAGAGCATGTCGAGCTCCTGCCGTTCGGGTGCGATGAATTTCCACCCCTCTTCGGGGGCGGTTTTCGAGCCTTCGCCGACGGTCGTACAGTCGTAGCGGGAGAATACCTCGCGGTTCATTTCGTGCAGGTAGTCGTGCAGGTGCGGTCCCAGCGAGTAATAGGGAAATACGTCCGGGTATTTGCGAAGGTCGATCTCCGGAAACGACGTGTCTTTTGCGATGTAGGGAATCGAATCCAGACGGAATCCATCGACCCCCTTGTCGAGCCAGAAACGCAGAATGTCGTAGATTTCGGCCCGCACCTTGGGGCTTTGCCAGTTGAGGTCGGGCTGCTGCCGGGCAAAATAGTGCAGGTAGTAGGAGCGTGTCGGGGCGTTGTAACACCAGGCATCGCCCTTCTCGTCGAAATGGCTCTTGCGGTAGGGCGGGTGGCCCTGTTCCTCCGGCCACCAGAGGTAGTAGTCGTAGTAGGGGTTCTCCCGCGAGGTGCGGGCCTCGCAGAACCAGGGATGCTGGTCGCTGGTGTGGTTCAGCACCAGGTCGAGGAGAAGACGCATGCCCCGTGCGTGTGTTTCTTTCAGGAGCCGGTCGAAATCCTCCATCGTGCCGAAGTCAGGCATGATCTGCCGGTAATCGCTGATGTCGTAGCCGTTGTCGGCGTTGGGGGATGCGAAGATCGGATTGAGCCACAGGGTTTCGATTCCCAGCCCATGCAGGTAGTCGAGTTTTTCGGTGATTCCGTTCAGGTCCCCGATGCCGTCGTCGTTGCTGTCCTTGAAACTGCGGGGATAGATTTGATAGACGATCGTTTCTTTCCACCAGGCTTTTTGCAAGGCAGGGGATGGAGGAGTGAATATGGGCATATTGTTCAGGATTCTGTTATACGATCGCAAGATAAGAAAAAAGAGAAGTAGAAGGTTCTTATCGGAGGAAAAAACGACAGGGAGTCAAAGACTCCCTGTCGTTCGATTCATATTTTTATGGCAATCGGATTTTACAGGCTACCTCCCTGGCGGACGGAAAAACGAAACGAGCGGACTTTTTCGACAGGCGGTTGCAGATGTCCTTCGTGCAGATATGGGAACACCCTTCCGCGGCAATCGAGATGCGGTTCTGCTCTGCCGATGGCGTGCGGAATGCTTCGATTCAGATATTTTTCGGATTTTTCAGGTGGAACAGGAGCGAAGGCAGGATTACGTCCCGCCAAAAATTCTCGGGCAGTAAGGTGCGGTATTTCCAGCGGCATGAGAAGAGTTTGCGGGTTTTCCGGCCGATACGGGTCAGGCGGTTACCTGACGGAGTGCGGTACACTCCGAAGCCGAGAATGTCGTTCAGTACCCGCTGTTTGAGCTGTGGATCCGGAACGGCAGAGAGCAGCGGTGTGAAATCCTCGTCGAGCAATTCGCCGGCCAATGCCGTGAAAATGTTATAGACCGTGTCGTAACCGGTTGCAGCGTAAAGCGTAAGGATTTTCTCGAAGTCGATTTCCGATTGCTCGCTGCGCAGGAAAAGGCCCCAATCCAGCAGATGTCGGAGGTTGATGCCTTCCGTCCCGAAATGCCGGGCCATGTGGCGCAGCAGATAGAGTGCGTTGAACATCGGGGATGGGGTGTAATAGCCCGCCGGCGCTAATCGGCTGTTCTCTGCTTCACCCACGAGAAAATCGTCTATGGCACGCTCCGTCCGGCGGTGCGACGGCATAAGCAGATGGCTGTGATTTTCGACCATGACGCCCTTGTAATGGAAAACGGCATGTTTTTCACTATCGTGATTGATTTTAATCCCCAGCTCTTCGATCAAACGGTTGCCCTTGTCGCAGTCGTCGAGCCACAGATCTATGTCGCCGCATTCGCGGTGCTCCGGCCGGGGGTAGTAAATGCTGAGGCCCAGCCCTTTCAAAAGGATCGTACGGACGCCGTGCGAAGCGAAGAGCGTTGTCAGTTCGTGTGCGGCACGGGTCTGTTGGGCATGGCGCTTCTCGATGGCTTCCGAACTCAGGGCCCAACGGATTTTGAGGGCTCTGGAGGGCTGTTGCTGTTCCGGGAGCCGGAGAATCGTGTCGAAGAGCAGGGCCGTAACGCCGTGTTGGGCCGCAAGGGTAAAAAGACGGTTCCAGTCCTCTTCCGTCAGGCGGGGGATAGAAGGCGGTGATACGGTCGGCTCGAGGGCTGCACGTAATAACTGAAGGAGGGTATTTGTGAGATTGTTCATCGTAAAATGGCCCGGAATGTCCGGAATATCAGTTGAATATCGCCTGCGAACGAATGATGTTGTGCGTATTCCAGGTTGATACGCAGTTTATCCTGCATGATTACTTCCACATAGTAGCGATCGGGATCTTCGACTTGTGCAAGCAGTTCGTTTTCGTTGCGGTAGCGGATCGAAGCCAGGTCCGTAATGCCGGGTCGAACGTCGAGTACGTGCATCTGTTCGGGGGTATAAAGATCGACGTATTTGCGGACTTCCGGCCGGGGACCCACCAGGCTCATATCGCCGATGAATACGTTGATGAGCTGAGGCAACTCGTCGAGTTTGTATTTACGGATGTAATATCCCGAACGAGTCACGCGTGGATCGCGTCCTCCGACGGTGATAAGTCCTTTTTGGTCGGAACCTACGCGCATCGAGCGGAATTTGAATAATCGAAAATCCCGGTTTCCTTTTCCTACACGTACCTGGCGGTAAAAAACCGGACCTTCGGAATCGATTTTGATCCAAATGGCGAGCATGAGGAAAAGAGGGCTCAATAACAGTAAACCCAGACTACTTGCTATGAGATCGAACGTGCGTTTCAAGCGGTGTGTTTATTTGGACAGGATTTCGGTAAAATTCGTAAGGACATAGTCGATATCTTCATCCGTCAGGCGGGTATGCAGCGGAAGAGTTACTTCGTTGCGGTACATGTCATAGGCGTTGGGGTAATCCTCGATGTCGAAGCCGAGCGCCTTGTAAGCCGTCATCATGGGCAGCGGCTTGTAGTGGACGTTGCAGGCGATGCCTCGTTCCGCCATCCGGGTAATGAAATCGTTGCGTTCGGCAACGTCCTTCCCGAGTAGCCGCACCAGGTATAAATGCCCGGATGAAGCGTGAGCGGAACCGTAGTGGTCGAGTACCTGTACGTTGAGCCTGCGCAACGCCTTGTCATAACGCTCGATGATTTCTCGACGGCGCTTCAACAGCTCGGGGTAGCGCTTGAGTTGTACCAGCCCGATACCGGCCATAATGTCTGTCATGTTGCATTTGTAAGCCGGAGAAACGATGTCGTACTCCCAGGCTCCCAGTTGCGTTTTGGCCAGGGCGTCCTTACTTTGGCCATGCAGCGAAAGGAGCTGGAATTGTTTGTAAAGCCATTCGTTGTCGATGCCGGGAATATTACGCCACGTAAGGGCCCCGCCTTCGGCCGTAGTGAGGTTTTTAACGGCATGGAAGGAGAAAGAGGTGAAATCGGCGATTTCGCCGCAGACCCGGCCCGCACGTTTTGCTCCGAAAGCGTGGGCGGCATCCGCAAGAACGATGACCCGGCCGAAGGCTTTCTGCAATTCGTTCGTGGGGCGGAATAGTTGTTTGCGGCTTTCGACCGCTGCGAAAATACGGTCGTAATCGCAGACGATGCCAGCCAGATCCACCGGAATCACGACTTTCGTCTTCTCGGTGATCGCATCGGCCAGTTTGTCGTAATCCATTTCGAAGGAGCCTGGCGCCGTATCGACCAGAACGACTTTGGCTCCGACGTGGCAGGTGACGCTCGCGGTAGCCGTATAGGTATATGCCGAAGTGATAACCTCATCTCCGGGGCCGACACCCAGTACGCGGAGAATCATCTCCATGCAGGCTGTCGCCGAGTTCAGACAGACGGCTTTCTCCGTATGGCAATATGCTGCGATTTCCCGTTCGAACTCCTTGGTACGCGGTCCTGTGGTAATCCATCCGGAAAGAAGTGCCTGGGTAACTTCCTGTGCTTCGGTTGCGCCTACGTCTGGTGGCGAGAAGGGGATTTTTTTCGTATTCATGGTAGAATGTTGGTTTACAGATTTATAATTCGAACTGTACTCCAGTCGATGCGCCGGTCGATGGCTTCGAGCGAGGCGAAGTCGAAATCAGCGATTAACTTTTGAAATTTGGAATAAGCGTTTTTTAGTCCCACCCGATTTTTGAATTGGCGCATTCGACTTAAGTGGGGCATTGGGGGTTGCCCTGGATCGAAGTCGCTCGGATGAAAATAGGACATTACGTAGTCCGACTTTTTCATCAGGGATTTTATGAGCATGTAAGGCATGATTCTGAAATATCCTCCGCCGGAATATACGATCGATCTCCCCAGAAAGTTTCCCAAACTTATTGGAAATTCTTTCAACGTTCCGTGTGCAGTCCGAATAAGGAAGGGGGAAGAGGGGAATTCCGGTATTCCGCCGAATTCGTGCTGGGAGGGGAAGACCGAACAATCGTAACGAAAGCCCAATTTTGCAAGCAGGTCAAAAGCCCACAGATTGTTCCGAGTGATAGAGAACGACGGGACCCGATAAGCGTTTACTTCTCGTCCTGCGATGTCTTCAAGCAGTTTTTTCGCTTTGCCTGTGTCCTGTTCGAATTGTGCGGGAGTAAAACGGGTTGCGAGTTGATGCTGGTAGGAATGACAACCGATCTGGTGTCCTCCATCAGCTATTCGACGAATAATAGCGGGATGCTTCTCGGCAACCCATCCCAAACAGAAGAATGTTCCTCGGAGGTGGCGACGATCGAGTGCTTCGAGAATTTTATCCACTCCTTCGTAGAGCCGGACTTCGAATTTATCCCATTCGAAATCCTGCGAATAATCGTCATGATTGTACCAGTCTTCTATGTCAAAAGTCAGGATATTCATCGTTTTTATTTATTAGTCCCTTTTTTTGTCTGTCGGAATTTTGGATTACAGAGTTTGCGTATGTTTCCCCAGGTTCCAAATAAGAAAGATTTCAGATCAGTAAATTCTAGATCTTGATAGAAGATATTTTTTCCAAAAAATTTGAACCAATTGGGGTGGGTTTTGAAACGGTCGGGACTCTTCAAAAACCATAGTATTTCAAATCCGAGGAAACGCAAAAATTTTCCCGGAGTGTAGGTATAGTTATTTTGTGTGTTGCCCAGGATGTCATCAACGATGACATTGCCCCAATCGATACCGGAAACGATAGCGCTTTTTACGCAAGCCGGAATTCGCGGATTGAGTTCCATGATCTTGAGCGAGTGGTCCCGAGGATCTTCTATGAGATCGAAGTCGGCAAAGCCGACCCATTTAATTTTTTCCAGTAATTTATGGCAGGTATTTATCAGGTCGGGATTCTCGATTGATTCGTTGCAACAACTGCTGCCACCGTGGACTGGATACCAGCGGTATTTACAGATAGCCGAGGATTGGATTAGATTATTTTTTTTGTCAAGGTATAATTGTACTTTGAATTGATTGCCTCCAGCTGGAATATATTCTTGTAAATGGCAGTTTCCGTATTCCCTTTGGATCGAGGGGTACTTTTCCCAAAATTCTTCAGGATTGTGTATGATAACCATTCCGCGGGCCCCGGATGTTATGTTGGGTTTTAGAATGGCGGGATATTTCATGGTTTGCAGGTCGAAATGTTTTGACAGGTCGATGGTATAAGGATGAGGAATATCATTTTCTCGGCAGGCTGCCATTAATTTGTTTTTGTCGTATCCGTTTTCGAAAACCTCATAAGAGGGGGCCGCAAAAGCGGTGTATTGGGAGAGCGTTTCCCTATGCTTGGACAACAAGGCTGCGGAATCATCACTCATCGGGAGGACGGCTGCTATTTTTTCGGAACGTAAATAATCAAGCAGATAACGATAATACTTGTCTGGGTCTTTGGTGCAGGAAGGGGTGAGCCGCTTTTCGTGAGCATATCGGGTATAGTAGCCGTATGAGAATTTCTCGTCGCAAAACGATATTATATGATAGCCGTTTTTGTATAAAGATTTGGCGATACTTGTTGCCTGGATCGTATGTGCCTCCAGTAATAAAATTTTTTGCATGACTATTGTCTGCTTTTAATGGGGTGGCACGGGATCCCTCCGCAAATGGTGTAAGACGGAAGGTCTTTAGTGACGACGCTTCCCGCTCCGACGACACACCCTTGTCCGATGTGTACTCCGGCCGTGACGATACTGCCTGCACCGATCCATACATCGTCCTCGATTATTACGTCTGCGTCATAATAATCTTGTTGGATCATGGGTGTGTCGGAGAGGTCTGTTCCATGGTTGAATGCAAAAATCATGACATTCGGTCCTGTTTGGACATAGTTTCCGATTCGCACATGAGCGATGGATTTGCCGCCTTGTATGATATTGTTGTGGTTGATCAAACAATTCGATCCGATCGAAACTCGTTCTCCGTGACGAATCAGTGCTGTAGGGTGGATTTTTGTTTTGCTACCTATTTTAGCTCGTCGCTTTCCAAGCGAATGGTTTACTTGGTAATAAGCGAATACTTTAGCCAGATAAACGAAAGCCTGCAGAGTCAATATAGACCACAGAATCCAGCCTAAATAGTATCGTTTGGATGGTCTGTCGTAAACGACCTTCTTTTTATCAATCATGTTCGTAGATATTTTTCGGTAGGTTACAGGAAATAAGGTGCTGGACGTATTTTTTATATTGATAGGAAATTTGGGCTTTTTTGAAAAGAGTACAAGGTAGATTCAAACTCAAAAACATCAATATAGCGATTATTTTGGGATATCCAAGGTGATTATGATAGATTGCGATATGATATTTGGGAAGTTTGAATTTTTTCCCGGATAAAGAGGCCTTGTTGCCGGTTCTGACATAACCCAATGATTCTCCATAGCAGTGGGCGTTATGGGTAACTTTCAGGATATCTAACCAAAGAGCCCAGTCCTGTCTGCGTCGTATCGGCGGCATATAAAATTTTCCGATTTCTTTTGTATCGAGCAATACGCCGGAAGTTCCGATGTAATTGATAATTTTTGTGCTGCTAAAAGTTACTTTTGGCTTTCTTTTATTGAATCCGATAATGTTTCCTTTGCAATCGATTACTTCCGATTGACAAAACGTGAATGCATAATGATTTTTACGACTAAATTCGACCTGTTTTTCCAATTTCTGCGGTTTCCACAGATCGTCGCTGTCACAGAAGGCGATGTAACGTCCCCGGGCTTCTTCGATGGATTTGTTGCGGGCGATACCAGCTCCCGAATTACTTGCGAGCCGGAATAATTTTATTCTGGAGTCTTTTGCTGCGTAGGATTCTATGATTTTGACGCTGTCGTCCGTCGAACAGTCGTCGGTGATCAGCAGCTCCCAGTTGGTATAGGTTTGGGCCAGGATCGATTCGATCATCTCGGCAATATATGCGGCCGAGTTATAGGAAGGGGTGATAATGGATACCAGTTCTGACATGTAGATTCGGTCGGTTTACTCGATTGTCGTGATAAAATCTTTCAATTTCTCTTTATGGGTGTGGAGTTGTACGCCCCAGTTGATCGTAAAGTCGATGTCGTCGTGGAAATATTTATCCAACTCTCGTCGAACCAACTGTTGCAATTCGGAAATATTTTCAGGATTCTGTTCGATGTTAATCGTGATTTTGCCTTTTTCGTCCTGACGGGCCTGGTAGTTCAGTGTAATACCGTCCTGGATGGCGATGTTCTTGAAAACGTAATAAAAGGTTAGACTCGGGTATTTAGAGGTTTTTCCGAGGATGTTTTTTCCGATACGGCCGCATACGTCCAGAACCACCGGATGATTTCTGCCGCAGGGGCACTTGTAATCGGGCGATGCCAGAACCACGGCGTCACCCAGTTTATACCGAATGATCGGAAAGGAGCGGGACAATAGATTTGTAACTACGATTTCGCCGTCGATTACTTCCACATAAACGTTTTCCATGCAGATATGCATGTTTTTACCTTCCGGACATTCGAATGCGATGATTCCGGCTTCGGCTGCACCGTATTCGCTGGTTATTTTCAAGCCGAACGCTTTTTGCGTTTCTTCGTGGTAGTTGGGATATATCTTTTCCGAAGTGCCCTTGATGAGCTTCAGATGATATTTCGTTTTGTCGTGAGGATGTGTGTTAATATATCGTGCAGTTTCATAAATCATGGAGGCGTAGCCACTCAGAAATGCGGATTTCCGCAATTTACGGCAAAATCGCTCCATATCATCGGGAGCGTATGAAAACATCCGGAATCGATTGCAGAGTCTGTCCAGAATTTTGGTTTTCAATGTTTTTTTACGGTCTATATTGTATCCCCACAAATATCCGTTTCTGTCCCAGGGCATGATGCCGTACCAGCTTTGTCCTCTCATTACGGCGGCCCGATGTCCTGAATCCCACTCTTCATCTCGATAGAAGAGCAAGGGCTTTCCGGAAGAACCCGAAGTTTCGGAAAATTGGAGCTTATCGAATTTGTAAGTCGATTGTATGTCGCCGTTGTTGCGAATCAATACGGATTTGTCAATGACGGGCAGTACCTTCATGTCGTCCGGGCTCGTCATTTGCGAGGGATGGAACCCGACCTCGTCGAATTCCTTTTTGTAAAACGGAGAGTGATCGTATGCGAACTGTAAAAGTGTTTTCAAACGCTCGAATTGGTACGCTTGCAATTTTTCAATACTCCATTTGTCGCTTTTTTTCAGCGATTCGAATTGTCTTAAAAGAGAGGGGTTTCTCCATTTGACACCGAGTTTATAGATGATTTTTTGCAGCATATAAAAACCTATAATTTTAGGGTGATTTTGGGTCGATTTCGTTTTACATATTCGATAACCTCCCCGGTTCTTTCTCCGAACAAGGGGCCGGAGCATAGTTGTTCGTATATGATACCCGGATAGGATATGTTTATTTCGATCAGTATGGGTTCTCCCGTTTCGTCGATCGCTATGTCCCAGCCGATCAGATGGACATTCGGAAGTCGTGTGTGGCTCTGGCGGATGACCTCTATCGCTTTTTCGTAGGAAGGTATCGGTTGTCCGGCGAATGGAATATCGCTGACTGTGCGGCAATAGATATTCATCTTGATGTCGAAACAAATGTCTTTCAATATGCCCTCTTTCGTGATGCCGCACACGAAGCCTCCCGCACCGGTGTTATCGACCACGCTCCCCGGGCTGCCGAAGCGGAAGATGGAGGAGATGATCGAAACCTTCCCGTTCAGGTATAACGAAGTTATTCGCATCGTATTCAGGGAGGTGGGATTGAAGGCTTTCAGGGCGGGATGCTGCTCCACGACACCCTGAACGATGTAATTTTTGCCGGAGTTTTTCAATAATGTTTCTATGCCTTTACGATTGTTGCCCCTGAACTTCGAAACATTGTGCCCCGAATCCGAGTTGAGGCTCGGCTTGATAATCATTTCCCGTTCGAATCGGCACATTTTTTCGACGGCGGCTTCGAACGATATCGGAACATAATCGGCGTCGTACAACTGACCGTCGATATTGTTCACGACGGTTATTGGTTGGGGGACGTTTTTCAACAGAAAGCCGTACATTCCTTTGTGTTCGTAAGCGTAAGTACTCCAGATGGGGTTGAGAGCTCCCTTGAGAACCGGACTGTAAAGCGATTCGGGAAGATAATAAGCATCGAACCCGACCAACGTCTTACAGGTTTCGAAGAAGTCGTATCGGATGGGGAACCCGAGACTTTTCCATACCTCGCGGACTTTTGCCTTTTCATCGGTCGTCAAGGGCTGTCGGGGACGCTTCCCGATGTATCTGTCGGCCTTGGCTGCCGCTTGTCGGGCCATGCGTACGTACAGGGTATATATGCAATTTTCGAATATTTTTCTTATTCCCATTCCGCTATCCTTTCATTCTTAAGAATTTCTTGATTTTTTTCTTGGTGGGGTTCGGCAATTCTCTGCCCAGCATATAGGCCGGTAATAACAGGTAGTATTTTACACTCAACAAATAAGCCATCTTCGATATTCGAAACCCTTTTTGCTTTGCGAAATTCAGGATATCCGCGAAAAAGGGATCTGCCGCCCGGTATCCGAGATATTTCGCAAAGATGGCGGCTTTGTGCGTTTTGTAGTAGGATTGATCGAAGATCGTTTCGTATTCGGGGAGCTTCCCGAGTATGTCGATCGCTGCCAATGTCCTTAGGCATTTGTAGCAACGTCCGCAGTTGTGAACGGGACCGTCGTCGATGGTCTTGATACAGACGTGCAGGTATTTTTTTGTGAGAGTGTCGTCGATGATGTATTCCGTGCGTTCGGTTCGCTCTTGTGTTGCGAGGGTGGAGAATATTTTCGTATTTCGGGTGGAACACATGTCGAACAGGATGAAATCGAAATGTTCCAGACTTTGTGTCGTATATTTGAGCTTGTCGAGCAGATACCCGCTCGAGTGGTAATATACGGCGTAGAGTTTTTCCAGGAATAGAATCGCGGCGGCATGAACGAGCGTGCAGGTGTCGTAAAGTCCGGTTCCGTACCTGTTCAGCAGGGAGGTGACGTTGGATTGTACGTACAGTAGTTCCAGTCCCGTTTCTCGGGCGAAAGCCGCTGCACGGGAGTATTCGTACCGGAAAAGTTTGTTCGCTTCGTTTGCATCTTCGAATCCGAACTCACAGGTATTGAAAATGGCCAGATGCGTTATTTTGTGGCCGTATCGGTTATCGTCGATATAGTGTTGTTTGATTGTCGCCAGGGAATCGACCCCCATGCTGCATCCCGCTCCGACTGCTTTTCCTCCGAATTCGAAAGTTTCTATCCGCTCTGCATGGACTTTGATCGGGCGCACTCCGTAGGTTTTTGCCAGAATGTAGATCAGGCCGTTTTCCAACGTGTATTTGAGATCGGAAGAGAGTGTACCCTCGACACGGATGTCCGATTGGGAGAATAGAGCGGGCATGAGTGCGGAAAGGACGAACAGATCGGCTTTTTCCGTTACTGCATACGGGCCGTATGCTGCGGACGTCTTGTAAAAAATCGTTTCGCGGAAATGTTTTTTGTCGTCCTCGATACATGACGATACGAGAACTTCGTTTTCTCGCATCTCCAATTTGGGTTGGCTAATGATTATCATGTCGGTCTTGTGATTTCAACTCACCTCTTGTTATGAACGTGTTGTTCTGACCATGTGTCTTTTTTATGATTCGCGGTTTGTTCATTACGACGACGCTGTTGTCCTCTATGTCTTCGACGACGATGCAGTTGGCGCCGATTCGTACGTTGTTTCCGATACGAATATTGCCGATGATTTTCGCTCCGCTGCCGATATAGACATTGTCTCCGATAACGGGGCTTCCTTGTTTGCGGCTGTCGGCCAAAGTGTTGGATCCGATGGTCACTTGTTGGAATATGACTGCATTTTTCCCGATTTCAGCTCCGTCTGAAACGAAGATACCGTACATGCCATGCGGGAATACCGGGACATTTTCGATCTTGCTTTCGATACCGATCCAGCTTCCGTAACCGGACAGGCAGGAGTAGTAAATGAAAGATTTCAACCGGTTCTTTTTTCGGAGATAAGACCGTTTTAAGCGAAATAATTCCCCCCCCCACAGAATGAAGAGCAGTAGGAATGAAACTCCGCGCAACCAGATTTTCAAATTTTCTTTGAGCATGTCGTAATCAGTCGAGTAATCCGACTTCCTGGAGGAAATGTCGGGAAAGAATTTTTTTGATGTCGTATTTTTTCGCTTCATTCAGGCAGTTGCGTTTCATCGCAGATAAGTCGTAACGCCCCAAGATGCAATTTTTCATTGCAATGTACAGCGCTTCCTCGTCTTTCGGCGGAATGATGATGCCTGTTTTTTCGGTAATGACTTCGGTATTTATATTCCAGTCGGAGGCGATTAATGGCAATCCGGCGATGTAGGCATCCATAACGATGCCGGGAAACCCCTCTCCATACCAATAGGTAGGGAACAGCATTATATCGTATCGGCATAATGTCCGGTAGCCGGTCTCTTCTTTCATATTTAGTATTCCTAAATAATTGACGTTATCGAGAGCTTCGATCCTGTTGCGGAATACCTGTTCGTAGTCCGACGTTGCGGGTTTTCCGTAGAAGTCTATCCGGAATTTATTGCCGAATCCTTCCCGATCGAGGCGTTCTGCGCACCGGAGGATCAGGTCGATTCCCTTGTCGGGATGAAGTCGGGACAAAAAAACGAACTGCAGAACGGATGCTGCGGGGGCGCAAGTTGCCGGTGTTATTGCGTAATAGGGTTTAGCGTTCGGGACATAGACGGCATTTGGAATGCGATATTGGTTTTTCAGGGTTTCCGCCATTTTTCTTCCTTGGACGAATATGCCCCTTAAATTCTGAATCGAAGGAAGGTAATTTTGTTTTTTTTCGAGCACCTCGAGCAGATTCCCTCCGACGACGCTGCAGTAGGTACGTTTACTCTGCCCGATATAATATAAAAGACGGCATAATGAGAGCCCTCTGTTGATGGAAAGGAATATTTTTGCATGGGGGAATGACAACACGTAAAGCGGTATTTGCAAAAATACCCAGGGGCGGTGTTTCCAGTTGTGGGTATCTATCACATGGATTATATCGAAGAACTCTTCGAATCGATCGAGATACAGTTGGTTTTTCATCGTTTCCCCATTAGTCGGAGTATGGCCTTTATCGACGCCTCCGATGAAGAGCAGGCTGTTTTTATGGGACATGATGATTAATATTCGTTGTGGTAAAATTGATTTCGCATCATCATCTCTCTCGTTTCGGATATTTCCGGATTGAAAACGGAATAGTACGGGTAGAACAGTTGGTATTTTTGAGTGTTCATGTAAATTGAGGATGTGTCGTCAAATTGATATCTTACAACTTGGTTCGCTATAATTAACAAAAGGATAGGCAGGATATACAGATTGGGAAAGGCTACTCTGTACCGGGGAGATTCCGTATGCTGGATCAGATACAGCACGTTGGCGCATAGAACGACCTCTAACAGTCGAAGGTAATTGAAAAGGCGGTACAACTGAGGGAATATTGTCGTTAAAATGGAAACGGACAGGATGAAAAAGAACAGCGGGGCCAATTTGTCTTTGTTCAATCCTCGTTTTATGCCGATATAGTAAATGATCGCAGGGAAAAGAATGCGGAACAGTAGCGGAGCGATATAACCGTTGATATTGGATTTTATGGAAATATAAGCGCGTCCTTGCTCTTCAATATTATTCAAGAACATGTAGGTGTTGGCGAAAGACGTGTTTAGAAAAAAATACAAGACGGCGACTCCCGCTCCGCAGACGACAAATATGGATAAAGGGCGTATTTTCCAGTTGAAAAGGAACGGGACGATAATCAGGAAAATAGCGCCGGCGTGAAATAGGAAGGCGATGGCGATGTAAAGGTAGTAAATCAGCCACCGTTTTCGCAGGCAGGCATCTATGGAGAGCAGGAAGAAGGCGATTGCGAAAGATTCCCGGATTACCTCCATATTGAAAATGAAATAAGGGTATATGTAGTACAGGAAAATGGCGACGAACAGGTATTTCGAGTATTTTTTGAAGAATGAAAAGAATACGGTATTGATGAACAATACGTGGACGATCTGGAACAACAGGAATTTCGGCGAGATCGAGTGCAGGAAGTTGTTCAGTAAAAGCCAAAGCGGTTGCAGGCGACCTCCGATATCGAACGTGTCGATGGCTCCGTACATATGCTCGTACGAATCCATATAGCGGAGTGTATCGCCTCCGACCCGATAACGGAAGGCCATGAGAGCCACTAAAATCAGAAATGCGAGGCGAAAATGGAATTTTCGGGTCGCGGCGGAGCCTTTGCCCCGGAAATCGAACTGTATGGCCAGTGCGAGCAGGTAGATGCCGATTACAATATATATCATATTATCATACAGTTTCGTTTAAGCGGGCGGTTATGAATTCGAGCAGATGTCGGGGCGATAGCTGATCGATATAGTGATAGTCTATTTTGAGATCGGGATTGGCCCGGATGAAATCCGTATCGAGTTTTTTTGTGTCGGTGAATATCGAGACATATCTTTCGTCGTAAAACGGACTGTATCGGACCGTCGGATTGTTGGTCATGATCTTTTTCCCCAATAAAATAGCTTCCCACATCCTGGGAGTATAGCCTTTTGCGTTTTTCTGTAAGATTTCCAGCAGGCATTTCGAGCGGGAGGCCCGGGAAAGGTTTTCCCGATAAGGCATGGATTTGATATAGTGAATATCGTCTTTATATACTTGTTGTTTGCCGGGAACTCCCACCAGGTTGAAATCGCATTTCAACCCATTTTGCGTGCAGCTTTCGTAAGCTTCGATGATCTCTGTAAAGCGATTTTTCGTCGCGCCCAGAAAATAGAGGTCCTTTTCCGTCCCGATTCCAGTTTCGACCGGAATGGAAGAGTATGGGGTCGGATAGTACAATATGCCATATCGTTCCGCGTCGTTGTAGTCATAGGATAGGACGAGATCGAAATGCTGTTTGATCCAGTTGATGTCCGTATGGGGATGGGTCGCTATGAGGTCCTGGTAGTAGATGGCGAATTTCGCGTCCGGATAGTTCCGTTTCAGGTAAAACAGAAACGGGTAGGTTTTTTCGTGAATGTTTCTTCCGAAGGACAGAAAGCAGACAGGGCGGTTGTCGGAGAAATGAAAGTCACTGATGGCGCGGTATAATAAATTCTTGAAGGGAAGATGACGGTTGGGAAGCCGGGAGGTGTGATATAATTTGTAAATCAGTGCTGTTATTTTGTTGTTTACACCCCATAAGGATTCCCTGTATATTACGGAGTTCAATTCCATAATATCGGAGTAAGCCGTCTTGTAAAACCCTCCGTCGGATCCGAATATGACGAAATTATAATCCATTCGCGTAGGTCGTGCCGTTTTTTATGAATCGTGTATAATAAATAAACAGAGTAATGAAATAAACCCCCGAACTCAAAACATTGGTCAGAAGGGCTCCGTTGATCCCCCAGAGATAGACGAACAGGATATAGCCCGATATTTTTATCGCTCCGCAGAAGTAGCTGCTGTTGCGGATGACTTTTCCCTGGCCGTGTGAGCCCAGATAACGGTTGATCATATCGCCGACACCGTGAATCGAGAACCCGACCGCCATCCAGGACGCGTAGGTGCTCACTATGCTGTAAGGTTCGCTGTACAGGAATGAAACGAGCGGCTTAATCAACAGGATGAAAAGGATGCACGTGGCCGAAGCCAGTAAAATCGTATTTTGAAATACTTTATGCGGAATGCGGGGTTGCGTGGCGAATTGTTTGAAGTAGGCTGTTCCGATTATGGCCGGTAACATTTGTAGCGGAGTCGTTATGGTGAGAGCCAGCGTGAAGAATCCGACGGTTGTGTTGTCTGTTCCGAATAGGCTCAAGGTGATACCCGCAATGTAATTTGTTGCGACCATGGCCAGCGATCCGTAGTAAAGTTGCAGTCCGTAACTTTTATTCTCCTTGTTCAAAGTGCGGAATATGGGGGATAGTCGCTTGAACCGGGGGCGGGTCGATAAGATTATGAGGCACAGAATTAACGACGCCAGTCCCCATTGCAATAGAATCATGCGGGAGGAGGTGGCGCCCGATTGGCTGTATAGCAAGTATGCGATCGGAATATAACTTAAATTGGGCAGCAACCGTGCTGCGGCGAGCCGTTTGATGTGGTTGTCGCCCATGGCGGTCGTGTTTACATAGTTCAGGAAAAGAGGGTAGGCGCAAACGGGGACCGATAGGAGAAACAGATGAGCGATGTGGTCTTTTCCTTGTGCGAATTGCAATCCTGTGCAGATTAAAATGCCGGCTATCAGTACAACGAGTGCTCCGCCCAGAATGACGATCATACATCCTCGTATGCGCCTGCTTTCGGATTCCCCCGATGAGATGGCCAGCAATCGACTGCCGGACAGGAAATACCCGAATAGCAGCAGCGAAGCGATGAAGTTGATGATGTTTTGTACGTATCTCACGTCGCCATAATCTGCCGGAGATAAAAATCGGGTGTTGATTATCGAGGCGACGACGCCCAGTAGAACGCCCGACAGGGTCGAGGCATAGAGTATGACGACTTGTTTTGTCTGTTTCGTGAATTTCATGGAACCGATTGGGAACTATCGCTGCGTCTTTTGATGATCTGAGCGGGAATACCGCTGCAGATGCAATTATCGGGAATATCCCGGAATACGACGGAGTTGGGCTGTATAGCTACATTGTCGCCTATTTTACATTTTCCGGTTATCTTGACACCGGGACTTAATAATACGTTGTTGCCGATGATAGGGCGGTTGTCCGGCGTCTTATTTAATCCGATGACGACACCGCTGTTTATCTGGCAATTACATCCCATTGACAGACAATTTACTATCACTCCCCCCCCCTTGAATGCGGGATGCGCAGGCCGGGGCCGACCATATTCAGGCCGATTGCGATTTGGTATTTACCTCCGCGACGGGAAAGTCGGATTTTCCAATAGCAGGCCAGTAGCCGGTGCCAAAGATTCGCTCGTGTATTGTGGTAATATTCGCAATGTCTCAATGCGGTCAGATAATGGAAGGCAATACAGGACTCCGATTTCATGAATAGTCCGAGCCTGTATTTCAGAAAGCCGATCGATCCGATATTGCGCTGCCGGTCGGCTCGAATGTAATTTTCGAGGTCTTTTCGGGAGTTAATCATTGTTGCCTGTTGTTTGTTGTTTTTCGTACCATTGGGCGAAAATAGCGATCCCTTCCGCCAGAGAAACCTGCGGCCGATAGCCGAAATCGCGTTCGAGTTTTGTCGTGTCGGCGTAGGTCGTGTGTACATCTCCCTGTTGCATGGGCATCATTTGCAGTTGGGCGTTCTTGCCGAGGGCCTGTTCGAGCGTATGGATGAAATCCATCAGTTGAACGGGATGTCCGCATCCGATGTTATAGACTTCGGCCGGAATAGGACGGTCTTGTGTCGGGGCCGGGGCTTTGCCGATGACGCGGACCATCCCTTCGATGATGTCGTCTATATAGGTGAAGTCGCGTGAAAGATTGCCGTGATTGAATACTTTGATCGGTCGCCCCTCCCGGATGGCTCCGGCGAATAGCAGGGGGGCCATATCGGGACGTCCCCAGGGGCCATATACCGTGAAAAACCGTAAACCGGTGGTCGGAATTCCGTACAATCCGGAATAGACGTGCGCCATCAGTTCGTTCGATTTTTTCGTGGCAGCATAGAGGGATACGGGGTTATCTACCCGGTCTTCCTCCGAAAAGGGTGTTTTCGTATTGCCGCCGTAAACCGAACTCGAGGAGGCGTAAACGAAATGCCGGACCGGATTGTGTCGCACGCACTCGAGCAGGTTGAGGAATCCCACGATGTTGCTGTCGATGTAGGCATAGGGGTTTTCGATCGAATAGCGTACGCCGGCCTGTGCCGCCAGATTGACGACGGCATCGAATTTTTCAGTTCCGAACAGGTTTTGCAGGGCCTGTCGGTCTTCGAGGTGCATTTGGATGAACCTGTAAGCGGGATAACGATCGCTCTGCACCGGTTGTCCTTTCGCAACGAGATTCCGGTGAATGCCTGCCGTTTCGAGCCGGGCGTATTTGAGCCGGACATCGTAATAGTCATTGATAGAATCTATGCCGACGACCTGATTGCCCGCTTCGAGCAATCGTTTGGATAGGTGGTAGCCGATGAATCCGGCAGAACCGGTCACTAATATTTTCATGGTTTTCGAACTTTTTACCGGCCTTACGATTTTCGGTTTTAGGCTGTATGTTCAAAAATCGACCTTCTATATTTTACGGTACAGGAGGCCGAAATTTCGAAAAAACGGATTGTGACTTCTCGTCGTTCGAAAGCTATTTGCCGATCGCCGCGTACTCGAATCCTTCGGCAATCACTTCGTCCTTGCTGTAAATGTTGCGCCCGTCCACCAATACCGGTTGTTTCATAACCCGTTTGATGACCGACCAGGAGGGAATTCGGAACTCCTTCCATTCGGTCAATACCGCCAGAGCGTCGGCGTCGATCACCACATCGTACATATCTTTGCAATAGACGACCCGGTCCCCGATTCGGCGGCGGCATTCGTCCATCGCTACCGGGTCATATACCTTCACGGAGGCTCCCGCTTCGAGCAGCTTTTCGATAACGACCAGAGCCGGTGCTTCGCGCATATCATCTGTTTCGGGTTTGAAGGCCAGGCCCCACAAGGCGATCGTCTTGCCCCGGAGTGTTCCGAGCTTATCTTGCAGTTTCTTGACTACGATCTCTTTCTGGCGTTCGTTGACCGCTTCGACCGCTTCGATCACTCCCATCGTATAGCCGTATTCGCGGGCGGTACGGGCCAGGGCTTTCACGTCTTTCGGGAAGCAGGAGCCGCCGTATCCGCATCCCGGATAGAGAAATTTCGAACCGATGCGGGTGTCTGCGCCGATACCTTTGCGCACCATGTCCACGTTGGCTCCGACCAGGTCGCACAGATTGGCGATGTCGTTCATGAAGGAGATGCGTGTGGCCAGCATGGCATTGGCCGCGTATTTGGTCATCTCGGCCGAGGGAATGTCCATGAAGTAGAGCCGGTAGTTGTTCATTTGGAACGGACGGTAAAGCCGTTCCATGACCTTTTTTGCCCGGTCGCTCTCTACGCCGACGACCACACGATCGGGCGACATGAAGTCCTTGATCGCTGCGCCTTCCTTGAGAAATTCGGGGTTCGAAGCCACTTCGAAATCGATTTGCTCGCCGCGTTCGGTCAGCTCTTCCTCGATGACGGCCTTGACTTTTTTTGCCGTACCTACCGGTACGGTGGACTTGGTGACCAGAATCGTGTATTTTTTGATGTTCCGGCCGAATGTCCGAGCTACTTCGAGTACGTATTGCAGGTCGGCCGAACCGTCTTCGTCCGGCGGCGTGCCTACGGCCGAGAAAACGACTTCGACGTTGTCGAGGCAGGTGGTCAGGTCCGTGGTGAAATGGAGCCGGCCCGCTTCGACGTTCCGTTTTACCAGGTCGTCCAGTCCCGGTTCATAGATAGGGATTTCACCGTTTAACAAGCACTTGATTTTTTCCGGGTTGATGTCCACGCAGGTAACATCGATTCCCATTTCGGCAAAGCAGGCTCCCGATACGAGACCCACGTAGCCTGTGCCGACGATTGCTATATTCATTGATTTTGTTTTTTAGATTTATTGATGTTTGCAAAAGGGGGTTGTCTTGTGTGTCAGAATCATGCACTGCCGGGCTTACTACCGGTTTTTATACATGGATTCGTAGTATTTCTCGTATTCGCCCGAGGTGATGTGGTCCATCCATTCCTGGTTGTCGAGGTACCAGCGCACGGTCTTTTCGATGCCTTCTTCGAATTGCAGCGAGGGTTCCCAGCCCAGCTCGTTTTTCAGTTTGCGCGAATCGATGGCATACCGCAGGTCGTGCCCCGCACGGTCGGTGACGTAGGTGATGAGCTTCTCGCTCTCGCCTTCGGGGTTGCCCAGCAGCCGATCGACGGTGCGGACGATGACTTTAATCAGGTCGATGTTCTTCCATTCGTTGAATCCGCCGATATTGTAGGTTTCGGCGATGCGGCCTTTGTGGAAGATCAGGTCGATGGCGCGGGCGTGGTCTTCGACGTAGAGCCAGTCGCGGACATTCTCGCCCTTGCCATAGACAGGCAGCGGCCGGCCGTGGCGGATGTTGTTGATGAACAGCGGGATCAGCTTTTCGGGAAATTGATAGGGCCCGTAGTTGTTCGAGCAGTTGGTTACGATCGTCGGCAGACCGTAGGTGTCGTGGTAGGCCCGCACGAAATGGTCGGACGAGGCTTTGGCCGCCGAATAGGGGGAGTGGGGATCGTAGCGGGTTTCCTCTGTGAAGAGCGTGCCGTCGAATTGCAGCGCACCATATACTTCGTCGGTCGAAATATGATAGAAGCGTTTCCCCTCCCAGTTGCCGTTCCATTGTTCCTTGGCTGCCTGCAACAGGGAAAGCGTGCCCATGACATTGGTGCGGGCGAAGATGAACGGATCCTTGATCGAACGATCGACGTGGCTTTCGGCGGCCAGGTGGATCACTCCGTCGATATCGTACTTGCAGAACACTTCGCGGATGGTGTCGTAGTCGCAGATGTCGGCCTTGACGAAGGTGTAGTTCGGAGCATTTTCGATGTCTCGCAGGTTGGCCAGATTGCCGGCATAGGTCAGTTTATCGAGATTGACGATCCGATAGTCGGGATATTTGTTTACGAAGAGCCGCACCACATGCGAGCCGATGAATCCGGCGCCGCCGGTAATGAGGATGTTGCGTTTCATGTATTTGCTTTTTCTGTTTTTATTTCTCGTTGTTCGGGATGATCCCGGCGGTTCGCTTCGGCTTACCGGAGGGTTGCCATACAGCGTACGAGCGAATCCCGCCAGTGGGGGATGTCGATTCCGAATGTCGTTTTGATTTTGGTCTTGTCGAGTACCGAATAGTTCGGTCGTTGCACCTTGGACGGAAATTCCGCAGAGTGGCAGGGACGGATCTTACAGGAGGTATGGCCTGCCAGTGCGGCGATTTCATGGGCGAAATCGAACCAGGAGCAGACTCCTTCGTTCGAGAAGTGGTAGAAGCCCTCCCGTCCGGCATAGTCGCCGGATTCGATGCGGTCGAAGATCACGCAGGCCAGGTCGGCGACGCAGGTCGGAGTTCCCACCTGATCGAAAACGACCTGTAATTCCGGTTTGTCGGCCGTGAGCTGCAACATGGTTTTCAGGAAATTTCTGCCGTAGGGCGAATAGAGCCAGGCGGTGCGGAAAACCAGGTGTTTGCATCCCGAAGCCACGATCGCCTCTTCTCCTGCGAGCTTGGTTTTGCCGTACACGCCCAGCGGTGCGGTCGGATCCTCCTCTCGGAAGGGAATATTTCCCATGCCGCCGAACACATAGTCGGTCGAGATGTGAAACAGCGTGGCGCCGCACGCTTTGGCGGCTTCGGCCAGGTTCCGCACGGCTTCGTGGTTGATTCGGTCGGCCGTTTCGGCCTCCTCTTCCGCTTTATCTACATTGGTGTAGGCGGCACAATTGACGATCGCGTCGATCCGCTCGTTTTCGACGAACCGTCGTACGGCGTTCGCATCGGTGATGTCCAGGTCGGCGACGTCGGTAAAGAAATAGCGGTGCCGCGAAGCTGCGCCGAGCGTGCGCATTTCGCGGCCCAACTGTCCGTCGGCACCGGTTACGAGTATGTTATGCATAGTAGTCGATTCCATAGTCGAAAAGTTCGTCGGCATCTTTGAGGCGGGGATGTGCCCGGTCTTTGGGCGAGAGGATCGCCTCCTCTGCGGGGAGTTGCCAGTCGATCCCCAGGTCGGGGTCGTTCCAGGCAATCGCTCCTTCGGACTGGGGCGCGTAGAAGTTATCGCATTTGTATTGGAAGACGGCCTCGTCGCTCAATACGGAAAAACCGTGTGCGAATCCGCGCGGTACGAAGAGCTGGCGGTGATTCTCGGCGGTCAGTTCGACGGCGACGTGTTTGCCGAACGTGGGCGATCCGCGCCGTATATCGACGGCGACGTCCAGAACCCGACCCTGAACGACCCGCACCAGTTTGGATTGGGCTGCGGCCCCCTTTTGGAAATGGAGTCCGCGCAGTACGCCCCGGCGGGATTTGGATTCGTTGTCCTGCACGAAGTGTACGGGCCGGACGGCCTGGTCGAACTGTTGCTGGGAGTAGCTTTCGAAGAAATAGCCGCGGTCGTCGCCGAACACCTGCGGCTCGATGATAACCACGTCCTTGATTGCGGTGGCAATGACTTTCATTATTTCTGTTCGCGTTTTAATTCGTCGATTACTTTGAGCAGATATTGTCCGTATTGGTTTTTAATCATCGGCTGTGCCAGCGCTCGCATCTTCTCCTCCGAGATCCAGCCCATGCGGTAGGCGATGCCTTCCAGACAAGCGATCTTCAGCCCCTGACGCTTTTCGATCACCTCGACGAAAATCGAGGCCTGGGCCAGCGAGTCGTGCGTGCCCGTATCGAGCCATGCGAAGCCGCGTCCGAGGGTTTGGACTTTCAGTTGGCTGTCTTGCAGAAAGACTTGATTTACAGTCGTGATTTCCAGTTCGCCTCGGGCCGAAGGTTTGATCTTTTTAGCCACATCGACCACTTTGTTGGGATAGAAGTAGAGTCCCACTACAGCATAGTTGGATTTGGGATTGGCCGGCTTTTCCTCGATCGAAAGGCAGTTGCCGTTTCCGTCGAATTCCGCCACGCCGTAACGCTCCGGATCATCGACCCAGTAGCCGAATACGGTGGCCTTGTTCTCCTCTTCGGCCGTGCGGACCGCTTCCCGGAGCATCGTCGAGAAACCCGAGCCGTGGAAGATGTTGTCGCCCAGAACCAGACAGGCGGAATCGCTGCCGATGAACTTCTCGCCGATCAGGAACGCCTGGGCCAGTCCGTCGGGCGAAGGCTGTTCGGCGTATTCGAACCGAACGCCGTAATCCGATCCGTCGCCCAGCAGACGCCGGAAAGCCGGAAGGTCGGCCGGCGTGGAGATGATGAGAATATCGCGTATTCCGGCCAGCATCAGGACGGAGATGGGGTAGTAAACCATCGGCTTGTCGTAGATCGGCAGCAGTTGTTTGCTGACTCCTTTGGTGATCGGGTATAAACGGGTGCCGGAGCCTCCGGCCAGAACGATTCCTTTCATGGTTGGTTATCGGGGATAGTGGTGATTTCTGTTTTATGCGGGCTGCACTTTGTCGAACTGTTCGAATTCGGAGTTTTTCGATTTGAATTCCGGAACGATCTTTTTCATCAGGCAAACCGTGTCCGGGACGTTTACCATCCTGGCGAATTGTTCGAGCTGTTCGGTCGCAGCGCAGGCTTCGGCGTAGTCGTATTCGCGCACTTTGGCGATACGGATCCGGTCGTGTGTCGTGGGGATCGTATTTTCGGTGTTCGAGAGTACCTCCTCATACAGTTTTTCACCCGGACGCAATCCCGTGTATTCGATCTTGATCTCTTCGCCGGGTTCGTATCCGGCCAGTTCGATCATGCGTTTGGCCAGGTCGGCGATTTTCACCGATTTACCCATATCGAAAACGCAGATCTGATTGCCTGTGGAGATCGTTGCGGCCTCCATGACCAACTGGCAGGCCTCGGGAATGGTCATGAAGAAACGGGTGATGTCCGGATGGGTGACCGTTACCGGTCCGCCCTTGGCGATCTGCTCGCGGAAACGCGGAATTACCGAGCCGTTCGAGCCGAGGACGTTTCCGAAACGGGTGGTTACGAACTTCGTGGCCCCCTCGATCGTACCCTGTTCGATGGCCAGCCCGAGCGACTGTACGTAAATTTCGGCCAGGCGTTTGGTACAGCCCATGATATTGGTGGGATTCACGGCTTTGTCGGTCGAGATCATCACCATCTTTTCGACGTTGTATTCCAGGCATTTCAGAGCGACGTTGCGTGTGCCGATGACATTGACCAGCACCGCTTCGCAGGGATTTTCCTCCATCAGGGGGACGTGTTTGTAAGCGGCGGCGTGGAATACGACCTGGGGATGGAACGTGCGGAAGGCGAAATCCAGGCGGTTGGGCAGCCGGATGTCGCCGATCACGGGGACGAATTCCAGCTTCGGGAAGCGCTCTTCGAGTTCGAGCCGCAGGTTGTGCATCGGGGTTTCTGCATTGTCGAACAGGATCAATTTCTCGATTCCGAACGATGCCAGTTGGCGGCACAGTTCCGAGCCGATCGAACCGGCGGCTCCGGTGACCATGACGGTTTTTTCCCGGAAATTGGCGATGATTTCGTCCAGTGAGATCTTGATTTCGGGGCGGCCCAGCAGGTCTTCGATCTTGATTTCGCGGATAGACTGCCGCATGATCTTGCCGTCGATGACTTCGTCGATAGGCGGTGCGATCAGGATTTTCAGATTGCTTTCGACGCAGTAGCGGATCAGGCGCTCCTGCTCGGCCTGTGCCTCTTCGTTGGTGGGGAACAGCACGGCATCGATGTCGTATCGTTGCCGGAGGTATCGAATGCTGTATTCATTTTCGAAATAATAGACCGGACACTCCGCGATGGTGTGGTTTTTCATTCTCCGGCCGAAAGTCAGGAACCCTACGACCTTGTAATGCGGAGAACTTTGCAAGCGGGTGACCAGCGATACCGATTTTTCGCTTAATCCGTAAACCAACACCAACTGGTGCTGTTTGCGGGATTTCAGGTTGTTTTTGACCAGGTCGTACACGATAATCATCGCTACCCGGATCAGGATCAGGCCGCAAAGGGTCAGCAGCAGATCGAACAGCAGCAGAGCCAGCATATGCATACCGAACAGCGGTGTAGGCGGGTAGAGCAGAATGGTCAGTCCCAACAGGAGTTCCTTGCCGATGACCGCCACGACGAATTTTGCGATTTCCCGCAACGTGGAGTGGCGGATGACCGACCGATAGGTCTTGAGCAGGAAAAAGGTGATGAACGAATATACGACCGCGCAGCCAATCCATAACAGGGCGAATTTCGAAATGTTGGAGAGGGGAGGAAGCAGCAATCTCACCAACACCAGTGCGCATAGCGAAGCTACCCCCGATACGACCAGGTCGATGGCAAGGATCAATCTGGAGTTCAGATAGCGTTCCAAGTGCAATTTTTCTATCAGACGGTACATGGTTCGTTAGAATAAATATTTTGCAAAGGACTGATTGTTCGTCAGCTCTTGTCGTGTATGTTGTAATCTGTCGATTTTCGAAGCGGGCCGTATTCGGAACGGAACAGGGCGTCGGGTTTAAGACCCGCAGGACCGCTGTCCCGTTTTCCGACAATTACCGTGCAACTTTCATTGTTCGAGGCGCGAAGGTCAGTTTTCGGGCATTTTTTCCAGGAAACGTCCCGGGATGTAGGTCGTCGCTACGGCGATGATGCCTTCCAGAGCGACGACCAGGCGGCGGTTGCCCCGGATCCGCTTGATGTACCCCTCGGCTCCCTTGAACGGGCCGCCCGTGACCCGGACCTTGTCGCCGGAACGGTAGTCGATCGCTTCGTCGCTGAAATATTCCAGGTCGGAAGTGTCGGCGGAAGTGATCTGCATGAACAGCTCCATTTCCCGGTCCGGAATGACTGCCGGTTTTTTCGTTTCCCGGTCGAAGTAGGCCATGAACGGACAACTCGCTTTCATCCGGTCCTGCAATTCGAGCAGATAGTGTTCGCTTTGGCGGATGAACATCAGGGACGAAACGGCCGGTTTGCGTTTCCGTATCTTTTTGTCCCCGGCGACGGTGTCTTCGTGGAGCAGGGGAATATAACTCCGCACTCCTTCCTGCGAGAGCTGTTTTTCGAGTTCGAATACCCGGTTATAAAATACTTTCAGTGCATACCAGCACTCTTCGCCGTTTTTGTCTGACATAATTTGGAGGCGGTGTTAGGTCCCGCCGAATGTCCCGAAATCGTAATTGCATCGCTCCGGGGGCGCCCTTCGTCTGTCGATCTTGTTTGCAGGTCCGATTCCTTTTCTCCTGCGGCCGTAGGCAGGTGCGCCGGTTTTGCCGAATCCGACCGTAAAACTCTTTTGCAGATCTTTCGAGGTCGGAAGAGGATTCAGTGGCGTATCGATTCGCTGCCCTGTGTCTGTTTTCTCGGAGGAGCGGTGTGCTAAAAGTATGTACCGTATTTGTGAAAAGGGCATACTCCACAATCCCCCGCGGTTTTTGTGTGATTTCCACCGCGCAGCAACTAAAGGTTGGCCGCAGAACGAATCGTGTGCGATTCTGTTTTCGGCACCCGGGATCTCTGTTTCTGACCCAGAAACGACACCGAACCTCTGGAAACAGAAGCCTGTCTTGCCTGGCAGGTCATTTCCGATTACAAAAGTAGAGTTTATTCGCGTAATAACCAAACAAAAAAGCGCAATTTCCCCCCCCCGGAAAAAAGTTTATATTTCAAGCTTTTACGACTGAAAAACGCATTTGTTGTGTCTTAATATGCAATCCAATGGGTTTTTTGTTCTATTGGCTTCTGTCTCCGCTATTTCGCCTGACAAGCCTGGTTTTGGAACGGTCTGTGTAATTATCCGATCTGGTTTGTTGAGGTTATCCCTCTGTTTTTCGGTTGAATAGCCTGCGTTTGTATTGGAAACCCTATTTCCCGATTTTATCGGAAGGTAGCGAAAGTATCTTCGAATAGAGGATCCGGGCGCAGGCAATCCGCTATGGCCGGGAGATGAATGACAACGATCGGATTTGATTTTTTTTCCGTTGGCGTGCGTGGGCTTTTTGCACCGGTTGAGAAGATAACTTTACGTCGTTGTTCGAATAAAAAAATAGGGTCGGAGTAAACTCAATCCTGTTTTATCGTTTTCCCGGTCCATCCGGGTATCTTTTGTTCTGCGGAGAGAAGGGGATTGACTTCGTGTTACCACGTGCCGCTCGTCCTTCCCATAATGGAAGAGTCCCTGCAAAGTCGATGAATAAACGGAATCCGCTCTTTACACGGATACTTTTTCACTTTTCCGGAGTGCGGGAACTCGCTTGCAGACGCTCTGGAAAAATAAAAAGGTTACGCATCTGTCGTAACCTTTTTTATTTGTAAAATCTTAATTTGCGGAGAGTGGGGGATTCGAACCCCCGGTACAGTAATCCCGTACGTCAGTTTAGCAAACTGGTGGTTTCAGCCACTCACCCAACTCTCCAAACCCTCTTTTTTCTCAAAGAGTGGTGCAAATATAGGACAATTTTGCGGACTTCCAAAATAAAACAACCCAAAAATCATGCAGGTTCCCGCTTTCGACTATCTACGGCCGGGTATTCCACGCCGACGAAGTCTGATAAAGGCTGATCGCCCGGTCGAGCAGCTCCTGCGAGGGGATGCCCTCCTCCAGCACGAGGTTGTAGCGGTCTTCCTCCGTGGGTGAAATCCGGTACTGTTCCGCCCGGTTGACGGGTGAAAGTACGGTGAATACGTCGCCTTCGAGATAACCCAGGTCCTGATAGGTGGCGACGAAGGCCCGTTCCCGGAAATCGTCGGACAATGCGTCCTGACCGAAGAAATGGGAGTCGTAATCCATCCCCAGCAGCGAGAAGAGCGTAGGCATCAGGTCTATTTGAGAGATCACCTTATCTACTTGTTGAGGTGTGATGAGTCCCGGAGCGAAGATCAGGGCGGGAATGTGGTATTTCTCCAGCGGGATTTCGGTTTTGCCGGCACTCGAGGCGCAATGGTCGGCCGTAATGACGAAAACCGTGTTATCGAACCAGGGTTGGCGGCTGGCCTCTTCGAAGAAGCGTCCCAATGCGTAGTCGGTGTACATGACGCCTCCCGAACGCAGTTTCGCATCGTTCGGAATCGGAATCCGGCCTGCCGGGTAGGTGTAGGGCCGGTGGTTGCTGACCGTCATGACGTGGGCGAAGAAGGGCGCTGCGGTCGTATCGGCCCGCTCGCCGAGCGAGCGGATCACTTTGTCGTAGGCGTCTTCGTCGCAAACGCCCCAGATGTTGGCGAAGGTGATCTCTTCGGGTTTGTAGCTTTTTTGGTCGATGATTCGGTAGCCGTTGCCGCCGAAGAAGGTTTCCATGTTGTCGAAGTAGCTGTTGCCTCCGTAGAAGTAGTAGGCATCGTAACCCTTCTCCCGGAGTACGGCCGCCGTGGAGTGCATGTTGTCGTTGCGGGGACGTTTGATGATGCTCTGTCCGGGGCAGGGCGGCAGCGAGAGGGTAACGGCTTCGAGTCCCCGCACCGTGCGGTTACCTGTGGCGAAACACTGTTCGAAAGCGATCCCCATTTTGTAGAGAGAGTCCAGGTGGGGCGTGATCGCGTCCGGATAGCCGAAATGCTGCATGAACGAGGCGCTCATGCTCTCGATGGTGATCAGCACGATGTTGCGGCGCAGCGTATCCGGGTTGCCGGGAATGTGGCGCAGGTTGTCGCCGGTACTCCCGTAGATCGCGTGTACGTTGGCTTCGGCCTCTTTCTGCGGTAGGGTCAGGTAGAACTGCGGATAGCTGAGTTCGTTCTTCATAAATGCGTCGTAGAACTTGTAGGCTCCGGTGGCTTGCAGCTCGTTGGCATAGGTGTTGGCGCTTTGCTGGAATCGGGTGTTGAACTGCAGGAGCAGGCAGCAGCCCAGGGTGAGCAGCAGGTAGGCGGGCGATACGGCCGCTTTCCATTGCCAGGTGCCGAACTCTCCGGCACGGCGGATCTCCCGTCTGAACAGCAGCCAGGTGCATCCTACGGTCAGCAGCAGCACGCCGGCGAAGAGCGGAACGACCGGATAGGACTCCATGATGTTGCCGACCACTTCGTTGGTATAGACCAGGTAATCGACGGCGATGAAGTTGTACCGTACGCCGAATTCGCTCCAGAAAAACCATTCGGAAACGGCGTTCAGGATAATGCCGCCCGTGTAAAGTCCCGTCAGAACGGCGAGCCAGGTACGTCTCCATCCCGGACGTATTTGGGGAAGGAACAGTCTGAGTCCGAAACTCACGGCCCAGAAGCCGAAGAGGATCGAGGCGATCAGGGGTACCACGCTGCCGTATTCGTCGAAGATCGTATTGAAGAACGTGACGTAAATCCATGCGACCGAAAGGATGCCGAAGAGGATGTAGCCCAGCGGCCGGGCGTATTTGCCCGGGGCGATACTCAAGGCGAAGAGCCACAGTACGGCGAATCCGATCGTAAGGGCGCACCAGTCGTTCACGGCGCCCAACAGGAAGATTTTCAGCCATTGGCCGAAAGTGAACGAGATGTCGGAGGTCTGTTCGTTGAACAGCAGGACGATGCGCAGCAGCGTGCCGACGGCTACTTGCAGCAGAACGAGTTTGAGGTAGATTCTCGAGATGAGTTTGATGCCGGATTGCATGGAGTTTGCTTGTTAAGTCGGCACAAATATATATATTTTAACCGCTTTTGATGCGCGGGGGCTTTCTGCGGGGCTAAAAAAACGGTCGGGCGGGAAGGATTTGCATTTTTTTTGTAATTTTGCATAATTATTTCGCATACAATGGCAGAGAAAGATAAAGAACTTATAGAAAATATCGAGAAGCAGGAGTACAAGTACGGTTTCACTTCGGATATCGAAACCGAAACCATTCCGCGCGGCCTCAATGAGGAGGTGGTGCGCCTGATCTCGACCAAGAAGGGCGAGCCGGAGTGGATGACCGAGCGCCGCCTGAAGGCTTATCGTCACTGGCTGAATATGGTGTCTCCTTCGTGGGCGCATCTGACGATCCCTCCGATCGACTTTCAGGACGTCATCTATTATGCGGCGCCGAAGCCCTCCAAGAAACTCGCGTCGATGGACGAGGTCGATCCCGAACTCAAACGCACGTTCGACAAGCTGGGTATTCCGCTCGAGGAACAGATGGCGCTGGCGGGTGTCGCCGTCGATGCCGTAATGGACTCCGTATCGGTCAAGACGACCTTCAAGGAGACGCTGGCCGAAAAGGGAATCATCTTTTGTTCGATGTCCGAAGCGATCCGGGACTATCCGGAGTTGATTCAGAAATATCTGGGAAGCGTGGTCCCCTATACCGATAATTTTTATGCGGCGCTCAACGCGGCGGTCTTTTCCGACGGTTCGTTTTGTTACATTCCCAAAGGCGTGCGTTGCCCGATGGAGCTTTCGACCTATTTCCGCATCAATGCGGCGGGTACGGGCCAGTTCGAGCGGACGCTGATCGTGGCCGACGAAGGGGCTTATGTCAGCTATCTGGAGGGGTGCACGGCGCCCCGCCGGGACGAGAACCAGTTGCATGCCGCCGTGGTCGAAATCGTCGTCGAGAAGGATGCCGAGGTGAAGTATTCCACCGTCCAGAACTGGTATCCGGGCGACAAGGAGGGAAAGGGAGGCGTCTATAATTTCGTGACCAAACGCGGAATTTGCCGCGAAAACGCCCGTCTGTCGTGGACGCAGGTCGAAACCGGTTCGGCTATCACCTGGAAATACCCGAGCTGTATTCTGGCGGGCGACAATTCGGTCGGAGAGTTTTATTCGGTGGCGATGACCAACCATTTCCAGCAGGCCGATACTGGTACCAAGATGATCCACGTGGGGCGTAACACCCGCAGCCGCATCGTATCGAAGGGTATTTCGGCCGGTCGCAGCGAGAACTCCTACCGGGGGCTGGTGCGCGTGGCGAAAGCGGCGGAGAACGCCCGCAACTATTCGCAATGCGATTCGCTGTTGATCGGCGACAAGTGCGGGGCACATACTTTTCCGGTGATCGAAAGCGGCAATCCGACGGCAGTGGTCGAGCACGAGGCTACGACCTCGAAAATCTCCGAGGAACAGCTTTTTTATTGCAACCAGCGGGGGCTTACGACCGAGGATGCCGTGGGGCTGATCGTCAATGGTTACGCCAGGGAGGTGCTCAATAAACTGCCGATGGAGTTCGCCGTCGAAGCCCAGAAGTTGCTGGCCATCAGTCTGGAAGGTTCGGTAGGGTAGTTTGTCGGAAGAATTTCCGCCGGTTTCCGGGTAGAAACGGAGTCGGCGGTGCGTTTATGAATGTAAAAAAAGTAAAATAGATATGCTTTCAGTCAAGAATTTACGGGCGCAAGTCGCCGGAAAAGAGATATTGAAGGGCATCGACCTCGAGGTGAAGGCCGGCGAGGTGCATGCCATCATGGGACCGAACGGCTCGGGAAAGAGCACGCTGGCTTCGGTGCTGGCCGGGAACGAGAAATTCACGGTCACGGGTGGCGAGGCGACCTTCCTGGAGCAGGATCTGCTGTCGCTGCCCATCGAGGAGCGTGCCTGCATGGGGCTGTTCCTCGGATTTCAGTACCCGGTGGAGATTCCGGGCGTGTCGATGGCCAACTTTATGAAGATGGCCGTGAACGAACAGCGCAAGTTCCGGGGTGAGAAACCGCTTGCGCCGGCCGAGTTTCTGAAGCTGGTGCGGGAGAAGAGCGCCATCGTGGAACTGGACTCCAAATTGATTTCCCGTTCGGTGAACGAAGGTTTCTCGGGCGGCGAGAAGAAGAAGAACGAGATCTTCCAGATGGCGATGCTCGAACCGAAGTTGGCGATTCTCGATGAAACGGACAGCGGTTTGGACATCGATGCGCTGCGCATCGTCGGTACGGGCGTCACCAAGTTGCACCGGTCGGACAATGCGACGATTGTCATCACCCACTACCAGCGTCTGCTGGATTACATCGTGCCCGACTTCGTGCATGTGCTCTACAAGGGGCGCATCATCTATTCGGGCGACCGTTCGCTGGCGCTCAAATTGGAGAAAGAGGGGTACGACTGGCTTATCAACGATTATAAGGAGTAGCTATGGAGTGGACCGATATTTTCAGCGGTCCGGCTTTCGAGCCGGTCAAGAGCCGCGAACTGCACCTCGGAAAGGATTGCGACCTGTCGCGTCCGCTGGTGGTGCGGGATACCGATAAACTGACCGTCGAGGTCGCGGGCGGAGCCGCACTCCGGCTGGTCGTACTGCATACGAAGCCCTGTCAGGCGGAGATTCGTATCAAGCTGCTCGAAGGGGCGGATGCGGAGCTCGTCCAGCTTTTCTCGGCCGAGGCATTCGTCGATTTTCAGGTCGAGCAGGCCGCCGGGAGCAAGTTTCGCATGACGGCGTGCCAGTTCACCAGTGCGAATGTGCGTTACCGGTTCGATCTGAACGGACGGGAGGCTTCCAATGAGTTGGACGTGCTGTTTCTCGCGTTGGAGCAGGATCACTGTGTGGTCGATCTGCGTACCAACCATCTGGTCCCGGACTGCACGAGCCGGTCGCTCATCAAGGGCGTCGCTTCGGGGACCGGCCGCGGTGAATTCTGCGGATTGGTTTATGTGGCACCGGATGCCCAGCATACCGATGCCCAGCAGCAGTGCCGTAATATTCTGTTGAGCCGCACTTCGCGCATCGATGCGCGTCCACAACTGGAAATTTACGCCGACGACGTGCGTTGCAGTCACGGGGCGACGGTGGGGCAGATGGAGGATGAAGCGATCCTCTATATGCGTCAGCGCGGTCTGAAAGAGGAACAGGCACGCCGTCTGCAGATCGAAGGTTTCGCGGCGGACGTGGTCGGGCGCTGCCGGATCGAGGCCGTGAAAGAGATATTGACCGATGCCGTTGTCCGGCATTTGGATAAAATATAGCGTTATGTTCGATGTGGAAAAAGTCCGGCGGGACTTCCCGATTCTCGGGGTGCGCGTGTACGACAAGCCGTTGGTTTATCTGGACAGCGGCGCTACGGCGCAGAAACCCGAGTGCGTGATCGAAACGGTCGATCGCCTGCACCGGGAGTCGAATGCCAATATCCACCGGGGGGTTCATTTTCTTTCGGAGGAGGCTACCGAGATGTACGAGGCTGCCCGGGCTCGTATCGCCGAGTACATCGGTGCGGAAGCCCGGGAGGAGGTCGTTTTCACGGCCGGAGCTACTGCGTCGCTCAATACGGTGGCGTATGCATGGTGCGAACGTTTTCTCCGGGCGGGCGACAATATCGTGGTCAGCGAGATGGAGCACCATTCCAATATCGTTCCCTGGCAGCTTGTCGCCGAGCGCAAGGGTGCCGAAATCCGCGTGCTGCCTTTCGACGAGGAGGGGCGCCTGATGACCGAGCGCCTGCCGGCGCTGCTCGACGCTCGTACCCGCGTGGTGGCGGTGACGCAGGCTTCCAATACGCTGGGCACGCGGCCCGATCTGCGTCCGGTGATCGACGAGGCTCACCGGGTCGGTGCGGTCGTGGTGGTGGACGGATGTCAGGGTGTCGTGCACGGCGGTGTGGATGTGAAAGCGCTGGACTGCGATTTTTACGCCTTCTCCGGTCATAAACTCTATGCCCCGACGGGTATCGGCGTGCTGTACGGCAAGCGGGATTTGCTTGACCGGATGCCCCCGTTTCTCTCCGGCGGCGACATGGTCGATCGGGTGTCGTTCGAAAAGACGACTTTTGCACCTGTCCCGTTGAAATTCGAAGCGGGTACGGCCAATTTCGTGGGGGCGATCGCGCTGGGCGAAGCGGTGCGCTATGTCCGGCAGTTCGATGCGGCGGAGGTCGAGGCGCATGAACGGGCGCTGCTGCTGCGTGCTACCGAAGGGCTGGAGCGAATCCCCGGCCTGCGGATTTACGGTACGACGCCGGACAAGTGTGCGATCGTATCGTTCAATGTCGAGGGGGTGCATCCCTATGATATGGGCATGATCCTCGACAAGCTCGGCATCGCCGTTCGTACGGGACAGCACTGTGCCGAGCCGGTGATGACGCATTACGGAGTTACGGGTATGTGCCGGGCTTCGTTCGCGATGTATAATACGCTGGCGGAAGCCGACGCCCTGGTCGCCGGGGTCGAGCGGGCCGTGAAGATGCTTAAATAGCAAGGATATGCTGATAGTATTGGAAGGACTGGACGGCGCCGGGAAATCGACCCAGGTGGAACTTGTGCGCCGCATGTTTGCCCAAGAGGGGGTGGAGAGCCATTTTCTCCATTTTCCGCGTTTCGACGCGCCGGTGTACGGCGAGCTGATCGCCCGCTTCCTGCGGGGTGAACTCGGGGCTGTGGACAAGGTCGATCCTTATCTGGTCGCTCTGCTTTTCGCCGGTGACCGGGCCGATGCTGCCGCGCAGTTGCGCTGTTGGCTCGATGCGGGCCACGCCGTCGTGCTCGACCGGTATGTCTATTCGAACGTGGGGTTCCAGTGCGCCAAATTGCCTGCCGGGGACCGGCAGGAGGAGCTGCGGCGGTGGATCCTCGACCTGGAGTTCGGCTATTACGGAATTCCCCGTCCGGACGTGTCGCTGTTTCTGGATGTGCCTTTCGCCTTTACGGAGAAAAAGCTCTCCGAGGTACGCGAAGGCGACGACCGCGAATACCTGAAAGGGGAACGCGACATCCATGAGGCATCGCTCGACTTGCAGCGTCGTGTGCGGGAGGTTTACCGTGCAGCCGCTGCTGCGGACGACCGCCTGCGGATTATCGATTGCAGCGATGCGCAGGGCGGGATGGACTCTCCCAATGCGATTTTCGCCCGCATCCGCACCGAGATAGAACGTTTTCGGTAAGCGAGGGCAGAGCCCGCAAGCGGTCTCTGCCGAGCGAAGAAAACGAAGAAGTCAATTCAACGTTTTCGGTAAGCGGGGCAGAGCCGAATTTGTGTGGATTGTGCCGGGTGGAGAAAACGAAGCGTGGAATTAGTGTATGAGATGAGCGCCTTTTCGAATGATGCCGGAGAAGTGCCCGGAGGGGCGGTTCGGTATATTCGATAAGCGGATGAGTCGTTTTGTCCGTGTCCCGACGGATGCGGAGCGTTGAGCGAAAAGGGAGTCCGGAAAAAGTCGGCAATCCGAAACGGCTTTGCGGGACGCTCGGACGCAGACCGAAAGGCGGGAAGTTTTGAGTTTTAACGATGAGAACGACTCCGGACGAGTGCGGGATGCCTGCGGAGAAAATGAAGAAAAGATCGTATATAACCTGTTCGAAAATGATGAAACCTATGCTGTCGCAACGGGCCCGGAGCCTGATTACCGGAGTTTGCCGCCTGGTGCTGGCCGTCGTGTTCATCGTGTCGGGCTTTACGAAGGTGATCGATCCCTGGGGAACGTCGATCAAGATCAACGAATACCTCACGATTTACGGGTTCGATTATCTGATTCCGGCCAGCATGGTCTTTTCGATTTGGCTGTGCGGCGCCGAGATGATGATGGGTTGCATGCTGCTTTGCAAGGTGCGTATCCGGCTGGTATCGATCTTCGCTCTGGCGTCGATGCTCTTCTTTACGATCCTTACCTTTTTGAGTGCGACGTTCATCCCGGTCGAGGATTGCGGCTGTTTCGGTGAGGCGATCAAACTCTCCCCCTGGGAAACATTCTTCAAGAACCTGGCCTTGCTGCCGATGGCGGCCGTCGTGTGGGCTTATTACCGGAACGATAAGATTCTTGCCTTCCGCCGTTCGGAGGTCGCTTTGACGATTTTTTTCTTCCTTCTGACGATGGGGCTGGGGTTCTATTGCTATTGTCATCTTCCGTTGATCGATTTTCTGCCGTATAAGATCGGGGTGAATATCCGCGAGGAGATGCACGCCTCTTCTGCGGCCGGTCCCGAGGGCGAGTTGCAGACCGTACTGGTTTATCGCAATCGCATGACGGGGGAGGAGCGGGAGTTTGCGCTCGATGATACGGAGTGGCAGGACGATACGGTCTGGGAGTGGGTCGATACGAAAATTCTGGGAGAGGTACCGGAGATGAATCCGATGATCGAGGAGTTCGCTCTGCGCAATGGCGCGGAAGATGTGACCGACCGGGTGCTCGCTACTCCGGGACGGCTCTATTTGATCTGTGTGACGCGTTTCGACCGCATCGGCCGCAGGTGCGAGGATCGTTTGGAGCGGCTCGTGGAGCGTGCGTTGCAGGAAGGGGCGCATGTCGTCTGCATCACGCCCGAACCCTTGCAGGGAAACGGCATCCATTCGTTCGGGAAAAGCACGCCGGTTCCTTGCTACAACATCGATGGATCGACGCTCAAGACCATGTTGCGGGCTCATACGGGTATTGTCGTGCTCGACGACGGGGTAATCGCCGACAAGCGGAACTGTCGGGACATAGACTGAATCGGGCGTCAGTATTTCCGGTGCTATGCGCGGAAGCCGGGGTTGCTCCGGGCTGCGGAGGCGAGGGGTGAGTTCCGGTTTCCTGCCTGACGGAGTACCGGGACAGACGTTCCGGGTATTGTCGGAAGTAGAGAATATGCGGAAGGGCGATTCCTTCCGATAAAAGACCGTGTGTCATAAAGGCGCACTGTTGTGTCATTATCGGGAGCGGGCGAGTCATTTACGGCAGTAAATTCCTGTCGCCTTTACCTTCAATGCCTTGCATTGCATCCATTCTGACAACCTTAAGGGCTGTGCCTGGAACTTTCATTTCGACACAGCCCTTTCGTTGCTTTTTCGTAATTTGTAGTGCTTCGGCCTATTTCGTATTGACGATCGCGATTTCGTCGGCTACCGGAGCGATCTTGCGCAGCATCTGCACGCCGCCGCAATGTTTGTCGTGGGCCAGGTTGATGGCCCGGCTTACTTTCATCTGGTCGTTTTCGCATTCGCATTGTACGTTATAGACGATGCGGAAAGATTTGAAGACGCTGCTCGATTGTACGGTTTCCGTGTCGAGTTCACCCGATATGCTGAGTTCGAAGCGGGTCGGAGATACGCGCTCCTTTTCCATGATCGCCATCGCGGTCATGCCTGCGCAAGTTACGCCGGCCAGCAACATCAGCTCTTTGGGATTTAGTTGGTCGCATTTCTTGTTTCCTTCGAGGACATAGGTCCGTGCCGAAGTCATCTGTATAGTTACCTGTTGGATCATAACGATAAATTTTTAGGTTGAATTTTCTTTTTTTTGTTTTTATCCGGCAGAATATGCGGGCGGTTTTGCCTTCGTTCGTCGAAAAGATTCTTTTTTCTTTTCTGTCGGGCAACAATCGTTCCCAAATGGTGCGTCTGCCCCGGGAAATCGTTATCTTTACGGGAAATGACTCCGATTTGAACGAATGCACGGGACTGGGGCTAAATAAATTTGGCGCTGGGCCCGGCTTTCGCTATCTTTGTAGAAGATAGGATTCGGTTCGGCAATTTTCGAGAGCAAGTTCTCTCGGTTACCCTCGCTTTTCACTATCTTTGCAAAAGATCGGAGGCGGTTCGGCAATCTTTGCGTGCAAGCCCGCACGATTGCCCTCACCTTTCACGATCTTTGACATAGTCTTAGATAGGATGCGCCTCGGAAAATTGGGAACAAGTTTCCATTTTTCTCTCGGCTTTCACTATCTTTACCGAAAAAATATTTTGATTCGGGCAGGAAGCGCCTCGGGCAGCGCTGAACAGGTCGGACTTACCACCGGGTGTTCGCTATCTGCGTTCGAATTATTGTGTGTGCGTTATGAAGAGAAACATCCTGTATTTATTGTCGATAGGCATTTGCCTGTTCACTTGTGTCGGGAGCCATGCTGCGGCACCGGAAACCCGGGCGCATCTGGAGCGGGGGCGTTCGCTTTTCGATCACGGGCGCTGGACAGATGCCCGTTATGAATTGCTGAAGGCCCGCGAGGGAGCGGACCGGGACGACCGGCTTACGCTCCAGCAGATCGATTATCAGTTGGCGGTTTGTGCCTTGAAGCTCGGCAGCCGGGATGCCGAGGCGATGCTCGCCGACTTTTCCAAGCGTTATCCCGAGTCGGTTTACAACAACGACCTGCGGTTCGCCCAGGGGTTGCTTTATTGCAGCCGGTCGGAGTATGACAAGGCGCTCGCATGTTTCGGACGGGTGAACTACCGGGCTTTGGACAGAACCCGGCGCGAGCAGTACGACCTGCGCATGGGATATATCGAATTCGGCCGGGATGACTATGACCGGGCGATGACCTATTTCGACCGGATCAATCCCCAAAGCGAATTTTACGATCACGCTCTCTATTATAAGTCCTACATCGCCTATGCGCGGGAACAGTACGACTGGGCCAGAAGCGGGTTCGAACGATTGCTTAAAAGCGAGGCTTACGGCGAGGTAGCGCCCTATTACCTGCTGCAAATCGAGTTCAAGCAGGGGAATTACCGCTACGTGGTCGAGAACGGCGAAGAGTTGATCCGCCGGGCATCGCCCCGCCAGCGGGCCGAACTCTCGCGGGTCATGGCCGAAGCGTGGTTTCGCTTGGGCGAATATTCCAAACCGCTGGATTACCTCGACGCTTTCGTGCAGGCCGGCGGAGAAATGGGCCGGGATGAAAATTATCTCTACGGATTCTCCCTCTACCGTACGGCCCGCTACGACGATGCCGCAGAGTATCTGCGCAAGGCGTGCGGAGCCGACGACGCTCTGACGCAGAACGCCTCCTACCACCTGGCCGACTGTTACTTGCGCGGCGGGGACAAGCAGCAGGCGATGCAGTCGTTCGCCATGGCTTCGAATGCCGAATTCGATTCCGCGATTGCCGAAGACGCGCTGTTCAACTATGGAAAATTGCAATACGAACTGGGGGGCGGACGTTTCAACGAAGCGATTCAGGTACTCAACCGCTATGTCGCCCAGTATCCGTCGTCGCCCCGTGTACGCACGGCCAAAGAGCTGTTGGCGGCGGCCTATTACAATTCGCACAATTACGACGAAGCGTACGAGATCATCGCCTCCTATCCCGATCCCGACGGCGACCTGCTGGCCGCCAAGCAGAAGATCGCCTATTTCCGCGGCTTGAGCGCACTGGAAAAGGGCGATACGCAGGGGGCCGGGCGTTATCTGGCGGAGTCCGCCCGTATCGGAATCAGTCCCAAATACAATGCGCTGGCAACCTTTTGGCAGGGTGAAATCGCTTACGGCAGGGGAAATTACGACGTTGCTCTGCGCGATTACGAGTCCTACCTGAAGCGGGCGCCGAAAACCGAGCCCGAATATGCGATGGCTTTCTACAATACGGGGTATTGCCACTTCTCGAAGGAGAATATGCCCCGGGCGCGGGAGTCGTTCGTTCGCTTCATCGAATTGTATCCCACTCAGGACGGTTACCGCACGGATGCCCGCAATCGTCTGGGCGACACCTACTATTCGGATCGCCAGTTCGACGAGGCGTTGAAGTATTACGGACAGGCTGCGGCCGCGTCCGACGACGGAGCGGATTACGCCCGCTACCAGCGGGCCGTTACGCTCGGTATTCTGGGACGTACATCTGAAAAAATCAAGGCGTTGCAGCAGATTATCCGCGACGGCAGGGGAGATTACCTCGACGATGCGACTTACGAACTGGGCCGTACTTTCGTAGCGCAGGAGCGCTACCGCGAGGGGGCTGCAGTGCTCGAACCTTTCGTCGAAACCTATGTTTATTCGCCCTACCGGAGTGCCGCGTTGTCCGAGTTGGGACTGGCTTACCTGAACCTGGGCGACAAGAAAAAGTCGCTTTCCTACTATGATATGGTGGTGAAGACCGCTCCCCAATCCTCCGATGCCAAGGATGCCTTGCAGGGGATTCGGGATATTTACGTCTCCGAAGGAGATGCCGGCGGTTATTTCGATTATGCCCGGAAGAGCGGTGTCGAAGGGGACCTTACGGCCATGTCGCGCGATTCGCTTTCGTTCGCTGCCGCCCGCCGGATCTATCTTTCGGGCGAGCCTGCGTCGGCGGCCAAGTCGCTGCGCAGTTATCTCGAAAGTTATCCCAAGGGATATTATACGGCCGATGCGCTCTATTGTCTGAGCGATTGCTACCTGAAGACGGGCGAACGATCCCGTGCGATCGAAACGCTCGCGGCTCTGGCCGGTGCGGGACAGAATCAGTACACGCATCGGGCTTTGAAGACGCTGGCTGGAATGACTTTTGCCGATGAACGCTTTACGGAAGCTGCGGCGGCTTACCGCAAATTGGCCGATGCCGAAAGCACCGCTGCCGGAAAAGCCGAGGCCATGAACGGCTACGTCCGTGCGACGATCGCGGCGGGGGACGAGGAGCGGATTCTGTCCATGGCCGACGATGTGGCATCCTACACCGCTGCGGGGGACCTGGCATGGCGAGAGTCCCAGTTTGCGAAGGCCGGGATTCTGGATCGCCGGGGAGATGCTGCTGCCGCGCAAAAGATCTACAAGGTTTTGAGCGCCAATGTGAAAACATCCGAGGGAGCCGAGTCGGCCTACCGGGTGATCGAGTCCGCGTTCCGGGCCGGTGATACGGCTCGTGCCGAAAAACTGGTGCTCGATTTCTCGGACAAGGGAACGCCTCATGCCTTCTGGCTGGCCAAGTCCTTCCTTGTGCTGGGTGATATTTATGTGCAGAAGGGCGACATGTTCCAGGCCCGGGCGACCTACCAGAGTATCGTGGACGGCTATACCCCCGCCGATGACGGAATCGTTGCGGAAGCGAAAGAGAAAATCAAGAAACTCAATTAACGATATGAAGCGATCAGCTATTCTGTCCCTGATGTTTATCGCCGGGATGCTTGCGGTGCCCGGGGTGCTCAACGCCCAGGTCGAGAAGCGTGTCGAAGTATCCAAAGCCTATGTGCCGAGCGTGGAGCATGCGACGAAACTTGCCGTGCGCCCCAATATGGTCGATACGGCGGCCATACAGCCGGAAATCGACTATTCGATCACGCCGCTCACGCTCGAAACGCAGCTCGCCACGCGCCCGATCCGTCCTGCGACGATCACCTATTGGGAGTTCGACCGTCCGCTGCCTTTTTACCTGAAGGCCGGAGCGGGTTATCCGCTCAATTCGGCGCTCGATCTGTATGTATCGACACAGAACCCCGACATCGGCTATGCGTTGGGCTATATCAACCACGACGGACGGTACGGACGGATTCCCTATACGCCCGACGGGGACCATAGCGCCCTGTGGATGGACAATCGGGTGGGTGTCGCCGCCGGGAAATACATCGGGCGTCATGTGCTGGAGGGCGAGGTGAGCTACCGGAACCGGATCATCGACCGTTACGGCCTTTTCCCCGATCCGGACTTTCCGACTTTCGACAACGGAAATCGCCGCGTGATCGGCGATTTGCAGGGAAAGATACGGATCGGCGACGATTTCAACGACCTCTCGCGGACGAATTTCAATGTCGAGGTCACGGCGGGCAACTGGTGGAATCCGCTGGATTCGAAACTCTATCTGGAGGATAATGTCGTTCCGGTGTTGGATTATCCGTACGAAAACGAGTGGAATTTGGGGGTAGATGCCGCCGTTGGACGACGTTTCGGCCGCCATACGCTCGTCTTCCGGGCCGGATTCGAGGGCCGGTGGGGTGGCGACCGCAAGGGCGAATCGGTTTGGGCCGCTCCTTCTGACTATTACAACCGGACCTATTCGGGAGCGTTCCGTTATGCCTATCGTGCCCGGTCGGTCGATATGGAGTTCGGTTTGGATTACTACCGGGACGATGTGGCGGGGCGCGATGCGGCGAATTATTTCATTCCCTACGCTCACTTGCGTTTCGATCTGGGCGGCGGCGGTTTCGTACCTTATGTCGAGTTGGACGGAACCCTGAAGCACAACGATATGCGGGAGCTTATGGAAACCAATCTTTATTACGTGCCTCGTTATACGGACCTGATGCCCCGCAATACGGTGGACTATTCGGTCCGTGTCGGTGTGAGCGGGCGTCTCGTCGAGGATAAGCTGATTTACCGATTGTTCGTCGGCTATTCTTTCATCGAGAATCATAACTTTTGGTATTGCTATACGCCGACTACCCGGTATGAGGGGTTCAGTCTGGTACAGGGACGGCTGAATGTCATGTCGCTCAACGGTGAGCTGGAGTTCCGTCCGGTGAGCAATTTCACGTTCTCCATCGGCGGGCGGGGACTGACCTATACCGAGCATCAGACCTTGAGCATCGGCCTGCCGGAGTTCGAGGGTACGGTCCGGGCCCGCTATCATCATCGTAAGTTCTCGGTCGGCCTCGTTTTCGACCTGCAGTCCAACCGCTATATTTCGCGAGTGATTCCGTGGTTCCCGAACGACGGGATCGTGGGGAATATGCGCATTCCCTATACGGTAGATCTGGGGTTGAATGTCGATTGGTACGCGTCCAAGCGGGTAACGGTATTCGCCGAAGGTCACAATCTTTGCAACCGCCGGATTTACGACTGGAGTACGTTTCCGCAGTACAGCGCCGGATTTACGGCAGGTGTGAAGTTGAGTTTTTAGCGGATCGACCCGATATGAAAAACGGCCGGTAACATACCGGCCGTTTTTTATGGAGTACGATTTTTACTCCAGGTTTTTCCGGACTCCGTCCAGAAACCGCTTCATCTTCCCGCTGTCCTTTTTGTCGATGATCTTCGACAGGTGGGTCAGCGTGGCGACGATGTTGTCGATCTGTGCGGGCGTCTTGGGGTTGAAGAGGATTTCCGTCAGCAGGTAGTCGTCTTCGGAGAGTAGTCCGCGGGCGATGGCCATGTGTTTCTTGAAGGTGGTGCCGGGGGCATCCTGGTGCTTCATGATGGAGGCGAATACGAGCGTCGAGGCGAACGGCACCGAGAGGGAGTAGGCCACAACTTCATCGTGCCCCTCGAAGGTGTATTCGCAGACGTTGAGCTTCAGCGAACCGTAGAGGTCCTTGAAGAAGATTTTGCCCATGTGGTCCGACTCCTTGATGATGATGGCGTTTTCGGTTTGCAGGTTGCCCAGGTTGGCGAACGTGGGGCCGAACATCGGGTGGGTCGAAACGTACCGGAATCCCGATTTCTCATAAAATTCCTGCAACCCGGTCTTTACCGAGGCGATGTCGGAGATGATACACTCTTTCGGCAGATAGGGAAATACCTCCTCGAATGCCTGGAGCGTGGCGTTCAGCGTTACGCAGTTGATAAGCAGTTCGGGCCGGAAGTCGGCGATCTCTTCGGGCGAGGTGAAGCGCTGGGCGTTGTAGATGAATCGCATCCGCCGAGGGTCTTTTTCGAGGACGGCTACGTCGTGGTTGAAACTCAACAGGTCGGTGAAAAAGGAGCCCATCTTTCCCGCGCCCAAAATCAGTATGCGCATATATCGGTTTGTTTATGTTTTTTGATGATCCGGGCGGTATGGGAGCGCCCGGGGATTGTTCTATTTCATTCTTCGTTTTTTCGCTCGGCAGAGGTCGTCGGCAACTTCCGTCCCCGTTTGCCGAAAACATTGAATCGCTTCTTCGTTTTCTTCGCACGGCATAATCCGAATAAATTCGGTGCTGTCTTCGCTTATCGGGAACGTCGTTATTTCATTATTTCCATCTGGACCTTTACCGACTCTTCGTGGATCGCTTTCATGATTTCCGAAATGAATTCCGGGTCGAGGTCGAGCGATTGCCCCATTTTGCCGCGTTTGTCCAGGATTTCATCGTAACGCTTGTTTTGCAGGATGGGCATGTTGTGCTCCTTCTTGTAGGTGCCGATCTCCTGCGAGATGTGCATCCGCTTGGCGAGGAGGCTCAACAGTTGCTCATCGACCTCGTCGATCTGGCGGCGCAGGATGCTGATGTTCTCTGTGGTTTGGGCATTGTCGCGCACCACGAGCAGTTGCAGCGTGTAGTCCAGCACTTCGGGCGTCACCTGCTGCGCCGCGTCGCTCAGCGCACTGTCGGGATCGCAGTGGGATTCGATGATAAGTCCGTCGAAGTTCAGGTCGAGCGCCTGCTGCGAGATGGGAGCTACCAGTTCGCGTTTGCCGCCGATGTGGCTCGGGTCACAGAAGATGGTGAGGTTGGGGTATCTGCGGCGAAGTTCGATCGGAATATGCCAGAGCGGAGCGTTGCGGTAGATTTTTTTCTCGTAGGAGCTGAATCCCCGATGGATGACGCCCAGCCGTCGGAGTCCGGCGTTGTAGAGCCGTTCGATCGCGCCGACCCACAGTTCCAGGTCGGGATTGACGGGGTTTTTTACCAGAATGGGGATATCCACGCCTTTCAATGCGTCGGCCAGCTCCTGCATGGCGAAGGGGTTGGTGACGGTGCGGGCACCGACCCAGAGGATGTCGATGCCGGCTTTCAGGGCTTCGAAAACATGAGCGGGAGTGGCGACCTCGGTGGCTACCAGCATGCCGGTTTCCTGCTTGACCTGCTTCATCCAGGGAAGGCCTTCGACGCCGATGCCTTCGAAGCCGCCCGGCTTGGTGCGGGGTTTCCAGATACCGGCCCGGAAGATCTTTACGCCCCGGGCAGCCAGTTCGGAGGCGGTTTTGAGTACCTGTTCACGGCTCTCCGCGCTGCAAGGGCCTGCGATAATCATCGGACGTTTGGGATCCACGCCCGGAAAAGTGAGTGGTTCTATTTCCATTTTCATTGTCGTTGTTGATTTTGCGATCGCCGGCTGTAACCGGCGAATCCGGTCTGTTTATATTCTGTTTACTGATTCTGTTTTGTTCGGGTCGTCGTGATCCGGTCGAGTGCCTCCTGCAACATCTCCTCGTTGCAGCAGAGCGAGATGCGGATGTAGTTCCGCCCTTCCGAGCCGAAGATGGAACCTGGAGTGACGAAGACCCGTGACTGGTGCAGTACCCGGTTGCAGATGGCTTCCCCGACACCGTTCGGGCACTCCCCGGCAGCCGTGAGTTGCGCCGCGAGGGTATCGTTCACCCGTCCCCAGAGGAACATTCCCACCTGGTCGTCGCGGACATCGCAGCCGAGGGTTTCCAGAATCCGGGCAGCCAGTGCGCGTCGGCGGCGATATACCTCGTTCATCCGTTGGTACCAGCTGTCGGGGGCTTTCAGCGCTTCGACGGCGGCCAGTTGCATCGGGCGGAACATTCCGGAGTCCATGTTGCTCTTCACGCGCAGGATCCACTCCAGGAACCGGGAATTGGTCGCCACCATTCCGATACGCCAGCCGGGCATGTTGAAGGTTTTACTCATGGAGTTGAGTTCGATGCAGATCTCTTTGGCACCCGGTACGCTCAAAATGCTTAACGGGCGGTCGTTCAGGATGAAGCTGTACGGGTTATCGTGGCAGATCACGATGTTGTGCCTGCGGCCGAAGGCGACCAGTTTTTCGAACAGCTCCCGCGAACCGTTGGCTCCCGTAGGCATGTTGGGGTAGTTGCACCACATCAGTTTCACACCGGACAGGTCCATTTTCTCCAGTGCTTCGAAATCGGGCTGCCAGTCGTTCTCTTCTTTCAGGGCGTAGGGCAGGATGCGGGCGCCGACGAACTTCGACACTGAGGCGTAGGTCGGATAGCCCGGATTGGGTATGAGTACCCCGTCGCCTTCGTTCAGGAAGGCTAGCGAAATGTGCATCACACCCTCCTTGCTGCCGATCAGGGGCAGGATTTCGTTGGCAGGGTCCAGGTCCACGCCGTACCATCTCTTATACCACCGGGCGAACTCCGCACGCAGTTCCGGAATACCTACGTAAGGTTGGTATCCGTGCGTGTCGGGCCGCGCTGCCGCCTGGCAGAGCGCCTGCACGGTTTCGGCCGACGGGGGCAGGTCCGGGCTGCCGATCCCCAGGTTGATGACGCGTGCGCCGGATTCGTTCATCCGGGCCACCTCTTTCAGTTTCACGGAGAAGTAGTACTCTTCGACGTTTTCCACCCGGCGGGCCGGGGTGACGGTCGGTTTCGCCGGTTTCGTTTCTTCGGAGCCGCCAAGCTCCGCAGGTTGCTGTTTTTTCATACTGAAAACAAAAAAGCTCCCGCCTCAAGGCAGGAGCTATGATCTAAATTCGTAATTCTGTCGATCGAACTTTACAACACGCAAACTCCCGCCTTTACTCGGCCCGAATAAAGGTAATAATAGGAGTATGTAAACTGAACGTGTTGCATATCGTTTTTGTCGTCGAATATCCGTCCAGGGTATTTAACGGGACAAATGTATCGCATTTTTCGGAAAATGACAAAATTTTTTTCGCTTTTTTATTTCGGGCATAAAATTCCTAAATTTGTCGGGACAAACAATTTCGAATAAACGTGAGTAATCTTCATATATCATCCGATTTCAGCGGTTTGGATGCCCTGATTCCGCAGGGCCGACGGGTTTTCGTCGTTATCGACAGCAACCTGAAGCCCTTTTTCGGCCTTTTCGAACGGTATGAACTCATTCCGATCCAGACCTCCGAGAAGGTTAAAACCTTCGCTACGGTAGAATATATTATCGAACAGTTGCTGGAGCGGGGAGCCGACCGGAGCTCGTTTCTCGTGGGCGTGGGCGGCGGCATCACGACCGACCTCTGCGGTTTCGCGGCGTCGGTTTACAAACGGGGTATTCGGTTCGGTTTCGTACCTACGACGCTGCTGGCGCAGGTGGACGCTTCGATCGGGGGTAAGAACGGCGTGAATTTCCATGCCTATAAGAATATGGTCGGTACGATCACCCAGCCTGAATGGATCTATATCTGTACCGATGCGCTGCGGACGCTTTCGCCCCGGGAGTTCCGGGCCGGAATCGCCGAAGTCCTGAAGACTTTCATCCTGTTCGATGCGGAATACTATCGCAAGGCCGTGGATTATTTCGCCCGGATGGAGGCCCACTTGCGGAAAGCGGGAACCTGTTGCGGGGGCGAATGTGTGTACGGGCAGGAGGAGCTTACCGAAATCATTCGCAAAACGGCGTTATACAAGTGTGCCGTAGTGGAGCGGGATGCTTTCGAGAAGGGGGAGCGGCGCTTGCTGAATCTGGGGCATACCTTCGCTCACGCCATCGAGAAAAATTGTCCGATCATGCACGGCGAAGCCGTGGCGATCGGTCTGGTGCTGGCTGCCGGGGTATCCGAACGGCTGGGACTCGCCCCGGCGGGACTGGCGGTCGGTCTGGCGGAGGATTTGAAGAAGGTCGGGCTTCCCACCCAGTCGCCCATAGCTATCGGTGTTTTGCTGGAAGCGTTGGAAAAAGATAAGAAGGTGGAGGGCGATGCCATTCATTTCATCCTGCCCCGTGCGGTGGGGGAGGTGGTGGATCGTGCGATTCCGTTAAAACAGTTGGAGGAGGTCGCCCGTGATCTGCGTTAGCGTACAGGAAAAGAGTTTCGGGGATTGCCGGGCGATCCTCGAATCGTGTGAAATGGCCGAACTCCGGGCGGACCTTTGCCGTCTTTCGGTCGAAGAGGTCGAGCGGCTCGTGGAGATTCGGCCGAACCTGATTGCCACCTGCCGGATTGCGAACTCTTCCGAGACATTCGCCCGCGAGCAGCTCGAGGCGGCGATCCGCAGAGGGGCGCGTTATGTCGATATAGAGATCGAAGCGCCCGACGAGCATCTGGAATATATTCGTACGCTCGCCCGCGAGTACGGGTGCCGGCTGATCGTTTCGTTCCACGATTTCGAGGGAACTCCCTCCCTCGACGAGCTGAAGGGGATCGCCCGGCTGTGTCGCACGAAGGGGGCCGATCTGGTGAAGATCGTCACGACGGCCCGGAATATTTCGGATGCCGCCCGTACGATGCGTTTGTATGACCTGCAAGCCGACGGAGCGCTTTTCGAGGGTGCCGCCGCTGCGGAGCGTCCGCAGTTGGTCGCTTTTTCGATGGGCGAAGCCGGGAAATTCACCCGTCTGCTCTGCCTGAAGCTCGGTGCGCCTTATACGTATGTTTCAGCTGGAGCATCCAACGCCACGGCGTCGGGGCAATATACCCGCGAGGAGATGGAGCGGCTGCTTTCGGCCGAAAATTATCCTTTCGAGGGATTTCGCGAGTTCCGTCGGACGACGGTTGCCGTTCCTTGTTCCAAGAGCGTGGCTCAGCGGGCCGTGTTGGCTGCTGCGCTGGCTGCGGGAGAGAGCCGGCTCGCCAATTACGCCCCTTGCAACGATATAGTCGGAGCCGTCGAGGTCATCCGGGGTATGGGCTGCCGGATTGCGTCGGACGGTACGACGCTGCATATCGAGGGTGTCGGAGCGGAGCGCTTGGGACGTTGCTCGAAGATCGAAACCGGCGAATCGGGGCTGCTCACGCGGCTACTGACTCCGCTGGCATCCCATATTTCCGCTTTGAACGGCGGTGCCCCGGTGGAAATTTCCGGGCATGGCAGTATTCTGAAGCGCAATCTGCACGAGGCGGTCGCCGCGCTGCGCGAAGCCGGCGTGCATTGTTCTGCTCGTGAGGAGGGGTATCTTCCGTTTCGGATCGAGGGCGGTATTACCCGTCGTGAGATCGCCTTTTCGGGGCGGGAGAGTTCGCAGACCGTATCGGGTTTCCTGATGACTTTGCCGTTGTTGCAGGATGCGACCGTGCTGACGGTAACCGAGCCGTCGAGCATTCCCTACCTGGAGCTTACTTTGCGGACGCTGACTCGGTTCGGTATCCGACTCGACAGGGAGGCGTTTTACGACGGGGGGTGCGGCGGACGGAAGCCCGGGACGCCTTCGAAAATCGTCTTTTCGGTACCGGGCGGGCAGGAGTACCGTCCTTCGGACCTCTTCCTGGATGCTGATTGGAGTTCGGCCGCCTATTTCGCGGTGGCCGGAGCCGTCGCTTCGTCGCTGGGGCGGATCGAGGGGATTACGCTGCGCAATATGCGGCTCGATTCGCTGCAGGCCGATGAAAAGATACTCGACATCCTGCGTTCGTGCGGTGCCGATGTGAGCGTCGCGCCTGCGGACGTATCCGTAAGGGGCGATATGCCGGGAGATTTGCAGAACATCTCCGTTACTGCGACCGGCCGGCGGCTGAAGGCTTTCGAGGTCGATGCCACGCATTGCCCCGATCTGTTCCCGATCCTTGCGGTGCTGGCTGCCCATTGCGACGGTACGAGCCGTATCGCGGGTGTCGGACGTCTGACGCAGAAGGAGAGCAACCGGGCCGAAACGATCTATGCCGAGTTCCGGACGCTGGGGGCGCGGATCGACATCCAGGGCGACGAGATGTTCGTTACGGGCGGGCCGTTGCATGGAGGAGATGTCCGCTCGCACAACGACCACCGGATTGCCATGAGCCTGATCGTCGCCGGGTTGTTCACGCCGGAGCCGGTGCGGCTGGACGACGTGAAGTGCATCGACAAGTCGTTTCCTTCGTTCCTCGATCTGCTCGCCCGGCAGGAGTAGCGGGGCGGGCAGATGGTATTTCCGTTCCGGCGGAAAGAACGCTTTCCGTGCGGCGAAGCGCGGAAACGATGGGGCCGGACGATTGAAGTAAACTCGAAGAAACTTAATTGGCTATGAATTCATACGGAACAAAATTCAGACTCTCGATTTTCGGGGAGTCGCACGGTCCGCTGATCGGCGTGGTGCTCGACGGCGTGCCTGCGGGCATGCCGCTTTCGCGCGAGGATTTCCTCGCGGATCTCGACCGTCGCCGCAGCGGTGCGAAGGGAAGCACGCCCCGTAAGGAGAGCGATTTGCCGGAGATCGTAAGCGGCGTCTGCGACGGGCACACTACGGGTGCTCCGCTCACGATCGTATTTCGCAACAGCAATACCCGTTCGGGCGACTATTCGGACTTTCGCGCGACGCCCCGTCCGGGCCATGCCGATTTCGTGGCGGAACGGAAATACCGTGCCTTCAACGATCTGCGGGGCGGCGGCCATTTTTCGGGGCGGCTGACGCTGACGCTGGTGGCGGCCGGAGTCGTGGCCAAGAAGATGATCGGCCCGATCGAAATCCGGGCCCGGATCACCGAGCTGGGCGGTATTCCCCGCGAGCGGCTGAATTGCGAGCCGGGGAAGGAATTGGGCGCCGAGGGTGCCCCGACGCTCTGGGACGAGCTGATTGACCGCACGCTCCGGGAGTTGGATTCCGTAGGCGGGGTCATTGAGTGTACCTGCGACAAGGTGCCCGTCGGATTGGGCGAGCCGTTCTTCGATTCGCTCGAATCGCAATTGGCTCACCTGGCATTTTCGATTCCGGCGGTGCGGGGCATCGAGTTCGGCGACGGATTCGCCGCAGCCCGTATGAAAGGTTCGGAGCATAACGACTGTTTTGTGAACGGAGAGGGAAAAACCGCTACCAACGGAGCGGGCGGCATCAACGGCGGTATCTCGAACGGCAATCCCGTGGTGTTCCGCATCGCTGTCAAACCTACTTCCAGCATCGCGAAGAAACAATATACGTTCAATTTTGCGACGGGACGGATGGAAGAGTTCGTCGTCAAAGGGCGGCACGACGCCTGCATCGCCCTGCGCTGTCCGGTCGTGGTGGAGGCGATCGCTGCGATCGCGCTGGCTAACAACTGATCGTTTTTTGCCGAAAATCAATTGATTTTTAGTAAGTCGGATATTTGCAGCGCTGAATATTATTCGTATTATAATATTTGTCCCGCAGAGGTTTCGTTGCTCGATTCGATGCTGAAACGAAAGGAATACAGCAATACCGGGAAATATGTATTTCCCGGTATTGCTTATGATTGTTCCCTGAATTGGTATCGACGGTTTTTGAAGTCGGCCGGAAATGGGCGGGTACACAAAAAAAGGGTAAGCTACTTATATCGCACCGCTACGACCACATACCCTTGCTTGATTCCTCACCTGGGGGAGTCTGTGGGAGCTGGTCGTATAAGACTTACCCCAGCACAAAAATACGAATTTTTTGTATCTTTGCAAAGAAAAAAGGAACTATCTGCGATTTTGTCGCTGTTTTTCGAGAGCCGGATGCCGAAAAGGCTGCCTGGATGTGTCTCGGAGGGCGGTGCGGGGAGAGTTAATGAATGAAGAGAATGACGGCGAAAAAAAGATTGCTTGTCGTGTTTATTGCTGCGGTTGCAGTCGGGGCAACGGTGGCTTTGGTTTTCATCTTTCAGTTTTTCGGAGATGCCGTCCGGGAGCGGAGCGACCTTTATATAAGCGCCCGCACGGACTACCCGGGGCTGCTCGACTCTCTGCGTCCCCGTACGGACCATCACTGGGCTTTTGACCGGTATGCCGGCCGTCTGGAGCTGGAGCGCTCCTTCAAACCGGGGCACTACGTACTGGAACCGGGAATGAACGTCGTCGAAATCGCCCGGATGCTCAAACTGGGGATGCAGACGCCCGTGCGCGTTACGCTCAACTATGCCCGTACCCGCGCTTTTCTCGCTTCGCGGCTGGCCCGCCAGCTCGATGCCGATTCTGCGGAGCTGATGCGGGCGCTGACCGACCCGCAGCTCGCCCGGGAGGTCGGGACCGACAGCCTGCAGCTCTTTTCGATCTTTATCCCCAATACTTATGAATTTTATTGGACGGTTTCGCCCGAGGATTTCGTGCGCCGCATGCGCAAGGAGTACGACCGTTTCTGGACTCCGGAGCGGGATGCCGCCCGCCGACGCAGCGGTTTGAGCCGGGACGAGGTGATGACGCTGGCTTCGATCGTCACCGAAGAGACCAACAAGGCCGACGAAATGCCCCGTGTGGCGGGAGTCTATATCAACCGCCTGCGGAAAGGGATGCCCCTGCAGGCAGATCCGACGGTCAAATATGCGCTGCAGGATTTTTCGCTTCGCCGGATTCTGCACAAGCACTTGAGAACCCCTTCGCCGTATAACACCTACCTGAACAAGGGGCTGCCGCCGTCGTCGATCGCGATGCCTTCGGTCGCTGCGATCGATGGGGTGCTGAACTTCGAGAACCACGACTATCTCTTCTTCTGTGCCCGCCCGACTTTCGACGGTTATCACAGTTTCGCCCGCACGTACGGCGAACATCTGGCTAATGCCCGGGCTTATAGTGCGGAGTTGAATCGTCGGAATATTAAATAATTTGTCTATATTTGCCCTCCCTATGTTGGTTAAAATCTATACCGAGAATCCTTCCGAGAAGGAGATCGACCGGGTGGTGAACCTGCTCGAAAGGGACGGCGTGGTGATCTATCCGACCGACAGCGTCTATGCCTTCGGCTGCTCGATCCGTTCGGCGAAGGCCGTCGAGCGGCTGCGCCGGATCAAGGGGAAGGATCTCACGACGTTTTCCGTCGTGTTCGATTCGCTCGGGCAGATTGCCGATTATTGCCGGGTGGATAACGCTCAGTTCCGGTTGCTGAAACAAAATCTGCCGGGGCCCTTCACCTTCCTGCTGGATGCATCGTCGCGTATGCCGCACAAGGCGCTCGAACGGCGTCGCACCATCGGGATCCGCATTCCGGACAATTTGATTCCTCGGGCCATCGTCGAGCGGTTGGGAGCTCCGCTGCTGACCTCTTCCGTGCTGGATGACGAGGAGACCGAATATATGACCGATCCGGAGTTGATCCACGAGCGGTATGGCCGGGACGTAGAGCTGGTGATCGATGGAGGTGCGGGCGATGCGGTGCCGACGACCGTCGTAGATCTGACGGGCGGTGAGCCGGAGATTTTGCGGGAAGGCAAAGGCGTGTTGCGGGAATAAACATATGCTAAAAATAGAAGAAGAATGACAAAATTCAAATTCTGGAACGAGGTCTGCAAGTACGGAGCGATCATCGGACTGGTCATGTCCGTGGCTTTCGTTATAGAGCAGTCCTTGATGTTGTCGGGATGGTTTTCGACGATGGGGCTGGTGTGGATCTTGGCCGCAGTCGTTTATATCGCGCTGCTTTACCGTTTCGCCAAGCGCCGCCGTGAACAGTACGGTCACGAACAGGGATTTCCTTTGAGCCGCGGCCTGGGTTTCATTCTGGCCCTGATTCTGTCGTCGGCCCTGATCAAGGGGGTGGTGGAATACCTCTATCGCAGTGTTTTCATCGGATATTCGGAGTATATCGACCGATATACTTCCGCATTGATCCGGTTCGCCGAGGACGGAAAACTTCCTGCGTCGATGGAGGGCGTATTCGCCGAAATGCTGAAAACCATACAGGAGGCGCCGGAGCCTTCCATTCTGGCTACCGTATGGGCTTCGATCTGGGGCAACCTGATCGTCGGCCTCGTCCTGGGGCTTATTTTGGCCGGTATCCTGGCGCGTGCACCCCGGCCTTTCGGTCCTCAATCCGAAGAGTAGAAGAACGATGGATGCTACGCTCGACATATCGGTCGTCGTTCCGCTTTACAACGAGGAAGAGTCCCTGCCGGAGCTGGTCGAATGGATCGACCGCGTAGCTCGCGGCGAGGGTTTGTCCTACGAGGTGATCCTGGTGGACGACGGTTCCGGCGATGGTTCGTGGCGCGTGATCGAGAGTCTGCACGAGCGGTTTGCGGCGGTGCGGGGGATCAAGTTCGCTCGCAACTACGGCAAATCCGCCGCTCTGTATTGCGGTTTCGCCGAAGCACGCGGCGAGGTGGTTTTCACGATGGACGCCGACTTGCAGGACTCGCCGGACGAGATTCCGGCTCTGCGGCATATGGTCCTCGACGAGGGGTACGATCTGGTGTCGGGCTGGAAAAAGAAGCGTCATGACCCGGCGGGGAAGCGGTGGCCGAGCAAGTTTTTCAACTGGACGGCCCGCATCGTTTCGGGAATCCGACTGCATGATTTCAACTGCGGACTGAAGGCCTACCGCCGCCGGGTGGTCAAGGCGATCGAAGTCTATGGCGAGATGCATCGTTATATTCCGATTCTGGCAAAACAGGCCGGATTCAAGCGGATCGGCGAGAAGGTCGTCGAGCATCGCGCCCGCAAGTACGGTCATTCGAAATTCGGTATGGAGCGGATGGTGAAAGGGTATCTGGACCTCATTACGGTTTCGTTTCTCTCGCGTTTCGGTCGTTCGCCGATGTACTTTTTCGGCAGCCTGGGAACGTTGATGTTCCTTTTCGGCGGCTGTACGACGGCGTGGGTGATCGGTGTCAAGTTGTATAAACAGTGCCATGACCTGCCTGTGCGGGCCGTAACGGACCAGCCGCTTTTCTATCTTTCACTGCTGGCTGTCGTGCTCGGCGTGCAGTTATTCCTGGCGGGATTCCTGGGCGAGTTGATCGACCGGAATGCCGCGGACCGTAATAAATACCTGATCGAAAAAACATTGGATAATCAATAAACCTTGCAGAGCCTGCGATTTTCGGCAGGATTCGAAGAGGTTCGCATAAACAAAATAGAAGTTATATGATTCAACGTATTCAGACTCTGTATCTGTTGCTGGTCGTCGTACTGACGGGATTGGCCTTGTGGCTGCCGCTGGTCGATTTCACCGTTGGGGCGGACACTTGTACGCTGACCGCTTTCGGCCTGAAGGATGCCGCCGGCATCACGTTGCTGCCGACGGTGTATCTGGGGGTTGTTCTGGTTGCCGCCTGTCTGGTGCCGTTGGTGACGATTTTCCTTTTCAAGCGCCGTCTGGTGCAGATCCGGTTATGTGCCGTCGAGTTGGTGCTCCTCATCGGTGCCGGGGCGATGATGGGAATCTATTTCTACCTTTGCAACCGTTACTTCGCGGACAGTGAATTTTACTCCCATACCCTTAAAATTTCGCTCGTTTTCCCGTTGGTCTGCCTGGTTTTCGACTTGCTGGCTTTGCGGGCGATCTTCCGGGACGAAAAGCTGGTGCGGTCGCTCGACCGGATTCGCTGACCGGACGTATTTCTCGGAAAAAAGGCGTGCGGTCAAAACTGCACGCCTTTTGTGTTTATTTTGCCGGGAAAGAATACGGTTTGGTGGGGTTTTTGATACGAAATAAAAATCCGGTGTGTCGTTATATTTGATTTAACGGGATTGTAATACGAAAATAGTGTTCGAATTATTGTCGAAACAGGAAAAAATAGTATTTTTACAAAAAGTTTAAGAATAAGTGGCCTGAGTAAATATGCAAGACGATGAAGTTATTTTTAACCTATTTTTATATCACTCTAAAATTTAATTGTTTATGAAAAAGAGTAGCATTTGGAAATTGCTCTTCAGTGCATTGACCGTGTTCGCCGTGGCGGTGTTCGCGGGATGTACCGACGACAATGACGACATGGGCGCTCCCTATCTGAACGTCACGCCGGAGAACCTGACGTTCGATGCGGAGGGACAGCCCGCAGATGAGTACAACGGTACTTTTATCGTTGAAACGAACCGTCCCTGGCGTGCTATCGTCGAGGACGAACAGACTTGGGTGCGCCTTTCGGCTACCGAAGGCGAGGGCGATGCTGCCGTGACCGTTACGGTGCCCGCTTCGAACATCGGTCAGTCTGCCAAAGTGACTTTCGAGGTTTACAACTCCTACGGCGCATTGATTCAGAAGGATGTCAATGTACTTCAGGGCGAAGTGAAGCCTGCGACCGTTATTTACGGCAACAATTTCGATAAAACGCTTGCCGCGAAGGACGCGAACAATCGCTGGCCGTTCCTCGACCAGTCGGATGCTTGGCAGAATGCTACGGGCACGGGTATCGAGTCCGTAACTTATGCTTACAAGAATATGTCGGTACGCTCGTCGCAGAAAAACAGCGGCGGCTATGACGGAGCTTCGGGCCAGAACAAGATCTTCTTCGGTACGGCTCCCGCTAATTTCGACATAGATAACATTACGCTGCCTTCGGGCGAAACCAATTATCGGATTACTTTCGGTGCGAATTATTCGAAAAATAATGATGGTACTTACGATAATACTTTCAAACCCGAGTATTTCCACGTTTGGGTCGGAAACGGTACGACCTGGAAAGAGTTGAAATATGAGAAGATCGGCGGCAGCGACGAAACCGATCCTTATTGGATTCTGTTCAAGTCAGATTTTACGCTGAAAACGGCGCTGAAGGAGCTTTCGATCCGCTTTACTACCACGACGGGCGGTGAGGCTGCTAATTCCGCATTCTCGATCGACGATCTTTCGTTTACCAATGGCAACGGCGGTCAGGAGGTCGATCTCGAAGGCGGTGTGGTTCCGCCCGATCCGGGTGAGGCTACGGCCATTACCATTCCCGAGCTGATCGCACAGATGACTACTACGGAAGCTCCGGTGGATGCCAATGCAGATCGCTATCTGGACGCTGTGGTGATGAACGACGTGGCCGGTGCCAATTATACCTTCAACAACCTGATCCTCGCTACCGAGAATGCGACGGAGGCCGGTAACGGCATCACGCTCTACGGCAGTCAGGTAGAACCTTCGACGCTCGGTCTGAACAAGGGTGACAAGGTGCGCGTAACCCTTTATAAAGGACTTGCCAAGGTGGTAAATTACAGTGGTATGTACGAAGTGACGGGCGCTAAGGAAGCGACTTGGTGCAAGGTCGAGAAGACCGGTACGGTGACTTCGATTCCCACGGCGACGATCGCTGCTGCGGATCTGGCGAAATATCAGGGTATGGCCGTGACGATCGCCAATGCGTCGGTTGCCCAGGCAGGTGTTTGGGCGAGCGCCAGCGCACTCTCTTCGCATACTTTCACTGCCGATGGAGCCAATTTCACCGTATTCTGCAAGCAGAGCGATGAAAAGAACCCGAGCGTGTTCCTCGACGTACCTTTTAAGGCTGGTTCGGGCAATATCTCCGGTCTGGCTGCCGTATATAAGAATAATTCCCAGCTCGTTCCGCGCAATCTGGACGACGTGGCCGCTTTCAGCGACAGTTCGACCCCGATGATTACGGGGGTAACTCCGGCCAGCGTTTCGATTCCGGCTACTGGCGGAGACCAAGTTCTTACGGTTTCTGTACTCAACCAGGGTGACAACCAACTTAGTGTAAGCGGACTGACCCCTCCCCTGAGCGCTACGGTCGATGGCTTGACCGTGACGGTCACGGCCGAGGCCAACACCGGTACGTCGCCCGTTAATCAGACGCTGACAATTACCCTTGCCGGCAGTACCAAGACCGTGCCGGTTACGTTGCTCGGTACCGGCGGCGAAGGCAGTGGTACTTATACGCTGATCGACAATCTGTCGAACCTTACTGCTGGAACATTCCTTATGGCCGGATTCCGTGCCAAAGGTGAGGCTCAGTCCGGTTCTACTACAGAACCGAATCCTGCAGCAGAAGATTATTATGGAGTTTGGACCGGTGAAATGATAACCGGAAATGGTAAAACAGATTGCGAAACGCTTCAAATGACGTTTGCAAACGGGGAATTAACCAAGATAGATGCTAATGTGACTAATTCTCCTGCTGAAATGGAACTTGTCGCAGTTGATGGTAAGTCCAATACATATTATATCAAGTGTAACGGACAGTATTTGGCTTCCGGTTCCAAGAGCCGTTCATTGTCATTGGGAGCCGACCCTGCGGAATGGGTATTCTCAATGGTTGATAAAGACGGTGAGTCCCGGTTGGTTGCAGCAAATGGCGGTTGTTCGTTGCAGACGGTAGATAGTTCTTTCAAGACGATGATTCGTGGTTATCAGAGCGCTACGCAGGGTAAGCACGGAATTTATTTCTTCAAAAAGAATTAGTTTCTAATTTTGAAAATTCAAACTCTTGGAGGGATTATCCCCTCCAAGAGTTTGGTTTCTCGGATAGTTTTTATAGTTTACCGATGATGTCGATGTTCAGATATTGTGAGAAGGGATGGAAATGGCTGTTCCTGACGATGATTGCGCTCTCTGTCGTAGCTTGCGGCGACGATACGGACGATTTTTCGGGTTCTGCCGTATGGCGGACCTCTTCGACGGTCGGAGCTGCGGAGGGTTCGGCCGCCATACAGATTGAGGGACCTGTCGGCGCCGGATGGCGTGCCGAAATCAAGGACGGAGGTGCTTGGTGCTCGTTCAGGCTCAACGATCCGACGGTCCTCGTGAAGGAGGGCACCGTACAGAGTTCGAACATCAGCAATATCCTGGACGTCTATTACACGGCGAATACCGGGAGCGGGGAACGTTCGGCGACCATCGAATTCGAATTTTTCGGCGGTGAGCCGCAGGTGCTCGTGCTGACGCAGTTTTCGGCCTCTTCGACCAACGATCCCTACGATGAAGGTCATGCGAAGGCCTGGGCCGAATTGCCGGAAAAGCGAGTCGATGAGAATTTCGTTTACGTCAGCCACTTCGCTTCGCTCAATAACCGCACCGTGCGCAACTATTCGTTCTGCTACGACAAAACGCTCCATGTGGCGCATTGGGTGGCTTATCCGCTGCATTCGGTATATAGGGGGTCGATAGACCGTACCGACGATTTTCAGTACGATCCGAAGGTCGATTATTCCTGGCAGCCCAACCTCGCGGCCGGTTCCTATCGGGGCAGTTACGACCGGGGACATCAGCTCCCTTCGGCGGACCGTACGGCTACGCGGGAGTTGAATCTCCAGACGTTTTATGCGACCAATATGACGCCGCAGCTCAACCGGCTCAACCAGGATATGTGGGCCAATCTCGAAGCCAAGGTGCGTGCGCAGATATGCAACGACACGCTTTATGTGGTGACCGGTTGCTATTATGCCAATACCAATACGACGACGACCGACCGTGACGGGAAAGTTTGTCCGGTCCCGACGAATTATTTCAAGGTATTGCTTCGCACGCGCACCGGTACGACCGGTAAACGTATCGCGGATTGTTCGGCCGATGAATTGAAGGCGATCGGATTTTGGGTGGATCAGAAGAGCTACGGCGATATTCAGCCGCCTGCGTCCATTTGCATGAGCGTGGCGGAGATTGAAAAGAAGACCGGCTTTACGTTCTTTCCCAATATTCCCGAGTCGGCTGCGGAATCCGTAAAGGCACAAAACTCTCCGAGCCAATGGGGAATCCAAAACTAATTTGACTTATGAAAAAACGACTGATTTTTACAGGACTACTGGCCTTACTGTTCGCAGCCTGCTGTTTCGCGCAGAAACCGTACAAGGTGGTCTTTTACAACTTGGAGAACTTTTTCGATACGATCAACGATCCCGAGGTCAATGACGACGAATTCACGCCGGAAGGACCTAAAAAATGGAATTCTGTCAAGTATGCGAAGAAGTTGGGTAATACCGAAAAGGTGCTTTTCGACATTGCCGGTATCGATAAGGATTATCCGATCGTGATCGGCGTATCGGAGGTGGAGAACCGCTCGGTGCTCGAAGATATCATCGCTACGCCGAAGATGGCTCCGGGCAATTACCGGATTTCGCACTACGACTCTCCCGAAGCTCGCGGTGTGGACGTCGCTTTTATGTACCGTCCCGATGTCTTCAAGCTGGAGGGCAGCGCACCGATCCGCACGCAGATTCCTTCGCTTCCGAATTTCAAGACCCGCGATATTTCGACCATGTGGGGTACGATCGACGGCGAACCGTTCTTCTTCATGGTGGCTCACTGGCCTTCGCGTCTGGGCGGCAAGGACGCTTCGGAGTTCAAGCGTATCGCCGTCGGCGAGCAGATGCGCCGAATCGCCGACTCTGTCCTGAAGGTCAATCCCGCGACCAAGATCGTGGCGATGGGCGACTTCAACGACGATCCGACCGATCAGAGCATGCTCGAAGGATTGGGTGCCAAGCCCAAGACGAAGGAGCTTCAGCCGGGTGATTTCTTCAGTCCGTTCCACGCCGTGCTGCGTGCCGGTATGGGAACGCTGGCTTACGGCGACGCCTGGAATCTCTTCGACAATATCGTAGTGTCGGAAAACCTGGTCAATGCGAAGCCCGGCGAGTTGCGTCTGGTGCGGGCTCCGGGATCGAAGTACTACGGGAATGTCTTCAAGCGTAACTATATGATCCAGCGGGAGGGGCAGTTCAAAGGCTATCCTTTGCGCACGTACGTCGGAAACAATTTCCAGGGCGGTTACAGCGACCACTTCCCCGTTTATATCTACATCGGTAAATAAATACCTTAACTTGAAAGGATATGAAAATAAAAAGTTTACTAATTTTTGTATTTACCCTGATGTCGCTGACTGCGTTCGCTCAGAGCGGCGGTATCAAGGGTAAGGTCGTTTCCCGCGAGGGACGTGTCGCGGTGGACGGGGTGAAGGTTTCGGTCACTCCCGGTGAAATGACTGCCACGACCGACGGCCGAGGTGGTTTCGTGATCGAGAATGTCGAGCCCGGCGAATATACGTTGCAGTTCGAGGCTCCCGAATTCGAGCCTTTGACGCTCGTGGTGCGCGTGGACAAGATGGTGCGCGACATCAATACGGTGATTCTGGTCCCCGAAGTGCTTTCGACCGTAATGGACGATTCGATCTTCGCAGAGTTCGACACCGAGAGCGGCAACGATGCGCAGTCGCTGCCTTCGTCCCTTTCGGCTTCGAAGGACGTTTTTAACAACATCGCTTCCTACCGGTTCAGCGAGATGCGTTTCAACGTGCGTGGTTACGATTCGCAGTATTCGGACGTTTACCTGAACGGTATTCGCTTCAACGACGCTATGACGGGCTATACGCCCTGGTCGTTGTGGAGCGGTCTGAACGACGCTACGCGCAACCAGGAGATCACCAACGGTTCGGTCATGTCGGATTACGGCGTGGGTAGCATCGGCGGTACGACCAACATCAACGCCCGTGCTTCGCAGGTGCGCCAGGGCCTTCGCGTGAGTCTGGTGAACGCCAATTCGATGTATCGCTTCCGTGCCATGGTGACCTATGGCTCGGGTCTGCTGGACAACGGCTGGTCCTATGCGTTGTCGGTATCTACCCGTCAGGGCGGCAACTCCTACGTGGACGGCGTCTATTACAACTCCTACGGATATTTCGCTTCGGCCGAGAAGATTTTCAATTCGCGTCACCGGTTGGGCTTCACGATTATGGGTGCTCCCACCGAGCGCGGTGCGCAGCAGGCTTCCACGCAGGAGGCTTACGATCTGGTCGGCAACAACTATTACAACCCCAACTGGGGCTACCAGGACGGCAAGATGCGTAATGCGCGCGTGCGTAACAGCCACGAGCCGATCGCTATGATCAACTATACGTTCGATCCCAATGAGCATACCCAGTTCAACCTGGCCACTTCGTTCCGTTTCGGTAAGAACGGTTATTCGGCGCTGACGTGGTACGACGGTGCAGACCCCCGTCCCGATTATTACCGCTATATGCCGAGCTACAAGTTGCTGAACGCTACCGACCTGGAGGCCGCTTCGATGGCTGCGGCCAGTCTGGCGGATCAGTGGATGCGCAACGTGGGTAATATCCGCCACTTCGACTGGGACGAAATGTACCAGACCAACATGAATTTCCGCAATGCCGAGGATGAAGCGATATACGGTCCCGGCGCCCGTTCGAACTATATCATCGAGGAGCGCCATACCGACCAGTTGGACTGGAACCTCGCCGCGCAGATCAGCCGAATCTATAAGGATAACTCCCGTCTGACGGCCGGAGCCAACGTCCGCATCAACCGCACGTGGTACTACGACGAGGTGAAGGATCTGCTCGGCGGCGACTATTACGTGGACGTCGATAAATTCGCACAGCGCGACTTCGGCGATCCGATCATGGCGCAGAACGATATGGATTATTATAACCAGTACGGTCATGCAAGAGCCGTCAGAGAGGGCGACAAGTTCAGCTACAACTACAAGGCGCATCTGCGTTCCGGCGGTGTATGGGCTACTTATGCCACCCGTTTCGGCGGTTTCGGCATGAAGTTGGGCGCCGAGCTCGGCGGACTTTCGATGTGGCGCGAAGGTCTTTGGCGCAAGGGTCTCTTCCCGGATAATTCGAAGGGCAAATCGGAGAAACTCGAATATTTCGTATATAAGGCCAAAGGTAATTTCGACTATGTCATCAATGCCAACCATACTTTCGAACTCAACGCCGTGGCGATGCAGAATGCTCCTGCGTTCCAGTCGGCCTTCGTTTCGCCCCGTACGCGTAATTCGGTAACTCCGGGGCTTACGACGGAGAAGGTTTACGGCATCGACGCTTCGTACAACCTGCGTTACGGCGATTATAAACTCCGTGTTTCCGGTTATTATACGAAGGTGAACGACCGTTCGAAGGTGATCTCCTTCTACGATGACGTGCTGAAGACCTATACCAATTTCGCCTTGAGCGGTATCGACGAGCAGTATTTCGGTCTGGAAGTCGCCGCTTCGATTCCGATCTACAACGGTTTGTCTTTGAACGGTGCGATCAGTTGGGGTCAGTACACTTACACGTCGAATCCCAATTACGTGCAGATTGCCGACAACAGCGCCGAGCCGCTGAACTCCGGTACGGTCTATTGGAAGGATATGCGCGTGGAGAGCACTCCGCAGACGGCTATGAATATCGGTTTGTCGTACCGCGGTCCTCATAACATCTACGCATCGATCGATCTGAACTATTACAACAATATGTATCTGTCGATGAACCCGCTTTACCGTACGGACGAGGTGTTGTTGCCTACGATGACGGACGAACAGATCCGGGAGCTGCGCAGTCAGGAGAAGTTCGATTCGGCCTACACCTTGAGTGCGAGCATCGGTAAGAATTTCTACATTCAGCGTCGTTATACGCTCGGCTTCAGTTTGCAGGTGAATAACATCCTGAACAACCAAAATATCAAGACCGGCGGTTATGAGCAGATGCGTGTGCAGGGCATTAAGACCGGCAAGGAGATCACTTCCTACCAGAAGTTCGCTCCCAAGTATTTCTACCTGTTCGGCACGACTTACTACCTGAATGTCTATTTCCGTTTCTAACGGCTTAACGAATTAATATTGTGAAGAATATGAATAGAATAGCAACCATATTTCTGGCGGTGACAGCAAGTTTGTTCTTCGTCGGCTGTTATAACGATTTCGATACGCCGGCTCCTGCGAAGGTATGGACGGATGCGGACTTCAGCGACAGTAAAATCATTTCGATCAAGGAGCTGAAGGATATTTTCGAGGAGGCTTATCCCGGGACCAGCGGTATCGGCCAGTCGCTGACCATTACCGACGACCTGGTGATTCGGGGCAAAGTCATTTCCAGCGACCAGGCCGGTAACGTCTATAAGTCGATGTACCTGTACGATGAAAGCTGCCAGTCGGCCATTGAAATCAAAGTGACTTCGGGATATTACATTACCTATGCTCCCGGTCGCCTGGTTTATATCCGTTTGCAGGGTCTGGTGCTGGGAAATTACCGCACGATGCTCAGCGTGGGTGTCGCATCGACCAATTCCGATTATGCGAACGGTAACATGGAGGATCGCAATACCTTGGAAGAGCATGTCAAGCTCGGCGAATTGATCGGCTTGACGGCGGCCGATACTTTGGTGGTTACTCCCGCTTCCTATTCGACGCTGACGGATGAGTCGCTGGGGCGTTTGATCCGTTTCGAAGGGTTGGAAAGCAAGTTCGGCAAGGCCGGCTGGGGGTATAAAAATACATTCCCCAACTACTTCGCCAACAGTACCTCCTACGATGTGAATTCTCCGGGTTGGACCGATATCAACGATTGGGCTACCTGGGCGACGAAGCGGGTCGATGAGCTTACGCACGAGAGTACGTTCTATTATGGCTCTGCCTGGTTCACCTATGGCGACATCAACACCCTCGCAGGCAATTATGTCGTACGTTCGAGCGGTTATTGCCGTTTCCGTGACGAGAAAATACCTGCGGACGGTTCCGTGGTGAACATTACCGCGATCTATACCAAGTTTTCGCAGGGCAGCGATGCGACGGCGGCCTATCAGTTGTTGCTGAACAAGGCGTCCGACGTGGTCGTGACTTCGAAATAGCCGCAGTTTGCAGTTGAAATCGCCGGGCCTCATCTTTTTGATGAGGCCCGTTTTTTATTCTTTATGCGGTTGCGATTCCGCTCGTATTGTCCGCGAAGGAGCTGCCTCCGGTCTTGTGAGGCGTAAATTTCAGGGAAGAGCAGTGCGCGGAAGTCGGAGCGCATGATCTTGTCCCGTTACTGTTTTTCCTGCCTGCCGGGGAGCCGGTTGCCGTATGTCCGAAAAAAGCAAGACATTGTTCGGATCGTTCTTTTGCTGCAAGTTGGCAGGCTGTCGCACCGGGGGACCTGCTGTCCGCATAATGCGATTCCGACTGCCGGGAAGGGGCAACGTGATCGGCAGAGAGCTGTCCGCAAACGGAAGAGCGTCGCCGAAACGGAGAATTCGATGCGAAGTGCGGAATCGGAAAGCATGGCGGGGTATGACATAACGTCGTTCGTGGAGTTTGGTTCCGCGTCTGTTTTCCGGAAACGGATACGATTCCTGTGCGTGGACGATCTTCCTGCATTGCAGATAGGAGCGGAAAAGGAAACATCCGTGAACAGGAGTCCGAAACCAAAGAAAACCCCCGAACCGGTGAGAGTTCGGGGGTAGTAGTGAATAAAACCTGTTATTGATGATTATTCATCTGTTTCGGGTTGAGCTTCGGGACGCATGGTGACCTGTATTACGTTGCCGCTGTCGAGGAGCTTCTTCGCCAGGTCGCGGATCTCGTCGTAAGTGATGCTGTTCAGGGTCTTTTCGTAGTCGGCGAGCAGATTCTGCTTGTGACGGTTGTAGTCGTCGATCAACCCGAACCAGGTGCCGTTATTTTCGAGCGTATTCTTGAATTGCTTGACCAAGTATTCGCGGGAGTCGTTGATGTCTTTGGCTTCCGGTCCTTCAGTCGCGATTTTCTCGATTTCATCGAAAACGATCGGCACGAGTTCGTCGGCCATCTCCTCGTTGGTGTCGAACTGTATTTGCAGGAGGGCCTGTTTTTCGGGACGATACGAGAGAGTATAGCTTACCTGTACTCCGTACGTGCCGCCTTTCTCCTCGCGGATGGATTTCAGGTAACGGTTGTTTAGAGCCATGTTGAGCAGCAACATGGTTTGCTTGTTGCGCAGCGTGTAGTCCGCATCGCTCGAGAAGAGCAGGAACTCCGAAACTTTCGGCTGCAGCATCGGGGTGCGGAAGTCGTTCACGACCTTGCCTTTGGCTGTGCGGAGTTTGTCGTCCGTGAACTTAAGCACGTGTTTCGAGGTGGGAATCGAACCGATATATTTCTCGACCAACGGCTTCAACGTTTCCAAATCCACGTTGCCTACGAAGGTGAACGTAAAGCTGTTCGCACCCGGGTAGAGCGTTTTGAAGGTTTTCGGCAGATTTTCGAACGAGATGCTTTCCAGGGCCTCGATCGTCAGCGGCTGCTGACGCGGATTGTCGCTGTAAAGCGTTTTGATCGTTTCTATCTGCATGATGTAGTCGGGATTCGAGGTCAGGTTCTGGACGTATGCCTTGTAGCTGTCCATCGTCGTGTTGAAATCCTCCTCCGAGAAGCGGGGACTTGTGAAGTTCTGGTAGAGCAGTTGGAGCATCGTTTCGATGTCTTTGGGCGAGCAGTAACCGCTCATACCGTTGCTGTAGTTATTGACGTACAGGTTGATTCCGGCTTTCTTGCCTGCGAGCTGCTTGTTCAGTTCGATTGCAGAGAATTTGCCCACCCCCGACTGGGCCGCGATGACCGGAAGGAATTCACCCTCCTTCACCTCAGTATCGGCAAGCTGCGACATCCCGCCGTCAGCCTGTACCTGCAGCAGGACTTCGTCCGCCTTGAGTTGGGTCGGTTTGACGATGATCTTCACACCGTTCTTGAGAATCCATTCGGTCGTTCCGAGATCCTCGTTGTATGCGGTCTTTTTCACGGGCGAGCCTTTCAGCTTGATATCTGCGGGGATCAGAGGCTCGCTGACGGTATTGTCCTGGTAAGCCTCGACGTCGGATGCCATGACCTCGCTGCGGATGGCCAGAAGTTCGGCTTCGGTCGGCTCGGTCAGTCCCTCTTTCTTCGGTACTTCGACGGTGATAACCTGGTTTTCAGGTGTCAGAAGTTGTTTTACCCAAGCATTCACATCGTCGAGGGTCAATGCTTCGAGGTATTGTTTGTCGAGGTTGTACTGCGTTTCGGCATCTGCCATAGCGGTATTTTTCTTGTAATTCGCCAGGTAGGTTTGAACATATTGTCCGTTCGTAAGGTCGTTCCGATTGGCATAGGTAGCCTCGGCCTGACGCAGGAATTCAGCTTTCGTACGATCGAATTCGCTCTGTGTAAAGCCGTAACGCTTCATCTTTTCCATCTCTTCGAGGATAGCTTTGTAACCGCAGAGCAACTCTCCGTCTCGAGTTTGTACGGCGACCATCGTGAGATCTTGGGTCGGATTCACTCCCAGTATGTTGCCTGAATCCATCCCGGCACTCAGGAACGGAGCATCGGGCTGCATGGCGATTTCATTCATACGGTCGTTCGCCATGGCACTTGTGTAGGAGTTGAGTACATCGTACATTTGGCTAATTATCAGGTTGTTGTATTGCTTGGGGAGAGCGGGTCGTTTGATGAAGAGCTGCATGACCGAAGCCGTCATTTCGGGATCGGAAAAGATGCTGACGATGGGTTCTTCGTTTTCAGGAACTAGGTAAGCCTCTTTCTGCGGGGCATCTGCAGGGGAAACCGGAATATCCGCCATCAGGGTTTTGATCTTGTTTTCGATCCGATCGACGTCGATATCGCCGACTATGACGATCGCCTGGTATTCCGGGCGATACCACGTTTTGTAGAAGTCGTACAAGGCTTTATGGTCGAAACTCTTCAGACCGTCCAGATAGCCGATTACGTTGCGGTGCTCGTATTTCGAGCCTCTGTTGACGGCGGCGTTGCGTCGTACCATGGCGCGCCATCCAGCTCCGTCGCGGGTGCGCAGCTCCTCCATGATTACGCCGCGTTCGTTGTTGATCTCCTGAGGCTCCAGACTGATGAACTGCGACCAGTCGTGCAGGATCAGCAGTGCGGTGTCGATCGTCGCAGGGTTTGCTGTGGGCACATTGTCCAGGTTGTAGCATGTTTCATCGTAAGAGGTGTAGGCATTCAGGTCCGCACCGAATTTGACGCCGTTACGCTCCAGATATTCTATCATCTTTTTGCCCGGCAGGTTCTTGGTGCCGTTGAAGGCCATGTGTTCGAGGAAGTGGGCGAGGCCCTGTTGGGAATCTTCCTCCTGGACAGCTCCTACGTGGTGGAAAATGTAGAAAGATGCCTGTCCCTTGGGTTTTTCGTTGTGACGGATGTAGTACGTCATGCCGTTTTCGAGTCGTCCGACGCGCACCTCCTTATCGGCGGGAATCGGCATGTCAGGCTGTAGTTGCGCCATGACATTCGTCATTGCGAACAGCGTGACAAGTAAAAGAATGAACCTTTTCATAAAATGATTGTTAATTGATTTTGGGTGAAATTATTTGTATTGCGTTGTCATTCGGTTGTTTCTTCCGGTCGGTATTCGATGATGTCGCCCGGCTGGCAGTTCAGTTCGCGGCAAATGGCTTCCAGCGTTGAAAAGCGGATCGCCTTGGCCTTGCCGTTCTTGAGAATGGAAAGGTTGGCCGGGGTGATATCGACCCGCTCGGCGAGCTCGCCGAGTGACATCTTTCGTTTCGCCATCATGACATCTATGTTGATGATTATCGCCATGTCTTGCGTCCCCCCCCCGTGTGTATATTGTATATCGACATTTATTTTTTCTTTAGATCGTGAGTTTTTGCTCTTCGCTCAACCGGGATCCGATCGAGAAGACCTCGGCCGAGAAGAGTACCAGAATCGCCATGACGATGTTCCAGTAGTTGAGCGGGAACGAGGCGGCGACTTGCAGGGGCGAATCTTCGAGAAACGTCCGGGTCGTACTCTGGTAAATATAAGAGCCGACTCCGGTGCAGACTTCGGCCAGAATCAGCAGGAACCCTACGGCACGCGTGTAGATGATGATACGCCCCGGCAGGGGTTGTTCGTCCCGTACCGATTTGCGCAGGATATTGATAATCAGCGCTACCAGGATCAGGATAGAGAGCTTGGCCAGCAGGGCCGGGATGGACAGCAGCAGTATGTAATTGATTCTGTTCAGTGTCCGGACTACTGTCGGGTCACTGTTTTCGTCCGTTTTGACGTAGATATTAACCCCCGTATATTCGGCTTCGGTGGAGATCGATGCGTGTCCGGTTTCTATCGGGAAAAGAGTTTCGTCGCTCTGGGCGTTTTGCAACCGGGCCGCCAAAAAGTAGGTGTGTTGCGCGATACCGTGTTTTTCCTGCATCCGAATGTCTTCGGACGCAGCCTGCCAACCTGTCGCCAGACTCGACGACACGTGGGGCACGAAGCTGTGGATGAATCCTGCGGCCAGAGCCAGGAAATAAAAGATGTAAATGACCAGCAGATGGCGCCGCAGAGATTTTTTCTGTTTTTTGTCCATTTTCGGTTTGCTGAATACGTAATGGAGGTGTTCGACCTGTTTTTAACCTCCGGTGAGGCAAAGATAGTAAAGAACTTCTGCAAAACAAATAATTTTTATCGTTTTTCGATAAAAACGCAATAAAATATAACGAATGATGTTTCTCGTCTGAATACGGAGCGGAATTTTCCGGACTTTTCCCGAACCGGAGATCGGACGGGCAACCCGGCTGAAACCTACCGAAGGTCGGACCGGCAGGGATCATCCCCGTCTTGGAGGCGAGGCCCCTGCAAGTACGGACGATCGAAACGAGAAAGCCCCTCTACGAGCTTCGTTACGCGGGGGAGCCGAAAACAAAAGTTGAGTTTGGTTCTCCGCTCTTCTTGTTATTATCTTTGACTTCTTCTTAGACACTCCATGCCGGCAAAACGCAAATAAAATTTGCTTTTGCACCCGGCTTATTCGTATCTTTGCACGAAATGCAGTCGGCGCGGCCGGAAGGCTTCGCTCTGTTTCCGGCATACGCCGCTACTGTCCGCAGGAAGCCGGGCCGGGGCGTTTTTGTAGGAATGAAACCATTCGGTATCTACGGCTTTCTCCCGGCCCGGCGGATAACCGGCGGATTGTCGTTTCGTTGCATTTGAAATTGAAAAACGCACTGAAATATGGCAGAGAAAACAGGTTACACTTATTATGCAGACCCTCAGCAGGTCGATTTCACACTTCGGATGACCGTTCCGGCTTTGGCGAACGAGGTCCTCAATACGGCGGGTGTCGATGCCCAGCGCAAAGGGTTCGGGATCGATAAGTTGAATAAGGAAAACCGCTCGTGGGTCCTTTCGCGCATGGCGATCGAGATCGACGACCGCCCCGAACAATACACTTCTTATGAAATCGTAACGTGGGTGAACGAGTACAACCGGATGCTCTCGACCCGTAATTTCACGCTGCACGATGCCGCTGGCCGGGAGTTCGGGCGGGCCGTGACGCAGTGGTGCATCATCGACTTGGCGGTCCGTAAAGCGATCGACCTGAACACGGTTATCGGGCCTTGTACCGATACGCTCGTCGATGCCCCTTCGCCGACGGAGAAACCCCGCAAGGTGATGGGGATCACACCGCAGCATGTGATGGAGCACCGGGTGGTTTACAGCGACATCGACTTCAACCGTCACGTCAATACGATGCGTTATATCAACATGATGTTCGATATGCTGCCCATCGAACAGTTGACCGCGATCCGGCCGGTGCGTCTTGACATTCATTTCATGCACGAATGCCGTTACGGGCAAACCCTTACGGTCGGGTACGAACAACGGGACGGCTTGTCGCTGTTCGAGGTTTCGAACGGAGAGGAAGCCGCTGTCCGGGCGGCGCTCGAGTGGCGTTGAGGTGCTGTATTTCGTGGTGGCGGGCAAGGCAGGGAGCCGACCCGAATCGACTTCGTTTCGGTCCGATTTTACGATCGGCTTTGTTCCTTTCTGGAACGGGTTTTGCTGATATAGGGACAAAACCTTTATTATTATGGAAAAGATCAAAGTTGCGAACAAGTACCAGAAAAGTATCGATCTGTTGAACGATGCTTTGGGAAAAGAAATTGCCACCTCGCTCCAGTACATGTATTTCCATGTCCATTTCGAAGATGCCGGTTACGAGTATCTGTCCAAAAAGATGCGGATGATTTCGATTGCCGAGATGCGTCACAGCGAGGAGTTGTCCGACCGTATCCTCTTCTTGCAGGGGGACGTGAATATGAACCCGTCGTTTACGACGCGCCAGATCTCCGATCCCAAGGAGATGTTCCGTTTCGCTATACAGCTGGAACAGAGTACGATCGACAGCTATAACGATGCCGCTCGCATTGCGGCCGAAGCCGACGATTCGGTAACGCACAAGATGTTCCAGGATCTGGCCGTCGAAGAGGAGGAGCACTTGGACTATTTCCGCAACGAGTTGCAGAACCTGCTCGATTACGGCGACAAGGAGTACCTCGCCTTGCAATCTTTTGCACGCAGCAAGGCCGAAGCCGAAGGGAAGGTTTCCGAGTAGTTTTTCCTCGCGGACGCGAGATAATGCGTCCCATACGTGGTTTTTGAATAAAATTTCATATCTTTACACGCGAAAAAAACTATTAACTTATTAAAATAATAGAGATATGAAATTTTATATCCGTATCGTGCTGCTGGCGGCTTTCCTGACGAGTTTGTTGTCGGCTCACGCGCAGTCCCCGACCATTACCTGGGACAGCACTGTGAAGAACCTCGGCGATTCGAATTACGAAGTCGTATTTACGGGTAAGATCCTGCCGGGATGGCATACGTACGACCTGCATTCGGACGTTTCTTCGACCCTGGTGGAGTTCGAGCCTGCAACGGGCCTGACGCTCGACGGCGATCCTTATGAGATCAACGCTTCCAAACGCGAATACGACGATATTTTCGAGGTCGAAATGGGTACTTATTTCGATGAAATCATCCTCGGTCAGAAAGTCACCCTGACGGGTGAGGGCGCCGTATTGAAAGGCAATATCAACTGGCGTTCCTGCGAGGAGGAAAATTGCAATTCGCCCGAGGATTGGGGATTCGAGATCACGATCGGCGATCCCGAGGCGGCCCGGGCATCCGTTGCGGCCGGGGATGCTGCGGATCAACCTGTTTCCGGCGACGGAGCCGGAGAGTCCAAAACCCTGTGGGGTCTGATTATCGAAGCGGTTCTTTGGGGCTTCGCGGCGCTGCTCACTCCTTGTGTATTCCCGATGGTCCCGATGACCGTATCGTTCTTTATGAAAGGCAGCGGATCGCCTGCTGCGGGACGTTTCAAGGCTTCGATGTACGGTTTCTTCATCGTAGCGCTCTATACGCTTCCCATTGCGGCGATCATTCTGATTACGCGTCTGGTGGGCGGCGATGCCGTGACGGCCGACATCTTCAACTGGCTGGCTACGCACTGGCTTCCCAACCTGATCTTCTTCATCGTGTTCATGATTTTCGCCGCATCGTTCTTCGGGGCCTTCGAGATCACGCTTCCGAGCTGGATGGTCAATAAGAGCGACCGGCACGCGGACAAAGGCGGTTTGATCGGTATCTTCTTCATGGCTCTGACGCTGGTGTTGGTGTCGTTCTCCTGCACCGGGCCGATCGTCGGCAACGTCCTGATTCGTTCGACTGCCGGCGAATTCTGGGTGCCCATCGTGACGATGTTCGCTTTCTCGCTGGCTTTTGCTCTGCCTTTTACGATTTTCGCTTTCTTCCCCTCCTTGCTGAAAGACCTGCCCAAGAGCGGCGGTTGGCTCGGTTCCGTGAAGGTCGTTCTCGGTTTTATCGAGGTCGCCCTCGGTTTCAAGTTCCTGAGTATGGCCGACCAGACCTACCACTGGGGGTTGCTCGACCGTGAGGTCTATTTGGCGATCTGGATCGTCGTGTTCACATTGCTGGGTTTCTATTTGCTGGGTAAGATCCGCTTCGCTCACGACGACGAACTCAAGCACGTTTCGGTGACGCGGCTGACGCTGGCCATCGCTTCGCTTTCGTTCGCGGTCTATATGTTTCCGGGTATGTTCGGTGCGCCGCTGAAAGCTCTTTCTGGCTATTTGCCCCCGATGCATACGCAGGACTTCGTGATCAATACGCAGGGTGTCGTTGCCGCACCGTCAGCAACGGCACAGACGACTGAAAAGATCAAATATGCGGATATCCTGCACTGGCCTTACGATCTGCCGGGGTATTTCGATCTGGCCCAGGCCGAAGCCGCTGCCAGGGAGGCCGATAAACCCTTGTTTGTGGACATTACGGGAATCAGTTGTGTGAATTGCCGCGAAATGGAAGCCCGCGTCTGGAGCGATCCGCGCGTGCAGCAGATCCTGCGCGACGATTACGTGCTGGTAGCCCTCTATACCGACGACAAGACCAAAGTGCCCGAGAACGAATGGGTGACCACTGCGGGAGGCAAGGTTCTCAAGGACATCGGCCGCATCAACTCCTACATCGCCCAGACCCGTTTCGGGGTGAACGGACAGCCCAACTACCTGATCCTCGGCCGTGATGGGCAGGAATTGGTTCCCAAGCGGGCTTACAATCTCGACGTGGAGGCATACATCGACTTCCTGAAGAGCGGTGTGGAGGCGTATAATAAAACGAAATAGGATGGATAACGATAACCGGTTCGGGCAGTTCCTCCCGAACCGGTTATCGTTATCTCCTTGTTGCAGGATTCGGTAGGGTATTTGTATTTTTCCTGAAGTTGCCGTGCGCTGTTTATTCGAAAACAGGAGGGCCGTACCGAAGGTTTGAATCCGTTCGGGGATTCGATTTCAGTTATAAATAAAAGTTCGGGGTATGAAAATTTCGATCGTGGGGCCCGCCCATCCGTATCGTGGGGGCTTGGCCGTAATTATGCAGAGCATGGCCCGGGTTTTCCAACATCGGGGCGACGAGGTGAAGATCAAGACTTTCACGCTCCAGTATCCCCGTATTTTCTTTCCCGGCAGGAATCAGACGGTGCAGACACCTCCGCCGCCCGATCTGTACATCGTGCGGTGCGTGAATACGATGAATCCGTTCAACTGGATCGCCGTGGGGCGGTGGATCGCCCGCGAGAAGCCGGATTTCGTGCTGATGAAATACTGGACCCCCTTTATGGCGCCCTGTTTCGGTACGATTGCCCGTTTTGCCAAAAAGAACGGTACGACGCGTATCCTTTGTCAGATCGACAACGTCGAACCGCATGAACGCCATATGACTGACAAGCCGTTCAACCGCTATTTCCTGAGGGCGGTGGACGGCTTTATCTATATGTCCGAGCAGGTGCACCGCGAATTGCGCCGATATACGCAGGTTCCGGCGCTTTTCTCTCCGCATCCGCTTTTCGAAAATTTCGGTATCGTCATTGATCGTACGGAGGCCTGCATCCGCCTCGAACTGGATCCTTCGAAACGCTATGCGCTCTTTTTCGGTTTGATTCGGGACTACAAGGGATTGGACCTGTTGCTCGATGCCTGGAAGATCTACAAGCGGGAGCATCCTGCCGAAGACCGGCGCCTGATCGTGGCCGGTGAGTTCTATGCTCCGAAAGAGAAGTATTTGAAGCAAATCGCCGACAACGGACTGGAGGACGATGTGATTTTGCACGACTATTTTATTCCGGACGAATTGGTGCGTTACTATTTTTCCGTCGCAGATTTTTTGGTGCAGCCGTATCGTTCGGCCACGCAGAGCGGCGTGACCCAGATCGCTTATCAATTCGACCTGCCGATGGTGGTGACCGACGTGGGCGGTCTTCCGGAGATCGTGCCGGACGGTCGTGTCGGCTTCGTCTGCCGTCCCGATGCCGCAGAAGTCGCCCGGGCCATCGACCGTATCTGGCGGGACGATGTGCTCGCGGGATTCCGTGCGAACATGGAAGAGGAGAAGAAGCGCTTTTCGTGGGATGCGATGTGCGATCGCATTACGGAACTTTACCGATTGGTTAAATAGGAAGCGTAGAGGGTCGATCCGATTAAATAAGAACTCTTGTATCTCGAAAAGCGGAATCTCGTACGATCCTCGTCGCTTTAGCCGATAGACTCTTTATTACAAAACCCCCGCTGCAATTTGCAGCGGGGGTTTACTCATCATTTTTCCGGCAGACCGGGGATACGGATTATCGTTATTTCTTGATGTTGGGCAGTTCCAGGCCGTAGTGCTTTTTACGGTCTTCGAGCTTGAGCCAGAAAGCCAGCAGGAAAGCCAATACGCCGAGGCTGGCGAAAATCAGCATCGGAACCGTGTAGTTGTAGCTTACGTGTTCACCGGCTTTGATCGCTTCTCCCACGCCGGGATTGACCTTGTTGAGAACCCAGCCGATGATCATCGGGAAGGCCATCAGTCCGAGGTTCTGGATCCAGAAAATCGTTGCATAGGCAGAACCCATATAGCGGTTATCGACCAACTTGGGTACCGAAGGCCACAGGGCGGCGGGAACCAGCGAGAAAGAGAGGCCGAGCAGGATGATCGCCGAGAACGCGATAGCGGGGGTGAGGGGAACCAGTGCGAAAGTCATGTGGCAGATGAACATCAGGATCGCACCGATCATCAGCATCGTCGCGCCTTTGCCCTTGTGGTCGAGGAACCAGCCGAGGAGCGGAGTCAGAATCATTGCACCCATCGGGAACCAGCGGAAGATGTCCGAAGCCTGCTGGTTGGTGATGCCCAGATTACTTTCGAGCATACCCGTTGCGAAACGCTGGAACGGGAAAATCGCCGAATAGTAGAGCACGCAGAGTGCCGAAACGATCAGGAAGGTTTTGCTGCTGAAAAGGTTCTTCAGATCGGCGACCTTGAAGGGCTCTTCGGTTTCTCCTATCGGGGTGTCTGCCTCGGTTTGTCTGTCGAGTTTGAAGTCCATGACCGAGAAAGCGATGTAGGTCAGCAGGCCGATGCAGAGCAACAGGCCGACAACGGCTACCGGACGTGCTACGCTCGGATCGCCGCCCCAGTTAGCCACCCAGGGCGACAGGCTGAATACGGCGAATACGCCCAGTCGGGCAATAGCCATTTCCAGGCCCATCGCCAGAGCCAGTTCTTTCCCCGTGAACCACTTGACGATTGCACGGGATACTGTCACACCGGCCATCTCCGTACCGCAGCCGAAGATCATGAAGCCCAGGCAGGCGAGCTTCGCGCTGGCCGGAATGTCCGTGAGGAACGAATTGAGGAACTCGTAACCGAATCCGCCTTCATAGAAGTAGTTGCTCAGCCCGTAGAATTTGATACCGGCACCGAGTACCATCAGCGAGGCCGAAAGAATACCCGTAAACCGTACGCCCATCTTGTCGAGGATGATACCTGCGACGAGCAGGAAACCGCAGACGTTCAGAATGAATTCCGAACCGCCGTACAGTCCGAAAATCGTGGGGCTCCAGCCTCGGGTGCTTTCGAGCATGTTCTGCAACGGCGAGAGGACATCGACGAACATGTAGCCGAAGAACATGGTGAGCGCCACCAGAATCAGCGCGGTCCACCGAGCCCACGCCGAGTCGTTCAGTTTCTTTTGAATAGCTTGTGTCATAGTTTATTGAATTGGTTATTGTTAGTTAAAAAGCTTCTGTATGCTCCCCCGTGTAACGTTTGAGGATTTCGTAGGCCGAGGTAATGCCCAGCTCTCCGGCTTTCGAGAGGTCGAGGCAGCCCTTGCGCGTGTCTTTCATATAGATTTGGGTCATGCCCCGGTTGTAGAACGCTTCGGCGAAGAGGGGATTCAGTTCGATGGCTCTCGAGAAATCTTCGAAGGCCTCGGGCAGTTTGCCTGAAAGAGCCAGCAGCGTTCCCCGGTTGTAGTAGGCTTCGGCGAAGTTCGGGAAGAGGCGGAGCGTCTTGTCCAGATCGGCGATGGCTTCGTCGTAATTGTAGGTGCGTGCATGGGTGTTGGTGAGTTTGTTCGCCGGGTCGGAGTCGATCGAAATTCGCTGATAGGGATTGTCCAGGCCCGAAATGAAGTCGATCATTTCGGCCCGTGTCACGGCCCGGTTGAAGTAGAGGAACGGATTGGCGGCATTGTCTGCGATAGCCGACGAATAGGCGCCGACCGAGTTGGTGAATTGTCGGATCAGCGATTGCGAAATGGCATATTGTACTTGCAGGAGCCAGTCGCGCGGATTCTGGCGCAGGATTTTGGCATAGCGGCTGTCGAGCATCGCCAAAGAGTCCGCACCGATGTTCGTGGGCCGGTTGGAGAGGACGAGGTAGGGATTGTCCAGTTTTTTCTCGAAGTCTTTGACCCGTTGCAGGGTATAGCGGTTCGACGCCTCGATCCGGGAGGTATCGGGCTGCATCAGGGTGAAGCGGAACAGGGGCAGCAGACGCATGTTGCTGCGGCCCAGGCTCGGCTGTTCCGAGATGCGGTCGAAGTAGCTGTTGGTGAATTGATTGTCGAAAGCCAGCAGTTTGTCCATCCGTTGCGTCGTATCGGCATAGATCGAGTAGGTGCTGTCCTTCAGGTGGGATTTGTATTCGGCGATCTTGCGCTGGGCGATCTCTTCGTCCCGTTTCGCAGCCTTGGGGTTATGCAACGCATAACGCAGGGCGCTGCGGTTCAGGTAGGCGTTGGCGAAGTCGGGGTAGAGTTCGATGGCCCGGGTGTAGTCGCGCTCGGCGCCTTCGAGATCGCCCAAGCGGGTTTTGAGCATGGCACGCAGGTAATAGACCTGGACATTGCCGGGGGAGTAGAGCGCCACGCGGTCGAAGTCGTCGAGTGCGCGGTTGTAATCGCCGATCTGGGTGCGGAGAATCGCCCGGTTGAAATAGGTGAACGAGTTGGTCGAGTCCAGTTGTAGCACCCGGTCGAAATCCGCGAGGGCCTGCATCGGACGGTTGGTGTTGGAATAGACCACCGCCCGGTTGAAATAGGGCGGCAGGAAAGCCGAGTCGCAGCGGATCGACATGTCGAAATCGGCTTCGGCTCGGGCATACTCCTCTTTTTGCAGCAACAAGGTTCCGCGTTGGTAATAGCCGTTGGGATTTTCGCGGTTGGTGCGGATCGCCTGGTCGAAATTTTCCAGGGCCCGTACGGTGTCCTTCAGGTAGAGGTAGGCTGTGCCGCGGCCGATGTAGGCGTCGGCTACCTTGTTTTCCTGGAAGATGAATTTGTCGAAATCCTCGATCGCCTCCTCGTATTGCTTGTTCTGCAGGCGCGTATAGCCCCGGCTGTAATAGGCGTCCGGCAGGTCGGGCCTCAGGTCGATCGCCTCGCGGAAATCCTGCAGCGCGTCGTCGTAGTTGCCCATGCGCGTACGGGTCAGCGCCCGGTAGATGTAGGCGGTCGTGAACACGGGGTTTTTGACGATGGCAGCCGAAAAGTCGGTATCGGCACCCAGCAGGTCGTCGAGGTTGAATTTGGCTACACCCCGCAGGAAATAGCCCTCTGCGGCGTCCGGATCGGCCCGCAACAGGATGTTGAGCACACGAATCGCCTCCTGATATTCGCGGTTCATCAGGCAACGGCGGCTGGCCCAGTAGAAGTAGTCTTTGTTGTATTGGGCGTCGGCAGCGGCAGCGTTGCCCAGCAGCGTCCCCAACAGGATGATTTTCAGGATAAATTTGCGCAATGCCACGACACCCCGATTTGGTTGTGATTATTCTTGTTCGTATCCGAAGCGCTTGAGTTGCCGTTCGTTATCGCGCCAGTTCTCGTTTACTTTGACGTACAGCTCCAGGAAAACCTTCTTGCCGAGGAATTGTTCTATGTCCTCGCGGGCCTGTTGTCCGACTTTTTTGAGTTTCTCGCCCTTGTGTCCGATCAGGATGCCCTTCTGGGAGTCGCGTGCGACATAGATGACCGCCGAAATGCGGTCGATCGTCGGTTCCTCCCTGTAGGCTTCGATCGCTATTTCGCAACAGTAGGGGATCTCCTTGTCGTAGTTGCGCAGGATCTTTTCGCGGATTATTTCCGAGGCGAAGAATCGCAGCGTTTTGTCCGTGAGCGTATCTTTGGAGTAGAAGGCTTCTCCCTCGGGCAGCCGTTCCAGAATCAGGTCGAAAAGTCCCTTGATGTTGAAATTCTCGCGTGCCGATACCGGGACGATCGTGGCGGCCGGCAGCAGCGCCTGCCATTTATCGACGAGCTCTTCGAGCTTTTCGGGCGTCGTGAGGTCGATCTTGTTGATTACCGCGAGGGTGGGAATATCGCTTTGGCGGATCTTTTCGAGGATGTCGTTCGAACGGTCGCTTTGTTCCACCGTGTCGGTGACGTAGAGGATTACGTCCGCATCGTTCACGGCGCCGGTGACGAATTTCATCATCGACTCCTGGAGTTTGTAGCTGGGTTTCAGAATGCCCGGCGTATCCGAGAAGACGATCTGGAAATCTTCGCCGCTGACCACTCCCAGAATGCGGTGGCGCGTGGTCTGGGCTTTGGAGGTGATGATCGAGAGGCGTTCGCCTACGAGTGCGTTCATCAACGTCGATTTGCCGACGTTGGGATTTCCGATGATATTGACGAAACCGGCCTTGTGCATAGGATGTCTGTTGTCTGATTCTCACGAAAAGGCAGTGAAAGCGAGGACCGCATAAAACGAACGAACTTGTTTTTCATGCCGGGCCGCCATGCTGCCTGCTCCAAAAATAGTGAAAGCCGAGAGCAATCGCACGGATTTGCACGCTAAGATTGCCGAACCGCCTCCTATCTTTTACAAAGATAGCGAAAAAAATACCCCCTGCCAAATGAAGCGTCATCTTTCTATGTTCAGAAGGAGTCGGTCGGTGGCGTTTTTCGGATAAGGGGGGGGGCCGAGGGAGGTTGCGGCTCTTTTCGACGCCGCTGTTTTTCCGGGAAAAGCCCGTTATCGGACGGATTGGAAGATCGGGTCGGAAAAAACGCGTTTTCTTCGGTCCTTCGCGTTGTGTTTTCCTCTCCGGTTTTTTCCTATTTCTGTATATTTTTCTTGTACTCGTCTGCAAGGTGTTCCGGACGAATCCGTTCTTCGTGTTTACGGGCGAAGCCTTTCCGGATTTGTCCTGCATTCTGCTTGCCCAATTATGAGCTGACACCGATTTCGGAGAGCATGTGTGAATCGCCTTTTCGCTGCCGGTGCGTGGTTGCAGAGGATGCCGGATTTGCCCGGAAGCGGGTCGATTATATGATAGATGTCATAAGGAAAACCCCTTCGGTTCGGAACCCGAACCGAAGGGGTATAAAGTAGTTGGCGAAGTATTCATCCCGCTTATCTGCGGAAGCCGCGTCCGGGTAATTTGGGCATTTTCATATTGCCTCCGGCGACGGCCTTCATCATCTTGTGCGTGTCTTCGAACTGCTTCATCAGTTTGTTCACCTCGGCCATCGTCGTACCGCTGCCTTTGGCGAGCCTTTCGCGGCGCTTGGCGTCGATGATTTCGGGTTTCTCGCGTTCGAGGGGAGTCATCGAGTTGATGATCGCTTCGGTCTGCTTGAATACGTCGTCCGAGATCTCGACATTCTTGAGAGCCTTGCCCATACCGGGGATCATCGAGGCCAGGTCCTTGAGGTTGCCCATCTTCTTGATCTGCTGAATCTGCGAGATGAAGTCGTTGAAGTTGAACTGGTTTTTGACCAGTTTCTTTTTGAGCTTGCGGGCCTCCTCCTCGTCGAACTGCTCCTGCGCGCGTTCCACGAGCGACACCACGTCGCCCATGCCCAGAATACGGTCGGCCATACGTTCCGGATGGAATACCTGGATGGCATCCATCTTCTCGCCGCTGGAGATGAACTTCAGCGGTTTGTTCACCACCGCACGAATCGAGATCGCCGCACCGCCGCGCGTATCGCCGTCGAGTTTGGTAAGCACTACGCCGTCGAAATCCAGCCGCTGGTTGAACTCGCGGGCCGTATTCACGGCATCCTGACCCGTCATCGAATCGACCACGAAGAGCGTTTCGCCCGGTTTCACGGCCTGTTTGATCGCCGTGATCTCCTGCATCATCGCCTCATCGACGGCCAGACGGCCCGCCGTATCGACGATCACGACGTTGAAACCGTGCTGACGGGCGTATTTGATGGCATTTTCGGCGATCTGCACCGGATTTTTATTCCCCTCTTCGGTATAGACTTCGACTCCGATCTGTCCGCCCAGCACCTTGAGCTGGTCGATGGCCGCAGGACGATAGACGTCGCCCGCCACGAGCAGCACCTGGCGCCCCTTCTTGCTCTTGAGCATCGCCGCCAGCTTGCCCGAGAAGGTAGTCTTACCGGAGCCTTGCAGACCGGCGATCAGGATGACCGCAGGCGTGCCCTCCAGCTTGATGTCGGTCGCCGTGCCGCCCATGAGTTGTGCCAACTCGTCGCGGACGATCTTGGTAATCATCTGTCCCGGCTTGACGGACTTGAGCACGTCTTGTCCCAGGGCCTTCTGCTTCACCTCGTCGGTGAAGGATTTGGCTACCTTGTAATTGACGTCGGCGTCGATCAGCGCCCGGCGGATCTCCTTGAGGGTTTCGGCGACGTTGATTTCGGTGATGCGGCCTTCGCCCTTGATCAGCTTGAAGGACCGTTCGAGTTTATCGGTTAAGTTTTCAAACATAGTTTCGGTTCGTTATCGTATGCCGGGAAACGGTGCCGCCCGACGCTGGAGCATTTTTCGTTTTGCGGAGCCGTCGTTGCAGTCGGTTTTTTCAGTCCGGACAAAGCTAAAGCGGTGTCGGGCAAATCGTTCTCCCTGTTCGGCCGTTGCAGGTCCGCTCCGGATTTTTCGCTTGCAAATATATAAAACTATTCGCAGAATCGCAACGGAGGTGCTGATTTTCCTCGGTGTCGGCGACAAAGACAACCCCTCCGAGTTTTCGGAGGGGTTGTCTGATGGGGCTGTGCCCGTGTTTTCGGTTTAATAGTGTGCGACGTAGATGAACCGGTTCAGTTGTTGGTAATCGTATTCCGCAGGCTCTACATCCGGATTGACCCGGAAGAGATATTTTTGTGTAAATTCGTATTCGCTCGTAGGGCCGTTTTCGTCCGTATTTTCACCCATATACCGCAGTTCCGGTTCGGATACCGTGAAACAGTTCTTGTCGAGCGGAAGCATCGGCATCCAGTGGGTTTTCTGTTCACCGGTCGCAGGATCGAAGACTGTGCAGGAAGGATAGAACACGTCGAATTCCAGATTGACCGTGAAGCAGTTATATTCCAGCGTATAGACGAAACGGTGGGGGGTTATCTCGTTTTCACCCAGCGGAATCTCGTTGAAAGAGGTCGAAACGAGCCGGAAGTTGTCCGCTTCGTCCTGCGTGATGTATAGGTAGCCCAACACCGGACCCTCCTGAGTCGATGGGTTGATGTTGATCTGCCGGTATTCGGTTTTTTCGCTAGTTCTGCCGTCGGACATCGTGCTGCGGATCTTGGCGTAGGAGGTGTAGGCGTTTACACCATATTGTTTTTCGTCCGGATTATCTTCCCAGAAAATATAGGGAAGCGTACCTTCGTCCACGACTTCCTGTTTGGCCAGGTAGGGGATGTAATCGGGTTTCGAAACGGTTTGGGGACCGTAGTGGAGCGTATATTCCGTGCGCTCGCTGCCGCTGCCGCCGCCGTCCTGCCAGTTCTCTTCGATCACGATCGTGCTGACGCGGCCTTCGGCGTCGAACGTGTAGGTGTAGGTCGTAGTGCTGTTGCCGTCTTGACAGCTGGCGGGCAGGTTCTTAACGGTCGTACCGCTGATGCCGAGCAGCATGGCGGACTCCTCTGCATCGCCGATCATGAAGGCGCCTATGTCGATGCCGTTCCAGGGGTTGAGGTGTTCGGTGTAGGAGAACGTCGTTGTTTCGTTATCCCGTCCGTCGATGGTCGAAATGGAAACGATGTTTCCGTCCTGCCAGGTAAGCGTCGAGGTCGAGTTCTTATCGGGATAGGAAGGGTTGCGGTATTCCAAGCGAGCCAGCGTGCCGTCGGCGTTGTAGGTGAAAGTCTGGCTGGCGCCGTCCGGGTCGGTGTAGCCGCTTACCAGACCGCTTGCATTCAGGCGGTATTCCTTGGTGTATTCGCCCGAGTTGGGAAGGGGCATTCCTTCGTAGCTGCTGCCGCCGATTTCGAACCATTTCTCTTCGTCTGTGATTTTCCCTTCGCTTCGTTTGAGCGTCCCTTCATAGGAGGCATTGATTTTGTCGGTCTGTTCCGAATCGTAATCGTATTGGTCGTAACCGGTCAGAAGACCTTCGGCATCGTATTCGAAGAGCATGTAGCTCTTGTCGGTGCTGGAACCGTCGCTGTAAACCTCGGTGTAGGTCGTTTCTACCCAGGTCAGCCGGTCTTCGGGTGCTACGTCGGGATGTTCGGGCTTTTGAGGATTGTCGGGGTTATTCGGGTTGTCCGGATCTTCCGGTTCGTCTTGTCCCACGCCCCGCTGGGTGATGGAGATATTCGCGGATTCTCCGCCGCAGGAGATGATGACGACCGCCTGGCGGGATTCGGTCGTTTCGTTTTCAGTGAGCGTGACGGTAATCGTGTGCTTGCCGGCGTCGCCCGAAGTGGGGTTGATGGAGATCCAGCTTTCGGCACGCGAGGTTTCACGCACGGATGCCGTCCAGCTCTGGGTCGTTTCGAAACCGATGGTATGGGACAACGCATCGGCCGAAATCGAGGCCGATAAGTTATCCTGAGGAATCAGAATGTTCTGAAACTCATCTGTTTCGCTGTCGCTGCAACTCCCCCCCCCAGCGCCAGGGTGATGAGAGCCGAGAAAATGAACAGTTTTTTCATACGATAAAGAATTTGAACGATAATTGGTTAAGTAAGTCGGGCAGTTTTGTCCGATCGTTGCAAAGATACGAATAAGCCGAGCGCAAAAGCAAATTTTATTTGCATTTTGCCGAGGCGGAGTATCTAAGACGAAGTCAAAGATACGAATAAACTGCGTGCAAAAGCAAATTTTATTTGTATTTTGCTGAGGCGGAATGCTTGAACGACGTTAAAGATTAGAAAAAAGCCGGGTGCGGAAGCAAGTTTATCTGCACTTTGTCGGATCGAAGCGTTTGAGGCGAAGCCAAAGATTATGAAAATGCCGAACAGAAATACAAATACAAATATATTTGTATTTTGACGGAGTGGTCCGGAGATCGTGCCCGTATGGGTATTTTCGTCTGTCGAATGGGAGGGTGGATGGCATTCGATCGTGCCGTCGGTGGCTGCGGAGGTTGCAGACGGACGGAAAACAGGGGCGATTGTCTGTGAACGGCGGGCGGATGCGGTTTACAGCAGCCCCGCTTCGTAATAGAGAACGATCTGTTCGAGTACCTTGTCGTCCCCTTCTCGGTCGTATTCCGACTTGAGATTCTGTCCGAAGATACGCGATACGCTTTGCCAGAATCCCGCGACGAAGCCGCCCCGGAACTCCCGGAGGATTTCGTAAGCCGTGTATTTCGTTTCCGGTCAATCAGCTTCAGAAGCACGCGGCCCTGGGTACGGGTCATGTGTTTCAGCACGGGCGTGTACTCCTTTTTGATCGCTGCGGCGATGCCTTTGATGTATTGTTTCTGTTCCTTTTTCGTTTCGAGCCGGAGCAGTTCCGCCTCCATTTGAACCATTTGTGCTTTGGCGGCTTGGGCTACGGGATAGACTTTCTTCACCGCTTCGACCAGTTTGCGGTAACGGCGCAGGTCAGCTTTTTTGCTGAATACGAAGACGGGTTTTATGGGGACGACCGAGATCGTGTCGCCGTCGGGTCCGATTTCGAAAGAGGTGTGCCATCGGCCCGGCTGTCCGTGTCGGGCCGAAGCCTGCCCGGGCAGGGAGAGCAGCAATACCAGGGATAGGAAAAACCACTTTTTCATCGGAACCGGAATTTTCGTACCTTTGTCAGGATGAAACACAAGGGCGGAGAGGGCGCTTCTGTCCGAAGCGGACGGATTTCGAATCCTCTTCGCAATTCAAAGATAGTGAAATGTGAGGGCAATTGTGAGAACTTGTTCTCGAAAATTGCCGAACCGAATCCTATCTTCTGCCAAAGATAGTGAAAGCCGAGCGAAAACGGGACTTGTTCCCGGTTTTCCGAGGCGCCTCCTATCTAAAGCTATGTTCAAAGATAATGATTCTGAATTATTAACGCAATAAAAAACGGTTGTATTATGATGGAAAAAGGACTTTCTGCACAAAGTAAGGTAACGGTCGATGGCGGCAACGTGGCTGCAACGATGGGATCGGGCGACTTGCAGGTATTCGCTACGCCGGCTATGGTGGCCCTGATGGAAAATGCGGCGATGAAGGCTGTGGCTGACCATTTGCCGGAAGGTTCGACGACCGTCGGTGCCGAGATGAACGTGACCCATATCAAGCCTTCGGGCGTCGGTGCCGAAATCGTCGCATCCGCCGTGCTGACCGAAGTCGAAGGGCGTAAGCTCACCTTCAATGTCGGGGCCCGCGATGCCGAAGGGATGATCGGCGAGGGGGTTCACGTCCGCTATGTCGTTGATCGTGAGAAGTTCATGTCCAAAGTTCGCTGATGCGGAATCTTGTCCCGGAAGCAACGGAAGGAAAAAGTAAAAAAGGCTGTCCAACAAGTTTTTTAATCCTTTTAGAATCGCGTATTCGGAAAAGCTCTCGAATAAGCAGTACAAATAAAAAAGGGCTGTCTGAAACTTGTTAGACAGCCCTTTTTTTGTTGTTATGCTCTTTAGCCCAGCAGCAAATGTTCGAGGAAAATAACCAGCATGCCCGCGAAATACCCGGCCAATGCCAGCAGCGTGATTTTACGCAGGTACCAGCCGAATTCGATCTTTTCCAGTCCCATCGCCACTACTCCTGCGGCCGATCCGATAATCAGCAGGCTGCCGCCCACGCCGGCGCAGAAAGTCAGCAGGTGCCAGAAGATACCGTCCTGTACGAACGCCTGCATATAAACCGGGTCGAGGCTCGAGGCCAGGGCTGCCGTATCGACGACGGGGTACATACCCATACAGGCAGCCACCAGCGGCACGTTGTCGATTACGGCCGACAGCAGACCGGTGATTCCGGCGATCGTATAGACTTCGTGTACGTTTTTGTCCAGGAAGTCGGCGAAGTCGGTCAGCAAACCGGCGCTCTGCAATGCTGCGACCGACATCAGAATACCCAGGAAGAAGAGGATCGTGGGCATATCGATATGTTTGAGTACTTTCGACACCCGGTTTTTGATAGATTCCTCCATGTTCTGTTTGTGGTCATAGACGAGCTCCGTGAAGACCCACAGCACACCCAACGATATCAGCATGCCCAGGTAGGGCGGCAGTCCCGTTACAGCCTTGAATATGGGCACGAACAGCAGCCCGCCGACACCGAGAACGAGAACGAAGTGGCTGAAGCGCGGGCCGACGAACGGCGGCAGCTTGGGCGCCGTGTCTAATTTTTCGGGATGCGCGTTTTCGTCGGGAATATAACGGCAGGCGATGGCCGTGGGAATGATTACCGATACCAGGGCCGGGAGGAACAGTTTGGCCACGAGCAGGCCCGAGGTGACGTTGCCCCGCATCCAGAGCATGATGGTCGTTACGTCGCCGATGGGCGAAAAGGCACCGCCGCTGTTGGCCGCGATGACGATAACGCTGGCGAAGATCCATCGTTCTTTCTGTCCGCTGATCATACGCCGCAGCAGCATGATCATAATGATCGTCGTGGTCATGTTGTCCAGCACGGCGGACATAAAGAAGGTGATGATCGATAGCAACCAGAGCAGTTTGCGTTTGTTGCGGGTTTTGATGTGGTCGGTGATGACGTGGAATCCTCCGTGCCGGTCGATCAGTTCGACGATGGTCATGGCGCCGATCAGGAAGAAGAGTATTTCGCTCGTATCGCCGAGTTGCTCGATCAGTTGCGTGCCGATCTGGGCGTCGTTGCCCAGCAGACTCAATACCGTCCATAACGCACCGCACATCAGCAGGGCGATCGCGGCCTTGTCGATGCGTAGTTTGTGTTCGAGCGCGATGCAGAGGTACCCGAACACAAAAATCAGAATCATGGTTATAATCATATCTTACTGCATTGAATTATCGATTTTATCGATGGAGTCGGAGCGCCGCAATCCCTGTGCCGTAGTGGGTGAGTCCGGTGATTCGGGCCTTTATTTTTCACTTTTTTCGTGGAAATTTTTCGCAGGCTTACCATTCGCGGAGGATTTTTTTTGAAATTTCGATTCTTTGCCGTACCTTTGCACCTGCTTTCGAGCATCGGATTGAACTATGGTGTAATGGTAACACAGCAGATTTTGGTTCTGTCGTTCCTGGTTCGAGTCCAGGTAGTTCAACACTGTCGTTCGTAGCCGAAGTCGCTGCGACGGGAAAGGCCGGATTTCAAAATCCGTCCTTTTTGTTTTCGTGCATGGCACAAGCGGCGAATAGGCGCGTCGGATCCGATGTTTCAAACGCTTGATAATAAAGTATATAATCATCTTTGTTTTTGTTGGCGCATCCTTTTCTCATCGGGTTGCCGCTTTCGAAAGACGTTGTTGGGCGTGCCGTCGGATCATCGTATTTTTCCGAAAAGGTTTCTGCTTTTGCCTCTGCCGGGGTGGGCAGCACTTTCCTTTTCATTTAATCGCCCGTTACCACAATCGGGCCGGGCGACCGACAGACATCGGCAGCGCCATTTCCGGGAGCGGTGCGACTGACGGTATAGCTGCTTTTGTTTTTCCTTTGTTTCCCCGGATTTTGGAGAACCGGACCGTTCTCGGGTTTCGTCGTAGCCGTTATTGTCCGAGGGCCTGACGCCAACGCCTTTGCCAGCTGGTCGGGACAGGATGTTCCCCGGCCTTTGCAGTCGATGCCTTCGAGACGTGCGATCACGTCGGCAGCCTGCATCCCGCGCGTCAGCAGACCTATTCCCTGGGTATTCCCGTGACATCCGCCTTCGAAGCGGACGCTTTTGACGATATCTCCCTCCAATTCGATTTCGATGGATTTCGAACAGGTACCTTGTGTCTTATAAGTGAATTTCTTTGCCATTTCGAAAGAATTTCGTACGCAAATATACGAATAAATGGATATTTTCAGCGTCCGATGTGTCGGCGTGTGTGTTTCCGTGCGTACCGGGAATCCATGGCTTTTGCGTATTCGAATCCGTCCCTCTTCTCTTGAGCCTCTTATTTTCGGTTTTTTGATTCTGGCCGGCCGGTTTGGTTTTGCTATTTATTTCGGGCGACGACCGGATAATCGTATGTAAAACTCCCCTTCCCGATCACGGGAAGGGGAGTTCTCTTGTCTCAGTACTTTTTTATTTCTGCTGTTGCTGCTGCAGGTCGCTCGTGTCGGCGACGACCATGTTTTTGTCGATGCGGAGCGTGACGTTGCCGTCCACTTCGATCAGGAGGGTCGTCTCCTTGATCTCTTTCACTACGCCGTAAATACCGCCGGCCGTGATGATCTTGTCGCCTTTCTTAAGGCCGGCCCGGAATTGAGCCATCTGCTTGCGTCGCTTCGATTCGGGGCGCCACATGAAGAAATACAGAACCAGAATCATCAGGCCGAGCATGATGAAGAGCGAATAGCCGCCGCCAGCCTGCGGTGCAGGTGCTGTCGCTTGAAGTAAGTTAATCATAGTTTTCTATTAATATTAATGTTTAGTCTTTTCTTTGGATCGGGACGAGCCGGGACAGGCGACGTGCCGAACTTAATTCTCGTTTTTTCTTCCGGACAGGACGCTTCCATCTGATCCTCGGCTGTTTCGATCATCGGTTGCTCTCATCTTTTCGGACCGGTAGCCTGTCTTTTGCAAAGATTGCCGAACTGCCTCCTGTTCCTGCAAAGATAGTGAAAGCCGAGAAGAAAACGGGAGCTTGCTCGCAGTTTTCCGAGGCGTATCCTATCTTCTGCAAAGATAGTCAAAGCCGGGTGTCGCACCAAATTATTCGAACGCTGGCGGCAGGTTCTGCCCGAACCGGTTCTTCCCGATCGAAACTCGCACGTACCGGGGATTCCTTCGAATATATCGGGGGATCCGTATTTCGGTTGCCTCCGTCGGATTTTCCGGTAAATATAGTTAAAATTTGCAGGAGTCGCAGCCGTTCGGCGCTCCTTTCCTGCGAATTAACAATTTCTTAATCGACAACGGCTTCGATGTAAATCCGTAACGGCTCCTCCGATCCCGACGCATAGAGTTTCAACAGTTTCATCTGCCAGCCGTGCTCGCCCCGCGAGTCGAACCGGACGCTGAACGGGATTTCCTCGCCCGGCTTCAGGGGCCGTCGGTCGAATTCCGGGGTGACACATTCGCACGAAACCTCGTAGCGGGTCACTACCCATGTCCGGGACGAAGTATTTTGCAGCCGAAACCGTTTGATGCCTGTTTCGCCGGAGTGGAGCCGTCCGAAACGGATCGTGTCCGAAGTACCTTCGGTGAGCGTTTCATCCGATATTTCGAGTGTCGGCCCACTCTGGACACTGCTCGTCCGGCGGGACTGACAGCCGATGACGAGGGCTACCAGCAATATGCAGAAAATGTGCCGCATCATATCAGTCCCCGTCCGGTTTTTTTGAGTTTTCCCTCTTCGGTCAGCGCTTCCACGATCTTATCCAATACGCCGTTGATAAAGGTGCTGCTGCCGGGCGTAGAGTAGAACTTGGCGATGTCGATGTATTCGTCGAGGGTTACTTTCACCGGAATCGAAGGAAAGGAAACCAGCTCGGTGATCGCCGTGGCCATAATCAGGTTATCCATGAAGACGATACGCTCCACGTCCCAGTTGCGCGTAAATTTTTCGATGTATTCCAGCCGCTCGTTGTAGTTGATGAGCGTCTTTTCGAACAGCGTTTTGACGAATTCGGCGTCCTCGTCGCTTTTGAATTCGGGCAGCATCTTCACGTCCGCGTGGGACTGGCGCATGTTGGAGATCGTGCGGATCACGAGCGTCAGAACGAATCCCAGGTCGTCGCTCCAGAGGATCGACTGCTCTTCCAGTACGTCGTCCAGCATGGGACAATCCTGCAACTCCTTTTCGAAGAAGGTGGCCAGAAGCGCTGCGTCGGCTTTGAACGAACTTTCCGAAGCGCTCATGTAAGCCTGGAAATAGTCCGTCGCCGCGAGTTGGTTGTAAAGTGTGCGGATGAGTTCGGGATATTTGCTCCAGCCGAGTTTACGGGCTGCCATTCGGTCATTCACCGTGTCGCTGTCGGCGATCATACGGATCACGGCGTTGTCGATGAAGCGGGTGTTGGGGTGGAGGTCTTCGTAGGTCGGCAACTTTTTCTGTTTGGCCAGCTCCTGACGTTGCTGGGCATAATGCGCCAGTTCGACCGGAAGGGTCATCATCTGGAAATAAAGGTCATAGGTCTTGTCGATCGAATTCATCATGTTCTTTTCCGACGCGATCATATTGTCCGAGTCGGATTTGAGATGCGCATATAGGGCCTTTATCGCCTTGATTCTAAGCTGTCTTCTACTTAACATATATTTTCAGAACTTTGCGGCAAACGGGATTACCTGCCGTTTGTCCGGTTTGCTTCGTGTCGGGAGGCGTGCGGGCTGCTTGTAAAACGAAGTCGCGTTTTACCGGGCGCGGTTCGCCCCGATACGAAAATTACCGGACAAAGGTAGGAAAAAAAGCGCTTGCCGCAACCTTTTTGCGCTTCTGGGGCATAAATAATCTTGTGTCCGCTCTTTCGGCAGGAGCTGCCGGGCCGATTCGTTGTCGTGCCGGTTTTTCCCGCCGCAGACCGGAATTCGGGATTGTTTGCTATCCATGTCCGCGGACCTTTCGCCCCGGCAAAGTGCGAATGAATTTGTCTTCGCTTTCGGTTTATCCTGAATCTTTGCCTTGTTCGCTTCGGCAAAATGCAAATAAATTTGTTTTTGCACTCGGCTTATTTGTATCTTTGACATAGTTATAGATAGGATGCGTCGAGAGAAAACTGCGAACAAGTTCCCGTTTTCTCCCTGCTTTCACTATCTTTGTACCCTATGGAAGAGATAAGTCAGAAAGAAGGGGCTGCCGTTCGCCTGCCTTACGATGTGATCGTCGTCGGTGCGGGCGCTGCGGGTATGATGGCTGCGGGTACTGCCGCACGGAACGGACACAGGGTTTTGCTGCTGGAAAAGATGGAGAAATCGGGCCGCAAGGTGCGTATTACGGGCAAAGGCCGTTGCAACGTGACCAACGCCCGGCCGCCTGAGGAGTTCGCCGGACAGGTGCGTACCAATGCCGAGTTTTTTTCGACCGCTTTCGCCGAGTTCAACAACAAGGCTACGATCAGATTCTTCGAGCGGCTGGGCGTGAAGCTCGATGTCGAACGCGGCGAGCGGGTGTTTCCTCGAAGCGGCAAGGCCTGGGATATTGCCAACGCACTGCTGGAATATTGCGTGGACAACGGCGTGAAGATCGTTTATGATACTCGTGTAACCGAAATAATGACGCTCAACGGTCGGGTTTTCGGCGTGCGGTACCGCAATAAACGGGGATTCGAGCGCAAGGAGGAGTGTCCGCGCGTTATCGTCGCCACGGGCGGCGTTTCCTATCCCGCCACGGGTTCGACCGGCGACGGCTACGTCTTTGCGGCCGATACGGGGCATGCGGTCGAACCGGTGCGGCCGTCGCTTACGCCGCTGGTGTCGTCCTGTCCCTGGATCAAAAATATGAACGGACTGTTGCTCCGGAATGTCCGTGCGACGCTCTGCATCGACGGCGAAGCCGTGCGCGAAGAGTTCGGCGAGCTGGGTTTCTCCGAGCGCGGCATCGAAGGCGCCGTGGCACTCCGTATGAGCCGGGATGCGGTGGACGCCCTGATCGACGGCAAGGGTGTCGGGCTGATGGTCGATCTGAAACCGGGGCTGACCGAGGAGATGTTGCGCGAGCGCATCGCCCGTGAGATGGCGGAGATGGGGCCCGAGGAGTTCTTCTCCGAATTGCTCCGCAAGCTCGTTCCGAAGGCGCTGGTTATTCCGCTTTCCGAAGAGGTCGGCGCCCACTCTAAAAATTACATCCGCAAGATTACGCCCGAGCAGATCGAACGGTTGGTTAAGCTCCTCAAGGGGATGGTTTTTCCGATTTCGGACTATGCGCCTTTCGAATATGCCGTCGTTACTGCGGGCGGTGTGAGCTGCGAGGATGTGAACCGCTATACGATGGAATCGCTCAAAGTCAAAGGACTCTATTTCGCCGGCGAGGTGCTCGATCTGGATGCCAACACCGGCGGGTATAATTTACAGATCGCTTTTTCGACCGGTCGTCTGGCCGGTATGCTCAAACAGTGAAACGGACCGGATGCAATCTACGCCGCCGCCTTCGCGGTATTTCCCGGCTGACCGACCGGCTCTCCCGGGCCCGTCATTTCCGGGGGCACGGCGTGCACTCGCCATTCGTTTACGGACTTGTGCGCGAGGCGTTTATGTTTCATAGGCTGCGCGACGGAGAGCACTGCCTTTACGATGCCCTGCGTCGGGTCGGAATCTTTCACCGGCGGGCGGTGCAGTTGCAGAACGCTTTTCTCTACTGCGGCTATCGGACGTTTGCGATAAGTGAAGGCAAAGCCGAACTTGTTCGGACTTTGCCGGATGCAGAAAACGAAAAAAGTAATTCGACATTTGTGATCGACGAGGGCAGAGGTTGTTCGCAGGTTACGCCGGGGAGGGAAAACGAGGCGAAAAATTCGACTTTTGGCCTGAATTGTGCGGGTCCGTACGACATGGTGATCCTGACCCGGAATTTTCCGGCGGAGGAGTTGTCTGCTGCTGCGGCTCGGGCTGCCCGGACAGGAACGACGCTCTGTGTGATGAATCCCTATCACGGTAGCGCACGCGGCGAAGCGTGTCGTCGGATCGTCCGGGAGCATCGTTCGACGACGGTCGATAACCGGGGCTATTTGCTGGTATTTAACAATCATTTGCCGAAACAACATTTCAAGTTATGAAGATATATACGAAGACAGGCGACCAGGGAACCACTTCGCTGGTCGGGGGGGAACGGGTGTTCAAGACCGACGAACGGGTGGAGGCCTACGGCTCGGTGGACGAATTGACCGCTTTCGTTGCCCTGCTTACGGACCATTTGCGGGGAGATGTGGGGTTGGAGCCCCGTGTTTGGGAGCTCGCACGCATTGCCTCCCAGTTGATGACTGTTGCTGCTACGCTGGCTGTGGGCGAAGGCGGAGCGGACAAGGTGAAAGGAATCGACGCCGAGGCTGTGAAGTTTCTCGAAGAGGCGATCGACCGTATGCAGGCTTCCGTGAAGCCGATTACCAAGTTCACTATTCCGGGCGGACATCGTGTCGTTTCGCTGTGTCATGTCTGCCGCACGGTTTGCCGTCGGGCAGAACGGGCGGCGCTTCGGGCCGATGCGAAGTATGGCGTCGCACCGGAGGTACTGATGTACCTCAACCGGCTGTCGGACTATTTCTATCTGCTGGGCCGCACGCTGACCGAATATTTCAGCGTGGAGGAAACCCTGTGGATTCCGTGACGGGATTTTATCGGTTTTTTTCGGAATTTCGTACGATCTGCCGAGGAGTTTTTTTTTCGTGTGCCGTAAGGACCCGACTCGGCCGATGCGTTTGAAATGCCGTTGAGAAAGACGCGTCGGAAACGATCCGGCGGAGGCAGTGGCGGTGTGCGGATAACGGCAGTCGAATTCCTGAATTCGTGATGCGGACAGGGGCTGTCGATACATGGCCGCTTTCGATGCGATTCGGAAATAATCGTGTGCGGTTGCGGATCCGCCGAACATTGTCGGTCTTTGCGAAACCGCTCTTTCGGTCGAGGCCGGAATGTGCGGATCGTTTCCTATCGCTATGTTTGTTCAAAAAAAATGGCAGAAGAAATTTTTATTCTTTTGATTTGTATTTCTCGCAGGATTTTATATATTCGCAACCTAATAATAAGGAAGCTGTATGTCAGCATGGACTTATTGTCTTGTGAGTTAATGATTTAAATTATTGCAGTTATGTATTGGACACTTGAGTTGGCATCGAAACTGGAGGATGCTCCCTGGCCGGCAACCAAAGATGAATTGATCGACTATGCCGTTCGCTCGGGCCTGCCGTTGGAAGTGCTCGAGAATTTGCAGGAGATCGAAGACGAGGGAGATATTTACGAATCGATCGAGGATATTTGGCCGGATTATCCTTCGAAGGATGATTTTCTCTTCAACGAGGAAGAATATTAACAGCCTTTATTTAGGTTAAATAACTGAATATCAGTGCGATAAACAAATTTTCATTGTTTATCGCGCTGGTGTTTTATGGCCTCGGACGGTGCGGTTAGTTTGTCCAATATTATTATTTTATCCAATTAAGAATCTGATAGTTGCAAGCGGTATTTTTACAGATGGAAAGTTTTATGCTCATTGCTGGACGTCTTTTCATATTGACATTAGCTAAGATGACAGACTAATGGCTAAAATGACGCTTTTATTTGGGCAATTTTAGCGGAATATCCGTATAGAGCGCTTCGCAGGGTTGCATCGGCTCCAGAGTTTGCGGCCGGCTGGCCGTGCGGAGGAAACTCCAGAAGTCCGTGGAAAAGTGCACGACTTGTCCCACATGGGAGCGGAGCGTGGTCAGCACCACACGTCCATCGTTCAGCCGTCCGATGTGTTCGAGTCTTTCGCTGCCGAACATCCCGGGACGGATGCGTAGCACTTCGCTCGTCGTGCGATT